>Ga0164297_10000146_pt1 | contig 89760 bp, 78 predicted proteins | sample GEODES058metaG_FD_113539 | JGI IMG/M metagenome (GOLD analysis project Ga0164297, IMG submission 113539) | Dystrophic lake water microbial communities from Trout Bog Lake, Wisconsin, USA - GEODES058 metaG | ecosystem: Environmental > Aquatic > Freshwater > Lake | place: USA: Trout Bog Lake... | reverse complement strand
TTGATGTCGCCACTTACAGGGCTCCGAGGTTTGGTTGCTCCCTTACCCTGGGTTCCTTTCAGTCACCCAGGGCTGGCTGAGGTCGCGCCTGCAGCGCTACATCAATCATCCATTTGCAATGGTCTTCTGGCCCTTCCGCCCATTCCAAAAGAACATCCTGTGCGTCTTGGTTCACCGTCCTGTTTCGCGCGGTTTGTTTGTTGGCAAGAATTGCAGCATCGTGCTGCAATTCTTGCTTTCTCTTTAGCGACCATCCATGGTCGCAGCCTTCCGGCCTTCCACTTCTTCCGCCCCTGCGGACCCATTTCCCAGCCACTGAATCCCTGTCAAGTACCCGCTCGTCTTGAATAGTCGTTCCTATGAAGCTCCGTCCACTGCGCCCGGGCGACACGATTCAACTCGTCACGCCAGCCTCACCTCTTACTGCTGACAAGCTGGTCTTTATCACCGACTGGCTAAGTGAACTGGGCTACAAAACCAAGGTTGCACCGCATGCGCTGGAAGCAGATGGTTACCTCGCTGGAACGGATCAAGACCGAGCCGCCGACCTTATGGCCGCTTTCGAAGATCCAGAAACAGCTGCGGTTCTTTGCACCCGTGGGGGATATGGATGCGCCCGAATTTTGCCGTTTCTCGATCTCGACCGAATCGTGGCGACTCGAAAGATGCTCATGGGCTTTAGTGACGTCACGACGCTCCATTCCGCCCTAAACAAGCGAGGTATGCCAACGGTCCATTCCCCGATGGCATTGACCCTTCACTACTCAAGAGAGCCTTGGGTGTATGAGTCAATGGCTCGTGTGATTCGAGATGACCTGACTGTGCCCGTGGAAGCTCCGAGGGCAACGACAATCGTCGGCGGTACGGGTGAAGGGATCACGGGTGGTGGATGTCTGTGTTTGCTAACCGACTCGATTGGGACTCTCAACCAATTCGAGACGGAGGACCGAATAATCTTTATTGAAGATGTCGATGAACATCCTCATCGAGTAGATGCCATGCTGACTCACCTCGTTCATAGCGGTCTCGCCCAAAAAGCAACTGGATTCGTCGTTGGAGAGATGACTCGTACTGATCAACGCGCAGATCTTGATATTGGGGACAAGCCTTGGCGCGAGATCGTCACTGAACGATTGGCTCCCCTCGGTAAACCCTTGGTGTTGGACTTTCCCTTTGGGCACATGAAGACCATGCTTACGATCCCTTTCGGAATTAGGGCTCGTTTGGATGCCGATGCTGGTACGGTTACGTATCTGGAGAATCTATGCGAATAAGAGCGCTTTTCCTTGGCCTTGTCCTTTCCGCCTTGGGTGTTGCTCAGGCTCCCAAACTTCAAACTTGGGAAAAGGTGATCTCACCCGGACTGGTGTATCGCATGGAAGTGGATTCCGAGACCCCAGTGATCGTCCACGCCTTGCGCTATACGCCCGGAACCCCCGGTCTGAAAGCCTTCCCTGAGCTTGCCGGTCATACCATTAACGAAGAAGGAACGGTAAAAGGGCGACTGACTCCCACTCAAATGGTGGCCCAAGAGTCGGCGATCGCGGCGATCAATGGAGATTTCTTCTCATTCAATCAGGGAGCGCCTATCGGGACAACGATCCGCGAAGGAGAACTTCTGGATACTGCCCTGAAGAGTCGGGCGGTATTTGGCTGGGGCCCAAAGCAATCCTCGATTGGCTTCTGTACGACGACCACAACCGTGATGCCTGGTGGTGGTACCGCTGTCAAGATGACCGGTATCAATCAGCCATGTGGTGTGAATGAGGCCGTCCTTTATACGCCGGCTGAAGGGACGGCTACAAGCCCTGCTCCCAACGTGACGGCAATCATCAATCTCTCCAACGCCACTTGGGCGCCCAACACGGTGGTGACAGGCACGATGGAATATATGTTGCCCGATGCCAAGGTCACCAAAGTTCCCGATGGCAAGGCGATGATTGTAGCGACGGGAGACCGGATTCAGCAGATTACAGCCATCAAACCAGGCAGTCAAGTAACAATCAAAATCCAAACGACAGGACTGGACTGGGAAAAGGTTGAGAATGTCATCAGTGGGGGCCCGATCTTGCTCAAAGATGGAAAGGAAGCGATTGACGCAGAGGCCGAAGGGCTGGGGGCAGCATTTTCTACCAAGCGCCATCCCCGTACAGCGATAGGAAGAACAACCGAAGGCGATATTTGGCTGGTGGCTGTCGATGGGAGACAGGAAATCAGTGTTGGAGCGTCACTTCCCGAGATGGCCAAGATCATGCTCAGGCTTGGGTGTGTCGATGCGATCAATTTGGACGGGGGAGGATCCACGTGTTTACACCTGCGTGGAGTGACCGTGAATCGACCGAGTGATGGAGTTGAGAGACCCGTTTCCAACGCCGTAATGGTCTTCGGTCCGAAGCTAGTGGCTTACAATGGCGATCTCAAGATTGCAGGTGGACCCAAGATTCCACTAACCGGGAACACAGACATTACTTTGACTCTCGATGGCGTCCCGGTTCCCAATGCGGATGTGATTTGGGGCGCTCAAGGTGCGGCTTGGATCGATCAGGGAGGCACATTGCATCCTTTGGAACTTGGCAAAGTGAAGGTTCGAGCCAGTGCCTACGGCAAAACACTCACGGCCGAGATCTCGGTTGTCGAGAAACTCGGCCGTGCCAAAGGTGTCGGGCGGTTACCAGCTAAATCTAAACGTTGAAGACGTCGACCGGAGCAAACTTCTGTCCGAGCACCGTTTCTGAGTCGCCACCCATCCAGTAATCCAAGGTTGCCGCATATACTTCGCGGAAATCCTGGGTGAATCGAACGTCGCCATCCTTGAGATTGTCCAGGTCAGGAATCGGACCGTGGAAGCCTCCCTTGATCTTGTTCCCGATCAGGAACATGGGAGCAGCCGCGCCGTGGTCAGTTCCCAAGCTCGCATTCTCCTGTGCACGACGTCCGAACTCGGAGAAGACCAAAGTGACGACTTTATCGGCCTTGCCAATAGCTTCCATTTCTTTCTGGAACGTATTGACGGCATTGCCAAAGTTCTGAAGAAGCTTTTGGTGCTGGTCAGCCTGACGAGCATGAGTATCAAATCCGCCCGCCTGGAAATAAACCACTCGCGTAGCCGGTGAGGTGGCGATGAGTTGAGCGATCTGCTTGAATCCACTTCCGAATGCGTCGTTAGCGTAGGTCGCAGTCGACTTGTAAGTCGCCAACTGCTTCTGGAGGACACTAATAGCGTCCAGTGCAGAGCGGCTTGCATTCTGAACGGCTCGTGTTGCCGTTCCATTGGCCGCATCCATGCCCTGAATCTCTCTTAGCATTCTTTCCGAGTCAGAGTCACCGATCATGTTGCGCAGGTCAGCCAGGCTGGCAAAACAAGGAATGCTGGCATCGTGAGCAGCCAAGGCCAACGGTTGCTCCGTCGATAGACCCAGGGCCACAACCGGATTGAGGGCATGGGAATGCATTTCGTGATCGAAATGACGGCCGAGCCAGCCGTACTTCAGGTTGCTTTCGGGACTGGCGGATTGCCAAATCTCCATGCTCTTGAAGTGAGATCGATTGGGCTGAGGGTAACCCACGTTCTGAATAATCGCAACTTTGCCCTGCTGATACAGTTCTTGGAGGCCAGTAAGGCCGGGGTTTAGCCCCATGTCTCCGTTCAGCTTCAGGACCTTGGCATCAGGAACGCCGATCATTGGGCGCAACTTGTAATAGGTCTTGTTGGCATAGGGAACAACCGTATTGAGTCCGTCGTTTCCACCTGAAAGTTGGCAAACGACAAGAACCGTATCACCGGCAGCCTTGCCACCTTTTGCCTGGCGGAATACATCCGCTTGGGCAATGCTGGAAAGCCAGCGAGGGGCCACAAGGCCAACTGCGATCATTCCGCCGTTTTTAAGGACATCTCTTCGACTCAGCGTGTTGCTCATAGTGCGATCTCTAGTATCCGATAAATTTGTGCGGGATGCCAGAGACATTCCGCAGACATTGGGCGTTAGGACGACAAACGAGGTTGGGAGTTCACTGATAGGTAAGCTTTGTTTCTTGAAAAATCTTCAGCGTGGGGCTTGGTCCATCATATCGGCTCTCGTTCTGGCATGCCTGACATTGGGTGTGTTCTATGTTTTTCAAGATTTTGGACCGGAAAGTGCCATTCGGCGCTTTAATGAAGCTTGTATCCGGAACAACGATGATGAACTGCAATCGGTGATTGCAGAAAATTTTCAGCGAAACAATGTTCTCCTTTTGAAGCAGCAATTGCGAACTTGGTATGAGAACGGGGCCACGATGCAGTTGGCCGAGATGGAAAGAAGCGAAAAAGAGGTTCGGGCCGCAGTTCTTTTTACAATTCCTCCCAATCAAGACTATCCTTTGGGCACTCAATGGGCAATGATTTGGGTTGTAACTAGGAGAGGAAAGTTCTGGTTGGTTGATGCAAACAAGACAGCAACCATCCTAACTGATGCGTTACCCAGACTTCGAGTGAATCAAGGGTTCTGATCGCACCTCATTTGAGGTTAAATATGAGTTCGATGAAGCAGTCTGGCCGAGTCAATATTTTTATGCTGCTGTGTTTGGTCTCAGCGGTCCTTGTTGGTGGCATCCTTCTTTTTGTTAAGGAGGGCGTTGCTACTACCGGTGGGCGCTTCCTAAACGCCCTGGAAAGGCACGATGTCGATGAATTAACAAAGCTTTCGTCGATGAGTGGTCTTACCGAAGAGCAAATTCACAAGAAGTGGGAGCAAACCGTAAACGTAGCAGGACGCTACTACCTTTTTGCTTACCACATCGAAGGTGCTTCACAAGCTTCGGAAAATTCCGCATCCGTCCGATTTAGAATTATCAAGGATATGGACAAACCTGCTGCTTACGATGAAGCAGTGGAATTGCCCATGGTTAAAGTCGGCAACGAATGGAAGGTTGATGTACGCAGTATCAGCCACGAATTGTATCCAGGTCTCCCTCGCTAAGCTGATACAATGAACCCCAGATGGGGAACTCAGAGTATGTACCAAAGGTCTGGGAAGCCCTGCGTCCGCTAGTTTGTGTTTTGCTTATATTCGGTAGCGGCTTTTTTGTCGCTGCCGAATATGCCTTGGTGAGTGCTCGGCGGAGCCGATTAGAGGCAATGGGCAAGCGGGGGAGCAAGAATGCTCGTCTGCTTGCCGAGGCTCTTAAAGATGTAACGACCTACATCGCCGCCACCCAGATCGGGATTACGATGCTTGGCATCGCAATCGGTAGCTTTGCCGAGCCTTATGTTTCCAGTGCATTGGAATCTGTCTTGCGTGGCCTTGATCCTACGTTCGTAAAGGTTCTGAGCTACTTCTTGGTCGTGTTTGTTTTGCTGGTCGTCGGCGAACTCTGCCCTAAATATTTTGCGCTGAGGCACCCCGACCGGCTCGCACTCCTACTATTTCCGTTGCTTCGGGTTATTGTCGTGGTTCTGAAGCCACTGGTGATCTTGGCCCAGTTTACGGCGAAACTGCTGCTTAAACCGTTTCGAGTTACGGTTGGTCAGCGTGACCAAGAGTCCATTCCCAAAGACGAACTGATCATGTTGGTTCAAACCGGAGGAGCATCCGGTGACCTGGATAAGCTTCAGGCCGACATGGTTTCGCGCGCGTTGCGATTGGATGCGTTGGATGCCAACGACATCATGATCCATCGGCTTGACATTAAATGGCTGAGTGCCAGCCTGACCAAAGCCGAACTTCTGGACAGGCTGAGAGAGATCCCTTACAGCCGGATGCCTGTTTGTAAGAACGATATTGATGATGTGGTTGGCGTGGTCTACCTTCACGACATTGTCAAGCACCTCGAAGACGATGATTTCAACTTGGAGAAAATCGCCCGACCAGTTGTTGCGGTCCCTGAGAATCTGAGGCTGGCCAAGATCGTTGAGCTGATGCGGGTGGAGAAGACCCAGATGCTCATCGTCATGGACGAGTATGGGGGAACTAGCGGTTTGGTTACCCTCGAAGATGTTGTCGAAGAGGTTTTTGGTGATCTTGAGGACCGCTTGGAGAGTGAAAGGCCACCGATCGAAGTCTCTAAGAACGGACGTATATCCGCGCGGGCTGATGTGCGAATCGATGAGCTGGTCGAAGCGTTGGGGTTGGAAGCCGATACTGCCAGCCAAACAGATACTCTGGCGACCCTATTCGTTGAAGTGTTGGGACGCGTGCCAAGAACAGGCGATCACGTGCGAACATGGCTCGGTCTCATTCGAGTTGAAAATATGGCTCGTCGACGCATAACTCGCGTCAGCATTTTGTTAAGCCCTGCGATGGGACAGATCAAAAAGCAGCCCTAGAAAATATTCCTGGCCGGTTTTCTCATCTGGACGGTGACTACGACCTGATTTTGGCTACACTTTCCTAGTCGATATGATGAAGGTTGATGAGCCTGAACATAGCCTAAGCAAGGAAGAACAAATCCACCCTCTTAAGAGGCTGATCCCTGAACTCAAACCGTTCAAGGGGCTGATTCTGTTGTGTTCCGTCCTTACGATGGCGCAAAGTGCTTTTGGCTTTTTGCCTCCATTCGTTTTGGGAGACATTGTCAACCGCCTCCAACGGGGAGAGCCGGTCAACACCGTTTTTTATCTGCTCATCATCGTGTTCCTCGCTGGTGGACAGGCGGTATTGGGTTATGGATTGTCGGTCGCTATGGCGACCTTGGGACAAGACTTCCTGCTCAGCATTCGTGATCGGATGCTGGGGCATATGCAGTCGTTGCCTCTGGCTTATTTCGAAAAGAATCAAACCGGCAAACTGGTCAGCAATGTAATCAACGATGCTGCGACCGTTCAGAACCTGATCACGGCAAACCTGACGACGATGGTGGGCGATATTGTCCAGCTGATCATCGTCATAGTTCTGCTATTGACGATCAATCCGATCATGGCTCTTCTGAGCCTGAGTATCGCGCCCCTTTACATCTTTAACTTCCGGCGGTTCTTCAAGCCTCTCCAGGATACGAGCGACGATATTCGAGCCAAGCGAGACGTGATGTTTGGCCAGATGCAGGAGAAACTGACTGGCATCCAAACGGTAAAGAGCTTTGGACAGGAGCGGTTTGAGGCCCGGAGTTTCATGAGTACGACTCGTGAGCTAATGGGGCTCAACGTTCGCCAGGGCGCCCTTGGTGGTGGGCTCTGGACGGTTGCCGATGCATTGTGTGGTGTAGCCACCGGCTTGGTGCTGTTCTATGGAGGCAATCAGTGCCTACAGGGCAAGATGCAGGCAGGAACACTGGTCATGTTCCTCATCTATGCTGTGAACTATGTCTACGGACCGATCGTCCGGTTCCTAGTCGTCTTGGATCCCATTGCTCGAGCTGAAGCGGCACTCAATCGAATTTTCCGGACCCTGAACACCTTTAACAAGGTCAACGATGCTCCAAACGCACTGGCGATGCCCCAGATCGTGGGTAATGTCCATTTCGATAACGTTTGGTTTGAATATGAACCAGGCCAGCCTGTACTCAAGGGTATCGACTTTGAAGTAAAGCCGGGGCAGATGGTGGCGTTGGTTGGATTCTCCGGAAGTGGCAAGACTACATTGGCTAGCCTTCTTTTGCGGCACTATGATCCTACTTCAGGCAGAATCTCCGTCGATGGAATTGACCTGCGAGAGACTCAACTGCTGTCCTATCGATCGCAGGTCGGAGTTGTAGCTCAGGAGAGCATCCTCTTCAATACAACCATTCGAGAGAACATCCGTTATGGCAACCTCAATGCGACGGAGAAAGCGATTGAGGATGCGGCAAAAGCGGCAAACATTCACGATGCGATCATGTCCCTACCGGATGGGTATGAGACAAAGATTGGAGAAGATGGCATCAAGCTATCAGTAGGTGAGAAGCAACGGATGGCGATAGCTCGTGCTTTGATTGCTGATCCCAAGATTTTGATCTTGGACGAAGCAACCTCCTCGCTGGACTCCCAAACAGAGGCTCTCCTTCAAGCCGCTTTGGACAATCTCATGGCCGGCCGGACGAGCTTTGTCATTGCTCACCGTCTGTCCACCATCGTAAAAGCCGACGTCATTGTAGTGATGGAGAAAGGCGTGGTGACCGAGAAGGGCACCCACGCTGAACTCTTGCAAACTGATGGCTTGTATGCTCGCCTTTATCGCGAGCAATTCCGAGTAGCACTCCAGGCCGCTTCCTAGCGGCGATTCAAGGGGTCATACGACCCCTCAAGCCAAGCATCGACTACATTCTTGTGACAACCAAACTCGTGTAGCCGAGGGCTGGTTTGTGCCCTCGTTTCGTGTGGATCAGACTGTGTCTGGGTGGATCGCTTTTACTGAGATACTCAGTTGGCGACCGACATCGCCAGAACCCGAATCCCTTCGTCATTCGGCAGAATCACCGACCTAACGGTCTTGCTGGGATCCAGTTCAAATCCGTACAGATAGACGAAGAAGGTTCGTCTATCGGCAGTTCCATCCGGGGTATTCCGATACGGCATACGAATCGCTCGGCGTTCACCGGGAAACTGCTCGGGTAAGTACCAATCAGAGAAGTTCTGCTTGAACGATCGGGATGTGCCATCGGTGTATTGCACCGTGAGCGTCTGATTTCGGTGGGACCCCTCAATGGAGGACGCTAGAATCCAAAGGGACTTTGCTGATTTGCCGAGAGGAACCTCGTCACCACGGCAAGCGATGACATTCCCTTTATCCGTATTGGTGAAGCGAAAGTCGACGTCAAGCACCGATTTGTTTGTGCCAAGCAAGGTTGACGAGAACGTGTTCCCCTCGCCGTCAAATCCGCGAGTGCTACTCACTTTGGACCCATCTGGAACGATCCCTTGGACATTGACCAAGCCAGAAATGTCGATCACCGATGAGGTGCCAGCCGTAGCCGTCGGGAGCTTTCTGGGCTCCATGCCAGGAGCAACTGGCTTGCTCAATATATGGGTGGGATCGGCCTTGTAGGCTTGGATGAATTCACTCCACAAAGCGTCCACAGACTTTCCGCATAACTTATCGAACAATCGATTTGAGTACGTCCCGGATCGAGCGGCATCATTCAGTTTGGTCACCAACTGACTGTCGTAGTGCAAGGTGCACCACCCAAGAAAGGTCGCACTGGTTTGGTAAGCGTCGTGATAAGTTGCCCGAGTGACGTTGATGCGAGGGTGGAAATTCTCAGGCTCGAACTTAACCCAACGAATATAGTCAGCTGTCCCTTCAACCAACCAACCGGGGGCGGCAGCGTTGATGCATTGGACAACGTGGGCGGTTTCATGAACGGTAAGACCGGTATCATTGGGATGTTCTCGACACCATTTGGAGTTGACGGTCATCACGCCTCCTCCTGTTGCTGCGACACCTGTGACACCAGGTCCAGTCTTGTAGACCACGTTCACCATGTTCGGAGTGATCAACCCATCAGAGTACAAAATGGCGGCTGTTTCTGCCCAGTACGATTCCATTTGAGATTCTGCGGTTGCAGCCCAAGTCTTCAGATCTGGTGCCTCTGTGAGGTCTACAAAGCCCCTACCCGGCCCATATTGCGCATGAGTGATCGGAGTGGGAGTTCCGAGCTTTACCTCTCGGATAATCAGCTTTGGGACGCCGGTATTCGCCTCGGTACGAATGCGAATGGCCGTAATTTCGCGACGTCTGAATGTGGCCTCTGCGACACCCTTATCATCGAATGTCGCCAACTTGAAGTAGTGAGTCCCGTCTTCCGAACCCTCGACAAAAGCATGAGTCAGGGTATCCATCTGCTCAGAGTCACCGGTCACAACCTGAATGCTATTCAATCTGATTGCGTGGTTGACCATGATGAGGAAATCGTCGCCGTCATCCATGCCACCTTTCGATTCAAACCAAGTTCCAAGGTTTCCGTCCAAAGCCATTTCAGGTCGATGCTCACGGGTGGACGGCATCGTGCTATAGATCAATGCTTCGACGGGTGACTTTTCCTCAGCGAATGCGACGAGGGATAGGGAAAGGCCACCAAGGACCATTGCAACTTTACAGGCTGCCCGAGCGTGTTTCATCATGCCATTTCAAGGATGACGCATTGAGTGTCAAACTAGCTGGCACCTTGCTCCTTTTTAGACCATGAACCGAACTGCCGAAGCAATATTCAAACTTGGCCTGATCATCAAGGGAGTGGACTCAATGTTTGAGGTCATCGGAGGAATACTCCTCACTATGCCGACGAAGTTGGCACGAGTCCTTTTGGTGCTGGCTCACCACGAACTCTATCGGCACCACGACGTTTTGGCGGGAAAATTGGATCGCTTGGCTGATGAGGTGACCGTGCAGGTTCATCTGGGATCGGCACTGTACCTCCTGGTCCATGGGCTCTCCAAAGTGATTTTGATCGCGGCTGTCTTCAAGGGAAAGAGATGGGGATACCTTGGACTTATCGGAGTCCTCTCTGTCTTTTCCGCAATTGAGATGACACGTGTAGTTACTGCCCACGAGTACGTCACCGGAATCCTGGGGTTATTTGATATCGCGGTGATTGTCCTAATGGCCAAGGAATACCGGCAGAAGTTCTTGACGCGAGGTTCTTGAGGCAGTATGGAATTTCATCCAGGGCTAAACCTGGCTTAGCGCTTGCGATAAGAAAGATCTTCGTTAAACGGTGGCATGCCGTTCGAGATCAAAGCCTGTTTAGCGGTTTCACACGTTGCCATCATCTTGGCCCAGACAGGGTCATCACCCCGAGGAAGAACACTGCCATACCATTGTCCGCCTTCAAAGAACTCTCGAATGGCTTCAATGGCGAACCCGAGGCTAGCTACTTCAAATTCGTCGTATAGGAATTTACCGACTGCGCTTTTGAGATCTTCTGGTAACTCGTCCAGAAACAGTTCGCCATGCGCACGAATATCACCTGCGGCAAATGCGCACCTCAAGGTGTGATCCTTGAGGTTTGGATCGCAAAGCCTTCCCAGGGTGGCTAAAATCTCATATCTTAACCAAGGCTGTGTTAGCAAAGTTGCCAACTAGGTAACCAGTATTCGTTCTCTAATTGCTAGGGGGACCCCGCTTTTATCGGGCAACATAATAAAATCGTGTTGTCTCAAGCGGGGACTCGGGGATTATCTCAATTCTTGAATGGTGGATTCAAACACCCTCCAGTGCTCGTCGCTGACGCCTCCGAATAGGGAAACTCCTGCACCACCTCTCTTGTGAACAACCTGGAGGGCCTTCTTGAAGTCTTCTGGACTATGCATATCCGGCATGTAAAGCCCGGCATAAACCGGGAATTTCACTGCGTGAATATTCTCAAGAACGCATTCCCCAATCCAGTCGATATCAGCCTCGTAAAAGCTGTTGTAAGTCATCGGACAAACCGCATCCAGCGGCCACTTGTCCCAATCCTGCCGGCAGATTTTACGAGCCATTCGAGGAGTGGGGAAGACGGCGGCTGTAATCAGCTTATGGCGCGCATGAACTACCGATGTGAGCTGCTTGACCAAGTGGGTTACCGAATCGTATCGGAAGTGCAGCCATTCCTGATCGTGGGATGGATCCTCGATCTCTAGGGGATCACGTCCTGAAACCTTCTTGAATGCATCTCGTGTGTGCTTGCTGTAGCAGAAATCGTAGTCCGGAAGCTCTTCGGATTGGTCCAAGCCGTAATGCTTCCAAAGTGCTTTCGGAAGGATTACATCAGGATATCGAACGTAGTCCAAATGGACACCCGAAACTGCCGGATGACTGGCTAGCTCATCAGCTTTCTCTTTGAGGTAACTCTGGACACCAGGAATGACAGGAGAAACCCATCGGTAGTAGTTGACATAGGGAGGGTTATCAAAACAGGATTTGCCCGATCGACTTACCTGGTACCAGTCGGGATGATGATCGCGAATCCATTGGTCTCCGCGATTGGTGGTCCACATCCAGCTATGTAGCTCTAGGCCGGCCTCTTTGATGATTTGGAACTCGCGCTCGTCGAGACCACCTTCTAAGAAGATGCCATCGATTCCATGTTGCTTGTACTTGGCGTATTTCGCCTTGAGGTTTTTGTCGGATTCTTCTTTACTGATGCCGACCCATGCCCAATATTTATGATGTTTCAAAGCTCTTCTCTGAGGTGGATTGGATTCCGCTTGTGCAGCGGATCGGATGAGGGCACTGCCTCCCATCGCAGTGACGGTTGCGGTGGCTGTTGCCTTAATAAACTCGCGCCGGTTCACGGGCACTATTTTGCCGCCAATTGAGGCAGAACCTCAAGCAACTTTGCCAGTTCTTCGTCGAACCTGAACAATTTCTGCCGCAATACTAAGGGCAATCTCCTCCGGAGTCTTTGCACCGATGTTCAAACCGATCGGTCCGTGGATTCGATCGACCTCTGCATCGGTAAATCCTTGGCTCAAAAGCGTTTCTCTTCGCTTAGCTTGGGTCACCCGGCTACCAAGCGCTCCAATGTAAGCAACAGGCTCTCGGAGAAGCATCGCGAGGGCAACATCATCGATTTTGGGGTCGTGAGTGAGGACCACCACATAGGTGCTTTCGGTGATGGAAATCTTGGGGATTGCTGTATCCGGCCATTCGGCAAGAATCCTATCTGGAGCGATCGGAAAACGCTCAGGCGTGGCGAATCCGGATCTCGGATCGACCACGATCGTTTCAAATCCCAATTCCTTGAGGTACTTCACCAACGGAACAGCAATATGGACTGAGCCAACAATCAGAGCCCGCTCTCTTGCCGGGTAGACCGCTAAGAACAGGCGCCGACCGTCAGCATCAAGTTGTTGGCTTCTTCGTGAATCATATGCTGCTTGAAGGCCAGAAATCAGTTCGTGGTTACCGGGTTGCCAGAGGGAGACATCTCCACCGTCAAGATCTGTGATCATGACAATCGGCAAATCCTGATGGACTCGTGTAGTCATTTCCGACCAAATATCGGATGTCCTATGCACTGGGTCAGGCTCAACCCAAACCTGTATTTTGCCTCCACATGAGAGTCCAACATCCCATATGGCATCTTCACCAATCGCTTCAAAGACCAATTCTTTGGGCTTTCCTGATTGGAGGGCTATCAATGCCTCTTCAATGACGGCATTCTCGACACATCCGCCACTTACAGATCCGATGACGACGCCATCGTCCCGAATTCCCATCACGGCGCCAATTGGACGCGGTGACGAGCCCCAAGTTTGAGTGACGGTCGCCGTGGCAAAACGCCTGCCTTCCGCAATCCACGATTCAAGAGTTGGAAGTACGTCACGCATAGAGATTTTGAAAATGGAGTTGGCCTAATTGCCGAGGTCTCAAGTTAGTTGTCTCATTCTATTCAAATCAGACTCAGGGTCGCCCAAGGATGACAGCTACGCTGATGGGTGATTGCGGGCCGCTATCAATCGCACCTGTGAAATTTAATGGTCCAGTACTTCACAGCCCAAGCTGCGAAATACTGGACCGTGTCGCGTCAAGCCAGTTCGCTGATCTTGATAGGGAATTTGCGAACGCGCTTACCAGTCGCGGCGGCAACAGCGTTCGCAACAGCAGGAGCAACCGAAGGATAACCGACCTCTCCCATTCCACCCGGATGGTCTGCACCTTGAAGGATCGTGACATCGATCTTGGGCATTGCATTCAGGGTCATCCATTGATAGTCGGTCCAAGAACCCTCTACGACTCCGCCATTCTCGATGTTGATGGCAGCTCGAAGTGCTGTCGATAGCCCGTCAGTGCAGGCGCCTTGCATCTGGGCTTCGACGCCCTTAGGATTGACAGCCAGACCACAATCGACCACACAAGTAGCTTTATGAAGCTTAACCTTATTACCTTCGACGCTCAATTCAATAACATGAGCTGCGTAACTTCCATAACCCCGGAAGCAAGCGATGCCCCGTCCATGTCCTGCTGGAAGCGGATCGTGCCAACCACTCTTTTCGGCTGCTGTCTCCAGCACCTTCTTCAGTCGGTCGTCCGTGATGAGCTTACGCCGAAACTCAAACGGATCGGCTCCGGCCGCTTTGGCCAACTCATCAATGAAGCACTCATGAGCCACGTTGAACAACGTGTTCTCGACCGATCGCCAAGGACCGGTTGGCACGCCAACTTGCTGTGAGCCTTGTAACATTCCAGCCTTCGGGATGTTGTAATTGATCCCTGCCTCGCCAAAGCTTCCTGACGATCGTCCGCCAGCTTGAATAGCCTGAACACTCCAGCCAACTGGATTACCGTCGCTGTCGATCGCACCCTTAAAGGAGGTGTGGCATGCGGGTCGATAAAAGTCATGCCGCATATCGTCTTCGCGACTCATCATGACTTTGACCGGCTTACCAATCGCTTTCGAGACTTGGACCGCATCCTGAATGTAGTCGTCGAAGAGTCGACGACCGAAGCCACCGCCCAGTAAGGTGACATGAACCGTGACCTTCTCGGCTGGAATCTTCAATATTCGGGCTGCACCTTGTTGAGCACCAGTCGGTTGTTGGGTTCCAGCCCAAATCGTGCAACTGTCCTCTTTGACATCGGCTACCGCATTGAGCGGCTCCATCGTGGCATGCGCCAAGAAAGGGAAGTCCATCGTGGCTTCGACAACTCTGGAACCAGCTGGCATCTCCAAATGCTCTTTGAGCCCAGATTTGAGTTTCTCACGAACTTTGGCGCTATTGTTTCCCGCGTTGGAACCGAGATCCCATTCAACGACGAGCGCTTCTCGTCCCTTCAGTGCTGCCCAAGTGTTCTTTCCGACAACTGCGACACCACTTGGTACACGAACAACGTCCAGAACCCCTTCTACTTTCTTGGCTGCCGCATCGTCAACCGTCTTGATCGAAGCTCCAAACGCGGGAGCTCGCGCGATGACTGCATAGACCATTCCGGGGACCTTAACGTCCAGTCCATAGATGGCCTTACCAGTTGCAACGTCATGGTTGTCGACTCGGCTGGCTCCTTTGCCGATCAGATTGAATTCCTCTGGGGTCTTATGCGTAGGCTTCTCGGTAGGAATCGGCATTCCCGAGGCGGAGGCGGTCAGGTCGCCATAGGAGATCGACTTCTTGCCGTCATTCGATACAACATGACCTTTAGACGTCTTGAGGGTAGATGGGTCCACATTCCAATTCTTTGCTGCAGCAGCAACCAGCATCGTTCGAGCCGTCGCACCCACATCTCGGAGTTGGCCATAGAGAGAGCGAATTGTGTTACTTCCACCAATCCCCTGATAACCGTAAAGCTTTCGGTCGGTAGGTGCTTGGACAACCTTGACGTTGTGCCAATCCACATCCAATTCATCCGCTACGATGATCGCGATCGCAGTCCGGCTTCCCTGGCCCGCGTCAGGAGCCACGATTGTTACCGTCACCGATCCGTCTGAATCCACCTTGACCAAGGCGTTTGGCTCAAATGCGACTGCCTTTTTCTTGTTCTTCTTATCCAGATCTGCGCAAGCCAAAGCCGGGAAGGAGCCGAGTATGAGCGTGGCGCCAACCCCACCGACAATCTGAATGAACGAACGTCGAGTCAAATCAGTTCGATTGCTCACTTCGAGCCTCCTGCCGCCGCCTTGACTGCATTTCGAATTCGCTCATAGGTGCCGCATCGGCAAACATGCCCAGCAAAAACGTCATCAATATCGGAATCGGTTGGATGCGGTGTTTTGTGGAGCAAGGCTGCCGCCGCCATGATCTGGCCGGCTTGGCAGTAGCCACACTGGGGAACGTCATGCTCGATCCAAATCTTCTGGAGTGGGTGGTTACCGTCTTTCGATAATCCCTCGATCGTCGTAATGCTCTTTTGTCCGATCTGGGAAATGGCAACCTGACAGCTTTGCTGCTCCATTCCGTCAACCAAGACAGTGCATGCACCACAAGCACCTATTCCACAACCATACTTCGAGCCCGTGAGCTCCAATTCATCCCGGAGTACCCACAAAAGGGGCATGTCGGGAGCCACATCAACTGTGCGTTGAGTTCCGTTAACTTTGATCTTGAACAGCGCCATGAATAGACCTCAATGGACATTCTAGCTGGGATAAGCGCCAGTACGGGATAAAACTTTGTTATCAATTCGACGATCCTCAATTTCAAGAATCAAAACTCATGTTGGACCGTCGGATGAAATTGGAAAGTGCTGCATATTGCCCTGCTGATTCAACATCGGTTGCAAGTTCAAGTTCAGATTGAGAGAACGCCGTTCATCCTCAAACTGGATCCTTCTGCACGTCACCCTTTGCAGGCTTGGAAAGGCGATCGATTGGTCGCAGAGACGTTGATTCCTTCCCATCATCCTTGGAAAATCGTAACCGCTAACGTCGACGGAAAATGCCCATACGACGTCGCCATTGGTGTTCGAGAGAAAACACACCAGCTGAAGTTTGAGCACAACACGATCTTTGTGATGCACTTTGACGGCAAAACCATTGCTCGAAAATGGGCCGGAAGCACTTTAGGGGCCGACTTTTCCGACTTTGCCTTTGCTTCGCAAGGCCACCATAAGCCCGATTTATTGATAACCTTGGATAAACCAGTCACCGGCGGTACTCAGTTAGTTACAAGAGAGTGGAACGGATTTGGCTTTCACCTGGTAGGTAGGCCGAAGGTTCTAATAAATGCCACCGATCTTCAGGTTTCTGGCAACATCATCACTGCTAATCAAAATGGCAAAAGAGTTTCGTTTGAGCTTCGAGGGTTACTATGAAACCAAATAGGTTCGCCTTTCTCTGTTTCTTTGCTTTGACCGCATCGGTAGCGGTCGCACAAGCCGGTCCAAAGCTGAAGGCCGACTTTTCAAATGTCGTCAATTTTAAGTCCAGCGGGAAGGTAGTCGCCCTGGATAAGGAGATGATATCGAAGCTGAGACGGAACCTCTTTTTGGTTACGCCAAGCGATGCGATTCAACCTTACCACGTTATCGGGGAGAACGACTATGCGAACTTCCCGTCGATCATTACGACCGACAATATTCTGCAGTTGTATCACATCTATTTCGACAGCATTCTGCGCCACACCGAAGAGCATCACCTCATCTACGATGCAAGGCGGCTTGCGTCGGAAATGCTTCGGCTCTCTCTCGCAGATATTCAACACGCGGTCAATTCAAAGGTGAGAACAGCTGCCGAATCAAATGCCGCATATTTCGCGGTTGCCAGCCAACTTTTGGGTGACACTGCCAAGATTCCCGATTCTCTACAGGGGCGAGTAACGAACGAACTGGCTCTTATTAATCGGGCGTCTGGTCCACATGCCAGCCGTATCGTCCCTTATGACCTGGATTATTCACAGTTCATTGTTCGCGGCCATTACACCAGGTCGGATGAGCTCAAGCAATACTTCAGGGCAATGATGTGGTTTGGGTTGGTCCCATTCGCAACTGAAAAGCGGACATATAACCATGTCGAACCAACATTGGACACAATCCGGCAAGCGGCTCTCATGGTTTCAGACCTGTATTCGGGACAAGCGATCCAATCTTGGAATCGGATCTACTCCACGACATCACTTTTTGTGGGTGGTTCCAATAGCCTGACTCCACCCGCAATGGTTCCTTCCCTAAAAAGCACTGTTGGCTGGCCTGTTGATCAGGCAAAGCTAGCCAATGACAAATCCGTTGTTCAACTGGGAAAGGCGATGAAGCGTATTGCCAAGCCGTCCATCGTTACGAAGGATGACCGCGATACGGTCGCCAACAACGCTGAATTCCGATTGATGGGGCAGAGAGCTATCCCCGATAGCATCGTCTTCAACCGAGTTACGGATATTTACAAGCGTCCTTGGCCGAGTCCTCTGGATGTGATGGCGACTTTGGGTAGCTCTCGGGCGGCCAACCTTCTGGATAAAAATCCTGGCGCCTTTAACCCACAAGGATGGAGCAAATATCGTTCGATTCGGCGCAAGTTAACGAGTCAATTTGAGGCTTGGACTTCGGCAGATTGGGGCAAGAACCTCTATAACCAGAGCTTGAACCTGATCCGTCTCAACCTTCAAGAACCCACTGGGCAGATGCCCCGGTTCATGCATTCCGATGCTTGGGCCGATAAATCTCTTACGAGCAGTTCTGCTTTCTGGGCAGATCTTCGGCATGACACCCTTCTGTATGGACTTCAAACAGGGGCAGAAATGGGAGATGGGGAAGAACAACCTTTCGTAAAAGGCTATGTCGAACCCAAAACTGCCATTTACCGTCAAGTTGCTGCGTCTCTCAAGCAAATGAGGTCTGTCTTGAAGCCCGCTGGCTACTTGTCTTCTGATGACTCCTCAGAGTTCGATCAATTCTTGGATCTGTTGTCGTTTCTACAGTCTGTCAGCTTCCGTGAGCTCCACAACGTCAAGCTATCCAAGGATGAACACTGGCGGATTCGGCGATTGGAAGGGGACCTCTCAAGTATCAACACCCGTATTCAGTTGTTGGGTGAGAAGTACCAAACCCTTAATGAGGATGATGAGGATATGGCGATTGCCGCCGATGTTCATACCGCTCGCGATCAAGCTATGACGGTGGCAGTTGGACATGCTGATGACCTCATTGCCGTTGTTCCAATCGAAGGACAGCTCTTTTTGGCGCGAGGCGGTGTCCTCAGTTTCTACGAATTCAAAGTACCGGTCTCGGAAAGGCTCACCGACCATCAATGGAAGAATCGGGTGAGGAATCATGAGTTACCATCCCGACCGATTTGGATGAAATCGTACTTCGTAAACCGGTCGTCCAGGGCACCGCAGAAGTAGTCGAATGCTTGTCCTTGTTGCCGGATTGGTCTTGCGCTCGACTGGTTCAGTGACCATTCAAGCAGTAGGTGATGTCATGCTCGGTCGCTATGTCGGGAATCGGATTGAGAGAGAAGGCACCCCTTCAGTGTTTCGTGGCGTCCAGTCGCTTATTGGAAAATCCGATCTGGTTCTGGGGAATCTGGAGTGCTGTCTCACCTGCGCCCCATTTATCAAACAAAAACGATTCCTGCTCCGGGCCGAGCCCAGTTCTGCTTACGCCCTCAAATGTTTCGGATTCACCCAGCTGTCTCTTGGAAACAACCATTCGGGTGACGCTGGAGAATCGGGTGTTCGCGACACAAAATTGGCCCTTTCAAAGGCTGATATCGCTTCACTCGGACCTTCCATAGTCCCCTTGATTGTGGAGAAGAACGGCTTAAAGATCGGGATGCTGTCGTTCTGCGATTTGCCTAACATAGTCGATCGTCAGAAGCAGTTGTTGGTCGCTATCACCGAACTCAGAAGGAAGTGTGACGTTGAAGTAGTCATGGTCCATTGGGGAGTCGAACTTTCCAAGATTGCTACTTCCGAGCAAAGGCGGTTCGCCCAGCAAATGGTGAACTCAGGAGCAGATCTCATCATAGGAAGCCACCCTCATGTTCTCCAGCCGGTTGAATGGCTCGCAAACAATGCAGGTAAGAAATGCCTGGTCGCTTTCTCGCTTGGGAATTTTGTGTTTGATGCTCCAAAGGGTGACCAGCGGATTTCAGAATGCTTATCTGTTTCAGCTAAGGCATCTGGAGTAGTTGGATTCAAGACCCAAGCCGTACGAATCGTGGGTGGATTCCCTATAATGAGTAGACCACGATGACATTGCTTGTCGACGTCCAACCGTACTCTGGATGTTTTCCAAACTATGTGAACGTGCCAAGCGAAAATCATTGAAATGACTGAACCAACCCTGCCAACCCAAAAGTCAATCCCGCTGAGGCTAATAGAGACAGTGCCTCCTACGGTTGGGGCAATGTTGGCAATGAAGGTGCTAGGGCAATTGAAATGGGACCGGCAATTATTCATTCTTACATCTGAATGTGCTGCAATCAATTTCATTGTAGGGCTGTTGATTTACAAATTGAGGCTCTATAACTACCAGAGTGCGATCAAATCCCGAATGACAAGATAGGGAATATTTGTGGCGAAAGCATAGTCGTGATTGCGGAATTTCAAGATAAACGATGTTGACCACATTCATTGCAATCGCGGTTGGAAAGCTCGTGCCATTTGCCGTCGAGGAAATGCCTGTCAATATCAGATTGGGGCGAGCCAACGGCTTACAGTCAGTTGAAATAGCGGATGCTTGGAAAGATGTTATTCTTACGGATGACGGTTTGAGCGCTCTCCAGACTCGTGGCCGCTATCGCTGGTGTAGTCTGAGTGATGGTAATTGGTCCAATCCAGAGGGCATCTATTACGATTCCAGAGCACGCACAATAGGGGCCACATCAGAAACCATTGATCGGCGGGACAAAGTCCGTCATAACACTGTGAATTGGATTGTCGGGATAACGACCGATAGATTGGCGATCTTGCTCAGCAATTCTAAAGTGGACATGGAACCTGTTCGCTACGCCTCTTTCGTTCATTTCGGGTCCACACGAGATCCAAAAGGTAAGGTGCATACCCTCTCACCTGGGCTACCGATCGAACATATTCTGGCTGGCAGAAATCGGCCTAACGAATGGCAATTTCTTACTGTGAAAGACTCCAAAGGTGGGCTGGAATTTGATCGGATCAATTTAGCTGTTCGCGGGGAATCCATCATTACCAAGTCAATGGGGAAGTTTTGGGCGAAGAATCCAGGCGGGCCTTTTGCCCGTCCGTTTGCTACTTCGCCAGACATGGACAAAGTGACGACGAGTGCGTTTGATTGGAAGCTTAAGAAGCTGGCCCTCCACGAGTACATCGTGTCCGAACAAAGATGGAGGAAGTTCACGCTTCCCAACGGATTCGACCATTATCTTGGACTCTGCAATGGGACGGTGACCGGGTTGTTCTACTGGAAAGATCGGCTTTTCTTTTCTCCACTCCATCCCGACCAAAATCCATATCGAGCGGCCAGTAAGCATGCCGATCTCGAAGGAGGAGTTCCTGGTTTGTATGAAGCAAGCGCTGATCGGTCCCACTGGACCCGAGTTGCAGATTGCCAAGTTCTAACCACCAGCCTGGACAAAACCAAGTGGCTCGTCCGCAATCTCCGCACAAAGAAGTTGTTCGTCGAGCAATTATAGGTTTGTTTAGAGTTGTGACTGACCCAAATGGGGGCACGATGCCGGAGAGTTATTACGCGCTTTCGAGAGCCAACATGGTGCTATTGGCTCTTGTATCTGTTCGCTTTCGTCGCTAGCTGTCGACCATATTCAGGTTCCTCGGTTGACAGTTTTGCAAAGTACTTGATTCTCAAGATCTGAATAACTATGAAGCCGAAGGGAGGGCTGACCATAGCACTCATCCAGACCTGTGGGTTATGTGCAAGAGTCGTCGCCCAAAGCCAGGCTGCAAGTACCACTATGCCCATCAGAATCTTCGTCAACTCACTAAGTGCCGTATAGCGCGGAAACGGTGATGCCTTGATTAACTTCGGAGCTCTCGTAGCCTTCAGTGCAAAGAGGAATGCCATGCCAAGGGAACATACAATCGAAATCATTCTTAGGTCGCCGTTCATAGCACTCTCTTCTAAATCTCCTATCGTTTCTCAACCGGAATATCGATCCAGTGACTCCGTTTCTTATTTCCTAAAGGACTCACCACTACAAGCAATCCTTGCAGTCGAGTGGGAGGCTTGGTTGCGGATTGTGACATAGGAAAAGCGATCTCCATTCCCGTCCCCTTCAATGTATTGACGGGTAGAACGGCATCAAAATAGTGTGGGTCACCAGGAAAGAATCGGATCTGATCCGTTGTGGCCTGAACCAAGGGAAGCGTGAGAATCATCTGTCTGCCTACCATCGATGCATGGAGCGGGACACCGGGGGCCGGTATCGGCTGTGATCGTTTCACTTCCGAGAAAAGCAGATTGCGACGCTCAAAACGGGTGACCTCTAAGGTAACCCAGCAAGTATCGGACTGGGTAACACTTCTTTCTCGCGAAAGTTGCCACGTGACATTTGCGGTGAACGAGAATTTCTTCTCACCGACAGGAAAAGAGGCTGGCGGAGTGATATCTGTCGATAACCAAATATCGGTGTCGTAAATATAGCCCGATCTTTTGCCCGGCACGTACTTAGGAATTGGCCACAAAATCGGACCAGCTTTGAAGCCCGCTGGCAGTTCCCATCGAATTTTTATCGGAGATCCGCCCATACCCGGATTGGCGAAGAACGTATGCCAACCTCTTGGAATACCCATCCTGACAGCTAGTTGAAAAGGTGTTCCAGGCTGGATTCCAAAGGTGCTGGGAAGCATCATCACCTTTGCTTTCGGGGGCATAACTTGGCCGAATAAGGCAGTCACGATAGCAACGGTGCAAAGCATCGCCTTAACTATACGACTCTCCTTGAAAAATCCGCGGGCTCATTGTTCAGCCAGGGATGTATAACCGTTAGAATGGTGTTGGCCATGCCGATCATCCCAATTCTGTTCACCGTTGCCCTAACGCACTCCAAAACTATGCAGACGTATTCCGAAACCCTGCGACCTCAATTTCACTTCACTGCCAAGGCGAACTGGCTGAACGATCCGAACGGATTGGTATTTTACAAAGGAACATATCATCTGTTTTTCCAACACAACCCCAAAGGAACTGAATGGGGAAATATGACCTGGGGCCATGCAACCAGCCCTGATCTTGTCCATTGGACTCAACAAGCAAACGCCATTGATCCTGACAGCCTCGGCACGATCTTCTCAGGTTCGGCAGTGGTCGACTGGAACAATACTTCTGGCTTTAAAAATGGAATCGATGCGCCGCTCGTGGCGATTTATGCCTGTGCTGGTGATACCTCTCCAGAATCCAAAGGGAAACCGTACACTCAGTGCCTGGCCTACAGCTCAAATGCAGGCAAAACTTGGACAAAGTATGGACAAAACCCGGTTTTGAACCAGATTGCTTCCGGAAATCGTGACCCTAAAGTCATCTGGTATGAGCCACTTAAAGAGTGGGTCATGGCGCTTTACTTTGAAGGGAACGATTTTGGGCTATTCCGATCCAAGGACCTAAAAAGTTGGAACTTGACTCAGCGATTCAATTTTGATGGTGCGGGTGAGTGTCCTGATTTCTTTGAGATTCCCGTTGAAGGAAGTAATGAAAAGAAGTGGGTGTACACCAGCGCTAGTGGTCGATATTTGGTTGGCTCATTTGATGGCACAAAGTTCACCCCGGAGCAACTTCCTCAGAACATGGATCACGGGACGAACTACTACGCGGTTCAGACCTACAGCGACATCCCCAAGAAAGATGGCCGGCGCATTCAGATTGCATGGATGAATGGTGGTCGTTATCCTGGAATGCCCTTCAATCAACAGATGAGCTTCCCCTGTCGCCTCACACTGCACAAGTCAGGAACCGAGTACCGCATCTATCGTGAGCCAGTTAAGGAGATCAAGGCTCTCTATGGCGAAAAGGTGGAAGCAGGGAAGGCCATGATAGGCGAGAACAATAAACCCGTTTCTCTACCTGCGGGTGAATACGACCTTTCGCTGGATGTCGATGTGCGCCAAGCCAAAACAATAGAGCTAAAAATCAATGGTACAGCGGTCAACTACGATGTAATCGGGCAAGCGATTCATTTTGCAGATCGATCCGTTTTATTGCCGCTTCAGAAGGGTCACCTGGCTCTGCGAGCACTCGTTGATCGAACCTCCATCGAACTTTTCGGAAACGACGGAGCTTTTTCTTTCACCGCTTGCTACCTGCCAGACTCAACTCACTCGGGTATCTCGGTGACAGCTCACGGCGGCGATGCGCAGCTGGTCAGACTCAGGGCCAACAGGCTTAACTCAGCATGGAATGCCAAATAGTTCGTCTGTTAGACTTAGAGCCTGAATGTATTCCGCGGTGCATAAATACTGCAATAGTCCCTGACTAATCAGGGTTTCCGGTTTCAGAATAATGTTGATATGTCCCAAGCAGTACAAAACTGGCGCATTTAAATGACATAACAATGAAAAGGCCTTGCGTGAGTGTAGATGTCATGTTAAGATGGCGTCTATCATGAAGGAAGATGTCTCGTACTTTCTTGTCGGTGTCTTGTTTACTTTACCGGCAGTACTCATGGCAAAGCCCATATCCAATAAGGGGCAAATTGACTACTGTACTGGATGTCTGGGCAACCAACACATCTGTACGGATCGTCCAACATGTAAGTGTTGTAACACTTCTTGCCAAACTTGGACAGATCAAGGTGAACTTACTAACTCATCGATCAAATTCCTGGTTCAATTTGTAGCTCGTTTTGGCGGATTAGGGTGCTTCTAAGAGTTGAAATCAAAAACTGGAAAGAATAGTGCTTTGACATGGCAAAAGCTTGCTGGAGCAGGGCTTGCCTGCATGATCGCCTATGTCGCCTATTCTATGTTGCACAATTCGCCTCAAAATAGATTGATTGAGAGTGCAGCCCATGCGGAAGGTATCTCGGCGGGCAAGTATCAATCAAATTTAGATCGAGGAGATCGCGTATCTAAATCCCATGTATTAACTGAAAGTGATTGGGCTGAGGCGAGAGCTGACTTCAGATCTAATAATATGGCGCTGAAATTGAGTGCTTTAGGCTTTGTAACAGCATCAAGTCCAAAGGGCAGAGACAGGCTGGAGGCCATTTCAATGGCTAAAGAAATCTTGTCTGGCAAAGGAACAACAGGAAAAATCTCGGCGGCAGCCAGTCTGCGTAACCTAAATGATCCTTCGTGGAAAGAAGCCGCTATCTCGCTTTCTCGTGACCCAGATCCAAATGTTGCGGACGCAGCTCGCACCTTGTTAAATGTGGTTCAAGCTGAAGAGGAGAAGAAATAGAGTGAATAGAGCTTTTACACTCATCGAAGCATTAACTGTAATCGGTATTTTGGCCGTGCTTGCCGCTATTTTGTTTCCTGTCTTTTCATCCGCGAAGAACTCTTCTAAGGGAACAAGTTGTAATTCCAACTTGCACCAACTCGAGATAGCAATCCACTTATATTCATCAGATGCAAATGACTTGATGCCCTATGGTCCGGGTCCGATTGCAAAGGTACTTTCCAATCAAGGTGTCGAATTAAGTGGCGATCCATATTATATGGAAATGAAGACTTTGCCAGACTTGAAGTCACTTTTAGCCTCGTATGGAACCAACGAAGGAATTTGGAAATGTCCTAGCGACAAGATGGAACCGTGGTTTAGGCCAGAACGAGCTCCCAGTTGGTATGAAGAGGCCAAAGCAAGCTATACATACGATGATTTCGATGCTCTGAGTGGTGTCTCACTGGGGCAAATAGAGAATCCTTCTGGAAAGGTCATTCTTAGAGACCATTCTCCATTTCACGGTGGAGGAAATGAGTCACTTGGGGGTGGGCGATTCAACGTTGGATTCTTTGATGGACATGTTGCCTCTTTAGTCAAGCCTCCGCAAGATTCAGGCTTTTGGTTCTGAGGTTGAAGTTACTTGTCAACAGCTTGGCAACGGTATCGCGGATAGTATTAGGTTATGGTTAGGCCCGAAATTCGATCGAACGTGGCCAGTGGAAGAATGTTCTCACAAAGAATGGAATGCCCGATTGTCCAAGATGTCTTGGGGGCAGATAGGACTGCTATTCCTGGAACAAATACGAATCGTTTTTACGCTAGATGAGTTTGGTGACTACCAATGCCCTCACTGTGTCAGATCAAGCCGTGCAGTTATCAAACTTAGACATCAAGGATGTTAAATCTTTGAGATTGAATTTTGCACCGGCTTTTCTTCTCGTTGATTCACACGGTGCTGTCTACAGAGTCCAAAACCTAGAGGATATCGGAGAAATGATCGAGGCTGCGTCTTAGTGACTGCAGAATTAGTCGGTTAATTCTAGTCATCAGGGAAAGTTGCTTATTGGCGCTTATAGTCCTGTGGATAGAAGATGAATATTGTGAGTATGCAAAGAAGCTAAGTTTGTTCAGCGGCCATTGTTCTAATGAGTCAACACTAAAATGTCCCTCTCAGATAGCTGAGAGGGACATTTGCCTTCAAGATTATCGACGGTAGCGCCTATCTTCGCGACGGTCCTCCCGTCTGTCTTCTCGACGATCTCTTCGCCAATCTTCTCTTCGATCCCGATAATCGATTCGAACCACTGGCCGCTCAACGTATCGAGGCTCAATGCAACTGTGACCTTGATCGGCTCGAATCGCTGCGTACAAGCCGGTACCCAATCCAATTGCTGCTACCGTCTTGTCATGAGCCAGTAAACCAGCGGCTCCGACCAATCCACCGACAATACTCAAGCCTTGCCAGGTGCTCTTGTCATCTCGGTGAACCCGGTAATCATCTCGATCATATGCACTGGCCATAGTAGGTGCGGCGACTGATCCGACGACTGCGACTGCGATGACGATTTGTGGGATTATTCTTTTCATTTTCTTTCTCCTGACTCCTAGTAATGGGCTAAACCGCAATTCACCCTTGGATGTTCAGTGGAAGAAAATGAGATAGGTCACAGGTCCTAACGTGAACTAGAAAGCGGCTTCAATTTCGGCGATTTCCGATTCGGACAGCCGAAAACTCATCGCTCCAATCGTGCCATTGACTTGCTCTGGCGTTCGAACCCCGACGATTGCACCCGTGATACAAGGATTTCTCAAGGTCCATGCGATCGCAGCCTCGCCTGCTGTTCTTCCATGCCTTGAAGCGATCTCATCCAACTTGGCTGCCAACTTCAGGTGTTGCTCGATCTTGGGAGATTTGAAATCATCGCTTCGGCTTCTCCAGTCGTTTTCGGGGAATTGAGCCGCTCGCTCTATGGTCATTGTCCCGGTTAGCAAACCGGATGCCATGGGGGAATAGCCAATCACTCCGATCCCTTGTTCTTGAACGTACGGGAGCACTTCATCTTCAATGCCCCGTCGAATTAAGGAATAGGGCGGCTGGAGCGACGCTACAGGGGCAATCGCCTGTATCCGTTTGAGTTGAGTTACGTTGAAATTGCAGACCCCAATATGCCTGATTTTGCCTTCGTTCTGGAGGTCTACCAACGTAGCCCAACCTTCTTCGATGTCCTCATCGGGCTCAGGCCAATGAATCTGATAGAGATCGATAGTATCGACTTGAAGCCGCCGAAGAGAATTCTCTAGCTCCTGCCGAACGGAGTCGCGCTTGAGGCACTTACTGATCTCTCCGGCCTCGTTCCATACTCGTTCGCACTTGGTGAATACATAAGGCCGCTGAGACATGCCATTCAGCGCTTTGGAGACAACCTCCTCTGAATGTCCCAAACCGTAGACGGCTGCCGTGTCGATCCAATTTATCCCAAGATCCAGCCCACGATGAATTGCTGCTATGGAATCCTCGTCACTTTGGGGGCCCCATGCAAATCGATAGCCCGGACCACCCATGGCCCATGCTCCGATTCCGATCGAAGTGATTGCGAGGTCGGTGTTTCCGAGCAGACGAGTTGTCATGGCAAGAGTTTACGCGGATTAGTCCTCATCTTGGGATGATGAATTCAGGCTCTGCAGACCACGCTTGGCCAACCCTTTTCCATGAGCCCCTTCCCAAGCCGATGGATAAGGTTTTCCGGGCATTGTCTCCGACCAGATGGCTCGATTGAACTCCCTTTCATCAATCAAGTCTGGCTTGGACAAGTCAAACGCTCGGCCAAAGGCAGTGGGTTTGGTTTCATCCAGCGGAATCAGGTTCGGTAGTGCCACAAATGGCCTCATATCGGCAGTTGAATGAAAGCAAGTTGACATCAATGGCGCGACCGAGACGAAGTACGCCTGAGTCTTGAGCCCGAGAATATTCTCAATCGTCCGTAAGATTGACGTCTGGTTGTAGAAATCGGAGATTCGACCCATTCCGCGAGTGTAGGGCGAGATCACCAAACAGGGGCTGCGGTGCCCATCAACATGGTCCCATCCTGCTTGAGGGTCATCCTCCTCCACAAAGATTGCTGTATCTTTCCAGAATCGACTCTTGGTGAGCCCTTCTACACATAAGCCAAGCGCTCGGTCGTTATCGGCAACTTGGGCACGGGCCGTAACCGGACCTCCTGTATGGTCACAACAGAGGTAGAGAATGGTCAGATCAGGCATCTTCCCAGAATCCTCCATCTGCTTCAAGTGCTTCAAAAAGATGTCAGCCCGGACCACGTCTGGGATTGATAGGTCCCAGCCGGGGTAGCCGATAACAGAGTGCTTCCTAACTCGTTCGACTCCGATGTTTTGCTTAAACTGGATCGTCTGAACACCAGCCTGATGTTCTTTCAGGCATTGAAAATACGATTCCTTGTGCGCGGTTGACGCGTAATCGAATTCGCCAAAATTCACAAAGGTTTTGCCCGCCGCCAGAACCTGATCCCAGAGGAACCCAGTGGAACTGGTGTTTAGTGCGTCATCTCCAAACGGATAGCTACGTGGCCAACTGGATACCGCTCGCTCCAAATTGGCAGTGGTATTGCCTTCAGTAGCCCAAGAGTGGCCATCCGCGCTACAGATGCCGTTGCAGTAATAGTTATCCAACAGCCCAAATTGACGGGCAAGAGCGTGAGCATTGGGAGTGACGTTCTCACCAAAGGTACAAAGTTTGGGGTCACCATCACCCTCTTTGATGTCGCCCAGAACCTGATCATAGGTCCGGTTTTCACGGATCACATAGACCACATGCTTGATCAAACTTGGCTCTCCAGATCGCTCAGGAACTGGAACAGGGGCAACCCACTTTCTGGGCCGTAAGATCAGCTGGGTTCCAATCTTCTGAGGCGTTGATTGAGTGTTTAGGATGCAAACCGAACCCATCAAATCCCAGGAATTGTGTGAATTTGGATTCTGCTCGGGCGCCAATTCGCCATTCCCTTTGGTGCACGCGACGATCAATTGATTTCCGACAGACCGGATAGCCGTTGGATACCAATCGGTTGGGTACTCACCAATCGGTTTTCTCCGCTTGAGGTCGTAAGCCAGCACCACATTGCGTCCGCTGCAAGTAATGTAAGCCGTATTTCCATCGGGAGATAGGACGATTCCTGCGGGCGCCGACCCTACCTGATCATTTGGATATATCCGCGTTGTTTGGTGCTGATGACTGACCAAAGACTGGTACTCGATGGTATCGCTTCCCGAACACGGCACGAAAAGGTCGTTCTCATCGAGGAGTGCCTCACCTGCATGGTGCCCAATGGGTGTTGAATTGATCAACCTCCCTGTTCGTACATCAATCTCATCTAATCGGCCCCCTAATCCAACCCCACGGGCGTCCACTGGCACTTGGGTTCCACTAGAAGATGCTTGTGGTTCGCTCGGTTTGGCTGAACGGCTCCAACAGGCCACAAATGCTCGTTGGGTGCGTGGGTCGAATACGACCGAAATTGGAGCCACATCAGTATTCCAAATCTCAACTTTTCCAGTGCTGATTGTCACTCGGGCTAGCGAATTGTCTCGGTTCAAGCAGACCAAAACGTGATCTGGATCTTGATAAGCCATGCCACATGGAACGGGATTTCCTCCGACTCTTGCGGCAGGCATGGTCAGGATTCTCCGTACCTTAACGTCAGCTCCATCAACGTCAAACTGAACCACCTTATCCGTCGCTGTTGAATAGGTCAGCGTTTGATCGTTATCGGTGAGCAAGAGTCCCATCAGACTGTTGGCCCCTTCAACTTTGATTTGGGGATTCGCCTTTTGGGATTTAAGGTCAACGATCACCAGACCAGCATTGGTCTTGAGGAATGCATATTTCCCATTGCCTGAAACCACCATGTCATTGGGGCGAGCTTTAAACAGGACATGCTCACCGATTGGATGGATGTACTGCCCGGATGCTACCAACAGGCCATCTTTTGTGGAGTGACCGACTTGACGGCCTCCTATGAAACGGAATGAAGAGTAGCCTAGCGATATTCCTGCGATGGTAAGGAGAGTTAAGCCAACAATCGAGTGAGTGCGCATATTCTAAAAGCCCTTTACTGACCAGCCTATACAGATTGGCGTAAATGCACACCAATTTTAGGCTCTTGGCGAATTCTGGTTCTTGATGAAATCTTGAGTGCCAGTCTGCTCCAATACTGCCACACTTTTATTAAGAGAGCACCAATGGCTGAACGACCCGATCCCGATGCATTGTTGGCCCAGATCTCCGAAGATGATCGAGCCAATGGAAGGGGGCGAATCAAGATCTATTTGGGAATGGCGGCAGGTGTAGGGAAGACCTATGCGATGCTGAACGATGCTCAGGAACTCCGTAAACGCCAAGAGGACGTCGTGATCGGTTACCTCGAACCGCATGGACGAGCTGAGACGGAGGCGATGGCAGATGGGTTGGAGCGTGTTCCCCTTCTAGAGCTTGATCATAAAGGCGTTACTTTGCGCGAATTTGACCTGGACGCCTCAATCAAGAGAAAGCCCAAGCTGATCCTTGTCGATGAACTCGCTCACACCAATGTTCCCGGCGTCCGTCATCGAAAGAGATGGCAGGATGTAGAGGAGCTCCTACAAGCCGGGATTGACGTCTATACCACCGTCAATATTCAGCACATTGAGAGCCTTAACGACATCATCGCCCAGATAACCGGGGTAGTCGTTACCGAGACGATTCCCGACTCGATGGTCAACTCTGCCGATGAGATTGAGGTCATTGACCTTCCGCCACAAGAACTTATTCAGCGAATGCATGAAGGGAAGATTTATGTTGCTTCCAAAGTTGATCAGGCTCTGAACAGCTTCTTTAAAAAGAGCAACCTATCCGCCCTCCGTGAGCTCGCTCTCAGGCAGACAGCCGAACGAGTTGACAAGCAGGTTCGAACTTACCGGGCCGCCGAAGGTGCCAGTGAGCCATGGCACACAAAGGAACGGTTCCTCGTATGCGTTGCACCCAACAAAATGAGCGTGCGAGTCGTCAGATCTGCTGCGCGAATGGCAAGCGCACTTCATGCTGACCTCATTGCGGTCAGTGTCGATAGTCCGAGGCAAGACAACCTACTTGCCGAGGACCGGGCTCGGGTCATTGAGGCATTGCGACTGGCTGAGTATCTGGGTGCAGAGACAGTTACTCTCAGCGGACAAGACATAGTGGGAGAAGTCGTCCGGTTCGCCCAATCACAAAACATCACGACCATCATCGTGGGTAAGCCCATTCGGGCAAGATGGCGAGAGGTGGTTTTCGGTTCGGTCGTAGACGTTCTGGTCCGAAATAGTGGCGATATCAACGTCTTGGTCATCACGGGTCTTGGAGATTCAGGCACGCCTCAGCGACTCAACCTGGGCCGGAAAGAAACGACGGACTGGCCTGGCTACCTGATGGCAGTTGGTGTAACCCTTCTGGCAACTGGCATCTGCGCTCTGATGTTTCACCACGTCGAGCGGATCAACTTGGTGATGGTCTATTTGCTAGGGGTGACCTACGTTGCCAGTCGAAAGGGGAAGATTCATGCCGCCTTGGCATCAGTGTTGAGCGTTGCGACGTTCGATTTCTTCTTCGTCCCACCAACGAGAAGCTTCGCCGTATCCGATATCCAATATCTGTTCACGTTTTTAGTCATGCTGGTGGTAGCACTACTGACCAGCACATTAACAGCTCGTTTGCGTGAGCAGTCCATTGCGGCATCCGTTCGAGAACGTCGAACAGCCGCTCTCTTTGATCTTTCGAAGAAGCTATCGGCAACCCGGAGCCGAACCGAAATTGGTGCATTCACGGCACACAAAATCAAAGAGGTTTTCGGTTGTGAAGTGGGAATTCTGATCAAGAGCCGGGCAACAGGAAAACTGTTCTCAGGACCGGAGTCTGATTCGAAGTTTGAATTGAATCCGAACGAGAATGCAGTCGCGGTATGGGTGCTTGATCACGGCAAAATGGCGGGTAAGGGGACAGATACGCTGCCTGGATCTGAAGGGCTCTACTTACCGCTCAATTCGGAAACGGGTTGTGTAGGCGTTTTGTGTATCAAATGGAGTGATGACACTGTCGCGGATATCATTCAGCTTCATTTCTTGGAGAATTTTGCCAATCAAGTTGCAGTGGCGATTCAGCGAACGAACCTTGCCAAGGATTCCCATGAAGCATTGCTGCAGGTTGAGAAGGAGAGGCTAAGAAATAGTTTGCTCAGTTCGGTATCCCACGATTTGAGAACTCCATTAACTGTGATTTCGGGTGCCGCAGACCAACTTCGTGATAGCCAAACGCTCCACGAAACACGCGATAGGGAATTAGCACAAGCCATCGCCGTCGAGTCTGAAAGATTGACGAGGCAAGTTCGAAACCTTCTCGATATGACCCGCTTGGAGGCGGGTGGTGTCGAACTGAACCGAGAGTGGCAATCGGTTGAAGAAATGATTGGATCAGCCCTGATGAGGACTGAAAAGCTCCTTGAGAAGCACCTTGTCAAAACGCAAGTCCAGACTGATCTACCGTTGGTGAAGGTGGATGCCGTACTCATTGAACAGGCGCTGGTTAATCTTTTGGAGAACGCATCTCGGCACACGCCTGCTGGCACATTGGTTGTGATTGGGTCGCATGCGACAGAGATATCAGTAGAAATCGAAGTTGCCAATAATGGCCCTCGCCTAGAACCGGGGGATGAAGAGCGGATATTCAACAAATTCCACCGGACGTCGCAGGCAGCTTCTCAAGGTTTCGGACTTGGCCTTACGATATGTAAAGCGATCATGGACGCACACGGGGGAACGATACGGGCGTGCAACAATGATATGGGCGGTGTCTCATTCGTGCTTTCCATCCCGTTGAGCGATCCCGCGCCGGAGGTACCACTTGACTGATCGAATGAAAGTTGTTGTGATCGACGATGAGGTTCAAATGCGTCGCTTCCTAAAGGCGAGCTTCGATCCGGCCGATACTGACCTTCACGAAGCAGAAAATGGTCAGGACGGAATTCGACTTGTCGCGCGAGTCAACCCAGATGTAGTCTTGCTCGACTTGGGTTTACCGGACCTGGACGGGATTGAAGTTGCCAGACAACTTCGTGAATGGACTGAGGTTCCAATCATCATGCTTTCTGCCAGGGGTAGAGAGAAAGACAAAATTGAAGCTTTGGATGCAGGAGCCGACGACTATCTCACCAAGCCGTTCGGGGTGGGTGAATTGCAGGCACGAATTCGGGTGACTCTGCGACACGCTAAGAAAAACAAGGGTGCAGATCCTGATCCTGTATTTGATGTCGGTGATCTCAAGGTTGATTTGGTGATGCGTCGAGTCACTGTTAGGGGGCAAGAAATCCACCTGACACCTATTGAGTTCAAGCTCCTCTCGTTATTGGTTCGACATTCGGGCATGGTCTTGACGCACCGGCAGTTGCTGATAGAGGTCTGGGGACCAGCTTACGCCGATGAAACGCATTACCTCCGAGTCTATATGGGGCAGCTCAGGCACAAGGTCGAGGTAGATCCTGCCCGCCCCAAACATATCACAACCGAACCAGGGGTCGGCTATCGCTTGATTGCTGATTAAGCCTGGGAACATTGACCTATCGGGAAACCCAGCTAGTGGTTTGATCGTTCTCACTGTGTCTTATCAAATGGACGAGTGAAACCTATGTCAGAAGAATTTAAAAAGTGGACTGAAGAGATTAAGGTATCGGGTGAGGAGTTGCTGCGTGAAGCAGAGCGACTCTTCCATGAGGGCAACGTCTCGCACCTTGTCGTTAAGAATGACCAAGACGTGACCGTCGCAGAGTTCCCTGTTTCGATAGGTGTTTTGGGAGTATTGTTGGCTCCAACTCTGGCGGCAATCGCGGCAATCGCGGTCTATTGTTCCCACTTTACGATCGTTGTAACGCGATCTGGTGAGCCTACAGTAGAGGTCAAAGAAGAACCCCCAGCTACGGAATAAAGGTATCCGTCCTAGCCGGCAGTATCTCAGAGGGGGCAAGTAGTTCGAAAGAACAACCATAAACGATTGGAAGCGATGCTGGGCTCAGTATCTGTAAACTGACTACCCTAAGTTCGTCGGTTTGAATCCGTGTGCAAAGTCCTGACGACGGCATTCGGAATTTGGGGTTCTACCTGAGCATCAGATGACACAACCATAATTCCTGTGCCCCTACAGGATTGATCGCTTTCTGTGGTTCATTAGGGCAATTACTAACGCGAACATGCGATGCGTGATAAGATGGTTGGCTGATGGTTAACCAAACCTTTTCACGCATCGTTGCGTTTATGACCCTTGCCGCTTGTGCAGTTACGAGCCAAGCTGCTCCTTCCAAGCAACTGCCGATCGTTCCCCCAATGTTTCAGGGTGTACACCGAGTAGTTTGTCTTGGTGACAGCATTACCGAGCAGGGCGAACAACCGGGCGGATATGTGTGGCTCATTCGACACTATCTGGCTCACCTCTATCCGGATCAGCACATTGAAACGCTGAATGCTGGAATTTCGGGTCACAAGTCCAACGATATGCTGGGTCGGTTCCAGCGGGATGTCTTGGACAAGAAGCCTGACCTTATTACGATCAGCGTGGGAGTAAATGATGTTTGGCATGGTTTCTTTAACCATCCGAACGGCGACGGTCCAAACGGGATTCCGCTAAAGGACTATGTTGCCAATGTCGAAGCGATGGTCACCCAGGCCCAAGCTCAAAAAATCAAAGTCGTCATTCTTTCTGCGACGGTCATTGAAGAGAATCTGGAAGACATCAAGAACACCAAGGCAATTCGGTACAACGAAGCCCTGTTCAAGGTTGCTCGGGCACACATGTGTCCTTACGTGGACCTGCAGAAGTCATTCCGCGCCTTGATTCAGACTTATCGAACCGTGACAGGCGGGCATGATAACCTACTGACAGTCGATGGCGTCCACATGAATAGCTCGGGTAACAAGGTGATGGCTCACACGATCCTTTCCACTCTTGGAGTGCCAGCAGAAGCCCAAGCAAGGGTTCAAGATCAAGTCGCACGAGAAATGTCCGGAAGCTAGACCAAGATAACCCGAAAAGGCTGGAAAGGTCAGAAGATCCTAACGAAGAAACAATTCACTCGAATTACCAGTATTTGATTGGGTGGGGAATGCATCAAACAAATGCATCTCCACCAATAAAAATCCATCGAATAATGGGAGTGATCTGAGGAGGATCATCAATGAGCGTCGATACCATTCAGCCTTGGCTGGCTCACCGACCGCGACGCGGTGTAACTCGCGTGGATACGGTTGTACTCCATGCAACTGGGTGCGACCAATTCGAAGTAGCGCTTAGCGATCTTAAGACGAGCGGATTGAGCTACCACTATATCGTGGATAAAGTGGGCAAACCGCATAAGTGCGTGCCCTATTCTGCCGTTGCATTCCATGCTGGGAATTCATACGGGCCTCATGAAGCAGAGCGAGGAACGAGCAGAGAGCAGGATGCCCACATGAACTTTGTGGAACTGACCAGCGTGAACGAATATTCCATCGGAGTCAGCCTTTTGAATTGTAATGATGGGGTGGACTGGTTTCCAAAGGAACAGGTTGACGGGTGTATCAACCTTCTGAAAGAACTGAGAAACTCGGTTGCCAGCCTCAAGTACCTGACTACCCATGCGTTGGTTTCTCCTGGACGGGTAACAGATCCGATTGGAGTGGATTTAGCTTGGATTGCCAAGCAAACCGGCCTCGAAGTCTGGACACCCGTCTAGTCTTGGGGTTTGTGGAGCGATTGGAAGGCAATAAATTGGGATTGAAATCCAATCTCCAGTCGTCGCGATGAAAACGGACCTTGCGCCTATCTTTGGCTTGGAAGATTGATAACTCAAAGTTGGGGCTGATAAAACAGCCCCAAACAAATTAGCGTCTTTGGCGTCGAGGCGCTCGATCGTACGATGTGTTCTCCTGGGGAGAATCGCTCGGACGTGCGAACTGAACCTTTACTCGGCGGTTTCGAATCTTGGCTTCGCCAAGCGCATTCACCACTGACGTTGCATGGGCCGAGGGCACTTCCACGAAAGATGCGCGATCAAAGATCTCAATCACGCCGATGGACTTGCCGGTAAGGCCAGACTCATTGGCGATTGCACCAACAATATCTGAAGGGCGAAGACCGTCTTGTCGGCCCATGCCGATGAACAGTCTAGTCATTCCAATTTCTGGCTGTTCGAAGTCGTGCTCCATCTCTTCGGCAACTTCGGCTCGGTTTGCCTGTTGAATCTTCCACAGCATGTTAAGGGCTGCTGCAGCGATAACGGTCGGTTCAAATTCTTCTGACAACTCATCAACGATTTCAACTTGTGGATCGAAATCAGCTGCGTTTAGGGCCTCTTTCAGGCTCTCCATGAACACTTCACGGCGCTTGGAAGCAATGTCACCCGCAGTAGGAATTCTTGCAGGCTTGATCGTGGAACCGATCATTCGTTCGATATTGCGAAGCTGAGCTCGCTCACGACCCGAAACCAACGTGATGGCATCACCTGATCGACCAGCACGGCCGGTTCGTCCAATTCGGTGGATGTATTGCTCGACATCCCAAGGAATGTCGTAGTTGATGACGTGGGTGACCGTCTCAATATCCAACCCACGAGCCGCCACGTCTGTAGCCACCAAGAGATCTGCTTGACCTTCTCGGAAACGTCGCATGACACGATCCCGCTCTTGCTGTCCCATGTCTCCATGAAGTGCGTCAGCGTTGTAACCTCGAAGTCTCAGGTTCTCACAAAGGTCATTCGTGTCTTGTCGGGTTCGACAGAAGACGATAGTTGGACCAGGCGTCTCCATGTCCAACACTCGAGCCAAAGCCTCGAGCTTCTTACCTTTGGGGACTTCGTAATAAGTCTGGTTGGTCGTATCAACCGTTCGCTGACGTGCCCGAATTTCCACATGAACCGGGTTCCGGAGGAACTGTTGGGTTATGGCCATGATTCGTTGGGGCATCGTTGCAGAGAACAGCGCTAGCTGGCGTTCTTCAGGAAGAGCCGAAAGAATCAACTCCATGTCCTCCGCAAAGCCCAACGCAAGCATTTCGTCGGCTTCGTCCAGAACGCAGGTCGTAACCTTGTCGAACTTCAAGGAACCACGTCTCAAGTGATCCAGCAATCGTCCCGGAGTTCCCACGACGATATGAGCGCCATTTCGAAGTGCCCTAAATTGTCGGTCGATAGGTTGACCGCCATAGACCACCACCACTCGAATATCACTGTTCTTCGAGAATTCGTGGATACCCTGGGCAACTTGAACGGCCAACTCACGGGTCGGAGCCATGATGAGTGCTTGTGGCTCAAGTCGACTTAGGTCAATCTTCTGAATAACTGGAAGGCCAAACGCAGCGGTCTTACCCGTTCCAGTTTGCGCGTTTCCGATGAGGTCACGACCACTGAGAAGAACAGGGATCGCTTGAGCCTGGATCGGTGTTGGGGTCTCGAATCCAAGTGCACTCACAGCGCTTGCGATCGTATCGGACAAGCCAAGGTCAGAGAAGGAAGCCAAGGGCTTAATGTCTGACTTTGCAGTAGGTTTCTCGGGTTTTGCAGCAACTTTCTCGGCTTTTGCTTCAGCCTTAACCGGCATTTCAATGGCGGTTTCTGGTTTTGTAGCAACGATTTCCGGAGTTGCGATATCGGTTTCCGGCATTGTGGCAGTGTTTTCCTGCTCTACAATTGTCGCTTCTGGGATTGCTGCTATGGCGTTTGTTACGATTTCAGCTTCGATTGGCGGTGCTGGTTCTGGTTGCAAGTGAGCTCGTCTCTCCTTTCGATTGGTGGATTGAGGAGCGGACTTCCTTTCACCCGATGAATCTCGGTTCTGTCGCGGAGGCCTTGGGGAATCCGACGAGTTGAAATCTCGGTTGTATGGACGACCTGGTCGATCATTACCGGGACCCGAGTCAGACTGGCCATAAGGTCTTCGTGGCGGTCTTGAGTCAGATGAGTTGAAATCTCGGTTGTATGGTCTAGCTGGTCGATCATTACCGGGACCTGAGTCAGACTGGCCATAAGGTCTTCGCGGCGGTCTTGAGTCGGATGAGTTGAAATCTCGGTTGTATGGTCTAGCTGGTCGATCATTACCGGGACCCGAGTCAGACTGGCCATAGGGTCGGCGCGGCGGTCTTGAGTCGGATGAGTTGAAATCTCGATTCCACGGTCTAGCTGGTCGATCATTACCGGGACCCGAGTCAGACTGGCCATAAGGTCGGCGCGGTGGTCTTGAGTCGGATGGATTGGAATCTCGATTCCATGGTCTTGCTGGTCGATCATTGCTAGGACCCGAATCAGACTGGCCATAGGGTCGGCGTGGCGGTCTTGAGTCGGATGGATTGGAATCTCGATTCCATGGTCGCGCTGGGCGATCGCCGCCGAAATCCTGATCTCGCTTTGGTCTGAATTCGGATTGCGGCTTGAACTCTCCCCGTGGTGGTCTACCAGCAGATGATCCAGAAGACTTGGGACCTCTCTTGGGTGCTTTTGGGTTCAGGGGAATAAATCGTTTCTTAGGGGGTTTAGGCATGGGGAAAGGAACGCCATGAAATGAAATTCACGGCGAACATACCAGTGTGACGCCTTGGCAAGCTGAATTGCTCGTTATTGGGTTAAGTTTTGACTCCTGGCCCTAAGCCATACACCAAAACGCTACTTAACGCCCGGTCTGATGACTGACAAAAAGCGGGAGTTTCCAATCGACGCATTTAGCTCATCCTCGGCTTTATGAATCGCGAGCAAGGTTCCGATATAACCGACGCGTGCATTTCTCAGGGTGCTTGAGGCATCGATAACCGGCAGAATTCCAGTGGCGCCATTCTGATACCCTAGGTTGGCCATCTCGAATAGTTTTGCCGACGGTTCCAGTATCTCAGTTCGATAACTCTTGGCTGACTTGAGAGCGATATCCAAGTCTGATCGAGCTTGTGAAACCTGTTGGGCGACTTGAGATTCTGTGGAACGCTTTTGGGCCTCTACCTGCTTACGGTTCTCTTTGGCCGCTCGAACAGATTCACGAATGGAACCGAAATCAAACAGTGGAAGACTAAGCGTGAACGATAGGGCATCGACCTGTTGAACAGTTGAGCGCTCATATTGCACATTGAGGTCGGGCAATCGGGTGGACTCAGCTTGTCGCACACCAAAGTTGGCAGCCTTTACCGATTCGACAGAAGCTTTGATGGCTGGTCGCTTTCCGGTTGCCATTCGAACCAGTTCCTCGGTTGGCGCCAATGGACCTTTCGGCAGGCTCCCCTCATTCAGAATGTCTTCTGTCAGTACCGCAACTTCCTTTGGGGATTTGGCCAAAAGAGTATTGAAAGCAATCAGTGCTGTTTCTTCGTTTCCTTCTGCCACCAAGAGAGCTTGCTTGGCATTTGCGACGTCGATGGACGCTCTTAGTACGTCTCCCTTTGGTGAAGTTCCTGCTTGTTCCTGTACTACCGTCAGGTCGTAAACCTTTTGAGTCTCTTCCAAACTTTTGCGAGTCAAGGTAGTCGTGGCTCGACTTGCCGCCAGAGTCCAATACGCATCGCGAATCTGTTGTTCCAACGATAGGAGGGTCTCATGAAACTGATATCCGCTTGCCTTATAGGTTGCATGAGAACCTGCAGCTTGATACCGCCGCTGGCCGCTGAGATCAACTGTCGTGGAAAGACTGACAATAGTGTCACGGGTGTCTCCCGTCAACGAAGGTGCGGAACTGGAACCCTGAACTTGACTTACCCCAAAGACAAAGTTCGGCAATATCCCGATGGATTGGTAAGTCGCCAGTGCAACTGCCACACCTGCAAGCCCACCGGTAATCTGTGGATTGTGCTTTAGGCCATATTCAACGGCTTGGTCGACAGTTAAGTTCTTGTCGGTTTGAGCCATAGAAGCTGAGCAAGTCACCGCAAGACCCAAGATTCCAAATGTTCGTACAAGAGTTGAAGAGCTTCGCATAGCTTGGATATTCCAAATTGGATTGGCAAGTGATTATGGCCAGAGTTCGTTTTTGACGTAACTGAGAACATTGACGGATGGAACAGGCTGATTGCCAGATGGCACCTATACCAAGATCGAATCAATTCGTTTTGGGTAGGGATGGCACTTTGTCTGAGTAGAGCCAGGCAGTGAAGAATGGCTTCATATCCCTTCCTGTTTCGATAGAAGTGGCATGAATCCAGTCTGAAGTAGTCCCATTTCGGTATCGGTGTTCGGAAATGAACCGACGAATCGATTTGAAAAATGCATCATCGCCGATGGTCTTTCGCAAAGCATAGAATGTCAACGCCCCTCCCACGTAGCTTCTCTCAGTGAACATTTCCTGTGCACTGAGGTGACCTGGCTTGAGCCAGCGGCCGGCTGAGGCGAAGGACTGATAAGTCGACTGAGCCTCCTGCTCATAGGCATCTTTTCCGTGTTCGTGTTCAGATAAGAGCCACTCGGAATATTGAGCAAAGCCTTCGATCCACCAAATATCGTCTCCCCACGACGTCGCGCTGACGCAATTCCCAAGCCATTGATGAGCTAATTCATGAATGAGGATCGATCGAGATGAAGTCGTCCCCGGCCCGAAGATCGGTATAGAAGTTGTTTCTAGCGCCGAAGCACCCAATAGTGAACTTGCACTGGCTGCTTCTTGTGGCAAGGCAATCACTCCGTAGGACTTGTAAGGATACGGCCCCAATAAGTTGGTAAGGAACAAAACATAGCCAGGCAAGCCTGCCAACTGAGGCTTCATTTCTACCTTGGATCCAGATGGCACATAGGAGTTCATCGAAATGCCATTTGGACCATCCATCGGGATCGAATCAAACTTGCCAACTACGATCGTAGCCATACAGGTTGGTGTGGGGCGATCTAGGTCAAAGTGGAATCTTTGGCCGGTATGGGTTCCGATTCCATTGGCAATCGCACTATAGCCGGGTGGAACGGTCACATCAAAAGAAAATGTGGCTTTGTCCAAAGGGTGATCGTTACAAGGGAACCAAGTGTGAGCCAGATCGGGTTCGCATACGGCAGCGGACCCGGACTTGTAATGAATCCATCCGGCCTTCATTCCTGTTGGAAGGGCTTGAGACTGGTCCTGTTCGGGCCTTCCCGCGTAAGCAACCGTGGCTTCGAAAGCGGTCCCCTTATGCATGGGAACAAATGAGATGAGCCGCAGCTTAGACCCTGAAATCTTATTGAGGCATTTTGCTCCGTTCAGCTTTGTAGATTGGACATTGAGTCCCTTGAAATCGAGGACGATCTCAGAGCCATCTACCAGCATTTGTCCCGAAATGGTGCAAATACCACTCAAGGAGTTACTCACTGGATCGTAGTTCACCTGGATTGCATAGTGCTCCGCACCGTAGCTGCGACTGCCCAGCGTGGGAAATGTGGGATCGCCGATTCCACTTTGATGGGCAAATGCAGGAGTAGCTACCGCCCCAATCAGGGCGGTAAGAATGGAACAAACTCGGGACATAGCTTAAACGGTGAAGGCTGCGATCACCTTATCACATGAGCGCTTCGAGTTGGTGCAGGCATGGGCCGATCCTTTTTGATCGCTCTCCAAAGAATCGAATTGAGAAGGTCAGGATCGGCTCGATCGTAATCGGAAAAATCGAGTCGATTGCTGGCTTCGACAAGCAATCCCTTTTCCGGGTTCGTAGCGTTCAGGTCAACTGTCTCTGGAACAACCGTGTAAGGCGTAAGATCTGGCTTGGACGTGAAAGGCTGTAGAACGGGAGTGGCGCGTTCGTCAAATTGAGACATGGGTGGCAATCCCAAGATCAACTCCATCGTGCGAACAAAACTGGCGGTTGTATAGAGCGTGCTGTCCAGAGTGTGAGGGCGAATGTATGGTGAGACAATCAATCCAACCGTTCGATGAGAATCAACATGGTCGGGACCGTTCTGTGCGTCGTCCTCAATGATGAAAAATGCGGTGTCTTTCCAATATTTAGAATGACTGACCGCTTCAATCATCTTTGCCAAGCCCAAATCGTTGGATGCTACTGACGCCTGGGGTGTCAAGGCTCCTGCCTTCAGCCCTTTCGTATGATCTTCACCCAAAGACATCACCATAAACGCTGGCCAATTTCCACTTTGCTCGCCCTTCTTGAGGTCATCAATAAAGACTTGGACTTTTTCGTAGTCCCTTCCAAAACCACCATCTCCGGTGTACTTTGCCCATTCCAAGCTCCCATGACCATTAAGGCCGGATTGTCCCGTGAAAACAGGGGGAGTGTCTGGGTCTGAGTGGAAGCTCGATTGCTCTCCATAGCTGTAATAGCTGACTCCATGGGCTCGACAATTGTCCCAGAGATATCCAGCCGGTGAAGCGGTGAGCCGATCATCGGCATCGGGCTCTCCCTTCCCAGCGTAAGAATTCACCCAAGCTTTTTCCGTGAAATCTGTACAGTACGCCGCATCACACCATTGGTGTCCATCCTCCGAGACTTCTCCGTTACAGTACAGGTTATCGAACTGAACAAACCTCTGAGCTAAAACATGGGCGTTGGGAGTGACATCCTTTCCAAATAAAACCAAGCCGGGATCGTTATTGCCTTTGGGAAGGTCTCCGAACACTTGGTCATAGGTTCGATTCTCTCGAATGACGTAGACCACGTGCTTAATCTTCTTGAGTACTGATTCAACGGTCACCTTCTGCTGTTTGAGAGGGATACTGCCATCCGTGGGCTGAGGAAGACATTCGGCTACGATCTTGGTGTATTCCTTCAGTTTGGGACTATCAGGAACATCCAAGACGTTAACGTGACCACTGAGAACTCCTCCGATATAGTCATACTTGGTTGTTCCGTTGTATTCAGTTCGAGTGAACTTGGTCTTTACAGGAGCGTTTGGATCAAACTTCAACCCTTTCCCGGTTCCGACATACAGTTTCTTTCCGTCAGGCGATAGGGCTATCGCGCTGGGATACCAACCCGTTGGGATGAATCCTTTTACAAAGCTGGATTTCCCGGAGACGTCAATAACTGCCACATCATTGTTATCGGCGTTGGCAACGTAGAGAGTTTTCGAATCTGGACTCAATGCTAGAGCATCGGGTGTGCTCCCAACCAGGTCTCGAGGACTGATGCTGGTCTTGATCGTTTCAGTTACTTTGCCGTCGCTGATTACAGACACATCGTTAGATCCAGCGTTGGCGACAAAGAGCCTACCATCCGAACCCCAAACCATTTCGTTGGGATGACTGCCCACTTTGATCCGGCTGGATTCCTTGAAATCACCGACATTGATGAGGCTTACCGAGCTGTCACCCCAATTGCTAACAGCCAACTGTTTTTGATCTGGTGAAGGGACTACGGCATAAGGATGGTAGCCAACCTTGACTTCGTGAACAGGCGAAAGCGGTTCACCTTGCATCTGGATCAGAGAGTCCCCACTCAAGTCCACAACAAAGAGGGAATTTCCAAGCCAAAGCATTCCGGCAACGAACTGGTCAGCTGCAGCTTTGCGTTTCTTCTTCCCTTTGGTCGACTCTCCACCATAAGGCCTCAACTCTTTGCCTCTTACCAACGGAGAAGCAAGGGACACAATCCGGATGGCCGATCCACCGCCAGAAACGTAAGCAGTATCGTCGCTAAGTGCCAAGCCGGCCCATGCGCTTCCAAGTTCAACGGTTTGATCAACCTTGTTCGAAGCGACATCAATAACGGACAACCCTTGGTTGTGGTACCCACCCGTAACCACGAGCAACTTCGAGGAGCCTGGGAGGAACGCCATCTTGATCGGCATATCCCCAGCCAGGGCAATGGATTCGCCAGCAGGCCGCACCCTCCATCCATTGGGCAGTTGAGTGGATCCGTCGGACGCGGTCTTATCGACAATCCGTCTTTGAGTTCGTAATCCGCCTGCAAAGATCAGGGCAAGTCCCAGTCCCGCTACAGTTCCAACTACAAGTGGCTTGGAAGGTTTCACAGGATAAGCTTTGCATGAAAGACCGTCAGTCTGGAAGGTGTCTGCCTGTTAAGAATCGATTTATCTAATTGGCTCTATGGATCAAAAAGCTGGACCATAAATGACTTAATGAACGAAAAGCACAGTTTTTTGTGATAGTTGGCATCACCTGCAGGCTCCTGAACGTCATGGATTACAGCGAAGCTCCGCTTAAAGAGGGCACCTTTTTGGGTGGTCTTAGACAAAGGATTTGTTGTGAGCAAGAGTTTTATAGGTACACGGATGAACCGCATTTCAAGATTGACGGCTATTGGTCTATTGAGTTTGGCGTTGCCGGTCACATTGTTGGCAGGCACCAAGATTGGGCACGGTAAGCAACCTAGGTCGGGTTTACAGGGGAAATCGAAAGAGTTTGCCTCCCGGTTTAAGCGGTTTAGCTTGCAGGCTGGAGCGCCTTGGCCGAAGTTCCGGAATGGAACGACAAACCAAGCCCAATCAGCATACGGGGGATGTAACGGCATATTACGCTGGAGCTTTACCACCGCAAGTTCCATTCTCTCTTCTCCGGTAATCGGAGCGGACGGAACTATTTACGTTGGTTCAAACGACACCAACCTTTATGCGATCAAGCCCGACGGCACAAAGAAGTGGAGCTATCAAACAGGAGGGGCTGTTTTATCGGTCCCTGCCATCGGTATCGATGGAACGATTTATGTGGGATCGTACGACGACACCCTGTATGCGCTTAATCCTGATGGCTCGAAGAAATGGAGTTTTGTCACCGGAGGGGTCATTCAATCTTCTCCTTCTGTGGGAACCGATGGAACCATCTACGTAGGTTCAAACGACACCAACCTTTATGCGATCAATCCTGATGGCACAAAGAAGTGGAGTTTCCCTACTAACAATCCAGTCCAATCCTCGCCCGCCATTGGATCAGATGGAACCATCTACGTGGGGTCAGTTGACGACAATCTCTACGCTATCAATCCAAACGGCACCCAAAAGTGGAGCTTCACGACCAATAGCGGTATCGTCTCCTCTCCCACCATTGGCGCTGATGGGACAATTTACATCGGCTCAGAAGATGGGAATATCTATTCGGTGAGCCCTGCAGGAAATCTGAACTGGTCGTTCTACACCTATTCGCCAATTTACTCTTCGCCAGCAATTGCCTCTGACGGAACGGTTTATGTTGGTTCTGGCAACACCCTCAATGCATTCACCTCAGGTGGCTACCTCAAGTGGTGGTGCGTAACAAACGGGCAGACCGTTTCATCCCCTGCAATTGGCGCAGATGGAATCATCTACGTTGGAGACAACACAGGCCATCTTTCTGCGACAGGGCCTGATGGTCTTGGACTCTGGTACATCTTGGCTGATGGACCAATTACCTCGTCCCCTGCAATTGGGGCGGATGGAACTGTATACGTCGGCTGTGGAGACGGAAACTTACACGCAATTGGCACCCAAGTAAACACTGTCCCTGTTGATGCGATGTCCTTTGAGCCCACAACATTGGTGGGTGGTGCTCGGTCTACTGGATATGTGACCTTGCAGTCGCCTGCGCCTGCCGGAGGCGACGTCATTGCATTGACAAGCAGTGATCCTTCGGTCTCAGTCCCAGGCTTTGTTTTTGTCCAGCCGGGAATGTCGGCTGCTTCATTTGCTGTCAATACATATTCAGTTTCTCAAAATACTGCAGTAACGGTGACTGCCACCTCAGGTGGTGTGAACACTTCGGCCGTGCTTACCGTTCAAGTGGCTGGATTGAACTCTTTGTTCATCAGTCCTTACACCGTTGTCGGTGGTGTGAACTCGATCGGTACCGTTGTTCTTTCCAGCCCGGCTGGACCAGAGGGTGTTACGCTTACTCTGGCCAGTTCGAATACTTCGGCCGCAACCGTTCCTGCAAGCGTAACGGTTCCTGCAGGGAAAACTTCTGTTTCCTTCACGATCAACACAATTTCTGGTAGTCAAGTCCAAACCGCGACAATATCCGCTTCAGTAGCTGGAAACACTGCCACTGGAAATATTACGGTGAACCCTGCCGACCTGGTCAGCATTGCGGTGTCACCAGCCTCTGTTGTTGGCGGAACGAATTCGGTTAGCGGTACCGTTACGTTGGCAAATCCAGCTCCTAGCGGTGGGGCGTTGATCAGCATGGCGTCTGCCAGCTTGAGTGCCCATATTCCAACAACGCTGACGATTCCTGCCGGATCAACCAGCGCAAGTTTCTCCATCACGACCTATGGTGTTTCGGCAACGACACTGGTGACGTTAACTTCCACGTACGGATCAACCGTCAAGACCTGCGTACTTGCGCTTCAGCCTGCGGCGATTGCATCGGTATCGGTGAGTCCAAGCACAGTTGTGGGAGGCAGTTCGACGACGGTAACTGGGACGGTAACGATAAATGGACAAGCTGGACCTTCGGGTGCGGTGGTAACTCTTACGAGTTCCAACACTGCGGCAGCAACTGTTCCTGCCAAGCTGACCATTGCCGCCGGTGCTAACTCGGCGACATTTACAGTGAGCACTCTAGGTGTGACAACAAAGAAGGTTGTCACGATTACAGGAACTTATGGTGGCAAAACAGCATCTACTGCACTGAACGTTAATCCGGCTTCGCTGGCTAGCGTCAAGGTTACACCTAGCACAATCGTAGGCGGCAATAGTTCGACTGGAGGTTCTGTGACACTCGATGGTGCAGCACCAGCGGGGGGAATCTCAGTCAGTCTGCACTCTTCAAATCCTGCCCTGACCGTTCCAAGTGTTGTCACGATTCCCGCAGGATCTATCTCTGCGACTTTCAGTGTCTCAACAGCGGGTGTCAGCAGTACGACCGCAGTGACATTAACGGCCAGTTCAGCTGACTCCACAAAGACATGTGGTGTGACGGTTACTGCTGCCCAGTTGGCAACCCTTTCAGTTAACCCAGGAACAGTTGCAGGGGGCATCTTACCGTTCGCCACGGGGACTGTAACATTGACCGGTAAGGCAGGAAACACACCCTATCCTGTTATTTTGACTAGCTCGAATCCAACGGTTGCTTCTGTACCTGCCAGTCTTACTATTGCGGCTCAGAAAACAATTGGTACTTTTTCGGTTAAGACCTCGAACGTTACGGCCGTTCAAACCGTTACAATTACAGCGGTTAGCAACGGGATCACTTTAACGACGTCTTTGACGGTGACGCCTCCGGGACTGGCCAGCGTGAAGGTTCTGCCTTCCTCCATCGTTGGGGGCAATAGCAGCTCAGGCGGTATGGTGACGCTTGACGCTGCGGCCCCTGAGGGCGGAGCAACCGTCTTCTTGAGCTCAGCAAATTCCGCAGTACAAGTACCGACTTCCGTAGTCGTTCCAGCAGGGGCTAAGACGGCGAAATTTAGCCTCACAACTGCCGGAGTGGATAACAGCACCAACGTTGTGATCTTCGGTTCGTTGGGTGAGAGCGTCAAGACCTGTACGGTGACGGTCTTACCCGCTAGCCTTGCTGTTTTCTCGGTCACGCCTAATTCGGTTAGTGCAACCTCAAGCACACAAGTTGTTGGAAAGCTTGCACTGAATGGTCAAGCAGGCCCATCTGGAATCAAGGTTACTTTGAGCAGCTCAGATACCTTGATTGCGAAAGTGCCAACTTCGGTGACTATCAGTGGTGGTTCTAGTTCAACGACGTTCAACGTAGTTAAGGGAACCAAGACCAAGTCGGTAACTCTCACGGCTTCTGCGGGTGGATCAACACTGACAACTGGTCTAACCCTTACACCGTAATAGTTGGTTCGGAAAGTTAGAATGGGGCAGTCTCATAAGGTGCCCCAGAATTTGTAAGCTTGAGTGATAAGTATGCCCATGGATGGGCATAACACAAGGTGTTCAAATTGCGGCAGGGCGCCGCAATTTGAACCTAAAAATTACTTTCGCGATCTTGGTCTGCGCGAGGTACGCAGAAGCTTCAGAGAAGGTGGGACCAAGTGGGCATACGAAGTGCCTCCCATACACCAATCGAATCCTAATCATCTTGAGTCTCAAAAGTCCGCAGGGGACTTTTGAGACAACCCCATCCTCAATCGGGCTACTGCACCGACACGGTCAGATTTGGCATCTGGCCAAACAAATTGGTTCGGAAACCTTTGACTCGGGAGTTCACCAGAATGTTGTCCACTTGGAAGTAGATTGGGACTCGAGCCGCGTCCTGAATAGCAATGTCTTCGGCCTGATGATAGAGGTCCAATCGCTTCTTCTCATCAATGATGGAGTCAGCCTCCTTACAGAGAGAGTCAAACTTTGCATTGGCATAAGCATCGTGATTGAGCTTTGCGTCGCTCATGAACAAGAAACTCAGGAAGTTCTGCGGATCAAGATAGTCTGCATACCAGGAAAGGAAATACATTTCCAGCTTGTTCTCATTCCGTGCGTGCAATAGGGATCCCCATTCCAAGGTGCGCACGTTAACCGTAAGTCCCAAGTTCTGTTTAAGAGATTGCTGAACTGCCTCACATACGACCTGAGAGTCTCCAGCCTGTTCGCGGTATACCAGCTCAACGGGAGGCAATCCCTTTGCATCAGGGTAACCAGCCGCCGCCAATTCTGCCTTGGCTGCTGCAGGGTTAAAATCGAGCCCTTTATAGCCTTCTCGGTATCCCATCACGCCCGGGGCAACCAACCCATTAGCTTCCGGCATACCATTAAGAAGAACCTTGGCAATTCGCACTCGATCAATCGCCATCGCAATTGCTCGGCGTACATGGACGTTCTTGAGTGGCGCATATTGATGCTGATTGAGACCAATGTAGAACACCGCTGGCCTGGGAAGTGGCACGATGAGCTTTTTGAGGTTCTCGTCCTGTTGAACACCGGGAACATCCTTCCGGTCGATTCCCAGAATATCAAGCTCTCCGGCTTTGAATTTGTTCAACCGGGTAGCGGCATCCTTAATGATCGGTCTCTCGATTTTTTCGACTTTCGGAATACCGAGGTAGTAATCCTTATTGGCTGTCATCGAAATTTGCTGTTCTGGAAGATAGCTTTCAAGCTTGAATGGACCGGTGCCAACGATCTGACTTGTCTTATCAATCACGCCACTTCCCACTGCTTCCTTACATAGAGGGAATGCACAGGGATAGGTCAACTTTCCTATGAAATAGGCTCTGGGCTGGTCAAGCTGAATCTTCAGTGTGTACTTGTCAGTCACTGTGACGCCTGCAATATGATTTGACTTCCCGCTGAATCGATCCTCAACGCCTTGAATATCACTCAGGTAATCACGGGAGGTAGGGGAAGCAATCTCTTTGGAACAGTTACGATCCAAGGTCCAACTTATATCGTCGGCAGTAACCTCACGGCCGTTGTGGAACTTGACACCCTTTCGAATCTTGAAAATCCAAGTCTTGCCGCCATCGGGTGACGAATAGCTCTCGGCAATTCGCGGTTCGATGGTGTTTTTTTCACCATATGCAACCAAACCATCGTACAGGTTGATGATCAGGTCCGTTGTGTCCACATCTTGAACCATTCCTGGATCAAAGGTCGTTGGTGCAGTGGCGATTGAATAACGAAGGGTATTGACCTTTCCGGCGGCCTGCCTTTCTGAGAATCCACCTTTGCTACATCCGGCAACAATGAGGCTGAGCAATAGGGTGGAGAGCGCGAGTCGTTTCAAGATTGCTCATCTTATCATGCCGAAGAAGGGACGAAGGGGGTAAACCTTGCGCATGGTCAGCAAGCTTGCCGCACAACTTTATACAATGCGCGAATACACCAAAACCGCATCCTCTTTTCAGGCAGTTCTTCAGGTTTGTCACGAGATTGGTTATGCGGGCGTGCAATTGTCTGCGATTGGGTGCATGAACGGTGAGAATCCCGAGGTTGATGCTAAGCAGGCGAAAGCCATGCTGGAAAATTCGGGCTTGGTTTGCTGTGCTACCCACCGTCCTTGGGAAAGATTGGTCCATCAAACTGAAGAAGAGATTGAGTTCCACAAGATCCTGGACTGCGATTACGTGGCAATCGGTGGAATCTCTTGGGATTACGGAGTGGAACCTAATGACTATCGCCGGTTCCTGAACGATGCTAGACCAGTGATTGAAAAACTCAAAGTTGCCGGAATACGGTTTGGCTTCCACAATCACCAGTTCGAATTTATCCGAAACCCCGAAACGGGGCGTCCTTGCTATGACATTCTCATCGATGAGGGTGGGGCAGATCTGATGCTTGAAATCGACACCTACTGGGCGGCAGTTGCAGGTGTGGACCCAGCGGCCCTGTTGGGCAAATGCAGGAATCGAATTCCGGTAATCCATATGAAAGATATGGAGGTTGTAGCAAAAGTGGGATCCGTGATGTGTCCAGTTGGAGAAGGCAACCTGGATTGGCCAAGGATTGTAGAAGTCTGCGAGGACGCTGGAACGGAATGGTATGTCGTAGAGCAAGATGATTGTCGACGAGACCCCGTCGATTGTCTGCGATCCAGTTGGGAATACCTTGCAGATCTCGAAATGTCTGGATCAACATTATAACTTTATGACTGAAATTCCTGATCGTAACGACATCCGAGCTTGGTTTCCAAGCTTGGCAACGGGCTTTGCATTCTTGGAGAACGCGGGTGGATCGCAAGTTCCAGCCGTCGTGGCCAATGCAATTCGAGACTATATGCTCGATTCCTATGTCCAGCTTGGCGCCGGTTACCACCAATCTAAAGTGGCGACGAAGACTGTCTCGGATGCACATGCCTTCATTGAAGAGATGATGGGGGCAAACGATTCGGGTCGAGTCGTGCTCGGAGGCTCCACAACTGCCCTCCTACACATGTTGGCAGATGCCTACGCCGATGTTTGGAAGCCTGGGGACCGGGTAATTATTGCCGAGACGAACCATGAAGCTAACGCAGGCAGTTGGACCAAACTTGAGCGACGAGGTATTGAGATCGATATATGGAAAGTTGATCCGGCCACGTTCCAATGCTCTTTGGAATCCCTTGCTGAGCTCATCGGTCCCACGACCAAGCTGATCGCATTCCCCCATGTATCAAACCTGCTTGGTGAAGTGGTTGATGTCCCCGCGATAACAAAATTGGCACATCAACACGGTGTCAAAGTGGTTGTGGACGGAGTTGCCTATGCTCCTCATCGCTTGATGGAGGTCGCTGATTGGCAAGTGGACTGGTATGTCTATTCAATCTACAAGGTCTATGGACCGCATATGGCGGCCCTGTACGGTACCCATGAAGCATTTGAGCAGCTAACCGGACCGAACCACTTCTTTATTCCAAAGGAGTCAATCCCTTACAAATTCGAATTGGGATGTATATCTCATGAAGGTTGTGCAGGATTGATCGCACTGAAACACTATTTGAGCTTCTTAACTGGAGAAGAGTATCAAGGACGACAGACCGTGATAAAGGCATTTGAGAGAATGTCTGAACTCGAACTTCCGTTACAAATCCAGCTCATCCGCTATTTGAAATCAAAGCCCAACGTTAGGGTCATAGGGTTGGCGGACGAGGGCCCCAAAAGTGTCGGAACGGTTAGCTTTGTACACCGAACACTTTCGAGCCAAGAAATCGTGGATCATGTCGATCAATCGAGTATCGGCATCCGCTTTGGACACATGTATGCGGTAAGGTTGTGTGAGGCGCTCGGGATTGAATTGGAGGGTGGAGTCGTGCGGGTAAGCATGGTTCACTACAATACGCCAGAAGAGATCACCCGTCTGATTCAGTGTTTCGATCAGATCTTATGACGAATCTGTCAAACTTAACACTCAGTTGAATATCCCCGCCAAGCTGAGGCTGTTTCGCCGATTTGATCCCCGCCTCCAGGCGGAGTTAAGACCACAACGCAAGTCCATTGTGACCGGCTTGGTCTGCGTCATCGTCAGTAACCTGTTTGATCTGGCGGTCCTCCCTTTAATTGCTGCTAGCATCTCATTGATCGTAGCTGCTGCCCCGACCCAGGCTCACGAACGGGAGAAGGCGAGGCTCCTCACCAAGCAGCTTCACGAAACTGCCGATCGGATCGCGCCCTCCATTGGGCTGAGTGCCATTATCGTGGAAAAGGGCTTTGATGCTATCCAACCACAAGTGGCACGAGCTACCGACAAAAATGAGGCAAACCTAAACGAGCTCACTTCAAAGCTGTTAAGCGAGCAATTGAATGTTCCTGCCGACAAAATTCAGTCAGAATTGGCCCGAACGGAATTCAAACCGCATGGAAATATCGATGCGGTACATCGTCTGGCTTGGATTTGTGTGCTGGTTGTGGTCATCTTCGGATGTCGATACTGGTTTATCCGTGGGCAAATCTACTACCTCACTCGGGCGAGTGCGCGTTTAACCTGCGATCTTCGTGAACGGCTCTTCAAAAAGCTACAACGATTGCCAGTCTCGTACTTCAGTGAAAAGCGAGCCGGGGCGATTCAGAGTGTCTTAACGAACGATGTCAACGTTTATCAAAACGCGGTTGCCGTCCTTCGAGACAGTATCGAAGCTCCGATCCGAATGACGATATCCTTGGGATACGTGATCGTGATGGAATGGCGCCTTGCGATGGTTGCGGCGCTTTTCCTACCGCCTATGGTGCTGATCATCAACCGAAACAGTCGGAAGATGAAGAAGGCTCAAGCCAAGGTTCAGGACGATCTTTCTGACCTTAGCGCGGTCACTACTGAAGCGCTATTGGGGACCAGGGTTATAAAGGCCTTTTCGAGCGAGTCGAGGGTGGAGTCCATCTATCACGACAACGTGGAGGCGAGTTACAACAGCCAGATCTGGGCTGCACGAACGATTGCTTCGCTCCGCCCGATGGTTGAACTTACAGGAGCTTGCTCTTTGGCCGCAGTGATCTTCGCTAGCGGCTGGCTGTCTTACATCAACGAGCTCGATTTGGGTACGGTTGCCGCCCTCTTGCTCGCACTCGACCGAGTCAATCAAGCTCTCAAGTCGATTGGTTCTGTTACCAGTTCATATAAGCAGGTCGAAGCGGCTTCTGACCGTATTCATTCCCAGATACTCGAAGTCCCAGACCAAGTGCAAGATCAAGGAACCGGGACAATTTTGGAGAATCCTGTCGGTCGGATCGAGTTCAGGGACGTCACATTTCGATATCCAGATGGTACTGAGGCACTATCCAAGGTGAACTTCGTGTTGGAACCTGGAACCTCATTGGCCCTTGTAGGTCCGAGCGGGGCGGGTAAGAGCACCATTGCAGACTTGATTCTGCGCTTTTACGACCCTTCTGAGGGTCAGATTTTGTTTGACGGTGTTGATTTACGCGACCTGCAAATCAGCTGGCTAAGAAGGCAGATCGGTGTGGTTCCTCAGCAAACTTTCCTGTTTGCCGGCACAGTATCCGAGAATATTCGCCTTGGTAAAGAAGACGCTACGCTTGACGAGATTCATGAAGCATGCCAAGCAGCCTATGCCGATGAGTTTATCCGGGCAATGGATGAGGGATACGACGGACAGCTAGGTGAGAGTGGAGTTCGGTTGAGTGGTGGACAACGTCAACGCATTGCAATTGCCCGAGCTTTGGTAAGGAAGCCAACCCTGTTGCTCTTGGATGAAGCGACTTCTGCTTTGGATGCTGCGAGTGAGAAGGCCGTCACCGAAGCTCTGGATCACATCATGAAAGAGCGTACATCGCTTTTCATTGCTCACCGACTGACTACAGCCGCCCGTGCCGATCGCATTTTGGTATTGCGAAAGGGGGAAGTTGTGGAGTGTGGAAGTCATGCTTCACTCATGGAGCAAGATGGCTCCTATGCGGCTCTCTTCCGAGCCTTTAGTGGCGGACTTTTGGAGTAGACCATGAATAAGCCGCTCTTGGAATGTCGAAATTTGACATGCGGCTATCCTGACCATCAGGTTCTTTCTGAAATTGATCTTCAGATTCTGCCGGGCGAGCGTGTGGTTCTCTTGGGACCCAATGGTAGTGGAAAATCCACACTACTCAAATCCATTTCAAAGGCCGTTCAGCCCATCTTGGGAGAAGTTCTTTTACGGGGTGAGTCTTTACAAAGCCTTAGTTATCGGGAAGTGGCACAGCGTGTAGCCTTTGTCCCTCAAGAGGAATCTTTCAAATTTGAATTCCGAGTAAAGGATGTGGTTGCAATGGGGCGAATGCCATTATCCAATTCCCTTTGGGATTCAGAAGCTGATTCTATTGCCGCTGAGAATGCGATGCAACAAGCCGATTGCTACCACCTTCGAGACAGGTCTGTGACGGAGCTAAGTGGGGGAGAAAAGCAAAGGGTTCTAATCGCCCGCGCTTTGGCTCAGGGAGCGCCACTTGTTCTTTTGGATGAGCCTACATCCCATTTGGATGTTGAACATCAACTATCCGTTGCCCATCTGGTAAGTCAACTTGCCCACGAAGGAAAATCAACCGTCACGGCAATTCATGATTTAAATCTGGCGTCAAGCCTCGCAGACCGGGCAATTTTGCTTCAAAACGGCAAGATTGGATTGGACGCTCCCATTCGATCAGTTCTTGAAAGTTCATTTTTGGATGACGTCTATCGAGTCCGGTTTGAGCGCATCCGTCTGGATAATGACCGGCTTATTGTCGTACCGACCAAACTCTAGGTCATAGTGGGAGCGGTTCCTATCAGCGACGCATTGTATGCGTCATCAAAAGGAGTCTGGAAAACAAAAATGCCAAGCCGCTCCGAGGGGAACGACTTGGCAAATAGCACTTCCAATATTCGTCTAACCGGACAGCGCTACTTCTTGTTTGCCTCGTCGGTATACCACTGACCAGCTGTGTTGCTCAAATTGGGCTTTGGCTTGTGATCGACATCATTTGCCTTGATCATAGATGGTCGGGAGGGGCCATTGGGAGTCATTCCGTTTCGTGGCTTCATCATATTAGTTTCCTTCCCACTGGCATCTGGTTTCTTTGCCTTCGGATCTGGCTTCTCGTCAAGCTTGGATCCAACTTCACTGGCAACATCAGCAGCCTTGTCTTGAGTTTGCTTGGCGTCTGGCTGAGGAGCGCTTTCTGCTTTCGACTCACCGCGATTCATAAACGCCGCTGCACCAAGTAGTACTCCGACGGCTAGGATCAGAACGATCGGTTTTTTCTGTTTCTTCATTGGGTTAATTCCGATTTACGAATATTTACTGCTATCTATTGTGAACCAACTCATTACAATGAATTGTTCCCAATTAATGAGTGTCCCACTTGAATAGCAGAATCGCCGCAATAGATGCCCGGCTTGTACATGGTACAAGCACGGGTGATAGTACCTACTGGACTGGCCTGTTGCACGGCCTGCAACAAACCGAATCCGATTTCCGGTTCCTTCTGATGTCCCCAGATCCCAAGCCAGATGGGTTGGTTCTGGATTCCCGCTTTGAATGGATTACCGTCCCTGCACGTTCCCAAAGATGGTGGAGCTTGGTTCAGTTCCCGCTTATGGCTAGGAAACTGGGCGCACATTCGATACATACCCAGTACAGTTTGAGCCCGCTGGTCGGCAATCGCGGCGTTACCACGATCCATGATGTTTCGTTCCTGATAGGACCAGAGTGGTTTAAGCCCAAGGATCGGTTGATTCTTTCTAGAACCGTGCCCCTTGCGGTCCGACGTGCAAATCAGATCATTGCCGTATCTGACACCTGTCGGAAGGAGATCGAATCGTATATCCCGGCCGCCAAGGGGAAGACCAACGTGACATACAACGCTTGTCCACCCTGGATTCAAGCGGTTGATCCAATTGAAGCGAAGAATCGGGTCCTCAAAGAGTTGGGATTGGATGAACCTTACCTGCTGACGGTAGGCACGCGTTGGCCAAGGAAGAATATGGGCCTGGCATTAGATGCCGCTTCAAAATTGGCGGATCGACTACCGCATAAGTTAGCCGTAACAGGCAAATTTGGATGGGGAGATGATGGCTTGGGCGTGAGGGGCAAGGCGGTTGGGTACGTCAGCACCGAACTCCTATCTTGTTTATATTCTGGCGCCGCGGCCTATTTAGCTCCCAGTCGTCATGAAGGATTTGGCATTCCTGTGCTAGAAGCTTTCCGATGCGGATGTCCGGTGATTTGCAGTACTGGGGGCGCATTGCCGGAGGTGGTAGGAGATTGTGCGGTGGTGGAACCTACTTGGGATGCTGAACATTGGGCTCGAACTATCGAGTCTCTGTTGGATGATCCGAGTAAACTCGAAACTCTGAGGAGTTGCGGATTTGAGCGCGAGAAGCTGTTCACTTGGAAAGGGACTGCAGAGCGCACTTTGGAGATTTACCGACGTACAGCAGCATGATTGATGAAGAGTTTTTGAAAATACTGGGCTGTCCGCTCCATCCCGACCGGCCGCCTTTCGAGCAACAAGGCGATTATCTGATTTGCACGCGAGACGGTCATGGGTTCCCAGTGATCAACGGCATTCCCCATCTTTTGCCGGAAGATGCAATCCCAGCGGAAAAGTTAAAGGAGCTTCTGGTTGGCAAACAATAAGCTGAACGTCTTGGTCCTTCATGGGCCCAATCTCAACATGACCGGTTTTCGCGAGCCGGATGTCTATGGCAAAAAGCCGCTCGAAGAAATCGACAAAGACATTTCGACCGCCGCCGCTTCTCTAGGTATCGACGTTCGAATTCTGCAATCCAATCATGAAGGGTTTTTGATCGACACGATTCAAGAGCATCGTAAATGGGCCAGTGCCATTGTCATTAATCCCGGTGGCTTGACCCATTATTCCATCGCGCTGAGAGACGCCTTGGTCAGTGTGCGGCTACCGGTAGTGGAGGTGCATCTGAGCAACGTTCATGCCAGAGAAGAGTTTAGGCGGACTTCCGTGATCTCTCCGATCACGATCGGCCAAGTGGTTGGATTTGGCGGATACGGCTACATTATGGCGCTCCAAGCGCTTCTAAACTTGGAAAAGGAAGTCGTTTAGTGAACCCACTCAATCGTTTAAGAGAGCGCCTCGCCAAAGATGGAATTCCAGCCATGCTGGTCTCTGACCCAGTAAACGTCGGATGGTTGACTGGTTTTTCTGGCACGTTTGGGCGGGTGATTGTGACTCCGACGGATGCTATCTTCGTGACCGATAGTCGCTATACCATTCAAGCCTCTGAAGAAGTAAAGGGAATCCCGGTCGCCTGGTTTGCTTCTCCTGTAGATGGGGACGAGTTCGTGGCTAGCAAGGCGAAAGAGATAGGGGTTGCCAAGCTGGGCTTTGAGGCTGCAACTACTTTTTACTCCCAATGGCAGCGCACGGTAGGTAAGTTTGACGGTGTGGAATTGCTTCCCGTCGATGACATCCTTTCCGAGCTTCGAATGGTGAAGTCAGATGATGAAGTGGCACTGATTAAGGCCGCTTGTGGAATTGCCGATGCAGGCTTCGACCATATCATCCGCATGATCCAGCCCGGTGTCACCGAAATGGATATCTGCTTGGACCTTGAGTTCTTTATGAGGAGACAAGGAGCCGACATTGCGTTCCCCTCGATTGTGGTTAGTGGCAATCGCAGTGCTCGCCCTCATGGAAAGCCGAGTGAGAAAAAGCTTGAAATCGGAGACTTCGTCACGATGGATTTTGGGGCAAGAGTATCGGGCTACAACTCGGATATCACTCGCACGGTGGTGGTTGGAGAGGCAACTCAGCGTCATCACGATGTCTACAACGCAGTTTTGGAAGCTCAGCTGGGCGCTCTGAACACGATCAGAGCTGATGCCCTTGCTAAAGATGTCGATCGGGTTGCCCGTGAGATTCTTGGCAAATACGACCTTGCTCAATATTTTGGCCACGGATTGGGTCACGGCTTGGGACGAGTCGTCCATGATGGCGGTCGATTGAGCCCAACCAGTACAACCGTGATTGAACCAGGGCAAATTTGGACGATCGAGCCGGGCGTCTATATCGAGGGATTCGGGGGAGTCCGCATCGAAGATGACGTCTTGATTACGGAGTCCGGAATCGAAATTTTGACCCATTCAACGAAAGAGATGCTGATCCTTCCCCAAGCATGACCGAAGTTCTCTCGCTCGAACACTTGGCAATCGCCTCAACAGGGCCCACCTTGTCGCTGAGTGTTCCTGCGGGACAACTCCTCGGGATATTTGGACAGGCTGCCAGTGGAAAGACCCATTTCCTGCAGGTCATCGCGGGTGTCGAAAAGCCATCTCAGGGTTCGGTGCGCATTCACGCTCGTATAGCCGCTGCGTCATCGGATGGACTAAGCCGAAGAACTAAGGTTCAAGCGCTCGTTCCCCGTGGGGATCTCACGCCCAAAGGCATTCGGATCAGCGATCTGCTGTATCTTCTGCGATTGGGAGAAGTCAGGCACCGAGCGATTAGCGACCTGTCCCCTGGCCAGTACGCCGCGTGTGAACTGTTTGCCCCACTTACCAGTGATGCGGATCTTGTGCTGATCGATGGGCAGTTGGATCAGCTAGATCCTTGGACTTTGCGAGAAGTGCTGAAGGTGATGCATAGGATGCAGGCTCTTGGCACCACGTTCGTGGTCGCAACTAATCGGTCCGATCTTTTGGCTCATTTTGATGCGGTGATCGTCTTGCGTGAGATGCAGGTTCGCTTTGCGGGATCGATCGAGGATCTGCGCCGTCTCGGTCCAACGCAGACCGTACAAGTTTCGACTGAGCGTCAACAGGGGGTTCGAGCCTTGGCATCGCCCTTTCAAGTGAGCGTCACCAAGACTGACGATGGGTTCTGCTTTGCAACGCCCGAAGGACAGGAACTTTCCGCCAAACTCCTTCTGGAAGGTTATGGCGACGTCCAGTTCGTCGTCACCCGCCCGTCCTCGCTGGAAGAAGCCCTCCTGTCGTTGCTATGATCACAGGGCTGTCGGCTCCTTGCTCTATGATTCAGCGGGGATAGAAGGAATATTGACCTACCTTGGTTGATTAAGAACCTACAAAACCCGACGCTGGTTGTTATTTCCACGGGTAAACCCAATCGAGTCAAAGTAATCCAAAAGCGGAACCGCATATTTCCGTGTGGTGCCCAACTTATCCCGGAAGTCGGTCATCGCAAAAGGTGCCGAGCCGTACCAAGTCTTCAATTTCTGCTGAATGTTCACCAGTTGCTTCGGAGTGTAAAACACCACCTCATCAATCTGAACCACTTGACCACTGAGTAGACCCAATTTGAGAACTTCATCAACCGCGTGATGAGGCAATCCAAGCGACTTCCCAATCAAAAAGGGCGTCGGTGTATTGACTGGCTCCGCTTCCAAAATCTGGAGAACTCGGTCCAATAGCGAACCTTGTTTCATTGAAAGGCCAAGCTTAGCGTTCCGAAGCCGAATGCCTTGCTCTGAAATTGCGATCCGACCCTCATCTTCCATTTGGGCAAACAATCGATCCAATGGCTTGCCAGTCCATCGAAGATTGGCTTGCTTGGCGATCGCCTCCGGTCGGAACCAGGCACGATTGGGTTCTTTCTCGTGTTGAGCAGCTATCGCCGCTTCAAGTCGGCCTGATATCTCCTCATAGAAGGTAGGAGCGAGCCAGACTCCCGCATAGCCGTTGATGACTCGGCGTGTCTTGAGGAACTCAAAGGCACTTCCAAGGTCTTGAGGCGTTCGCCCAAGTGTTTTGCAGATTCGCTCGGTTGGACAGCCGTCTGGGCTGTCCATGACAAGCTTTTGGATTTGTTCAGAGAAGGTTTTAGGCTGCAAATTATTTGGGTTGGTCGATGCCGTGATACTCCTGCACCGTAATGTTTCCGTCTTGGCAAATCCATAGGTGGAAGACACCATCGGTGGTGGCTGCCCCATATTGGCCCTCTTTGTTCATTGCAAAAACCACACAGGCATGTTCGCCTGAGTGCTTTTGACGCCGGAGCATGTGGCGGATCGTTTCTTCACATGCCTCCTGAGGGGACAAACCGCGTTTCATCGCTTCAACGGTTCGGAATGACGCACAAGCTTTCCAAAGCTCTTCACCAAGACCGGTCGCACCGGCAGCGCCAATCTCGTCATCAGCGTAGATTCCTGCCCCGATAATGGGTGAATCGCCGACGCGACCGGGAACCTTCCATGCAATGCCGCTGGTAGAGCTACCAGCGACCAAGTGGCCTGGCTCTTCCAATCCGATCATCGTAACCGTATCGCCATGCAAATGCTCATCGGTCACGTGGATGTACTTGTATGGAGCGTTTCCTGCTTTCCACTCATCAAGATGCTTGATCGCATCCGGGGTCATCAAGTTTCTTGGTTCAAACCCTTTGGAAATGGCAAATCGCTTGGCTTGATCACCCGCCAACATGACGTGGGGGGTGTCTTCCATTACTTTTCGGGCGACCGAAATGACTGGCACGATGTTCTGCACTGAACATACGGCACCTGCCGAAAGGTCAGACCCGTCCATGATGGACGCATCCAGTTCGATTTCGCCATCCGAATTGGGAAGAGAGCCCAAGCCAATCGCAAGGAACGAAGGATCCAGTTCGCATTCCGCAAGACCCATTTCGATACAGGTCATGAGGTCGGCGCCCTTTTCACGGAATTTCCAAGCGGTTTCGACTGCAGATTTGCCGGGCTCTCGCCACGTTGCGAGGAAAGTTGTCATTGACGAAAAGGATACCGATTCGTAGTGGCCTGCGCTGGCTGTTTCGAGATGAAACTAATTAGAGTTCAAATATCGCACCAAAGCCTGCTCGTGGATAGATGTTAGGGTGTGTATGGCAAATCGACGTTGAAGCATTGGTCATTTAAGTGAGGCTCCTTTGTTGAAACTGAAATCCTCGAACAGACATTCCTAGTTTCGCAGTGACGTAGCCGCCCCCTGGGTTGTGGGGGCGATTTGCTATCGTTAGCACGAAAATGGGTACTTCAAAGTACACAGACTCGTCCGGAAGAACACAAAACGCTGGCACAAACCAGCCAGCGACTACGTCTCTGTGTACGCATTTCACACGTCCCGAATCGCTACAGCGGTTCATGACTTCCATTCTGCAATCCGCGCGATCAACCGCGCCGAATATTGCTTGCTTGCCAGCATCGTCCGTTTTTCGCGGGGTTCGATCAGCATTCGGAATTTGCGCTCCCCAATGGATGCGTCAATCCCAACCCATCCACCCAGACCGAGTAAGGAATGGACGTTAAATCTCTTCTGAGCCCCTGTTATATCTGCCTTCATCACCTCGATGGTCCTGGTCTCAGACACAAATACAAGGCGATCATCCAGAAAACGAAGGAAACCGACATCCTCATGGGCGTCTACCATGCTGGAATAGGTCGGTGTTGCGAACCCGACGAAGATGTATTCCCCTTCAATAGGAGTTCCCTGAACCTGAAGAATCCGTTCCAACTGACGACGCATCGATTGATTTTCGAAGTAACCAAAGGCATTCAGAGCGAACCAAGCGGCGATAGAGGAAGCCCCCAAAAACCACAGTCCGATACCAATGAATTGGCCCTGAATAATAGTTATGGCAATGCCAGCGATTGCCAAAGGCAACCAAAATAGGGCGGGCACAAAATTGCCCATAAACTTCCTTCGACCATTCCAAACTGTTGGCGACACCACGAGCATGATACACTCCCTTGTTAGATGGCATCAGGCGGCATTCGTGTTCTACGCGCCATACCAGGTTCTTTTAGCCTGGACACAATCCTGCGCGACTTTAGTCGAAATACCGATGGTATCGTAACTTCATTGAACGATGGCCAGTTGCCTGTGATAAGACTGGCTTTGGGCGATGATAGCCCGATCGAAGTTGCGTCGTTCGCCGAAGTTGTCCGTAGCTACTTGGTGATGTGCGGCGAAGAGGTCTTTCCTCTGGTTCAAAGCGGGCATAAAGTTGCTGCGATTGCTCATGCTTGTTCTCTCGTCGACGAGGAGTCTCCCTTTAATCGCTCGAAGGTGTTCGCCGGGACCCACGAAGCGATTGCTCAAACTCTTGATGAACTCCATCTGTGGGGATTTGCAGCGGAGGTTTTACAGGAAGTCGCCCCCCTTGCCAGTTCGAATCTTGCCGCGAAGCTCAGTGATCTGGCTCGGATTGATCTCACCGTCAACGATGTTCTGGATCGGCTGGGGAGACAGCAACATTCCTATCAAATTCGTACGTGTCTGGGTGCGACTCTGGAACTTGAAGAGGAGATGTCGCGCCTTTTGGTTTTTGCTGGAGCAGATGACTCTCCAATCCGAATTGAATGGCTGAAATGGTTGGCCGATCAAGGAGTCGAAGTGACGATCGTTTTGGATCGTCATGCAACGGATGCTGCAATTTTTAGTGGCGCTAACCGTGTTCTGGAGAGACTGGGGACCACCGTAAGGTCACTGGGGCCGATGAATCAAGTGCTGCGGAATCTTTTCTCTTTGGACTTTGAGGAAGATGCGGACAAAGTCCAAGTCAAGATCACCAGCGCATCCGATCCGCTTGCAGAGGTGGAATGGGCGTTGCGGGGATGCTTGGCGAGTGGCAACCTGGAACGAACTGGAATTTACGTTCGGAATTTGGAATCGTATGCCGCTCTTATCGAATCTGCCGCTCATCGATTGAACGTTCCCATTAGGATGGCCAGACGCGCTCCATTGCTAACCAATTCGTTTGCCCGTCTAACCTTGAGCGCCTTGGAATTTTGCGCATCGAACGATGTTCGAACCTTAACCTCGATTCTTAAGAGTAGTTATCTGAGACTCCCTGGCCTAGAGAGGAACGAGTTGGAGTCTCGCCTCCATGAATGTTATCGGCAGCGATTCAACCAGTGGCAGGAGTTGGAGCGATGGACGGTCGAACATTCAGAGCGATTTGAATGGCTCCTCGCCCTGTTGGAGTGGCGCAGGAAAGCCATTGATGGATCCAAGGGACTTGCCGAATGGTACGGCATGTTGCAGGAACTGAATCGTGACCAGCGTCTTCCATGGGCTCGCTTGGAGAACAAGGGTGGAGCAATGGACGAACGAGATCGCCGTGCCCTTAATCAACTGGAGAGGCTCCTGGCAAATCATGCTTCGGTGGATGCAGTTACCGTGGCATCTCAAATGGACCTCGTTCGGTTCGTATCTCATTGCCGTAAGAAGTGGGAGGAGGGGGATGTAAGTATCCCAACCGGCGAAGGTGGAGTCCGCATTGTATCGGATCCAACAGCATTTGGCGACTTGGATAACCTTCACGTCTTGGGAATGTTGGAAGGGGTTTTCCCACGAAGGCGATCGGAGGATCCGATCCTGTCAGATTTTGAGCGCGAAGAATTGTCTAACTTGTGTCCAACACTTGTCCCACTTCTGGATTCCCATGCCAAGGCCAAGGCTGAACGCGATGAGTTCTATCGCGTATGTGCGGCCGGAACCAAGTCGATAGTATTCAGCTACCCGCAGGCTGATGATCAGCGAGACAACATCCCAGCGTTCTACTTAACTGAAATTGCTCGGGCAGCTGGTGAAGATTATGTGCAACGACACGACTATCCACGGATGGCCCTTGCTCCCTCGGCTCAGGAATGTGTGGCACTTGCCGATGTCAAGCTGCGAGGTGCCATGGAAGGTCCGCGGGAGATGCCGCTGGTCATAGAGCTGACAAGTGAAGCATCTAGAGACGCAATTCGATGCAGTCCGAACGATGAATTTCGTCCTGACGAACTAAGAGACGTCCTGCGTTGCCCATTCCAGTACCTGGCACGCCATCGCCTACATCTACAAGTCAAACGACGCACCGAGCGTTGGGGTAGTTTGCGAAAGCTTCCGCAAGTTACTCAACTGTTGGATAAAGACAATTTGGATGTTGCAGAGCGGGCCCTCCAATTGGCACTGGAAGCCGAGTTGGATCGCCTATACGCCGATGTTCCCGATTGGGAGATGCAACTCCTGAAGACCGGAGGAGAGCGCCTGATTGGTGACTGGCTCAAGAGAGAGTCCATTTCTCGAGAGAAGTGGACCAAAGAGCCTGGGAGTATCAAGACAAACGTGAGTTTCGGAACTCACGGAGTTGCCAAACAAATGCCCAAGGGAGTCGTGTTGGCAGGCAGCATCCCGGGGATCTCTCGCCTTGATCGATACAACGTCGCCCATCTTTACGGCTCTGCAATTTCGAAACCAGAAGAGATGACCGATACAGATGCGCTTTACTACGGCTTGCATCTGCTGGCGATTCATGCTCCCGGACGAGAGGGAGCGATCGAGATTGACACGATGAGCGGCAAACGAACTCTTCTGGTTCTGGGACGAAACGGCTCTCATGGGTTGGCATCTAGCGTTCAAGATGGTCTTCAGGTAATCGATCTCGTGTTGAAGGATGATGTTGTCGACGGCAAGAGAGATTTCTTCAAGCGTGTTAAGGAAGCAATGGCGGAGGCGATGGAGCGAATCTTCCAGGTGCGTGTGGAGCCGATCAAGGGTGATCATTGCGACTGGTGTGACTATGGAGAGTTGTGCCGCCGCTCTCGGGAGTATGGCGAGGATGATTCTCCCTTCGGGATAGAATCGGAGGTGGAAAGTGAAGACTGACGCGCTAAGAGTCCCTACCCCCGAACAACAGGCGATCATTGAATCCTCTGAACCCCATTTCAACGTAATCGCGGCTGCTGGGGCCGGAAAAACGTTCGTTTTGGTTGAGCGCTACCTACGCCACATAGAGCAGGATGGACTTCGTCCCGACCAAATTCTGACGATTACGTTTACCAAGAAAGCCGCTGCGGAGATGAAGGAGCGTATTGTTAAGAGGCTCCGGGGCTTAGGACGATTTGACGACGCTCAAATCGCTGAAACCGGTCCGATCCAGACCATCCACTCATTCTGCGAGAGAGTCTTACGAGAAAACGCCCTCGAAGCGGGCCTTGACCCAGGATTTGAGATCCTCGCAGAGGAACAATCGGCAAGATTGGTGACCGAATGTATCCGAGCAGCGATGGCAGCGGACTTATCGGAAATTCGAGAAGCTGAAGATTTGATCCGAACGATCGCCGGAAAGCGGATTGGGTTTGGAGACAATCGCTCTGAGTACGGCTTGCTCGAATCCAATATAGAGTCCGTCTTGAAGGAATTGAGGGGAAGTCGTTACACCTCTGATGAGATTCGCGCTTGGTATAGCAGCCCGACAGTTCTGAAAGGACTCTGGGACGAGGCAATTCGTAATGCTCTGCCCGATGAGATTCGAGATGACTTTGACCGGGCAGATGGTGGAACGCTCAATGAGCGAGTTCAAAGGGTCTGTAAGTTGCAGAAAATCAAAGTTCCTGACTGGGCTAAGGGTTCTTACGATGCGCAAAGTGAATCCGAGGCATTGAGTCACACCTGTGGTTTGGTCCAGCTTGCATGTGAAGCCTGGTGGAGGTTGGATCTGGAGATGTTCCGACAGCAAGTTTTAGACTTTGCCGAGTTGGAGATCCGTACTGACCGTTTGTTGGGCCGTTCGGAGATCACGAGGGGCCGACTTTCCAAGCAATATCACGTGGTGATGGTGGACGAGTCACAAGACGTCAATCCGATTCAGTACCGACTGCTGGATCGATTGGGCAGTGAACGATCGATGCTGGTCGGAGACGCCCAACAATCCATCTACGGTTTTCGGCAGGCGGACGTCAGATTGTTCAGAGAGCGGACTTCGCGGGCACACACCAAGCGATTAACCAAGAACTGGCGCTCTGATCCCGGAATTTTGAATTTCGTTGACGTAGTTTTTCAACGACTTTGGAGTGAGGAATACACTCCGATGAATGTCAATGACGGGCCAATGGATTTTGACATCGTAAGCCAGCCTCACTTCGAAGGTGTTGAAGTTTGGAAGCAGGCCTCCAAGAGCCCAAAATCGACCGCAGGCTATGTATCAGAGCTGCTTGCTGAAAACATTGAACCAAAAGAGATTGCGATTTTGGTAAGGGATGGTCAAGCAGCTTTGGCTAATCTCAAAGCCCTTGAAGAACGGGGAATTCCAGTTCGCATTATTGGTGGAACGGAAAAGTTCTACACCAGGCTAGAGGTGCGAGACTTGGCGAATACGCTGCGGGCAGTCGCAGACCCCTACGATGACTTTGCTCTGTTGGCATCCCTTCGAAGTCCAATGGTGGGGATGTCTCTGGACTCCATCGTTCTGCTAGGTAAAGATCCGTTTGTGCTGGATCGCTTAGAGGCCTTTGAGTCACCGATCGAGGAAGATCGAGAGAAACTACTCCGATTCCTTTCCTGGTTTAAGCCACTCTCCGAAATGGCAGACCGACTTTCCGCTTGGGAAGTATTGGCAAGAATCTTTTCCGACTCAGACTATCTGCCAGCCTTGGCAAGGCGTTCAAAGGGCGATCAGATGCTAGCCAACGCTCGCAAGCTATTGATGTTGGCAACTGAAGATCCCGATCTTGGACCGTTGGAGTATTCCGACCGAATTCGTGAGATCCAGAATCTACGCCACAAAGAGGGTGATGCGCCAGCCGATGACAACGATGCCAACCAGGTCAAGATTCTTACCATCCATAAGGCCAAGGGGCTGGAATGGCCAGTCGTCATATTGGCCCAAACCGATAAGAAGCTCACAGCATCCTCTCGACAGGTCATCGTGGACCCGAATTTGGGGTTGGTTGCGACGAAGTTTGGAAAGACCCCTTCGGCAGTCTTCAAATTGCTGGTTGAGCGTAAGAAATTGAAAGACGATGAGGAGGAGAGAAGGGTTCTTTACGTGGCTCTGACGAGGGCACAGAAGCGTCTTTGCGTGGCATTGGTTCCGATGACCAATCACATGACGGTGTCCAAGCTGTTGCAAGGCCTTTTCGACCCCGCTCAAATGCCGGGTCTTAAGGTTCGTAATACGTATGCCGCGCCTGCGCCTCCGGTGTAAACTCTCTCAATGGCCTTTAAAGTTGCCTGCGCTCAGTTTGCTCCGCTGAAGGCTGAAGTCGAGAAGAACCTGGATCGGATTTGTGAAATCGTGCTTCAGGCGCAGACAGAAGGAGCCGATTTGGTTCTCCTTCCAGAAACTTCGACCAGTGGTTACTTCTTAGAGGGTGGAGTTCTGGAGTCTTCTTTGACATCGACTCAGTTACTGTCGGCGATATGGCGACGCATCGGCAAGGAACTATCCAATACCATTGACGTAGTCTTGGGTTTTTACGAAAACCACGACGGCACCCTCTTCAATAGTTCGGCGTACATTGAGATATCGACTGATGGGCCCAGACTGGTCGGTGTCTATCGAAAATTCTTCCTTCCAACCTATGGAGTTTTTGACGAAGAGCGATTCGTCAGCCGTGGCCGCGATTTGGGTGTTTTCGATACACGGTTGGGAAAGATCGCTGTCCTGATTTGTGAGGATGTTTGGCACGGTGTGTTACCTACACTTTGTGCGGTGAATGGAGCCCAACTGATTTTGGTTCCAGCAGCGTCTCCAGGGCGTGGTTTCAGTGGCAAGGACGTTGAAAATCACGATCGGTACCGACGATTGTTCCGAAGTATTAGTGAAGAGCATGGTGTCTTCTGTGCGAGTGCTCAACTTTGCGGATTCGAGGGTGGCAAAGGTTTTATCGGAGGCTCTATGATCGTCGATCCGTTCGGCAGGGTAATGGCGGAAGGTCCGGTTGCCGAGGAGTATCTCCTTATTGCCGACGTTGATCCTTATCAGGTCGCCGTTTCCAGAGCCCAATCTCCACTTTTGTCAGACTTGCAGAGTGCTTGGGAAGACATCCGAAGACTGGTCGCAAAGTCAGAGTTTTAACTGTAGCTTGCCGTTTGGCGGAATTCGGGAGTTAATATAGGCAATGGGACTCACTTTCGACTACCTCGGCATTGTTGCTGAGAGCATTCCAGAATCGGTACGTTTTTATCGCGAGTTGGGCGTGGTCGTTGAACTACCCGAACCATGTGAAGACCACATCGAAACTGTCTTGCCCAGTGGGATGCGGCTCGCGTGGGATTCTCTAGAACTGATTAAGCAGATTGACCCTGCATGGGAGGCTCCAAAGGGGCAGCGCATGGGAATAGGATTTCTCTGCGACACTCCTGATGAAGTGGATTCCGCCTATCAAAGAGTCGTTGCTGCAGGGTTTAAAGGCAAGATGGAACCTTGGGATGCCTTTTGGGGGCAGCGTTATGCGACCGTCCTGGACCCCGATGGAAATGAAGTAAGTCTGTTTGCATGGATTGGGAAAGAGATTGCCTAGGGCATCGGACTATCTGAGTAACGTGAACTGCCGTGAGACGTCAACTTTGTATGTCTGATCGGATTATCCGACTTGTGTTAGCCATGTTTGCCTGTTGGTCTGGCATAAGCCAAGCATCAACTCAGACTGGTGATATCGCGACTGATTCCAGGCTACAGAAACCGATTTCACTTAAGCTGAAAATAGCATCCGTCTCCACAGCGCTTGCGGAAATTAGCAAACAGACGGGAGTCACCTTGGATCGCTCTGTAGTGATCAAAGATCTCAAGGTGACGGTGATGATTCAGAGCCAGCTAGCGGGTCCGGTTCTATCTGCGATTGCCAAGACCCTTGGTTGTGAGTGGCGTGCAGATGGCTCCATATACCGATTGACAATGAGCAGTGATGAACAGGCTGCTCTAAGCCGGCTGGTCGATGCTGAAGAGTCAGCTGCTCTGAAAGAGTTGACCGATGAGGTGACATTCATTTCCGGACTTGGCCAAGAGAATCCGACAGAAGCCCGTAAGGAGCTTTTGGGACTTACTGACCCAGCAAATAAGCAACCGGCGAATCCAGAACGCATTGCCTATCTTCAACGAGCTATCAACCGTCAGGACGTGATTTTGGGGCGATTGTTTGGAGCACTTCCCGGCGATCGAGTAACTGCTTTCTGGCGTGGTGACGTGATTCCGACCCCAGCCAATATTGTGACGCAGAAGCTGAGCGACGTCGATCCAACTATGGAACGATCTCCAATTGGTCGGAAAGGTAGGGGGTTTCAACCGGGTACGTCGATGGACTCAATGCCTCTGTTCATTCAGCTCGATCCTTACCTCTTCCGAATCCAGATTCTTCAGGGCTTTGGGGTTCGCTATGTCTCAAAGCGGTTGCCCAATCTAGTGTTAGAGGATATTCCGGCCGGTAAATTTGCCAAGCTGAAGTTTGGTAAAGAGGTGCTGGCATGGGACCAACCGGTGCCCAATTCGGGAGATTGGAGCAATCTTGCGGTTCGTAAGTCTACGATCCCGTCCCTTAACTTTAACGAACGGTACACATTGGCAGATTTCCTCGAAAAGGCATTTGACCAAACTGGGCAGTCATTTGTTGCAGATGCTTTTCGAATTCCCGCTGACTCCAAAGATATCAATCGCGGATCGGGCAGTCTGTCCACATGGCTGGACACATTGAAGGCCGATAACCATCTCACGACACATTTTGAAAATGGCATAGCAATGCTTCGCCACGGTGGATTTTGGCGATTGCGTAAATTTGAAGCGCCAGAAGATGTATTCGTGAGTTTAGAAGATAAGTATGCGAAAGGGCCTCTTACTTTGGCTGACTACTCGACTGTGGTTGCCAAATTAACCCCCGAACAGTCCAGAGCTATGACCTTGCCCGGATGGGTGACTGCCGAGTTTGATTGTGGACCGATAGAAGATGGCTTACCAGGCTTGAAGTTCTACGGAATGCTGGACCAGCGACAGATTAGCCGGGCGATGGATGATGGAATTGCTTACAGTGAAATGTCCACAAGTCTTAGACAAGGCTTCTACTCAGCCGCAATTGATGGCATCTTTTACTCGGCTGCTGCTCCTGCTTTTTACGATGACCTCTACCGATTTGCCATTCGTGGGGACTCACGCCGCTTCGGTTTCGTTATGAGGACTGAGGACAAAAAAGTGAAGGAACGGACTGTTCCGGGCCAAGATCTGATTTTTGGTCTGAATGCCAGCCAAGCCACCATCTACCGTCTGGCTGTCGAAAACTAGGATGGCCTCGTGGGATGCTAAAATAAGCCTTCCCTAATGGCAGAACTAGAAGTCTTTCCAAACCCGAATCCCAATCGTAACTATACGATCAAGCACATCTGTCCTGAGTTCACTAGTGTTTGTCCCAAAACTGGACTCCCCGATTTTGCGACGATTGACTTGGAGTATGTGCCCGATCAGACCTGTATCGAATTGAAGTCCCTCAAGTTCTACTATCACTCCTTCCGAAATCAGGGCATCTACTTTGAGGCGGTCATCAATCAGCTTCTGGATGAACTTTCTGGTGCCTGCAATCCCCGTTGGATGAGGGTAACTGGAACCTTTAATACTCGTGGTGGCATCAGTTCTGTCGTCGTCGCAGAAACTGGCAAGAAGCCGGAATAAACCCATGACCATTTATGTCTTTGAGGACAACCTGCTGTGGAGTTCACGGCTGGTCCAGACGCTAAAAAGCTTTGGGCATGAACCGCTTGTTCGTACGGCGATTCCAGAGGAACCGTTGACGGGGAGGATTGCCATCGTGAACCTTGGTTCACCGAAGATTGATGCGGCGAATTTGGTGCCGCGCTTGCGCGAGCGGGGTGTGCATGTCATCGGACATGCTGGACATAAGGAGAAAGAGGTTCTTGAACTGGGCAGGTTAGCAGGTTGCGACACGATCGTGACCAACAGCGAACTTACTTTCAAGATCGAAGGGTTATTGAAGTCGGTTATCGAAAATTTGGAAAATTCCTGATTTTCGGTGAACATTCAGATTCATCACTCGTTTCTGCAAATGTCGAAGCCCAGAAAGGAGAGCTTTGCGCAGAAATGGCAATTTTGGAGTCCGTGTCCCGGACTCCTTTTTTTGTCTTATGAATAGTTCACTTTAGGTCGCTTAAGACATCCAAGGTTGCGGTGGGGTTAATCACGCTCTTCAGAGTACAATCAAGATGCGGACGAGGATGACCGCGGGGCCATTTCTTGTTCGGTCGATGGGGACTGATGCACAAGGAGTATCCAAACGCACAAACTGCCCTTGAAGGGCTTTTATTCGATGGCATGACCATCATGTCCGGAGGCTTTGGCCTCTGTGGAATTCCAGAGAATCTCATTGCTGCGGTGCGAGACTCGGGAGTCAAAGATCTCACTGTAATTAGCAACAACTGCGGAGTCGATGATTTCGGCCTGGGCCTGATGCTTCAGACTCGACAGATTCGCAAAATGCTTTCCTCTTATGTTGGTGAGAACGCAGAATTTGAGCGGCAATATCTCAGCGGAGAGCTCGAATTGGAATTCAATCCACAGGGGACGCTTGCCGAGCGAATTAGAGCAGGGGGAGCCGGGATCCCAGCATTCTATACGAGGACCGGCTATGGAACGCTGGTAGCAGAAGGGAAGGAGACTCGCGAGTTTAACGGAGAAATGTACGTTATGGAGACGGGGCTTCGCGCTGATCTCTCCATCGTCAAAGCTTGGAAAGCCGACACCGCCGGGAACCTGGTCTATCGTATGACGGCAAGAAACTTTAATCCGATGATGGCGACGGCAGGAAATGTCTGCGTCGCCGAAGTCGAGGAGTTGGTTCAGGTGGGAGAATTGGAGCCTGATCAGATCCACACTCCGGGGATCTACGTTCAGAGGATTATCGTCGGTGAAATTCTAGAAAAGAGGATTGAGCGTCGCACTACGAGGGCAAAGGAGTAAACGGATGCCATTAACAAGAGACCAACTCGCCCAACGCGCTGCCCAAGAACTTCGCGATGGCTACTACGTTAACCTCGGAATTGGAATTCCAACTTTGGTGGCCAACTTCATTCCCCACGGGATGGACGTCATGCTCCAAAGCGAGAATGGCATGCTTGGCCTTGGGCCATTCCCTTTTGAAGGAGAAGAGGATCCTGATCTAATCAACGCCGGGAAGCAAACCGTCACTTCGATTCCTGGCACCAGTTACTTCTCGTCCGCTGACTCGTTTGCCATGATCCGGGGAGGACACATTGACCTTGCGATCCTTGGTGCAATGGAAGTTAGTGAGCATGGTGACCTTGCGAATTGGATGATTCCGGGAAAAATGGTTAAGGGAATGGGTGGTGCCATGGACCTTGTGGCGGGTGTTAAGAAGGTCGTGGTCGTAATGGAGCACACCAACAAGGCCGGAGAATCCAAAGTTCTACCGGAATGCAAACTCCCGTTGACCGGAAAGCGATGCGTCGATCTCGTCATTACCGACCTCTGTGTGTTTGAAGTTTTGGAAGATGGTTTGAACCTAATCGAACTGGCGCCAGGAGTAAACGAGCAGGAGATTCATCAGAAAACGGAAGCGAAATTCCAAGTGTCAGCAAATCTTAAAGAAGTCAGTTTCTCATAGCCGCAGTCTTAATTATCCAATAGGGTAATTGCTTGGAAGTCCGTAGCAATCTCCGTTCCAAAACCTTTGGACAATCTGGCACTCTAATGGCGTCAATCGGGGCGCGTCCTGCTTCATAACCTAGCGTGTCTCGAAAGACAAAAGCGGAGGGGGATTCAGGGATCCCTACTCCGTCTTTTTGTGCCCTTTATGAATCGAAGATAAGGGCAATCTGGCATCGGAACCGTCTATAACCAAAGGATATGAAGCGAGCGGTTGTGATTGTTTTAGATGGATGCGGTGCGGGTGAAGCACCGGATGCCGCACTTTTTAATGACTTGGATCATCCCGCCACGATCAAGCACGTATGGGAGCAAGTTGGGCCGCTTCAGCTTCCCAATTTGCAAGCCGTTGGATTCTTATCTGCGTGCGGAATCGATATTCCTGCTATGGGAATCCTTGGACATTTGAACTCGAGATTTGGCCGGATGCGTGAGCTTTCTATGGGGAAGGACAGCGTGACAGGGCACTGGGAAATGATGGGCATCGTTACCGAGGTTCCGTTCCCGACCTACCCCAATGGGTTTCCAGAGGATCTGGTGTCTGCATTTGAGCATCGAATCGGTGTGCAAATTATTGGCAACAAACCCGCTAGCGGAACTCAAATCATTACCGATCTTGGCCCAGAGCACATGGCTACCGGAAAGCCGATTCTTTACACCAGTGCAGATAGCGTATTTCAGGTCGCCTGCCATGAAGGAATTGTTCCCTTGCAGCGGCTGTACGAAATCTGTGAAATCGGGAGAGAGTTGTGTCAGGGCCAGAACAACGTTCAGCGAGTGATTGCCAGACCGTTTGTCGGAGATGCGTCTTCTGGCTTTAAGAGAACCGAAAACCGAAAGGATTATCCACTGGTTGCTCCCCCTAATCTGGTGGATAAGGTCGGAGATGTATTTGGTATCGGTGTCATTCCCGAGCTTTTCGGTAGTAGAGGGTTCCAGACGGTAAAACGCACTCAGAACAATGCAGAACACGAAGTGATGCTTTGGAAAGCTCTGGAGTCTGATGCCAGATTCATCTTCGCAAACTTCGAGGATTTTGACATGCTGTACGGTCATCGAAATGATCCGATTGGTTTTGGCAAGGCGCTTGAAGCATTTGATGTCACGCTCGGCAAAATTCTTGATCACCTTCAAGATGATGATTTGCTGATCCTGACGGCTGACCACGGTAATGATCCAACTTCGACTTCAACCGATCACTCTCGAGAATACGTTCCGATTGTCGCCATCGGGCGGGATTTGGAATCGAAGAGTCTCGGGGATCTGTCGGGAATGGCAACTGTGGGGGCGACTGTAGCCGACCACTTGGGAATTCAATGGCCCGTTGGCACTTCAGCGCTGAGATAATTTGCTGCGATGGGAAAGCGGGCAAATGTGGCTATCTCAAAAGTCCCACATGGACTCTTGAGCCCTAAAGTGATTAGGATTTGATTGGTATGTGGGAGGCTCTTGGTATGCTCACTCGCTCCCGCCTTCGCTAAAGCTTCTGCGTGCTTCGCTCCGATTTGGTTCACGAAGTTATGTTTAGATTCAAATTGTGACGTCCTACTGCAGCTTGAACTCTTTTTGTTATGCCCATTGATGGGCATATTTATGCCCCAACCTTACAAATTTATGATTTCCAATTTATGGGGCACCTTATCAGATGTCCCGCTAGAGGCCGAACTTCGTCAGTCTAAAAATGAAATATCTCGAATAGGCGTCCTATCCCAACTCCATCGAGCGAGTCGAAACGTAGGTCAGCTTGGGTGAGATCCAGATTGGTGGTCATTGAGTTTGGAACGGCAATGACGAATAGCCCGGCTGCTTTAGCAGCAGCGATACCAGCGGGAGAATCTTCAAATGCTATTGCTTCAGAGGTGCCAACTTTCAATTTACTGACTGACCTGAGATAAATATCAGGAAACGGCTTTGCTCGTGGAGAATCGTCTCCACAGACTACACAGTTGAAATACTGGGACAGCCCCAATCGCTGGAGATGTCCGTCGACCCAATCGTGCTTAGAACTACTGGCAACGCCAAGCCGTAGACCAGCTGCCTTGGCTTCTTTGAGCAGACTGAGGACGCCTCGACGAACTGGTTCACAGGCGATCATATTGTAGAGTTTTCGCTGACGTGCTTTGTCAACAGCTTCAATATCGAGCTTTCCTTCAGTTAAGCTATTCAAAAGGTCAAGTGGTGACTGCTTGACCTCTTCGGCACCACGACCGATCATTTCTTTCCAAAGCGTGTCTGGGTACACCTGCCCATATTCACGGAAGACCTCTCGCCAGACCATTACTTCTGGAGTTTCGGTATCCACGACAAGACCGTCAAAGTCAAAGATCAGAGCATCAAGTGGCACAATGCAAGCATATCAGCCTAAGCAACAGAAATGAACCATAAACTCGATGGATCGCCGTCTAATCGCTCAGCTTAGGTACCCTTGGGTTAATGTCGTTAGTTCAAGTAATCGCCCTCGGAGGCGTCGGCGAGATTGGCAAGAACTGCAGTGTAGTGCGTGAAGGAGATGATATCGTAGTCGTGGACTGCGGTCTCAGCTTCCCAAACGAAGAGATGCTAGGCATCGATATCGTGGTTCCTGACTTTACCTACCTCGTCGAGAATCATGAGCATGTTCGTGGGGTCTTCTTGACTCATGCCCACGAAGATCATGTCGGTGGTCTGCCCTACCTGCTAAGCCAAATCAACGTGCCGATTTATTGCACGGAGTTCACACAAGCGCTCATTCGAAGCAAACTCGAAGAGAAGTTGCCTACCAAGAAGATCGATATTCGAATCTTCAAGCCAGGCGACAAAATCCAAGCTGGAAAGCTGGAAGTTGAACCTGTCCGCGTGACCCACTCTATTCCCGAGAACTGTTCGATGGCTGTTAGAACAAGCCAAGGAATTGTGTTCTTTACGGGAGACTTCAAATTTGACTTCACCCCAGTCGATGGTCGTTTGGCAAACATCACCCGAATTGGTGAAATGGGTCAAGAAGGGGTGTTGCTACTCCTTAGCGACTCGACCAATGTTGAGCGTCCCGGTTGGGGGCCAAGTGAGCGGAAGGTCAGTGAAGGGCTAAGGAGCGTCTTCGCTGAAGCTGAGGGGCGAGTTCTCCTCACTACCTTTGCGAGCAACATTCACCGAATGCAACAGGTTTATGAAGTGGCGGCGGAGATGGGGCGAAAAGTCGCCGTTGTCGGCCGTCGCATGGAACAGAACCTGGACACCTGTGAGCGAATGGGATATGTGAAGATCCCCAAAGGGACACGCATTGCCCTTCAGGATATGAAGATGTACCCAGACAACCAGTTGGCCATTTTGACCACAGGAAGTCAAGGCGAACCGATGTCAGCCTTGGTTCAAATGTCAAAGGGTGAATACGGTCGATTGCAGGTTAAGCAAGGGGATACCCTTATCTACTCCGCTCGCCCGATCCCTGGGAATGAAGCGGCTATTTGGCGAACCATCAATCGATTGTTTGATCAAGGATGTCGAGTCATTTACGATAGTGCGAAGCCAATCCACGTGAGTGGACATGCTTACCAAGAAGAGTTGAAGATGATGATCAATCTGACTCGACCCTTCTACATTGCGCCCGTCCATGGTGAAGCGCGCCACCAATTCTTGTACAACAAGATCGCGAAGGATATGGGATTCCCCGATCATAGGCTCTTTACGATGAAGGACGGCGTTCCACTCTGTCTGGATGAGACGAGCGCCTATTATGGAGAGCAAGTACCTTGCGGTCGAGTCCTTGTCGATAACAGTGGAATGGCTGGAGTGCCCGATGAGGTATTGCGTGATCGGTACAACGTGGCCAACGACGGTATCGTCGTGATCACAATTCCGATTGACACCACCGTTGGACAGTTGGCAGGCGATCCAAGTATTCAAGCCCGTGCCTTCTCTGGTCCAGAAGGGATTCTTGACAAGGCGTACGATGTCCTTTTTGACGCACTATCTGCGCTGAGTAAGGATGAGCTGAAAGACACTTCACGGGTCAAGCATGACTCAGGAGATGTGGTCAAGCGATTGATTCAGAAGCGTACTGGGCTCCGGCCATTGGTGCTTCCGATAATCGTCGAAGTCTGAGCCTAGAGGTTCTTGGATTTCAAAAAGGCCTTCATGGCGTCGAGGGTTTGGGTGCTGACATGGTGCTCAATCCCTTCGGTGTCAGCCTCTGCATTGCCAGGGTCGACACCTAGAGCAAGGAGAAAACCATAAACCAGGGCATGGCGTTCCTTGGCTGCTCTGGCCAATTCCAAGCCAGTTGGCGTCAGGAATATGGATCGGTAAGGTTGAGACGTCACCAATCCCTCACGTTGCAACCGCTGGATGGTCTTGGACACCGTTACATGACTAATCCCCAAGCGGTCAGCAAGATCGACTGCACGGGCCTCTCCCGTTTCATGGATCAGTGCATCGATGAGCTCTACGTAATCTTCCGCCCTCTCCCGACGATGATCATCTCGGGTTCTTTGAAAGCTATTTGTCTGCTTCGGATCGGATTCGGACTTATGGGCTGACATTCCTGAATTTGCTCTCAAATGGGTTGGCTAACGTGGAAATTGCATTGTATCGAATTCACTGAACTTGATGCGTTGCCGATTTGCGTTTATTCCAAGAAAAAGCCTCTATCGCATGGCCCATGCTGAACGTCCTTAGTAGATAGTGCACGGCTTCTTGGTGCTGGTCTGAGCCTTTGAACAACAATCAACCTCCCTATATCGAACTCAAGAACGTTCAGGTGGAATATCCGGGCTATGTTACTGGTCTCAAGAACGTTTCACTCCAGATTCAGAAAGGAGACTTTGTCTTCTTTGTCGGGAAGACCGGTGCAGGTAAGAGCACCCTCATCAAGATTCTGACAAGGGAAGTCGCCCATACCAGCGGCATTGTCACCTTGGGTGGACGAGACCTTGGTCAATTGAAAGAACGAGAGATTCCTGCTTTGCGACGTGAAATGGGAATCGTTCCTCAAGACTTCGCTCTGCTACCCAGGAAGCGTGTTTGGGAGAACGTTGCCTACGCGATGAGAGCGGTTGGCCATACCCGAGCTGAAGTTCGGAGCAAGGTCCCGTCGATTCTGGAAAGCGTCAATATTGGGCATCGAGCCGACGCCTTTCCGCATCAACTTTCGGGGGGCGAACAGCAACGCGTCGCGATCGCCCGAGCGCTCATCAACAACCCTCCACTGCTGATCGCTGATGAGCCGACTGGAAACCTTGATCCTGAGCGATCTTGGGAGATTATGGAACTCCTGAAAGCCTTGAATTTGAAGGGGACAACCATTCTGGTCGCAAGTCACGACATGATGGTGATTCACCGCATGGGGAAACGGATTGTGACCTTGGATGGGGGGCAGATCCTGAGCGATTCAGGCGACCTTGAACGTGATTACACTCATCCTAAGCCCGAATTAAAATCGACACTAACCCAGGGCGAGATTCCGGCGGAGCCAAGTACCCCAGTTGAGCTTGAAGCAAGCGAAGTTGTGGTTCTCAATGCGGTGGAAAGCTACGATGGCAACCCCACTGAAGAGGTGTCGATTGGTGAAGAAATAAAGGCAGAAGACGGTGAAAGCGATGCTTGATCGTCTCACGTTTGTCATTGGGGAAGCGTTTATTGCACTTCGCCGCAATGGATTTATGACCTTTGCCTGCATTAGCACTGTTGCGGTTTCGCTATTCCTACTTGGGGGCCTTGGCTACAGTTACATGAGAGCGGTGGACTATGCCAAGTCAATTCCTGGAAAATTTGATATGCGGGTTTATCTTCGGCCTGGGACAAATGCCAAAGCCATTAGCGAGGCGGCAAAGCAAATCCGGAGCCTTGATGGTGTTTCTTCGGTTGCCTGGATTCCCAAGGAAAAGGCCTGGGCCCGAGAACAAAAGATGGACCCGGCCAATACGATGGGGATCGATAACCCCTATCCCGATGGATTCAAAATCACTATTACCAGGTTGAGGGATGGTGATCGTGTTGCCGAACAGATTAAAGCACTACCTTCAGTTGACCCTGATCCAGGAGTGATTTACCTCAAGGATGAGCAACACCTGATTGATGAGGGGCTACAAGTTATGCGTTGGCTTGGCACCTTTATCGCTGGGTTACTCTTCTTTACGGCAGGAATCTTGATCTTTAACGCGATCAAAATGACGATTACGCACCGCCGAAGGGAAATCCGCATCATGCAATTGGTAGGTGCATCCCGGTTCATGGTCCGATTTCCATTTCTGATTGAGGGAATGGTTCAGGGCATTCTGGGTGGATTGGTTGCTGCTACGATGCTGGGAGGCGCTCAGCACGTCTTTCAGCGATTCCTGATGGATTTGGATGCAAGGGTTCAGATTTCGGTCTTCCCGTATGGATTTGCCTTTGCGGTCCTGTGTGGTGCTGGAGGGGCTTACGGCTTTCTCTGTTCGTGGCTAGCGGTCTTATCGCCCAATAGGAGTCAATGATCCCGATCTGGCGATATCCTCTGATGGTCCTGCTGGTCACCTTGGTTGTGCAGGAAGGTTCCGCTCAAAGTCGTAGACACCGTCATTCCTCGTCTACCCACCATAGTCAGTCACCCAATGAACTGAAGAAGGACCTGAATGACCTCAAGAACAAGAAGGCCGAACTCCAAAGTCAGTTAAAGGCTACAAAGCGAGAAAAAGATGCTGTACTGGCTGACATCTTCTCAGTTGATAAGAAACTTAATCAAATCGAAGACCAATTGGAGCAAACCACCGGACGACTTTCCGATAGTCGAGCCGAGCAAATTCGACTTGCTAAAGAACTAAAGGTAACTACTTCCAAGTTGGAAGAGACTCGTGCACAGGTCGCTCAAAGGCTGCGACACATGTATGTTCATGGTGATGCTTCCGCTGTTTCCGCTTTGGTAGGAACCAAAACAGTGGGTGATGTTGCTTCTCGTCGCTTTTTGATGCAGATGATCGCCAAGAAGGACCGTCAACTGTTCACGGATTACCAGAACCTTCGAGACCTAGTTGCCAATCGAAAGAAGAGACAAGATCAACTCGTTGCCCGGATTCGAGATTTGGCTCATCAGCAAGAAGCTCAACAGAACGAACTTCAAGATACAAGGGACGAAAAAGGCCAAGTCCTCAAGGGTCTGCGTAACAAGCAAGGGAAGATTCAACAGATGCTTGCTCAGTATGAGGCCGATGAGCGCGAACTTCGAGCAGAAATTGCCGCCTATGCTCGCCGAAAGCTCAAGCCGGGAGAGAAGCCGCTTCCAGCATTCCACGGACGATTCATGCGTCCTGTAGATGGACCGATTACCAGTTCATACGGGATGCGCTACCATCCTGTGTTGCACTACACACGACTGCATCGTGGAATCGACTTTGGAGTTCCAACCGGAACATCCATTCATGCGGCAGCTGATGGACGCGTAATTACTGCACACTACTCCACTAGTTTTGGGAACGTGATCATGATCGACCACGGAGGCGGAATCACCACCGTTTATGCCCACTGTTCTCGCTTGCTTGTGGGTGACGGTGACACGGTCCATCGTGGGCAAACGATTGCTCGATCGGGTGCAACCGGCCTTGCAGCAGGGCCACATTTGCACTGGGAGGTTCACGTAAACAATCACGACGTGAATCCTCGATCGTGGTTCTAGGTATTGTCAGGAGCGGTAACCTCAAAAGAATGTCAGCGATTGTCGTAACTTCACTCCATATCTATCCGATCAAATCGTTTGGAGGAGTCCAGCTGGAATCGTCGGAGATAGAGCTGTCAGGACTGAAATTCGACCGGTCCTGGATGCTTGTTGATCCCAGTGGCGAGTTCATGACTCAGCGATCAGATAGCCGTCTAGCTCTGTTCCGAATTGAGATGCGGAATGAAGGGATGCTGGTTTCCCACCCTGGCAATGGCCGGTGTTTTGTGCCGTATCAGGCTTCCGGGGTCAGTCGGCAAGCTACAGTCTGGAAGAATGTCTGTGAGGCTCAACAGGTTAACGAAGAAGTCGATCAGTGGTTCTCAGAGACGCTAGGTCAGCCCTGCTCTTTGGTCCGACAAGTAGAGACATTTCGTCGGCAGACCAGCTTGGACTACACCAAACCGGGTGATTACACGCGTTTTGCCGATGCATTTCAGATTCTCGTAGCCGGTGAGGCATCGCTTGCAGACTTGAACAGTCGCTTGGAAAAGCCCTTGCCGATGAACCGGTTCCGGGCCAATATTATCGTCTCGGGCTCAACCGCTTTTGGGGAAGATAGCTGGAGCCGATTCCAATTGGGAGGCACGGAGTATCGGTTTGCCAAGATATGCGGTCGCTGTGGTGTGACGACGACGGACCAAGAGACTGCGGAGACTGGAGTCGAACCGCTTAAGACGCTTGCCACCTACCGGAAATTTGATAAGAACGTCTACTTCGGTGCCTATTTCGTTCCAGAGTCGACGGGCATCGTCCATGTTGGGGACTGCTTAGAAGTTATCTCCCTAAACTTTTGAGGGGTATGCCAATAATCAAGATCGCGCATAAGGCATACCACTCGGATGCACGATCCTAGATGGACTTGGGCTTGCTGGATAAGTTTGGTCTGATTGTCGGTTGCTGAGGTGGCCTCGAATCGACAAGGAAATTGATCTCGACCCCACTACTGAAAACCAAAAAATGGCTGTCACACAAGAACCATTATGTGACAGCCATTTGAATTAGCCTTTGGACTAGATAACGCCTTCGGCTCGGAGAGTGGGGTAGTGACAAGCTTTGAATTTCTTGCCGCTTCCGCACGGACATACATCGTTTCTTCCGACGCGTGTCCAATCGATGTTCCCCAGGTTGATCGGCGCAATTGGAGTGCCAGTTGCAGGCTGGGTAGCCATGCCATGTTGCTCCTGAAGCTCGGGGGGTAACTCGTCCATGTTGAACATGAGCGGAGTTGCATCCAGCTCTTCCTGTACCTGCTGAATCTCTTGGGGCTGGATTCGCATATGGAAGATCATCTTGGAAGCTTGGTCTCGGATGTTCTTCAAGGTCGATTGGAAAGTTTCGTAGGTTTCTTTCTTATAGGCAACCAACGGATCGGTCTGTCCATAACCTCGAAGGCCAATGCCCTCGCGGATATATTCGATGGTTTGAAGGTGCTCCATCCAACGGTCGTTGACCGCACGAAGTAAAACGTGCTGTTCCAGAAGCTTCATTGGTTCGCCCGTCTCCGCGATCTTGGCTTCATAGGCCTGGTCGGCGATCGATTGAAGGAAGTTGATTAAATCAGGTCCTGGCTTGTGCTTCGCCAAATCGTCGATGGTGGCATAATCAACGAGCGGGAACACTTCGTTCAAGTCTTCGAAGAGCACGCTGTGGTCGTAAACCTTCGTGCCATCCTCTTCAACCATCCAAGCGTTCTGGACTACTTCACCAATCAAGTCGCTGATATAGGTCTTGATTTCGGTGCGGACATCCTTTCCGAGAAGGATTTCTCGCCGCAAGCCATAAATATGTTCGCGCTGGGCGTTCAAGACGTCGTCGTATTCCAGAACATTCTTTCGTGCTTCGAAGAAGTGATTCTCGATGCGCTCCTGTGTCTTCTGGATCATTCGGCTCAAGAAGCCTGCGGTGACCTCTTCCATCGGTGGCCACATCTTGAGTGCAGGGTTCTCCATCATGTTCGCATTAAAGATCTTCCAAAGTTGATCTTCCAGTGCGACGTAGAATCGGCTCTCGCCGGGGTCGCCCTGACGTCCCGCACGACCTCGAAGCTGATTGTCGATTCGACGGCTCTCGTGGCGCTCGGTACCGAGGATGAACAAGCCACCCAGAGCTCGGACCTCTTCTGCCCGCTCTCTTCGCTCTTGATCGTCGAGAGGCAGCGGAGGCGCTGCTCGTTCCTTTCCACCACGTCGGTAGCTCACGAATGTATCGCCATACGCTTCCATCGAATGGGATTCGGACTCGTCTTCTGTGTTTCGAGCCATCTTCACGATATCGTCTTCGACTCGCCCGCCCAGCAGAATGTCAACACCACGACCCGCCATATTGGTTGCAATGGTGACCTGACCCTTTCTTCCTGCTTCGGCAATGATCAGCGCTTCCTGTTCGTGGAACTTCGCGTTCAAAACGTTATGCGGAATTCCGTGCGAAAGTGCCTCTTCAAGATCGACAGCGTTGGCATCAGGAAGATTCCACTGCTTAAGACACCACTCCATCCAATCGCCTTTCAATACATCGCCTGATAGGTCAATCTTGCTCAACAGGCTGGAAAGAACCTTTCGGTCCAAGTCCTGAAGGTCGGTCAGATAGAGCCGACTTGCTTCGTCCTTGATTTCGCCTTTGAGATCTTTCTTGACCTCCAGGTGCTCCTTGAGCCGTTGGACGATAATCAACTTCTGAAGCATGTCTGGCGTCAAGCGAGACGAAACCTTTTCCGACATTTCAATCGATCGGGTACCAACCAGTACAGGTTGTTGTTTGGTGAAAAGTCGAAGAATCTCCCAGCCAATTCCACGGAATTTGGCTTCCATCGTTTTGTAAATGATGTCGGGTTGGTCCACACGAAGCAAAGGGCGGTGGGTGGGAATAGTGACCACGTCCAAACCATAAATCTTACGGAACTCGTCTTCTTCCGTCTTTGCCGTACCGGTCATACCGGCAAGCTTGTTATAAAGGCGGAACAGGTTCTGGAAGGTAATGGTGGCGATCGTCTGGCTCTCGCGCTGAACAGGAACGCGTTCCTTTGCTTCCAATGCTTGGTGAAGTCCATCGCTAAATCGACGACCGAACATCATGCGACCCGTATTCTCGTCAACGATGATGACTTCACCTGACCGAACGACGTAGTCGATGTCTTTGTCGAATAGAGCGTATGCCTTTACGGAAGCATTAACGTGGTGGAATAGCTTTGGATCGGCGGCGATGTTATCAATACCGAGAAGTTCTTCCAGATAGTCCATACCCTCTTCCGTGAGAGATGCAGAGTGGTTCTTCTTATCTGAGGTCCAGTGAACTTCCTTCGTTAATTTTCGAACGACTTCATCGACAACCTTGTAAACCGAGGTGTCTTCCTGTGAAGGACCAGAAATGATATGGGGGGTTCTGGCTTCATCGACGAGGATTGAGTCCACCTCGTCGATCATCGCGTAGTTCAACTCGCGCATGACAAGGTCTTCTTCGGAGAATGCCATGTTGTCACGGAGATAGTCGAATCCAAATTCGTGGTTGGTTCCGTAAGTGATGTCGCATCCGTAGGCATCTCGGCGAGAGCAAGGCAACAGATTCATGTAGCGAGGATCTTCGTGCTGAGCCCCCGGCTCGTAAATGTACGATCCACCCAATTCGTCTGAGTCCGGTGATTGCCCTTGGATGATGCCGACTGACAGGCCCATAAAGTGGTAGATCGGTCCCATCCATACAGCGTCACGACGAGCCAGGTAGTCGTTGACCGTGACCAAGTGTGCACCACGACCGGCCAGAGCATTGAGAATGATCGGCGCGACTGCGACAAGGGTCTTTCCTTCACCCGTCTTCATCTCAGAGATTCGGCCCTGATGAAGTACCGCTCCTCCGATGAGCTGAACGTCAAACAGTCTCATTCCAAGAGTTCGCTTACCAACTTCGCGAACGACGGCAAACACTTCTACAAGGATCTTGTCCAAGTTCTCGCCACTCTTGGCACGCTGTCGAAACTCGGCTGCTTTGGCTTGAAGCTGCTCATCAGTCCAAGCAGAAATCTGAGGCTCAAGGTCGTTGATTTGCTGCACGATGGGCATCACAAGATCAACGTCCTTCTTACTGGTATCAAATAGTTTTCGTAGGAAATTCATTTCGGTTCTGGTTATTGGGAAACACACGTCCGGGCACAAATTGGCCCAGAATGACGGATGGGGCAGGCGGGTCGGTTGTTAGACCGTTGGTAAAGGTCCGTCACGTGTTCGATCAGATGATCCGAATCCCGTGGGTAAGTGCAGGCTGCCTTGTTCACAGACATGCCTTTTCGATTCGCAATCCTCGACCGAAACTACCGTTCTTGTCGGAGCTTGAATTGGCTGAAGGATGGCAAAAAGCGCATTGGAAAGAGGATCGCCAAGGTGATTGGCAAGGATGCTTGCAAAGGATTGCTTTTCACATTCCGTGAGGGAATCTGATTCCGAAGCAACGATTTGTCGCTGAATCGCTTCCAGTGCGGCAGGCAAACGCCCATTAACCGCAAGCCGCTCAAAGTTCGAGGGGCCTTGCAGCAACAGAAGAATCAGTGCCGGTAAAAGTGGAAGCATCCCTAATTACGCTCTAATAGAGATTATAGACGTTTGTGACCCCAGTCCTAACGCCACATCATCATGTACTTCAAGAATCCTGTCAGGGTTTCTCAGGGTTCGTCGACTTTGACCTTTATCCCACGAGAATGGGTGTACAGGGTGATCCCTCGATTGGCGATCCAAGAGCCAACCAATGCCATGAGCATGAGGAGCATGATGCGAATCATGATGGACGTGAGGGATTCGCCAGCGGATGCCAAATCGAGCTTCTTGCCATGATCGATTCCCAACGCAGTCCGCTCTGGGATGGAGAACATTTCCAGCGCCAGTCTAAATACAAAGATGAGGATTCCGATCCCGCCAAGAAAGACGCATATTCCTACAAAGGAACCTACAAAGTCCCGGTGATGATGGATCTGTGTCTTACCGGGTGCGTTCATTATGTTGATTCCTTATTTTGGTGTTATGTCCGAAGGAGCGGTAAATCATAGACGTATTTGAATCTGGAATTGATTGCTGCTCAATTGGACTGTAACATCCGCACTCAAGTTTGCACGAAACTATAGAAAAGAGAAGGGGAAATTTGGCGAATGTATCGAGTCCCGCACCAAATGGCAAGGGAGCTTTTTTGAAGCCGCGATCAACCGATCCTCATTCCCCTTGAATACTTTTCTGGTTAGCCAGCTCAGGTTGGAGCGCCCATAGAAGAAAACTGCCCTGTTGCTCTCAATTCCCTTGCTGCTGTTCGGACATCATCTGACAAGACGAGCGTCTTAGCGAGCAACCTTTGGAAGGCGTAAAGCGCTTTACGGTCGTTGGATCGATCAATCTGGTCTTTGGTTTGACCAAGTTCCTTAGCCTGTCGCGACAGTGCGCGGCTTACTTGAAGTAGGGCTCGCACCTTCTTCACCGGGGACAACTTCGAAGCTCGAATCGCTTTGATGCGAGACCGAACTTCATATTCCGTCAACATTCATCTCCTCCATCAGCCAAGTTGGAGTAACTCGGCGGTTCTTGTGTCAGGCTTGCGAAGTTAGCTGTCGGATTCGAGTCAAGAACTACTCGCTCCAAACGATTCCGTTCGGAGTTCACCCCATGGTTCGGTTCCCCCGCTGACACACCCGTGTCATTCAGCCCTGGTTATTGGAAGCCCCATTGCTTCAATGAGAAGACGTTACCGCAAACCAAAGGGTTTGAGAATAATGGTGTGGAAAATGGGACTACCAGCAAAAATTCGGTAACTGTTCCATTGAGAATACGTATACCCAGTTCAATTTTGCCTCCAAAAGGTGTACATTGTGCAGGACGCAATGAAGAGTCTACGAATAGCCCAGGCCCTCCTATGCGCCTTACTAATGGTGCCGATGTTTGCGTCGGCTCAAACGGTAAAGAAGCGCGATCTCGTGATTTGGGGCATTAGTTTTGGTCCCGATACCAAGGGAATGGAGGCGGTCGTTCGAGAATTTTCCCGGCGACATCCAGACATCAATGTCCGAATTCTGAGCATGGGAGCGGGCAACATGAACCCGCAGAAGTTGATGACCAGCATCGTGGGTAACGTTGCACCTGACGTCATCAGTCAAGACCGATTCTCTATCTCAGATTGGGCAAGTCGCGGAGCATTTCAAGCGCTCGATGATTTCATTAAAAGAGATACGGGTAAAGACCCGCTTTGTCCGCGAAAAGAGCAGTATTATCCCGCAGTTTGGAATGAGGCCTCATACGATGGCAAGGTTTATGGAATCCCGACGGGAGCCGACAACCGAATTCTTTACTATAACAAGTCGATCTTCAGGGAAAAGGCTGATGCATTGCGTGCTGCGGGTTTAGATCCTGATCGAGCTCCCCGAACGTGGTCTGAGATCAAGAAATACGGGAAGGTCCTTACGGAAGTCAATCCTCAGACTGGCCAATTCAAGCGTGTAGGATTCCTCCCAAATTTCGGCAATTCCTGGCTCTACATGTACGCATTCCAAAACAATGCCAGCTTCATGGGAGATAGGAACGGAGTCAAGGGCCGCGTTTGTACGATGAACACACCGGAAGCTGCGGAAGCATTGAAGTTCATCGTCGACGGTTACGATCAGATTGGTGGATACGAGAAGTGTAAAGAATTTGAATCTGGGTTCCTAAGCAACGAAAACGACCCGTTTGTGCTGGGAAAAGTTGCCATGAAAATTGATGGCGACTGGATCCTGAATGCGCTTTCTCGATACGGACCCTCACTGGAAATTGGGGTCGCTCCCCCACCCGTGCCCGATGATCGCTACTATCATCGGGGGCGATTCAAGAATGAAAAGGACACGTTCATAACTTGGGTTGGTGGCTATAGCTACGCGATTCCAAAGGGGGCAAGAAACTCACCGGATGGTTGGGAATTTATCAAATTTGCCACCAGCACCGAAGGTCGTATGGTTGAGAACGGTGCCCAAAAACAATGGGAGCAACTCAAAGGCCGTGCATTCATCCCAAGACAGCAGGGAAGCATGGAAGCCAATGAGGCAATCTTCAGGGCATTCAAACCTGCTGATCCCAAGTTTGCCACTGCGCTGCGCCAGCATATTGATTTGATGCCCTTTGCGCGTATCCGACCAGTAACATTTGTCGGTCAGACGCTTTGGGACAATCATGTGAAAGCGATGGAGCGAGCTTGTTATCACAAAGCAACTCCGACGGAATCCCTCCAAGCAGCTCAAGAGGTGGTGCAAAGAGACTTGGACGCCTTCTTCGACAAAGAACTGCATCCGGTCATCGATTTGGGAATTCCACTTAAAATTGGGGTTGCAGTTGGACTCTTGGTTCTCATTGGGCTTGTCATCTGGTTCTTGCGACTTCGTATGGGGCGACTTGAGAGGTCCGAAGCCTGGTGGGCCTATTTGTTTGTCTCACCTTGGCTAATAGGGTTCCTCGTCCTGGTGATCGGCCCTATGATTGCCTCGCTCTTCTTTAGTTTCACCCAGTACGACGTACTCAATGAAGCTCGCTGGGTCGGCACCAAGAATTATCAAGATCTGTTTGGTGCGGATTGGCTGAATGTATCGAAAGGGCTGGCAAACTCAGTTTATCTAGCCGCTTTAACCGTGCCGCTGACTTTGGCGGTCGGTTTGGCAATTGCTTTGCTACTCAATCAGGCAACCCGAGGCATGAGGTTCTACCGTACGTTCTTCTACATGCCTGCTATTGTTCCAGGAGTTGCCAGCGCGGTTCTTTGGACTTGGGTGTTGACTCCCGACCCGAACAAGGGTCTCCTCAATGCAGGATGGCTCCAACTTGTCACACCGATACTCGGGATCAATCCTCCTGGTTGGATTCAAAGTGCTGATTATTCCAAGAGCGCTCTAGTGGTTATGAGTATGTGGGGTGCTGGAAGCGGAATGATCTTGTGGCTTGCAGGCTTGAAAGGTATTTCAAATACGCTCTACGAAGCGGCCAGTATTGACGGTGCAAACCCGCGGCAAACCTTCTGGTCGATCACCTTCCCCCAATTAAGTCCAATTATCTTCTTTAACGCAGTTATGGGCTTCATTGGCGCGATGCAAGAATTCGATCGCATCTACATTATGAAACCTTCGTCCGATGGTCCAGTTGGGCCGGACGATTCGCTGTTGACTCCGGTTTACCTCTTGTTCAACAACGGGTTTGCCTACTTCAAGATGGGATACTCGTCGGCAGCGGCTTGGATGATCTTTGGAATTATCCTGATACTGACCTTTACCCAATTCAAATTGGCTCCGCGATGGGTTCATTACGAGAGTGACAAATGAGGCAAGCAGATTTGGATAGGAAGGTGAATCGATGACCTCAGCGAATTTGCTTTATTCCGTTGGAACTGTCCTAACTTGGTTCGGATGGATTGCTGGCATTTCTGCCACGATAACTTTGCTCCGGATCATTTTTGATAAGGTCGGGTTGGATATGCGACGAGCAACCCGTTCTCTAATCGTCAATGGAGTGATCGCGGGAGTTGCTCTGGCGGTTACGGCCATCCTGCCGATGCAAGCCTCGACGAAGAATGGTGTTGGATTCCGTATTCCAGCGGTATGGTTTGTCATGCCGTTCTCGGCGTGGATCGCGGCTTACTGTATTGCCATGGGTTGTTACCGTTTGGTCCAATCTCTCATGGCCATCAATCAGGAAGAGCGAGTTGAGCGCATTAAGGCATGCGGCATCTGGATTGCCGTGATGTTTGGGTTCCTTTGGCTTTACCAACGCGATCCAGCAAACAAGATCACCATATTGACTGGTGGTCTCTGGCTAGTACCTCAGACATTCGTTGCCATCGTGTTTCTGGGCATTGCCGGGTTGGCGGCAATGGTTGTCGCTGGAAGAGCCACCAAAACTCGAGGATATGCCAAGACGATTGTTACGCAGGCGGCCTTGCTTGCTGGTTCCGTAATTTTTGGACTCCCCTTTGCCTTCTTGGTAATTACGAGCTTCAAGGAAGATAAGGACATGTCCTCCCCCAACGGAATCGTTTGGGTGCCACGAGTACAAGACACCGTTCCTTATTTCAATAAGAAGAAGCCCGTGTACGAGGGGACGTTCCAAGGGCACATCGTTCAAGGCAATGCTATTGAAACGCATACGGATGGTTCGGTTAAGATCGACATCACGAAGCCACTCGCGATTCGAGGCAATACATTTGTCGCTCAGCTTTCGAGCCTAAAGGTTGTCCCAACACAAATTCCGATCGTGTCAGGCAAAGTGGATGGTGTTCCTTTCAAAGGCAAAGTCATCGAAGAGATGGATGATGGCCATCGAAAGGTCTCGTTCTTGGAACCTGCGAATCTTGCTGGTAAAGAACAAATATTCGCACCTGCTGAAGTAGAGCCGGTACGACACATAGGCTTGCGAGTTCAAAACTATTCAGACGCAATTGAATTCCTCCCTCCCGAAACACACAGTGGGCTGGTGTATCTGAAGAACACGCTCATCCTTGTCGTGATGTCGGTGCTTGGAACGATATTAAGTTCATCTATCGTTGCGTATGCATTCTCGAGAATGAGGTTCCCTGGCCGAGATGCCCTGTTTGCGGTTCTGTTAAGTACGATGATGCTTCCGGGTGCAGTCACCTTGATGCCGCAGTTTCTAATCTTCCGTTCTCTGGGTTGGATCGATACGCTTTATCCCTTGTGGGTTCCTGCGTTCTTCGCGAGTGCCTTCAACGTGTTCCTTCTCCGACAATTCTTTAAGGGAATTCCCATGGAATTGGAGGACGCCGCAAAGATCGACGGTTGTTCTTATTTGAGAACCTTCTGGACGGTCATGCTTCCCCAGATCAAGCCAGCACTTGCCGTTATCGCGGTCTGGACATTCATGGGTGCGTGGAATAACTTTATGGGGCCGCTGATTTATGTGAACTCACCGGAAAACATGCCATTGAGTTACGCTCTTCAGCTATTCCAAGGCGATCGAGGTGCCGAACCTGGCTTACTCATGGCTTTCGCCACGCTCTGTATTGTTCCAGTTCTGACGGTCTTCTTCTTTGCTCAGCGCTACTTCATCGAAGGTGTGACGTTGAGCGGTTTGGGTGGTCGATAGCTGCCCGGTTTGGGCAGCTATCTAGCGCTTTTTTCGTGTGGTCGGCAAGATCTAATGGATAGCACATCCTGTGCTCTCTAACTATCCATTCTTGGCTCGCTCACTCTTTTGCTTTCTCTTTCATGCGACCATTCATGGTCGCATGAAAGAGAAATTCAAGCTAACGCTTGCCGATCCAGTCGGGCTCAAGGCCCTTGGCGTACAGGAGCTCCTGAAGCTGACCGATGTGCACACCCAAGTGTCGGAGGTTCACCA
>Ga0164297_10000145_pt1 | contig 89852 bp, 78 predicted proteins | sample GEODES058metaG_FD_113539 | JGI IMG/M metagenome (GOLD analysis project Ga0164297, IMG submission 113539) | Dystrophic lake water microbial communities from Trout Bog Lake, Wisconsin, USA - GEODES058 metaG | ecosystem: Environmental > Aquatic > Freshwater > Lake | place: USA: Trout Bog Lake... | reverse complement strand
CAGGGTCGAAGGTGCCGATGTTCGGATGCCTAGCTTAGTCAAGGGAGAATCGAACTGAAATTCCGATGCTTCCGGCCCATACTTTCGTCGTTCCATGTCTCCTCCTCCAGAGTAGGAACGATCAGAAAGGGGTCTGGTCGGATTTCCCATAATTGAAAGGTGACCGGTATGCAAAGCGGCTACCGAAATATAGCCAGCGGTGAGCTCAATTTCAGCAGGGTCGTCGGCTGACCAATGCATGTCGTAATGGGCTTTTAGATGTGAGCCTTCACGATGGTAGAGGATCGTACCGGTGCCAATTCCGTTATAGCCACTGTAGGAGACCTTGATGGTATCGGGATCAAGTTGGCTCACGGTCTGCGGAGATGTCGAAGTTGTGAAATACCCCTTCACCCACCCATTCTCGAAATACTGAAGCGTTGAACCCAGAACAACAGGAACACCGTTGGCCGTGATACTTAGGCCGTTGCCAGATGTGACGCTGAATTGAAATGAGGGATTGGTTTGCAGAATCGCGGTTGCCAGCAACGGTAGAACCATGAGCTGATTATCCCGCCCAATCACTCAAAACTCTACTAGTTATTTTTGCCGCCGCCTCGTGATCCTCTTTTTCCCCCACGACTCGGCGTGGAGTTATTTCTGCTCAAGCGACTATTTTCGGGCTGACTGAGTGAACCGTCTTCGAGATAGTTCTTTCGGTACTTTACGCGCTGGATAATCTCATATTCGTGTGTAGCCAAATCATTCAAATCTGAAATATTGGATTGTCGTGCGACATCGGCTACTACCGAACTAAAAGGATCAAGATGTCCGGTATTGACTTTCCGATCCATCAAAGTTGCCAACCCTGCTTCTGACTTAATAAAATCGGAGACTTTGCCCGTTAACGTTTGAGATCCGACATTGACCGTGATTGTGTCATTAGCTGGATAGAACTGGGTCTTGGCAGATCGAATCTGAGCTGCAATAAAGCTGTCACTCTTCAACCCGGCTCGTTGGAAAACCGCAACAAGACGTGCATCTTCAATGATCTTCATGTTGGCATCAGGTCCGAACAGCTCAGCCCCTGTTTGAAGGTCTAAAACATCCAGTAGGCCGTTGGGCTGGACATCAATTCCATACTGTCTAAGGTCTCGCTGAAAGTCACTAGGATTGTTTGTCTTATATTCCAAGAGCATTTCGCCCAAGGAGCCGGCGCCTTCCTTGAGGCTGGCGAATTGAATGAATCCGATTGAAACAAACCCAGTGTCATAGGTGTTAATCGCATCGAATCCACCTTCAAGAATCGAAACCGACCGCATGATTCGGGCTTCAGATTCCGAAACTTCAGCAAGGCGGAAGAGGTGTTCCATTCGATCGGCAGGCATCTCCTTAACCGCGACCCCCTCCGAATTGACTCCTTGAGAAAAGCGGTAATACGGATAACGGGGGTTGCTGACTCGCACGTTGTCCTGATAGGTGAGAGTGATGTCTTCAAAAGCGATGTCTCGCTCCATCGGCACCGTTGCTTCAGCGAACTTTGGAGGATCACCAGCCAAGGCTAGCAAGCCATCTGGAATCGGCCCAGGCAAGGGGGGCTCTGTGGATGGAATGGTCTTGTCGGAAATAGGGACTCGCTTACCTATAATTTTTTCATTGGCGTCCTGAGCCGTTTGCAGTGCTTCCCACCGATCTCGATTCAATTTGGCGACAACCCAAGCTTCCCAATCCCTTTGCTGATCATTGATCGGCTGTGCATTTTGAGTGGGTGGTGCGGACACTTTTCGGGCCTTGTTGTAGGCCATTAGCCAAGTTGAACCTTTGACGGTGAGGCGTACCTGCCACAGCCCCTTATCCATAGCATCTGCTGGCGTCGTGATCAGGTACCGGCCAGGCTGAGACCAGTAATCAATAACCCTTTGCTTTTCATCCGCAGAAAACTGCGGCATGGGTGGCACAGGAGGTGGCGTCTGCCCTCGTTGTTGGGCAGATGCAAGAGCGGTAATCAGTTGTACAGCAAGAACCAAACGAGATCGCATCCATGCACTCCCGAACACAGACCCTCATGCCTGTTCATCGAACGATAAGAACAGGCATAAGGCCAATCCGCGTTACGTAACTCTAGTCTAGCGCGTATTACCTCAAACACCAAACTATTAGAGCACGATATTGCTCTTCGTCGAGTCATGAACCAACTTCCCAAGACGCTGTTCGACCACCTCAGCGGTGTAATGAAGCACCTTCTTATCAATCTCGGGTGATTCAAACAGGACATCCTCCAAGAGGCGCTCCATGATCGTGTGTAACCGCCGAGCCCCGATATTTTCGGTTTTGCTGTTCACTTCGGTGGCAAACTTTGCAAGGGTCTCCAAAGCGTCATCACTGAAAGTAATCGTCACACCGTCCATCTCTAGCAATCGTGCATATTGCCTCGTTAAAGCATTCTTAGGCTCAATCAAAATCCGCTTGAAGTCTGCTTCGAGCAAGTTGTCCAACTGCACACGAATTGGTAATCGCCCCTGCAATTCTGGGATGAGATCACTTGGCTTGGAGATATGGAAGGCTCCAGCAGCAATAAACAGAATGTGATCGGTCCGCATAGGTCCAAACTTTGTTGCGACCGTACTTCCTTCAATGATTGGGAGAAGGTCTCGTTGAACTCCTTCTCGCGAGACATCGGGCCCAGAGCCGCCACCCTTGCCAGCAACTTTATCGATCTCGTCCAAGAAGATAATTCCCGTTTCCTCCGCTCGTAACAAAGCTTCCCTTTGAATTGAGCTCTTATCCAGCATCTTCTTCGCCTCTTCATCGACCATAGATACCTTTGCTTCGGCTACGGTGATTTTTCGAGCGACATGCTTGGTTGGGAACGGGCTTGCAAGTTGATTCGTGTCAATTCCCATTTCTTCCATGCCACCGGGAGTGAACACTTGGAAGAATGGATTACTAGATTCCTCGACGTAAATCTCCAGAATTCGATCGTCATGATCACCCTTCAGAATCTCTAACAAAAGATTGTCGTGACGTGCAGCTCGTACTTCTGGATCTTCGCTGATGAATGCGCTATAAAACGGAGCGGCCTCGTCGTCGAAATCTTGCTCATCCTTAAATTCAGCAGGTTTGTTCCGTTCGATCTGCTCATCGACCATTTCAACAATTCGTTCCAAAGCTCGCCGATTAGCCTCTGGTTGAATTTCATCCATCTTCTCCCGCTCAACCAACCTTACGGATGCAGCAGCCAATTCTCGAACCATGGACTCTACGTCGCGTCCCACATAGCCAACCTCGGTAAATTTGGTTGCTTCTACTTTCACGAAGGGAGCTCTTGCCAATTGGGCGAGCCTTCGCGCGATTTCGGTCTTTCCCACCCCGGTCGCACCGATCATTAGAATGTTCTTTGGTAAAACGTCCTCCCGCTCGTTTAGTGGCAGTTGTAACCGGCGATAACGATTTCTAAGGGCTACCGCTACGGCTCGCTTTGCATTCGCTTGTCCGACAATGTATTTGTCTAGTTCAGAAACGATCTGACGAGGCGTTAATTCTTCGATAGGAAGACTCATGTGTTTAGAACTTACCTTGATAGTCACATTCCATGCCCTTCAGACGGCCAAGTCCATTTGAAGTGACATGCCCAAGTCAAAAGTTCTTGTCACTCGATCGACATTTTGCTGTGGCAATGCGATTTCAGGGTAGATGGACAATATAATCACGGGCAACATGTTGAGAAATTGCCCCGATTGTATGAAGACGATGAGCAAGCGGAGTTTCCTTGGAGTTGTTCTCGATACTTGCGACCACTGCGCAGGAATCTTTTTTGATGAAGGTGAAATATGCCAAATCAAAGAACGAGGCGGTATCGGAGCATTTGATGAGTTGGACGATCTTGTTCAACCCGAACCAGGACATGTTGCAGCAGAAGAGCACAATCCGAGAACTTGTCCAGGATGTCAATCCGCAATGCGAAGATTTCGATATATGTATACTTCGCCCGTTTTCTTGGACAGTTGCGATCAATGTGGCGGTGTTTGGGTTGAGCATGGTGAGCTTCACCAGATGCGCCAGTGCCTTCAGGCGGCAAAGGACGGCAAAGAGTCGGAGGTCTCGATTGATCATTCTCAGGCAACAAGAATTCAAGCTCTCAACGCTATCGAAAAGGCAAGGGGCCATCGCGCTCGAATCGCAGCGTCCATGATTGCCTATCATAAGGAGTAATTTGTGCGTAGAAGCAATATGCCTCCAGAGAAAGTAATCAAGTCAGAAGATGAATGGCGTGGAATTTTAACTCCCGAGCAATTTCACGTCTTGCGTAATAAAGGCACTGAACGCCCATTTACTGGTGAATATTGGAACCACAAGGAATTGGGCACTTACCGGTGTGCAGGATGTGGTGAAGTTCTCTTTGAGTCGACCACCAAATATGATTCCCATTGTGGTTGGCCCTCTTTCTACGACTGTATAGACCGAAGCAAGATCACGGAAATCGAAGACTTCAGTCACGGCATGCATCGAGTCGAAGTCGTTTGTGCCGCTTGCGGTGGTCATCTTGGCCACATATTCCCAGATGGCCCCAGGCCAACCGGCGTTCGATACTGCATTAACTCAGCTTCCATCAGGTTTGAAGCCCCGACAGAATCACCCGCAGAATAGACAGTGCGACCTAACGGCAGGAGGCTTTTCATATAGCCTCCCCGTGGCACTAGTGGTGCATGAAGTCGTTCAGTTTGAGCGCCTGGGGACAGTTCGGATCCATGGCCAGAGCCGAGTTAACATCGTCCTGGGCTGCTTGTTTGTGATTGAGCTGTAGGTTAATGCGTGCTCGTGCAACAAAGATGTTTGGGCGTTTAACGTGCTTCAAGGCTTCGTTGACCTCGGTCAGGGCAGTTTGGTAGTCGTGCCGGTCAAAGTAGATGAGGCTGAGAATGTGGTGAGTATCTCCCACCACACCTTCGAGGTTAGCCTGATCCGTTTTTGATCTAAGGTTTGGCACGAGTTGGGAATTCGCAAGGGCTTGGTTAAGATGCAGCATCGCGACATCGCTATTTCCCACAATGTAGTTCAAAAGCCCAGAAGCAAAGAACCCTGCCGCTTCGGTTTGCTTGAACACATTCATGTTGTCCAAGATTTTTATTGCCCTTCGAATATCGTCCTTCTGCTTGCCATCAATCTCCTGCCCAACGTTGAAGTTCGCCACTCCATCGTGGGTTAAGTTCGTTACGTCACGCAGGGCAGCGTTGTAATCGCTTTCACTAATGATGATGTGTTCGCCATTCGGCATGGTTGCCGTTCGGTTCGAGAACAACATCACAACCAGAATCACCGCGATGAGCCCAAATGGGACAACATACCTCTGCCAAGGAGTCTTGCTAGTTTGCAACGATATTCACCAGTTTGCCAGGGATAACGATCACCTTGCGCACTGTAACACCTTCGAGATGCTGATTAGCTTTGGGTGATGCCAAAGCTGTTGCCTCCATCTCTTCTTTGGAAGCACCTACTGCAATATCAAAGGTATCTCTTAGCTTGCCGTTAACCTGTACTGCAATTGTGACGGTGTCATCGGCTGCAAGTTTCGAATCAAAAGTTGGCCACTGCTCATTCAGAGTGAAACCACCTTGACCGATTGCCATCCAAAGTTCATCGGCTGAGTGCGGTGAACCTGGGCTAAGAAGCAGAATCAACGTCTCAATGGCCTCAGAAATCGCCAAAGTAAACCCACGACTTGGATTTGCGGCATGCTTCTTCACCAAATCTGTTAGCTCATTGACGTAGATCATCAACGAGGAAACATATGTGTTAAACGCAAATCGATCAATATCCTCGGTTGCCTTTCGGATAGTCTTGTGAGTGGCACGGCGAATGGTCTTACCGACCTCGTCGAACTCCTCAAATGCAACCGCATCTCGCCACTGGTCATAGTAGACCGGCTTTACGTCTTCAACCAGCTTAAAGATCTTGCTTAAGAACCGAACTTGTCCTTGCATTCCCTCGTTCGACCACTGCACATCGGCTGAGAAAGGTGCAACAAAGAGCAGGTACATGCGAAGTGCGTCGGCTCCATATTGGCTAACTGCCTCTTCAGGAGTAACCACGTTCCCTTTTGACTTGGACATTCGAGCCCATCGATAGAAAAGTTCCTCTTCTGGAATGGATGCCGCTTCTTTGTAGGAAACCAAGACACCTTCTTCACCAACTTCCAGCTTCTCATCTGCTCGAGGACGTCGATAAGGAGTCATTGCCAAGACCTGCCCTTGATTCTCCAAGCGAGCGAATGGCTCCTTTACGGAGATCAGGCCAGCATCATAAAGAACCTTGGTCCAAAATCTCGCATAGAGCAGGTGCATAACCGCATGTTCGCTGCCTCCGACGTAACAGTCGACAGGCATCCAGTAGTTCGCAGCATCCAAGCTCCAGGCCTGATTTTCGTTGGATGGGTCGCAGAACCGTAGGAAGTACCACGACGAGCAGGCGAAACCACCCATCGTGTCAGTTTCACGCATCCCCAATCGACCGTCGAGGTCGGTTACATTTACAAAATCGGGAATATGAGCGAGAGGCGATGTACCATCTCCACTTGGCTCGTAGTTCTCAACAACTGGCAACTCAACAGGCAGACAATCTTCAGGGACCAACTGCATTTCGCCATCTTTTGTGTGGATGATCGGAATTGGACACCCCCAATACCGTTGCCGCGAAATGAGCCAGTCTCGAAGTCGATACTGAATTTTCCGGACTCCAATCCCCAACCCTTCGATCCATTCACCCAGTTGGGCTTGAGCCCCTGAAACAGATTGCCCTGAGTACTCACCTGAGTTGACCAGGACGCCGTCTTTAGACACGTAAGGGAGGGTCACTTCACTTCCGTCGTTTGGACCAATGACCTGGATGACATCGATACCAAACTTTTGAGCGAATTCAAAATCGCGATCGTCATGACCAGGAACGGCCATGATCGCACCCGTTCCATAAGTTGCCAATACATAGTCCGCCAGCCAAATTGGAACATGTTTGCCATTGGCTGGATTAACGGCATAGGCTCCCGTAAAGACTCCTGTTTTCTCACGGTTAGTGGCCTGCCGATCAGTATCACTGAGTGTCTTCGCTTGCACCTGATAAGCGCGAATCTTCTCGGCATATTCTTCTCCGACTTGACCGATCAGCTTCTCCACCAGTTCATGTTCGGGAGCAAGGACGCAAAAGGTCATTCCAAAGATAGTATCGATACGAGTGGTAAAGACCTCAAACGCTAGAGATCCTCTTTGGCCCTTGATTTCAAATGTATCATCCAAAGAATCCAGTTCTTTGCCTGAGCCAACTACGTTCATTGAAAACTGAACGCCTTCGCTTCGACCAATCCAATTACGCTGCTGTGCTTTGATTCCGTCTGGCCAGTTCAATTCATCCAGATCATCAATTAGTCGTTGCGCATAGTCAGTGATCTTGAAGAACCACTGAGGAATCCATTTCTTCTCAACCAGTGCACCGGATCTCTCGGCTCGCCCAGCAATAACCTCTTCATCCGCCAGAACCGTCTTATCAATCGGATCCCAGTTCACGGCAGCAAGGCGTCGGTAAGCGAGGCCTCGTTTGTACAGGACCTCGAAGATCCACTGCGTCCACTTGTAGTAATCAGGGTCCGAGCTGGAGAATGACCGCGACCAATCGTATGAGACTCCAATCAAGTCCATTTGCCGATGGTAAGTAGCGGCATATTGCTCAATCATTCCAGCAGGATGGGTCTTGCGCTTGATCGCTTCATTTTCTGCTGGCAAGCCAAATGCGTCAAACCCCATCGGGTGCAGGACGTTATAGCCCTGCATCAGTTTCATTCGACAAATGACGTCGGTCGGTACATAGTTGCGACAGTGGCCAACACTAAGTCCAGCACCAGACGGATAGGGGAAGAAGTCCATTCCATAGAACTTCGGTGCCCCCTCTGTAGTGCGGGTTTTGAACAACTCCGCGTTTTTCCAGCGTGTTTGCCAAGCAGATTCAAAAGTGCTCGGCTCATATCGGTCAGCCATAGATTCTAATTTTACTTGGATGACGCAACTGAGATTCGTTCCCGAGCGCTTATTGATGTTAAGCGCTTCGGTTTGACCCCACCCAAGCGATCTTCTTGCTAAAATGAGGTCGCTTTGGTAGCGGTACTCCCACTTCGCAAATTGGCACTCCTGATGCCTTTCTTTATCGTCTCACAGGTAGGTGCCACAAGTTCTGGTTCACCCACGGAAAGAACTCTCACCGACCTTCGGTGCGAGTACCTAGCTGATCCCTTGGGAATCGACGTGACGAGTCCTCGCTTGAGTTGGCGCTTATCAACGTCAGATCCCAAACGGAAAGGATTTAGCCAACAAGCTTACAGAATCTTGGTTGCTGAATCAGAAGAGGCCCTAGATGAGAACCGGGGTGCCCTTTGGGATTCTGGGTGGGTTCAAGGTAAACATAGCACCCAGATCCTTTACAAAGGCAAGCCACTTCACTCCGATCAAGATTGCTGGTGGAAGGTTCAAATTCTAGACGAGAAGAGTCATCGATCAACTTGGAGCTTTCCAGCTCATTGGTCCATGGGGTTACTTTCGCGCACCGATTGGAAGGGCCATTGGATCGGGGTCGAGCGACCAGTCCAAGCGAGAGCCATCATGCCAGATCCTTGGTTCCGGAAGACGTTCGAAGTTGCCTCACCACCTAAACGAGCTCTCATTCATCTGGCGTCTATCGGCTATCACGAACTGTACATTAATGGCACAAAGGTCTCCGATGCTGTTTTGGCACCGGGAGTATCTGATCTGTCCAAGCGAGCTCGATACCGAACTTACGACATCGCCAAGTACCTACATGTCGGCACGAATGCAGTCGGAGTCTGGCTGGGAACAGGCTGGTCTGCTTATAGCAATTTCCCCAGTATCGATCGGCAAGCTCAACCTAAACAACCGCTGTTTATTCTTCAAGGATCAATTCATACAATAGATAGCAAACAAATCAACATCCAATCCGACACAAGTTGGAAGTCTCATGAAAGCTCCAGCCAACTCCTCGGGACCTGGGACTTCACGAACTTTGGTGGTGAAGAAGTTGATGGACGAAAGAAGATCGCCAACTGGAGCAACGTCAAACTGGACGACTCCGATTGGCTGAATGCACAGGAATATCACCCCCGAGTTGCTCTTTCTTCTGAAATGATCGAGCCGAATCTACAAGTCCACCCTCTGCGAGCCCAGAAAATTGAGTGGGTAAGTGAAGGTTGGCGCGTGGACATGGGACAAAACTTCACTGGTTGGATCGAACTAGCGGTGCATGGTGAGCCCGGTACGCGAGTCGATATTGATTTTTCGGAACGGAAGGAGGCCGAGATCACTCATCGACTCCATAGCGCTTACATCATAGGTCCATCGGGGAAGGGAGTCTTCCGAAATCGGTTCAATTACAGTGTCGGCCGCTGGATCACCATCAAGGGCCTTGATTACGAACCAACCAAAGACGATATCAAAGGCTGGTTGGTACGAACAGGGTATGACCGTGCATCGGCTTTCAACTGTTCGGATGACTTACTGAATTGGATTTATAACACTTCCCTCTGGACATTTGAGTGTCTGACAATTGGTGGTTACACCGTCGATTGCCCACAACGAGAAAGAATGGGCTATGGCGGGGATGCCCATGCCACCACACAGTTGGGCCTCAACAACTACCGGCTGGGCGCCTTCTATACAAAGTGGGCTCAGGATTGGCGAGACTCACAGTCAGCGGATGGAAACATGCCGTATACGGCTCCAACGTATTGGGGTGGCGGCGGACCAATTTGGAGCAGTTATGTGATCTTCATGCCATGGAAGGTCTATCAGTGGTATGGGGATAGGAAAATCTTGGAAACCCAGTATTCGGCGATGAAGCGGTTCTTGGCTTTTGAGGAAACCCACGCCAAAGATGACCTTTTAGTCCGGTGGGGCGGAGATTGGGACTTTTTAGGCGATTGGCTATGGCCACATGCTCAAGGAGTCAACGGAGATACTCAGGAAACGCTGTTTCTCAACAATGCCTATTGGTCTTATGCCCTCCACACCATAGCTCAGATTGCAAAGGTCCTTGGAAACCATTCGGAAGCAGCCCGCTATGAAGTGAGGTCTCGACAGGTAGCAAATGCTGTTCACCACCGATTCTACAATTCAAAAGACCACTCTTATGTTTCAGGCACCCAGCAGTATTTGGCAGCCGCTCTACTTGCAAATATTCCACCCAAAGGCGTACAACCGCATGTCTGGAAGCGCTTGGAGGACGAAATTCTCGTCAAGAAAAACGGCCATATTGATGCAGGCATCACAGGAGGTGCCCTACTCACAAGGCTACTTTTGGACAATCATCGGTCTGATTTGCTCTATACAATGGCGATTCAAAAGGACTACCCAAGCTGGGGTGAATTCCGCCGATTGGGCATGACCACGATCCCTGAGGATTGGGAGAGTAGCCTATCGCTCACTCATAGTTCATATTTGTATATCGGAGCCTTGTTCGTGGAAGGAATCCTGGGGATCAAACCCAACTTCAACGGGGCAGGTTATCAGGATTTCTCAATTGCTCCTTTGATAGACGCCACGCCAAAGCTGGACAGCGCTGAAGGTGAAATGCTCTCGCCTTATGGCCAAATTCGTTGCGGTTGGAAGTGGAAAGGAAATTTATGCCGATTGACCCTGACCGTACCACCCAATACAAAGGGCACCCTAATTCTGCCAAAGGGCTATTCTATTCAGGGTCGAATAGCAGGAAACCTCCGGCTGGTGCCGGGGAATTACGATTTCTCTGTGACAAGATCCTCATCGTCTTCCCTTCTTCATTCACTTTCTAAGGAGAACTAAGAAGGAACAATTCAATTCAGTGTCGAAGGAATAATCAAATGATAGGTGTATCCAACATACGTGGTTGGCTGACAGGCATCGTCGCTCTGATCAGCGTACAAGCAACTCTTGCTCAGGTTCCCCTGGACCTTGCCGAGAAGAAGGATTTCCGTGCTTATCGCTCATCCAGCACAGATCCCAATCTTCACAATGGCGACGCACGCCACATGAATCCTGGTGAAACGTTGACAGTGGCGGATGTCAAAGGGAGTGGGACATTTACCCACCTTTGGTTCACGATTGCTGCCAAGGACAAGGATCACCTGCGTGAAATGGTCCTTCGGATTACATGGGATGATGCCAAGCGACCAGCCGTAGAGTGCCCAATAGGTGATTTCTTTGCTCAAGGACCCGGCAAATACGTGGAGTATCAAAGCGCACCCGTTTCAGTGGGTGGAAGCATGGCTTTGAACTGCTACTGGCCAATGCCGTTCAAGAAGCATGCGGTTATCACCGTCACCAATGAAGGTAAGGGCGAGGTCTATGCCCTCTATTACAATTTGGATTATCGGTTGGACAATCATCAAAAGGATGTCCGGTATTTCCACACTCAGTATCGAAACTTCTTCCCTGCTCCCAAAGGTCAACCTTTGACAATTTGCGAATCAAAGGGGAACGGCCATTTCGTGGGCACCATTGTGACAGTTATGGCAAATAGCGACGGCTGGTGGGGCGAAGGAAACGATAACTGGTATGTCGATGGGTCGATAAAGCCTACGATAAGTGGTACCGGAAGTGAAGATTACTTCTGCGGCGCATGGGATTTTGGCCACACGTTCCAGACCCCCTATTTCGGAGTCACTTACTACGACAATCCAACCTTTGGTGGCGAGAAGCGTGGCATTCAAAACACAGTTTACCGATGGCACATCCAAGATCCTGTGCCATTCACCAAGTCTCTCCTATTCACACTAGAACATGGGCGAGGCGGATGGGATGAAGATAGAACTCCCTATCGAAACCACTACACGACCGTTGGTATGTACTATGTTGATACACCCGAAGGTGAAGGTCCGGCGCTTCTGCCATATGAGCAAAGAGTGCCAACCCTGTTGGGTAACTAACCTCAAGAAATCACTTCAGAATCAGGCTCACTTCTTCATTGAGGAAGTGAGCCTTCCTTTTTGTCGTGTATGCTTCGAATCCGGCTTATGAAGATTCCAGTGTTGATTCTCGCGCCCGTTGCCTTATCCTCGGCAGCAATCTCTCACGCCCAGCCCACCCCTCGGCTTAAAACGCGATGGACGGACCAAGTATCGAGGCCCCTTCCTCTCAATGACTACCCACGCCCCCAAATGGTGCGCAAAGGTTGGGTCAACCTTAACGGTCAATGGGATTTTGGAATGGGATCAAAGCCAACCTATGATCAGAAGATCCTTGTTCCTTTTCCGGTTGAGTCATATCTATCGGGCGTAATGAAGCTAGTTGGAAAGAACGATCAACTCTGGTATCGCCGAACATTTATCCGCCCCAAAGGGGACCGAGTTCTGCTTCACTTCGGAGCCTCTGACTTCGTTACCCAGGTTGACGTAAACGGTCATCCAGTAGGCCATCACTCCGGAGGCTACGATCCATTTACCTTCGATGTGACCGATGCGCTGACAAGTTCGGGTTCTCAAGAACTCTCCATACGAGTTACCGACCCTACTGACTCAAGCACCCAACCCCGAGGAAAGCAGGTATCTAAACCCGGGGGCATCTTCTATACATCTACCAGTGGCCTGTGGCAGACCGTTTGGCTTGAAGCAGTTCCCCATTCTTCGATTGAAAACTTACACATTAACGGATCAGCTAAGACAGGATTGATTACGGTTCATCTCGGAGTCCGTGGTCCACATCAAGGTATTCACTACGTGGTGACTGCTCGATCGGGTGGTCACAGTCTTGGAACGGTTAAGTCTGACTCCGCCTCTATCTCGCTAAAAATCGATCACCCGCTAGCTTGGTCACCTGATAAGCCGTTCCTTTATGACCTTGAGCTCAAACTGGTTCAAGGCGATGGAAAAGTTATCGATTCGGTTACCAGTTATGTGGGCCTGCGTGATGTCAGTGTCCAAAAGGATGCTCAGGGAGTAACTCGCATCTTCCTAAACGGAAAGCCAACTTTCATGGTTGGCCCATTAGACCAGGGATTTTGGCCGGACGGTATTTATACTGCTCCAACCGATGGAGCACTCAAATACGACATTGAAGTGATGAAGCGACTGGGATTCAATATGATCCGCAAACACGTCAAAGTCGAACCTGACCGATGGTATTACTGGTGCGACAAGATGGGGATGCTGGTCTGGCAAGATATGCCCAGTGGTGACGGTTTCATTGGGCCGCGCGATCCAGACCTCAAGCGATCTAAAGCTTCGGCCGACGAGTACGAGAAGGAATTGACTGCCATGATCTCTGCCCTTCATAACCATCCGTCGATCGTCACCTGGATTCCATTTAACGAAGGCTGGGGACAGTACGATACAGCTCGAATCACCCAACTGATTAAGAAGCTTGATCCCACACGACTGGTAGACAGCACGACAGGTTGGGCGGATCGAAATGTCGGTGATGTCATCGATTGGCATGTTTACCCAGGCCCAGGATCTCCACAGCCTGAGCACCACCGCGCAGCCGTATTGGGTGAGTTTGGTGGTTTGGGCTTGCCCTTGCAAGGTCACACATGGCAGAAGGAAGGCTGGGGCTATCGATCGTATCAGGACAGATCGGAATTGACCGATGCGGGAGACGACCTATTCACACGGTTGCGATTTCTGATCGGTGATCCTGGTCTTTCAGCGGCGGTTTACACACAAACGTCGGACGTCGAAACTGAAGTAAATGGCTTGATGACCTACGATCGAGAGATTATCAAGATGGATACCAATCGTTTAGGGAAAGTGATTCGGGATCTGCAAACACCAGTCGGTCCAATTACTGAGATCATCCCTACGTCGCAAGTTCATCCCCAAACTTGGAAATTTACGCTTGCTAACCCAACTGCCCATTGGACAGAAAAAACGTTTAATGACAGTGCCTGGAATGAAGGACAAGGTGGTTTTGGTGCGACCGGTACCCCAGGTGCCGTCATTGGCACCACATGGAACACAAACGACATTTGGCTGAGACGTGAAATCACGCTTCCCAAACTAGAACCAAAGAAGCACCTCTTCCTTAACCTTCATCACGACGACGACGTGGAGGTTTATCTCGATGGCAAGCTGATTCAAAAATCTGCCGGCTACCTTACCAACTACACGTTGATCCCGATCCCACCCAAACTTAGTTCGCAAATCCAAGAAGGCAAACACCTACTTGCCATCCATTGCCACCAATTTAAAGGTGGCCAATTTATTGACGCCGGTTTCAAGGCCGAGAAGTAACACGCATAACGAACAAAAATGGCTCACCTTTCCTATCGAAATATCAACACATTAAGTGCCGTCGTTGGGCTAACTGCACTGGTTGGCTTGGCTAATGCCCAAGTCACAAAGGTAAGTTTCCAATCCCAACCGACCTTGGGGATGAACAACCTTCAAGTTGGAAATCGGTCCCCCTTGGCTCCCAGTGCTTTTGAAAAGCTCCCCATCGGTTCCATCCGACCAGAAGGCTGGGTTCGACGGCAGCTTGAACTAGAAACAGAAGGTTTTACGGGCCGATTAACCGAAATCAGTCCCTGGCTAAACAAGAAAAATAACGCTTGGCTTAGCCCGACCGGCGAAGGTGATCATGGTTGGGAAGAAGTTCCCTATTGGCTGAAAGGCTTTGGGGACTTGGGATACGTTCTTGGAAACGATCGCATCAAGAAAGAAGCAAGCGTGTGGATCAATGGAGTAATCGCAAGCCAACGGGAAGATGGCTATTTTGGTCCAAGGTCCAATCTAACAGCGAACAACGGAAAACCCGACGTATGGCCTAACATGGTCATGCTAGCAGCTCTTCAGACCTATTACGAGTACACGCGAGACAAGCGTGTACTCAACCTGATGCTGAAGTATTTCCGGTGGGAGCTGACTATTCCTGATCAAGACTTCCTCCTATCGTATTGGGAGCCACAGAGGGTCGGTGACAACATGGACACCGTTCTGTGGTTGTACAACCGAACCGGAGAGCAATGGCTATTTGACCTTGTGGAAAAGCTTCACCGATGTGGTGCAAAGTGGTCGAAGGGCGTGCCTGACTGGCACGGGGTCAACATGTCTCAAGGATTTCGAGAGCCAGCTGAGTACTACACTCTTAAGAAAGATCCCGCACTCATTCAAGCCACTGAATCTGACTATCAAACCATTCGCCGACTTTACGGTCAAGTCCCGGGGGGCCTATATGGAGCAGATGAAAACGCTCGTCCAGGCTTTGGAGACCCAAGACAAGCCACCGAAACTTGCACGATGGTCGAGATGATGTGGTCTGACGAAATGCTCCTAAGAATCACGGGTAGCCCAGTCTGGGCAGAACGATGCGAAGATGTAGCATTCAATTCATTGCCCGCATCGATGACTCCAGACCTGAAATCCCTCCACTATCTGACGTCGCCCAACATGGTGCTGGTGGATAAGGCAAGTAAGTCACCCGGCCTACAAAATGGCGGTCCGATGCTGCTATTCAATGCCTACGACCACCGATGTTGTCAGCACAATGCCTCCCACGGGTGGCCCTATTACGCAGAGCACCTTTGGTTGGGATCAGCAAACAACGGACTCGCAGCCTTGCTCTATGCTCCAAGCAAAGTAACCGCCAAGGTCGGTACGGGGACACCGGTCACTATTGAAGAAAAGACAACTTATCCTTTCGATGAGAAAATCGATTTTTCCTTCTCGATGGCCAAAGCTACAAACTTCCCGCTTACCCTTCGATGGCCATCGTGGTGTGATCGCCCGGTTCTGAATCTAAATGGCAAGTCGCTTGCTGTTAACGGGAAGCCTGGAGGTTATCTGGTGATCTCCCGACGGTGGAGCAATCGGGATCACTTGGCCCTTACTCTACCAATGAAAATCGCCACCCAAACTTGGATTGGCAACAAAGGGGCCGTTTCAGTCAATCGCGGTCCACTTACCTACTCACTTAAGATTGGTGAGAAATACGTCCGAGTGGGTGGCACCAATGCCTTCCCCAGCCTGGAAATCCATCCTGCGTCAGCATGGAATTACGGTCTTGTTACCGAAGGGCAAAAGTTCTCCGTCAAGCAAAAGCCATTCCCCAAAGACAATCAACCCTTCACTCCTCAGAGCGCACCGGTATCCCTAACAGCAAGGGCGAGAAAGATAGAGAATTGGAAAATGGATCGGCTCGGTTTGGTCGGCTTATTGCAGAATATGCCAGCCAAGACAAGTTCACCTGTCGAGACGGTCGAACTCGTCCCTATGGGAGCGGCTCGACTTCGGATCGCTTCATTCCCAACCGTCAGTACCAGCGCCAAAGCCCATGAATGGTTGGCTCCGCAAATTGGGCGTAGCGCAATACCTGCGGTTGCTTCTCATGTGTTCGGTGGCGACACGGTCGATGCGTTAAGCGACGGTTTACTGCCAGCCAACTCCAACGACCTCTCAATCCCTCGATTCACCTGGTGGGATAGAAAGGGCTCAACAGAGTGGGTTGAGTATCACTTCCCATCTCCCAAGACTCTCAGCCAGGCAAAGGTCTACTGGTTCGATGATCGAACAACCGGCGGAGGTTGCCGCGTACCATCTACTTGGAAACTCCAAATTCGTCAAGGTACTGAATGGGTTGATGTGACACCTCGAAGCGAATACGGCACGAAGCTGAATCAGTTCAACATGGTTCGATTCGATCCAGTAACGACCAAGGAAATGCGGTTGACTGTTGAGCTTCAACCTAACTTCTCTTCTGGCATCCTCGAATGGGAGGTCAAGTAGTTTGGCTTCTGCCCTTCTTGAGGCCAGAGAGATTACGAAGTCCTTTCCAGGTGTATTGGCCCTGGATAAAGTTGACTTTACTTTGAGAGCAGGAGAAATCCATTCTCTAATGGGAGAGAATGGCGCAGGCAAATCGACCTTGATCAAAGTTTTGACGGGTGTTTATGCCCGTGATGGTGGATCCATCCGCTTGAACAACGATGTGATCAATCCCAAGACCCCATTACAAGCACAGGGGCTTGGAATCAGTACGGTATACCAAGAAGTTAATCTGGTTCCAACCTTGTCGGTCGCCGAAAACATCTATCTGGGGCGTGAGCCTAAAAAGTTGGGCAACATCCAATGGCGAGTGATCCATGAAGGCGCAACCAGAGCACTTGAGAAACTGGATATACGCGTAGATGTCACTCAGCTTCTCTCTTCCTACTCGATCGCAATCCAGCAAATGGTTGCCATTGCCAGGGCAGTCGAGATTGAAGCCAAGGTGCTTGTTCTGGATGAACCGACATCCAGTTTGGATAAAGACGAAGTACGCCAACTCTTCTCCGTGATGCGCAAGCTCAAGGAAAATGGCATGGGCATCTTGTTCGTCAGTCACTTTCTAGATCAGATTTATGAAATCTCTGATCGAATTACGGTGCTTCGAAATGGTCGTCTTGTTGGCGAACATCCTGCTTCGGAGCTCACAAGGCTCCAGCTTATTTCAAAGATGATCGGCAAGGAAGAGTCGGAGATTCATGCTTCATCTGAACACACGATTCGGGATGTCCCGATAAAGTCAGGGAACCCGATTCTAACAGTTAGAGGCTTAACCAAGAAATCGAGCGTTGATCCGGTCAATCTGTCTATTCATTCTGGAGAGGTTGTCGGTTTGGCGGGGTTGTTGGGATCAGGACGAACGGAGACAGCTGAGCTGATCTTTGGCGTGACGAAACCCGATGCTGGATCGATAGAAATTGAGGGGCAGCCTTTGAAACCAGGGAGTCCACGACGCGCGATCAGGATGGGGGTCGGGTTCCTTTCGGAGGACCGCAAGCGAGCTGGCATCATCCCGCATCTCTCAATCCGAGAGAATATCGTTTTGGCCCTTCAAGCCAACCGTGGATGGCTAAAGAAAATTCCAGAGACCAAACAGCAGGAATTGGCTGATCGGTATATCAAAGCTCTCAAAATAGCCACCCCTGATGCCGACAAGCCAATCGGCCAACTTAGTGGTGGAAATCAGCAAAAGGTTCTGTTAGCCAGATGGCTGGCATCCCAACCCAAATTGCTCATTCTGGATGAACCGACTCGAGGAGTAGACGTAGGAGCCAAGGCCGAGATTGAAGGGATCGTCCATGACTTATGCGCCGACGGCATGGGAATTCTCTTTATCTCTTCCGAGTTGGAGGAGGTCTTGCGGGACAGCCACCGCGTCATCGTTATGCGAGATCGCAAACAGGTCGGCGAATTGAACGGAAGTGAAATCACGTCTCAGCAACTGCTGAATACGATTGCGGCAGGTGGTCATGAATAGACTTTTGCCGATCAAATCTGGACCTTGGATTTGGGCACTTTTATCGCTTGTGTTGATCCTGCTTTTCAATCTAGTTTTCACGCACGGATTCTTTAGTGTAGAAGTTAGAGACGGAAACCTATATGGAAGCGTCATCGATATCCTAAATCGAGCTGCTCCCGTTATGCTGGTTGCACTGGGTATGACCCTTATCATTGCGACGGGTGGAGTCGACCTTTCCGTCGGTGCAATCATGGCGATTATTGGCTCTATTGCCGCGTTGCTCGTCACCAAGCAGCACGCTTCATTGCCGATAATCCTCGTGATCTGTCTCGCAAGCGCGACAGTTTTAGGCCTCTGGAATGGAACCTTGGTTTCGATCTTCAAGGTGCAGCCGATTGTTGCAACGCTGATTCTTATGGTCTCGGGACGAGGCATTGCACAGTTGCTGACTGACGGTCAGATTATTCAGTTCAAGGACCCATCCCTCTCATTCGTTGGGAATGGCTTCCTGTTCAAGATTCCGTTCAGTATCACGTTGGTATTGCTGATGCTGGTTGCGACCACTTTGATAACGCGCAAAACGGCGATGGGGCTATTTATTGAATCAGTGGGAGATAACCCAACCGCCAGTCGCTATTCAGGAATAGATATTCGAACGGTACAGCTATTCGTCTATGCATTTTGCGGTTTCTGTTCAGGGATCGCCGGACTGGTCGCAACCGCCAATACCAGTGCGGCTGATGCCAACAACGTGGGAATGAACCTTGAATTGGACGCGATTCTTGCCGTTGTCATTGGGGGGACCAAACTGACCGGGGGGCGATTCCAATTGATAGGGTCGCTCTTTGGAGCATTGGTGATTCAGTCCTTAACAACCACGATCCTGACGAAGGGTTTGGCTATTGAATACACCCTTGTTGTCAAAGCATTGACTGTTCTTGCGGTCTGCCTTCTTCAATCACCCCAATTTAGATCTCGATTTGGATTTGGCAGGAGGACAGCATGAAGAAGAATATCAGCCTCCTGACGACCATTCTGGTCTTCTTGCTGATGCTGGCTGGTGCCTCGCTTAAGTACAAGGGGTTCTTTTCAGTCGATGTTTTCATCAATCTTCTGCGCGACAACGCATTTTTAGGAGTCGCAGCAGTTGGAATGACTTTCGTGATCTTATCGGGAGGAATCGACCTTTCCGTCGGCGGAATGATCGGATTCACGAGCATCCTGGTAGGTGTCCTGATCAGTAAGCATCATCTGCATCCCCTTATTGCCATCTCCATCGCGCTAGTGATCGGCACCATGATTGGGTCCGGGATGGGCTGGATTATCAGCACGTTCGAGTTGCCTCCGTTTCTGGTCACGCTTGCAGGAATGTTCTTGACGCGGGGATTGGCGGTCGTGATTAGCGCCGATACGATCATGATCGACAATCCGATGTACGAAAAAGTCAGTGGAGTCAAAATGGCCCTACCTGGCATCTTCATTGCCACCTTGTTAGTCGGCTTGTTCGTCGCTCATATGCGTCCTTTTGGACGAGCAGTATATGCCATTGGAGGTAGTGAAGATTCAGCAGCCTTGATGGGTCTGCCAGTAGGCAAGACGAAGGTGATGGTTTACGCGATCAGTGGATTCTGTGCCAGTTTGGCGGGAGTTTTGCTCACGCTCTACATGTCCAGTGGCGATCCGAACGCGGGCAAGATGCTCGAACTGGATGCAATTGCATCGGTGGTTATTGGTGGCACTTTGCTTTCCGGTGGTGTAGGGAATCTCCTCGGAACCTTGTTTGGAGTTTTGATTCTCGGACTCATTCAGACTGCGATCACTTTTCAGGGGGACATCAACTCCTGGTGGGGCAAGATCATCACGGGTCTCCTCGTGTTTGGGTTTATCCTCCTCCAGAAGTTGCTACAGTCCCGTCGATCTTCGGTTCGCACAGCTTAGGAATCACGATGAAGGTGGTGTGAGGCACACGCGCCTTCCATCGCCTTCGAAAGCGATATCCAGTCTCCAACAATGCCCAGGATCAACAAGCCCAGTTGCGCGATCGGGCCATTCAATCAAGCAGACATGAGTGTCCAAATAATCCTCTAGCCCGATCCCTTCGTAACTCTTTACGCGGTAAAGGTCGGTGTGCATGACGGGAGGATCCGTTTCGAAGAATTGAACCAGATTGAACGTAGGCGACCGAACCGCCTTATCAAATCCGAGCCCAGCTAAATAGCCACGAACCCAGGTTGTCTTCCCCGCACCCAGGGGGCCATTGAGTAAGACAACATCTCCCGATTGAAAAGCAGAAGCCAAGGACGAGGCCCACTGGACCATTGCACGCTCGTCCGCCAAATACAGTTCCGTCAAGTTAGAGAAGATCCTGAGCCGTTACACCGCACTGGATTCCCTGAATCGGGTTGCCATCAGGATCAAAGAAGTCCATAACGACTCCGCCAGGAACCTCATGAAATGGTCCAACCCAGTGTCCAGCCAGTTCCAATGCGATACGTAACTGGACGAGACTTTCCACCTCAATGCCAACGATCCAACCTGAGCCATCAGGCTTTTTGCCAGCCTTGAAAGGAGGGTGGAGCCCAATTGACGTGCCTCCAGGCAGGTCAATCTGCCCCCAACCAGGGGTCACGATGCTCGCTTTGAGTTTGAGAACATCCACATAAAAAGCCGCGGCTTCTTCAACGTTGGCTACTTGGCACAAAATCGTGCTGAGTCCTTTAACCATCTTCGATCAAGATACATCAGTTCAGCCGTGAAATGAAGCTGTTTAGTGAAAGCTACCGGGACCGTTATAGCGCCTTTCCCAGATGAGCTTGCCTTCCACGCTATATTTGAGCAAAACGTAGTCGAATCCAGAGCCGCTACCGCCCCACGAGTATCCAGCAACGTAGACTTCACTTTCTGTGTTGACGCCTACCGAAACCGGTCGGTCAAGATCGTTCGCCTGCCCATTGTATTTTGCAGACCAACCAATCTCGCCGTCGGATTGGTATTTCACAGTCAAGATGTCACTACCAGAATCCTGACCAACCGATAATCCCGTTACGACAAATCCAGTTTTGGGATCAATAGCCATTGCTGACGCTGAATCGGAAAGCCCCGAGCCATCAAATCGCTTCTGCCATTCTTCCCTTCCATCAGCACTGTATCGTACGGTCAAAATATCCTTGCCGGAGGCATCTCCTCCAAAGGATTCTCCCGTCACGATATAGTCCCCGTCAGGAGTGCGAACGATCGCGGCAGGTTTATCATCTCCATGTCCTGGCCCATCCAATCGTTTGGCCCATAATGCCTTTCCATTGGCATCGTATCGGACGGTCACATAATCATAAGTTGGATGACTACCTTGTGCGTAACCTGTTACGCATACTCCGCCGTCTGGATCAACAGCCAAACTTGTCGCCTTTGCCACATGCGTTTCCCCAATGGCAAATTGTCGTATCCAAAGGGGCTTGCCCAACGCACTGTATTTGATCGTGAGATAGCCTGCTCCATCACGCTTGGTCTTGGAATAGCCCGTGACGATGACATCTCCCGAGTTATCTGTGCCGATTGAGGTTGCAAAATCATCCTCATTTTCAGGGCCGTTGTAGACATGATTCCAAAGTTCATGACCCATAGAATCGTATGCTACAGTCACGCAATCGTAACCTGAGTTCTTCCCCATCGAATATCCAGTGACCACGACATTTCCTGTGGCAGTTACCGCTAGACCAGTAGCGGTATCGAACCCATTGCCTGCGCCATTAAATCTTTCCTTCCACTGGAGGACACCTGTAGCGCTATATTTCGCTGTTAAATAGTCCGCATTGTCCTTTGAAGCCGATGCACCTGTCACGTAAACGTTCCCTTCAGAATCTGTTTGAACAGCAACAGGCTTGTCATCACCCTTGGTGCCACCATCAAGTCGTTCGCTCCACAATAAGTTTCCGTTGGGGTCGTATTTCAAGGTCAGATAGTCGTAGCCAGATCCTGGACCTTTGGAATATCCAGTCACGATCGCGTTGCCAGATGAGTCTATCGCCATTGCGGTTGCAACATCATTTGCTCTCTCGACCCCGGCTAATTTCCGGCCGTGCCTCTGGATATCCTTGAACTCATCCAAGCACCCATGAAGTGCAATTGAGATCAAAATGGGAACAACTTGAATGTGCATCTTAGAGCTGCCCCACGTTGAAAGATGCTGCAAAGAGGAGTTGGTACCGGGGAATATCCCCATGTAAGCCAACCTGGATTGCCGCGCTATAAGTTGCATAGCGATGTGCGGCGTACGATATGCCATGCATCATCGTCAAGTGATAGTCCTGTCCAGCTACCGGAGAGAAGTAGACCAGTTCATTCGTGTATTGCCACCTTCCCCCCGTAATCGGACTGGTTGTGGACCCAGAGACCATGTACTGCGAGTCATAGCCAGCCGACTGGAAGCGACTGAGAGAAGAAATTCCCACGTTAAAATCCCCATGCAGGCCCCATTTGGTGAAATCTCTACTTACCAATCCAAAGGCAGAATAATCGACTCGTCCCGTACCCTGAACACTTGGACTCGAAGTAGGGATTTTTAGGAGGATTTTTCCTGCAACATCAAACCCTTTCTTATCTTGCGTCAAGAACAAGTAGTGAATTCCAGGATATGTCTCTCCAAAGCCGGATGCGCCGCCTTGTCCTTCCCATCCATCAAATCCGAGCAGATACTGAAGCCGGTTATTGTTGGTGGTCACCTTCAGCGTGAAGGGGGTGCCAATCATGGAATCCCGGTCGAGATCTTTCAATGCACCAGGATCGAATTCCAACCAACCAGGAGCAGACAGCTCGGCTGCATCTGTGACGGTTGGGGTTCCACCAGAAACAGCAGGTGGGTGGGTGTCTGGTGCTTCTGCAGGGGCTGGTTGCTGAGCTCCATCAGCCAGTTTGCTGGATGGAGCTTTATCTTGTCCACCAGTCACTTGAGGCTGAAGTGCTTGTAACCACAATGCTCCAATCGGAATCCAAATCATTCTTTGCCTCCTTTGCCGCCAGCAGCTTTTTCTATTTCCAGCGCTAAGAGGCGTTCTGCCTTTGCAGCAGCAGGGTTTCCACTCTTCTCATAGGCATTTGCCAGTTTCTGGTGTCCTTCCGATTCTTCTGGAACCAATTTGACTAGCCTAGTAAAGATTCTTACCGCATCGGAATAGTTGCCCTGAGCAAACTCAAGGTCTCCGAGTGCCAGAACTGAATCGTCATCAGTTGAATCGTGCAGTACTGCCGTTTGGAGGTTAGTTCTTGCGGCATTGTAATCCTTTTCTCGAAGTGCGATCTCTCCCAGAACACCGTAAGCATGCCACTGTCTGGCGTCCAAGCTAACAGCCAATTCAGCGTGACTCTTGGCATCCTTCACTCGGTCTCGCTCTAGCAGTTCTTCCGCATAGGTCGTTTGCAGATCCGGATTCTTGGGTTCACGATTCACTTCGCTTTCAAGCTCTTGGAACGCTTCTTGTTCCTGCCCCTCAGATCGGGCCTCATGAATTCCACGCTCTGCTTGGGCATAGTGGGGGTTAACCTTGAGAGCTGCAGCAAATTGTTCTAGCGCCCTTTGCTTTCGACCTAGCTTGAGAAAAACGTTGCCGAGTCCCACATGTGCTTCAATCCCCAAAGCATTCCAGGTCAATGCGTACCGATAGTGGGAGATCGCCGCTTGAAACTCTCGTTTTGCCAGAGACCTATCCCCCGAGTTGACTTGAGGTGTATAACCTTGGCTACCCCTTTGGGTAGCCAAGACAGACGATGCTATCGTCACTCCCACTATAAATTCAAGTCCTCGGATGATCAGTATTCTCCTGCGGTTATATTCTCTCAGATCCAGCCTCCCGAATAGATTGTTACTATTTAACTCTGCTCGCGTGAAATTAGGGCATATATCACGGGCAAAACAACAAGAGTCAGCAATGTGGCACTTACCAAGCCACCTATGATTACGATCGCCAGTGGCTTTTGTGTATCAGAACCAATACCGGTTGAAATAGCTGCGGGAACCAACCCAATGCTGGCCAAAATTGCCGTCATGAGAACTGGTCGTAATCGAGTGACCGCACCTTGAAGCACAGCCTCACGGATATGCATTCCTTGCTCTCGCAACGAATCGATATACGAAACCATGATGACTCCGTTTTGAACCGCAACTCCAAAAAGTGCGATGAACCCAACTGCTGCCGCGACACTAAGGTGAAAGTGCGTCAAATATAGAGCAAATATCCCACCAATCAGAGCCAAGGGAACGTTTAGCATCACCATAGCCGCACGGGAAATGTGATCAAAGAGCATATAGAGCACAAAGAAAATGAGGATTAACGTGATTGGAACGATCAGCATAAGCCTCGAACCGGCTCGCTGCATGCTTTCAAATTCCCCACCCCAAACCGTGTAATACCCATTCGGAAGCTTTACTTCCGCCTGAACTTTCTTCTGGGCCTCTTGAACTACTCCACCGATATCCCTTCCCCGCACACCAAACTTAACACCAATGAAACGCCGTCCCGATTCTCGATAGACAAACGAAGCACCTCGTTCGGTGGTGATCTGTGCAAGTTGACCGAGTGGGATCCTTTGATCGTCTGGAGTAGTAACAGCTACCGAACGAATTGCGTCCACAGTAGAGCGATCGGCGGCCGCTAATCGAACAACCACGGCGAACTTTTTCTCTCCATCCAAGACTTGTGTCACAGACCGGCCGCCGAAACCTGCTTCAACCAAGTCTTCAATATCTTGAATATGCAGTCCGTAACGTGCGATCTTGGCTCGGTCTATCTCGATCTTGACTTGGGGTTCACCCGTCTCCTTGAATGTATCCAAGTCAACTACTCCCGGAATCTTGGAAAGCACGGATTGAATTTGAGCAGCGTTAGATTCGAGCTTGTCTAAGTCATCACCGAACAATTTCACCGCCAATTCGCCTTTGATCCCGGTTACCGCTTCTTCCACGTTGTCCTCAATGACTTGTGAGAAGTTGAAAGATACACCGGGGATCTTCGAGAGCCGAGCGTTCATCTGCTCAATAAGTTGCTCTTTGCTATTGAATGCTTTCCAATCACCATAGGGTTTTAGGTCGACAAGAAATTCCGCGTTATAGAACCCTGTTGCATCTGTTCCATCATCGGGCCTGCCCAACTGGGAGACAACCAGACGTACTGGCTGAAAGCTACTCATGATCTGTCGAACATGAGGCACAATGCGGTTCGCCTCGGTGTAGGAAATTGTCGTCGGCATCGTCGCGCGCACCCAAAGATTGCCTTCATCCAAATGCGGCAGGAACTCGGTGCCAAGCTTGGGCGCCATCAGAATGGAGAGAATCAGAACCGAAACGCTTGCAGTCACAGTAGGTAATGGATTAGTTAGCGCCCATTCAAGCGTTCTCTCGTATTTCTGTTTGAGCCACTCCATCCATGTGGCATCGGTAAAATGCAATTTGCCTTTGAGCAGAAGAAGGCACAAGATTGGTGCAACCGTCAACGCCATGATCAGAGAGCCAATCAATGCAAAACCGATCGTGTAGGCCATCGGAGAAAACATCTTCTTCTCCACGCTTTGCATGGTAAACAAAGGCAGGTAGGCAAGAATGATGATCACGGTGGTAAACACGATCTCACTGGCGACCTCATGAGCGGCATCAAAGATGCAGGCGATAGCCAAGGTGTTTTCATCCCGTTGAGACAAACGACGGTAGATATTTTCGACCATGATGACCGACCCGTTGACGATGATTCCAAAGTCAACCGCACCTAGCGAAAGTAGATTTGCCGGCACATGGATTTGCTGCATACAGGTGAATGCGAACAAAAGTCCAAAGGGGATAGTCAGGGCGACAATGACGGAAGCCCTCAAGTTACGGAGGAACAGGAGTAGCACCACCACAACAAGGAACATCCCTTCAAACAGATTCTTTTGAACGGTGTGCGAGGTTGTATGCACCAAGTCAGTTCGATCAATGAACGTCTTGATCTGGACTCCCTTCGGTAATCGCCCGCCATTGAGATCGGCGATCTTTTTATGGATGGCCTCCAAAACAGGCTCAGCATTTTCACCTCGTCTAAGGAGAACAATTCCCTCGACTGCATCATCGACATCCACGTGTTGATCGTTCGACCAACCAACTTTGCCCAATCTGGGTTGAAATCCGATGCGAACATCTGCGACGTCACCCACAACAATGGGTGTCCCTGCAATTTCGGCGACAACAACAGACCGAATATCACTTTCTGAGCGGAAGAGTCCGACACCTCGGACAATATATTCTTCACCACCGCTCTCAATGAAACTCCCTCCCGCATTCGCATTGGCTGCCGAAACTGCGTCCATGACGGATTTAAGACTGACATCGTATTGTTTGAGCTTGTGAGGGTCAACGATGACCTGGTACTGCTTGATCGTCCCACCAAAACTTGAGACATCTGCGACACCTGGGACAGCTTTCAGCTCCCGTTCCATCGTCCAGTCTTCGATGGTCTTGAGGTCCATTAACGGCGCTCCGACCAATGTATAGCGGTAAATTTCACCTGTGGCGCTTGCCAACGGGGACAGCGTTGGTTGTACCGAACTGGGTATGTCAGCCTCACCCACACGTTCCAAAATTTGCTGTCTCGCAAAGTAGTCGTCTACGCCATCTTCAAAGCCCAAGTAGACCACCGATAGTCCGAAAAGTGACCGACTCCGAATGCTGGTGAGTTTGGGTGTTCCATTCAAGCTGGATTCCAGCGGCACAGTGACAAGTTTCTCGACCTCTTCGGCCGCATGCCCAGGCCACTGCGTTATGACCTGAACCTGGGTGTTCATGACGTCTGGATAGGCTTCAATTGGCAATTGGGTGTAGCTAACTGCTCCCCAAATGAGCATGCAGCCTGCCATAACCAACACCAACACCTTGTGTTGAATAGCAGCACCAACAAAGCGGGCTATCACGACTTAATCGTTCCCCTGATTTGATAGAAACAGCGAGCCATGAACCACGATGGAATCGCCGGCATGAATCCCAGTGAGAACCTCAACTTGGTCACCACGCTGCGCTCCCAACTTCACTGTTGTTTTTTTGTATTTCCCTTGGTCTTCAGCAAAAACGAAGTCTTGATCCCCGTCGTGAACCACCGCACTTGACGGAAGCAAGACCTTTGAAGACGATCTGGCAGCGATGAATGAAACCTCGGCATACATGCCTTCCTTCAAACTTCCTCCAGTGTTCACAACTTCAGCTCGAACTTTTACTGCCCGGGTTTTCTGATCCAGGGTGGGTGCTATGTGAACGACATGGCCTTCAAATTGTCGATTTGGGTATGCACCCACGACGATATTCATTGGCATTCCAAGGTGAATGGAAGATAAGTCCGCTTCAAAGACATCGGCCTCAACCCAGATTCTTGAATTATCTGAGATCACAAACATCTGCCAAGGCGTCATTTGGGACTGGTCCACAACCTGGCCGGGATTGACGTCACGCTCGCTCACCACTCCGCTGATGGGGGAAATGATTTTCAAAGAACCATCGGGATCTGGATGCCCAAGCAGTTCCAAATTGCGATGGGCATTGGTGGCGTCCGAACAAGCCTGTCGATAATCACTTTGGGCTTGGTCAAGATTCTGCTGAATGGAAACCTTAGCCAAGTGAAGTGCACGTTCTGCAGCCGATTCTTGTAATCGTGCCTGTTCATAGTCACTGTAGGCACTTCTCAGCGCCTGATCTGCGTACAGATTGGTCTTGTGAGCCTTGGTTTCTCTTGCGAATGCCTGTTCTGCCAAACGAAGTGAATCACGATTGGCCTGAACCGTTGCCTTGGTTTTCTCCAAGGCATTCTCGGCAACTTCGAAGTCCCGTCTGGCACCAACTCCAATTCCCGTAAGCCTTTCGGCACGGTCTCGATCCTTCTGTGCCAAAGACAAATCTTGAATTGACTGGGCCAACGCAGCTTTTGCCTGGATCATGGCGTTTTCTGCGTCTTCCAGAGGTTTGTCGGTAAATCCTCCAATTTTGGCCTGCTCATTCGCCCTGGTCAGCACATCCTTTGAATAAAGGGTTCTTGCCTTAGCTTGGTCGAGGTTGCTCTCTGCTTGAGTCACATCCGAAGTACCCAATTGGTAAAGCTTTTGTTGTCTTTCTAAATTATTGCGGGTGAGTTCGACACGAGTGTCTGCTTGTCTCACGGCATTGAGAGCCGCAGCTGCATCGGCACTCTCAAGAACTGCGAGAGTATCTCCCACATGTACTGTATCGCCCGTTTTGACAAGAACTAACCGGACTCGCCCCTGAACCCTTGGGCTAATTTTCACGGTCGAATCCTGAGGGAATAGAACCAAACCTGTCGTTTTAATGATTTGGTTCAATGAGCCAGAAACGGCGGCCGCAGTCTTGATATCCGCAATTTCCTTCCCTTCCTTCGAAACGGATATGGCTGAATTCTGTTGTTTATCTTGGGCTGCTTCAACCTTCTTCGGGCCACCACCCAAGAGGAACAAACCTACTGCAGTCACAAACAGAACTACGATAAGGGTCATTGGAACTTGACGTATCGGTTTCTTGGAACTCATACGGAAACTCATGTTCCACTCACCGACTCAGTTCATCAGAACCCGCCAGCCTAGGAGTGGTTTCCCTTAAGGATGTAAGTTAGGCACATTCGAATTTGACCATGCCGGCTACTCGGCACACTTGATGATTCGGATAGCACATCCGATACGTCGATTTGGGCCACCTTCGAACCTAGACCAAGCCCAATCTTCGTTGAACATCGCTGTAAAATGTTCTGCCGATAGGTAGCACCAAGCCGCCGGTCAATGTGACTGAATAGGTGTGATTCCCCAGAAAATTCACGCTTTCCACAAGGTCCAATCGGACGATCGCGGACATATGAATCCTCATAAAGTCTTCTTTGGGAAGTAATTCCTCGAGTTGGGTCAGGGTGTATTGGCTCCGGTGATCTATTCCCTTGGAACGGATCAAAACCCTCTTTTCCTTGGAGACTGCGCATTCAATATCATCAATCTTCAAGAGTTTGATTGCGTAATCCGATCGTATGGGAATTCGTCTGACCAAGTTGTCTTCGGGCTCACTCGGTTTGACTTCAGGAGTCAAACGATCCAGCGATTTTTGAAGCCTATTAATCGTCTGCTCCAACCTATCAATCGATACTGGTTTGACCAAGTAATCCGTCGCGTTAGCATCAAAAGCTTCTAGAGCATGCTCTGAATAGCCTGTAACAAACACCAACAAGGGAGCGTCTTGGGTGGAATTGAGAACATCAGCTGCCTGCAGTCCCGTCATGTCAGGCATCTGAATGTCCATAAATACAACATCCGGTCGATGCTGGGCAATCAGATTGGCAACCTCAGCTCCTGATTCGCCTTCTGCGACAACGTCTACTTGAAGGTCCCCAAGCATCTTGGCGAGGTGTCTCCTCGCCAGCTCTTCGTCATCAACAACAATCACTCTCATGTGCATTTCAATTCTCAAGTAGATTGGCCATGGTTTGTTACCTTGAATGCAACCATGGTTCCTCGGTCTTTAGCCGAATAGATCCGAATTCTTGATGCATCGCCAAACATTAAACGCAATTGGCGATCGGCTATGGAAAGTCCATGAGCCGGCGGGTCCTCGGATGAGATACATTGTGCCACCTGCTCTTTGGTCATCCCTGGCCCGTCATCTCGAACCGAAAAAACAGCCCGATTTGGTCGGCAATTCACAATGATCCTAAGCGTTGAATGCCCAGATCGGCGTTCTACCCCATGTTGAAAGGCGTTCTCTACCAAGGTTTGGAGACTAAACGCAGGAATTCCATAGGTAGCGGGATTACCATCTAGTTCTACTGAACAGGTCACCCTCTTGCCAAATCTCATCTGCTGAATCTCAATGTATGCACGCACATACTCGAGTTCCTTCTCAACAGGGATGAGTTTTGCTGAATCGACTTCAATGTGCCTTCGCATCAGTTGCGATACAGTTTGGATACTTGATTGGGCCCGCTTGGGATCGAGATCGCACAAGGCAGCAATTGCCGCCAACGTATTGAACAAGAAATGGGGTCGAATTCTTGCCTTCAACGCACTGAGATCCGCAGATACCAGCAGTGTCCTCAGATGTTCTGCCTCAATACGATGTTGCTCACTTTCAGATCGAGCTTTTGCATCATTCCAAACGAGCATGACCATGAAGAGTCCAAAGGCATTGGCCAAGCTACTTGAAACGCTCATACTTACCGTCCCATTCAATATGAGCGCAGCCAGTCCTTGTGTCACACCACCACATAGACCGACCAGGATTGGTTCTTGTCGGTTTCGACTCAGTCGCCGAAAAACCTCGATCAACAAGCCGACGGTTAGCAATGCTATCAGCGTACGGATTCCGTCTGCTTCACCTCTCAAGCCAAACGCCGCTGCTGAAACTAGACCAATGGCCGGTAAGGCAACTTCAATTCCTCCTACAAATTGAGCGGCACAGACGATCAAAGTGTGGAAAACATACGGGGCCCGGGCACCGGGGAAAACAATTTCGCTGGTTGCCAAAGCACCGAATAAAATGCCGATGAGCACACGATGCTCTCGGGTCTTCCCAGCCAAGAAAGCTGTAAATCCCTTTGCTCGAGTCATGCCCCAAGCCACTGTTACGACAACACACGTGTCTTCGATAAAGGAGTTGAATAGGGACAGCCAATCCGTATGCACTGGTTAACAGGCTACTCTGAGTGCAATGATCGACGTTGGCCCAGCGGCCTAAATTGCGAACAATTCCCTAATTGATATTGTCCAGCCGTGAACGTAGCGTTTGGGACAACTTCGATGGTGCTGAATTTAGCTTCCGAACAAAGGCAGTATATAGCCTAATTCGATTCCCAGATCGAGTTAGGCTATCACCTTACATAGTCTGCGATGCAGACAAGAGCATCGGTACCGCTCGATCAAATTCTCGTTCCAGACTTACGAGTCGCTCGGATGCTTCAGCAACATTGCCTTCTCGTCCCAACATCTCTATGTCAGCAGCGACGCTAGCCAATTTGATTGCTCCCATCGTAGCACTGGCACCCTTGAGCTGATGAGCAGCACGATAGATAGCATCAGCGTCTTGGCTTCTAATTGCATCGCGAACTTGCGCGACCATTCCGGGTCCCGTCTCCGCGAACTTCTGGGCAATCTTGTGAACCAGGTCTTTGCTTCCGCCGCAGCGCTCAAGCAAACCTTCGAGATCAATCGTTCCTTCTGTGCTCATATTCTTCTCTATATTGGGTGAATCGGCAACTGCGCAGAATTTCAAAACAGTTGCCAGAAGAGTTTTCGCGTCAATTGGTTTAGATACGTAACCATCCATTCCTGCATCCAGGCACTTTTGACGATCCCCTTCCATCGCATTCGCCGTGAGAGCAATGATGACAGAATGTTTGGTATCCCCTTGTTCAAGTTGCCTGATGGCAGCAGTGGCTTCAAAACCATCCTTCATGGGCATCTGACAATCCATTAGGATAAAGTCAAACTTGCCTTTTTGGACTTCTCTCACCGCTTCTTCGCCGTTTTCAGATTGGACGACTTCACAACCCCATCGTTCCAACATTGAAACGGCAACTGCGCGGTTAATCATATTGTCTTCCGCAATCAACGCCTTCATGCCAGCCAATTGGCGTTCGTCGCCGTCACCGTCAGTGGACTCGACCGTATTTGTAGCTCGGTAAACCGATTCGTGGACTAAGCGTCTAAGGTCCGTACTCTGGGCTGGCTTGACCAAAGCACCTGCAAATCCAACGGCTTGAAGTTCTTCCAGCGATGCGTAGGATCCATAGGAGGATAGTAGAATCATTGGAATTTTGTTGACCAGTGGATCGTTCATCACACGCTTGGCCACTTCAATACCGTCCATTCCGGGCATTTGATGATCGATAATCACAAGGTCCAGCTTGCCCTCAGCCCCATCATGATTGATGATGTTGAGCGCTTCTTGGCCAGATACCGCTTCGACCACAACCATCCCCCACGACTTGAGTAATTCTCTTAAAACCCAAAGGTTGGTTGGATTATCGTCGACCGCCAAAACGCGCAATCCAGGAAAATCTTCTGGAACGCCTTCATCGGCGGTGCTTCCCATCTCAAAGCTCAGCTCAAACCAGAAGCTACTACCTTTACCAAGTTCGCTTTGAACTCCCATCTTTCCACCCATGATCTCAACAAGATTCTTGGTAATGGATAATCCAAGGCCAGTGCCACCAAACCGACGGGTGGATGTGCCGTCAACTTGAGTAAAACTGTCGAAAATGGATTGGAGCTGATCAGGAGGTATTCCCACACCCGTATCCTTTACGGCAAAATGGGCGGTAACTCGGTCGCCCGTAATTGCCACGAGATCAACGCGTGTTGTCACTTCGCCTTTCTCAGTGAACTTCACGGCATTTCCAACCAAATTCGTTAAAATCTGGCGAAGACGAACCGGATCTGCCAGTACATCTAAAGGAAGACTTGGGTCGATCGAAACCGCTAATTCGAGCCCTTTTTCATGGGCACGTGGGGCCAAAAGCCTTGCCACTTCTTCCACCAAGGTCCGGAGGTTCACGTCTGACGGGCTAACAGTCATCTTGCCCGCTTCGATCTTGCTAAAGTCCAGAATGTCGTTGATGATGGTTAAAAGTGCATCGGCACTACGCTGAATGGTTCCTGCATACGCTCTCTGTTCAAGTGTGAGAGGTGTTCCCAAAAGGAGTTCAGTCATACCGATGACTCCATTCATAGGCGTGCGTATTTCGTGGCTCATGTTCGCCAAGAATTCGGACTTGGCTCGGCTGGCTTCTTCAGCCCGTTCTAAGGCTTCGCGGAGATTGACTGCAAGAAGGTCCTGCTCTCTTACAGCCCGTCGCCTTTGGTCGTCCGTTCGATTCAAGAATCCCGATGACGAGCCGACAAGCCCTGCCATGAGTGCGACATTGAGTACGACAAAAAGCGCGTCTCCCATTTCTGGGCCAATAACGCCCATTCTTTGAAGGACGACTCGAACACCACCCAGAACGAATGGGAATGTCACCGCAACAGGTAGGACACGCCGAGCCAAGATGCTTCCGGTGGCGTTACCGTTGAAGAGCTTCATTGGACCAACGTCAGGCCTTGCGGCAATGAATCCGATTCCAAGCAAGAAGAGGCAAATCACACCATGAATCGGCACGATGTTTTGGTTAGTAGCTTGACTCGTGTTGTAGATCGCCATTGCCCCGTAGGCAAAACGCACCATGATCAGCATGGAGAAGCCTATGAGACCGTAAGAGATACTCTGAGACAGTTTAATTAGTGCCGACTTCTTCGTATTGAGGAAGATGAGGACAAAACCGATACAGAATAGGCACACCGCAGCAAGAGGGTGCATTAGGTTTTGATGGAAGTTGCTGTCGGTAGTAAATCGGCTTGGAAATAGGAGTTGATCAACAGCGAATGGCAAGGGCACAACCAGGCCAAGCAGCTTTATTGTCGAGACCAAGATTGCCAATCCTCCGATTCCGTTTGCAATCACGGCAAGCTTCGGCAACGACTTGAGTGCCTTGATCTTGTAAGCAACCGCAACCAATACGAAGAGAAGGGCACCAACTGGATTCATTCGAACAATGAATTCAGTTCTGGGGTTAGGGTCCGCCTCGTTGAGTAGGAACGCCCATGCACAAAGCACGACAATGCCGCACATCGCGACTAGGGATGCGACCGTATTTGATACAACCTTCGCAATTTGAATCCCTCTTTTGGATGAAGGTTTAGGCATTATCTCTTTCTCTCAATCTATTAACCGGTTAAGCGTTCCAATCGTTGGCCGTTTTTTCGAATCTAATTTGCATCATGCAACTCAGCTTCGTGGTGCTACACCCTCAGTCCGCGGTTGGCGAGCTCATTCCTTGTTGTTGCCACATCCCTGTGCCAAATCGCATCCAAACCATATACTTGGGCTCCTTGGGCTAGCATTTGCCGATCATCCAAGTACACCACTTCGTCTTTGCGAGCATTTGATACTTCAAGCGCAAGACGATAAATATCTTCATTGGGCTTTCTTCGGCCCACGAAGGCAGAAACCACAAAAATGTCGATGAACCGATCCAGTTCGAAGGTAGCGATCCGGTGATTCATGATCTCTCTCCCTTCATTGCTGACAGCGACTACCTTGAGATTGTTTTTCTCTTTCAACTCGATCACAAAGTCAATCATTTCCTGTAATGGCTCTGATTGAATCTTGATGAACTCAACAAACTCTTCTTTGCTAAATGATCTTGGTTCATGAAAGACCGCAAAATCCAAATACTCGCTCAGGTTGTTGAACCCCTGCTCGTAGTTGGGGAATACAGCTTCATGGCGTTGGTGCAGGATCTTCGGATCCAGTCCAAACTTATCAGCTGCACGTTCACGAGAAACGTGATCCCAGCCATTCGTCAGCAGAACTCCTCCGACGTCGGTAAACAGAAATGCGGGCGGCATAATTGCGGGTTAATACCCTGCTCATAGTGCGCCTTTTAGGCTCTCCAATGGAACTCACGTTTTTGTGTGACATGAGCCTCAAAAGGCGCTTCTGCTTCGTCTATGGCAGCTACTTTGTCACATTCCAATCATTGGTGACTTTAGCCTTGCCAACCGTCAACTCCAATTTGTACTTGCCAACCGGCAAATAGGTCGCTCGAAATGCTTCGTAGGGGTCTTTCAGGGCATCCGCACCACGAGCAATCTTGACTTTCTGCTCCTTGATAGTTTTTTGAGGAGTTAATTCGAGGTCAAAGGACAAGTTGTTAAATCCGCGTGCAGCTTCAAACGAAACAGTCTTCCAGATCTTTCCGTCCTTATCCTTGATCGTGAGCATAGCCGTTCCCGGGTCTTTGCTCCAAAACGAACCTGAAACCTTGGGTGCTTTTGGAGGTGCCGAATCCCAACGCTCGCGACGATCATATCCCCAAGAAGCTGAGAATGCTTCATCGTCAATCGGGTCAAGCTTGAGGTCAGCTTTTCGCAGTTCTGGTGTAATGCTCAGAACTTTATCAAGGGGCAAGATCCAGCAACTACGTGCATGCGTTGCGATGACTAAGTCCTTTTCTCTGGCTTGAACCACAAGGTCATGGACAGGGGTGTTTGGAAGTCCACCCTTGAGAATTTCCCAGTTGTCTCCTCCGTCAAAGCTGATATACACACCCATGTCCGTTCCCACATACAACACATCGTCCCGATTCGGGTCTTCTCGAATCACATTAACGGTTTCGTTGGGTAGGTTTCCAGCAATCGACTTCCAAGTCTTCCCATTATCGGTTGATTTCCATAGGTAAGGCGTAAAATCGTCTTCGCGATAACCTGATTGAGCGACATATACAGTCTTCTCATTCCACTTGCTAGCTACTACTCGTGAAACCCACTTATCGGGCTGTGGTGTATTGATCTTGATCCACTGATATCCTCCGTCGGGTGTCATCTGGACATTGCCGTCGTCACACCCGACGTAGATCAAGCCAAAGCGAATAGGGCTTTCACTAACATCCTTTATTGTTGAATACGGCACGTTACCGTTGGGAACATTCTTGGTCAAATCAGGACTAATCGCTTTGTAGTGCCGCCCCATATCGAAGGATCGGTATAATTTTTGAGCCCCAACATAGACAATATCTGACTCATGAGGTGAGACGACAATCGGCGAAATCCAATTGAATCTTAGCGTTCCATCGGCTTTAGTTCCGGTGGGGCGAGCGGACCATGATTCATTGGTTGTCTGGTTGATGCCGGTGTGCTCGCCAAACTGGTAGGCAACATAAACGGTTTCTCCGTCCTTTCGCGGGTCGACAGCAACGGCACTTCCATCGCCACCACCAATGGCCTTCCACAGATTTATGTCGCTTACACCAGGTCGATAGGTGCTCGGGCCCCTCAACGTACCGTTGTCTTGAAGTCCGGTATAGATATTGTAGGGGGTCTTGTTGTCGACGGCTAAAGTAGTGGATTGCCCAACTGCCAAATTGTTCAGGTGCCGAATTGTAGTTCCGCCGTCGAAGGACAAGTACAAGCCGCCATCGTTTCCAACCCAGACCTTACGCGGATCGCGAGGATCGTTCCAAACCGCATGGTAGTCCACGTGGGCTTTAGGAAAGCTCGATGTCCAGTTCTTCCCGCCATCCTTCGAATGGAGCAAAGGTAACCCCATTACATAGACATCCTCTGCATCAGCTGGATTGGCCCAGACTTTGCCCCAGTAGTAGCCCCCAAAGGACCCAAAGGCGCCTCGGTCGGTTTTGTACCAAGATTTACCCGCATTGTCTGTCCGGAAAAGCTGGGCCCCTGTTTCCGCAGAAAATGCAGCCAGAGATTTAGCTTTGAACTTGGCTACCAGTTGAGCGACGGTTAGCTTCTTGTCTTTAATCTGCTTGAGAATGTCATCCGCATTGATATCGGATTGATACTGCCGCATAAAGCTTTGCAACTTGCTCTTGTCCACATCAAGGATGGTCTCTTCGGTGAGCAAGGAGAAACGTCTTGGAGTGAGACGGTCTGAAGGGACCTTCTCGTCCATATCGGCCCAATTTTCTTCTTCCGTTTGATTGTCCACAAAAGCGTAGACCGTATCTGGATGGGAAGCGCTCAATGCGAGCCCTACGCGCCCAGCAGCGTCTCCGGAAGGAAGCCCCACCTGTTTTGTCCAAGACTTTCCTCCATTGGTAGTCTTATAAACACCGCTTCCGGGGCCACTCTCCAAGAAGTCCCATGAGCGACGATCTCGCTGCCACATACTGGCGTAGACAACATCAGGATTTCGGGGATCCATCACAAGATCCACAGCACCTGTGTACTCATCTTGCTTCAAGATTAACTCCCAGGTCTTTCCCCCATCGGTTGTTTTATAAACACCACGCTCAGGATTTTGAGAATAGAGGTGACCGAGTACGGCCACGTAGACAATGTTTTCGTTCTTTGGGTTGATCAGGATCTTGCCAATATGGTGGCTCTCGGGCAGTCCCATCCAGGACCAGGTTTTTCCTGAATCGGTGCTCTTAAAAACGCCAGTTCCAGCGTAACTCGTACGTTGACTGTTTTCTTCCCCAGTGCCAACCCAAATAGTTTTACCGCTGTGATTCAGGGCTACCGCACCAATCCCGAACGAGCTTTGGTTGTCAAAGAGAGACGTCCAAGATTGCCCATCATCGTCGGTCCGGTACAGGCCACCAGTCGCATAAGCGACATAGACCTTGCTGGGATCACCCAAAGGGGCGGTTATAACGTTAACTCGTCCGCTTTGGATTTCTGGTCCAACACTCTTCCATTTGATTCCACTGAACGGACTGTCTGCTTCTAGCTTAAGGTGCTGCTGATATCCTTTCAGCCAAGACTCCGCCGACATCCCAATGACTGGAGTTGGATGATATTTCTTGCGCTGTTCATCTTTTGCGACATGTTTGGCTGGGGCATCCTGCCCCTCATCGGGGTCAGTTTGGGCGGAAGCGATGGCTGACAATCCCAACACAGGAACAAGTAAAAACCATGGGTAAGAACGCATTAAGGATCGTTCTACCTTGACGGGCCAGACGCTTGTCCTAGAAAACTCTGATTTTTAGAATTGAGTCTATCGGGACTTTGTGTTTCCAGTTTCGAACTCAGTGGCAACTTCCAAAGCTTTGAGCAAGCGCTCAATTTCATTAACCAAATCTTGCTTGGCACCCGAATCTTCACTGAAACTCCAATTGATGTGAGGAGGCATCACTGAAGGTTTAGAACCAACCATGGTAGGACGCATAGACTGTTCCATGATTTCAGGACGAGAACTGTTCGTTTGGCGATTCCCTAACTCTGTAAATCGGAAAGCCATCGAACGGTTAAAATCGTCGCAACGGCAATTACCAAAAGGATCCCAGCCAACATAACAGCCTGATCTAAATCCGATTCAAACCCCAAGTAAATGGCCAGTGGCATTGTTTGGGTCTTCCCCACCAAGTTTCCTGCAAAAAGGATTGTTGCTCCGAATTCACCCAATCCCCTGGCCCAGGCAGTGATGCCGCCACTCACCAGCGAGCGACTTGAAATGGGCAAAGTTATGGACTGAAAGAGCGTCATAGGGCCTGCTCCATCCAATGCAGCAGATTCCTCAATTTCGGACGACACTGCTGAGAATGCATTGATCGCATTACGGATATAGAAAGGACAGGAGACGAATGCCTGAGCCAGGACCACCGCCGCTGTCGTAAAAGCCAAATTTGTCGGCACCAAGCCATGGCGTCCAAAGGCCAATAATAGTCCAATTCCTGCCGCAGCTGGAGGCAATGCTAGTGGGAGATCAATTCCCACAATCATCAGTTTTCTAAGTGGGAATCGAAATCTTGCCAAAGCAAAGGCCAAAGGAGTCCCCAAGAATACAACTAGCGAGGCGCTTGCCAAAGATGTCATCAAACTTAGCCGGATGGCTTGCTGGAATTCGTCAGTTAAACTGGGCCGATTGGTGATGGCATGTTGGATGATCGCTACGATCGGTACCAGTAGAAAAGCCAACAAGGGAAATCCTGCAAGCATCCACAAGGTCCAATGCCCAAATAACCTTCGCATGGCTTCACCGCACAGAGCCGAAGCCGTAAGAATCCATCACGCTTTGCCCAACTGGGGATAAGACATAGTCGGCAAAGGATCGGCCAAGTGCGGAGAACGAAAGAAGTGGATAATTGGCCGTTACCTGCCATCGATCTGGAATCTTAGTGAATCTAACCTTGCCTCCCGCAAATTTGGCATCAGTGAGATAGACAATTCCAGCGTCCGCCTCCCCAATCTCGACTTTCGTAAGAACCGCCCGGACATCTTGCTCCCTGGACATCACTTTTTCCAGCAGTTGAGCTTTCCAAGCTGTTCCAAGGTCTTTCGACACTTTGTCCAACATCAGTTCAGTGTAATGCCCAACGGGTACACGACCATCAGCAACCACTAACCGTTCCGAACGAGGCAAATCTTTGGGGGATTGAATGGCAAGACCCTTTGGATTGAATACGATCACCAATGAATTGGTAGCAAAAGTCCGTGGCTTTCCAATCCCCTTTAGACCCTTCAGAGGTTCGAAGCCAGCGCTCATTAGCAAGTCGACTTTAGCACCGTTTCGAATCTGGGCTGCCAACTGCTGAGACCCACCAAAGTTCAGGAGGATATGTGAGTTCGGATGGGTGACCTGATATTTGGAAGCGATCTTGGTTGCTGCTTCCTTGAGAGAAGCAGCTGCGAAAACGGTCAGATCTTCAGCATGGCAATGCGTGACGCATAGAACGCCGAAAGCCATCCAAAGCGAGCGAAGATTCATCGACATACTGTACTAGAAAGAATCCCTCAGTGCGTTTAGCCATCAATGCGGTTGATGAACGTTGTGACGCTTTCTAGCACTAAGCTTGGATATTCCCGATGTGGTACGTGACCACAATTTGCAAACATCACGATCTCAGACTGAGCTCCAGCCCATTTCGCAATGGATTCTGGGAATGCATTTGATCCGAATTCATCTCTGTCTCCGTGAAGAATCAAAGCAGGACAATGGATCGAGGGAAGACTATCGGATAGCTTCCAATCCGATTTACTTGGCTCTAGCCATACGTCGGTCCAGGCATCTAGAACCCACTGCGCCTTCTTTCCATGCCACCTTACCAGCCTTGCAAATTGACTTGGGTCGGCAAACTCTTGCTTCGCCAGTTCTATTGCATCGATTGTTTTCTGTTCCAAAAAAGCTTGGGCAGATTCACATATGACTCCCAGGCAATGTTCCTTATCCAGTCCGGCTCCATGAAGGGCTATCGACCCACCCACTGAATGTCCAAACAGAAAATAATCTGTGATTCCCAAAGCACTGCGTAGTGCAGGAATTATAAGGTTCGCTTCATCCAAGATGAAATTGCCGAATGGAAGGGCATCGAGTTCAGAGGAACGGCCATATCCAGCTCGGTCATAAGCAATTACGGGCCTATGTAAAGCTACCGCGAGTTCGGCAGGAAACTTCCTCCATAAGTCCACACAACCCAATGAATCGTGAATCAGGATAACTGGAGCGTAATGCATCAGAGTTTGAGGAAACCAATGTTTCACATAAATTGAGTTCCCATGAATCGATAGAATTTTTTCCTCTATCATTGGTCTACCTAAACTCACCCAATGATTCTACGCATTCAACATCCAAGACCGCTTGTCAAAATACAGTAGACAAATATATACTATTTTCATGGAAACACTAAACTCGGCGTTCATCACTTCCATCGAGAAATCGCGAGCATTTTTCTTGCGCCACCTATCTGGCCTTACCCATGAACAAGTCGACTGGAAACCCTATCCAGAGTGCAAGAACGTTCTGGAAACCATCCAACATTTGATTATTGATGACCGTATGGCAATCGAATCTATGCAGACGATGGAGGAACCGAACTATGACGCTTGTGTGATCACCGAAACGGACTACGACAAATTGCTCGAGATGCTTGATGCATCGCATAAGGCTTTGATTCAATACTTGAACAACCGCTTTGTGGACGGCACGCCCGACACATTGGGTAGTGCTTGGGGGGCCATTATGCCAGCACCCTTAGCGATCAGCTACCTCGCTTCTGAAGATTTTTATCACGCAGGCCAAGTAGCCTTTATCAGGCAAGCGACAGATCCAGCATGGGATTATTACTCCAATATCTATGGTGTCGCCGAGTAATTCACCCCTCCCCAATTCTTTGGGGCGAAACCAAAAGCTTCTGATATAATCAGTAGAATAATGTCTATCGTTCAGTTCGACCGTCCCTTGGTGCTATCCAATGATTTCGAGCCCAAAGGTGATCAAGGGACAGCCATTGCCGGACTTGTTGATGGTCTAGAATCGGGCTATCGATTTCAGACCCTATTAGGCGCGACCGGTACAGGAAAGACGTTTACGATGGCCAGCGTCATTGAACGCACCCAACGTCCAGCTTTGATTCTTGCCCACAACAAAACCCTTGCCGCTCAGTTGTGCCAGGAATTCCGAGCATTCTTTCCCGAGAATTCCGTTCAGTATTTCATCAGCTATTACGATTACTATCAGCCGGAGGCCTATGTTCCGGGAGCTGATCTCTATATTGAAAAAGACTCTTCGACCAATGAAGAGATTGAAAGACTCCGACACTCGGCCACCCATGCTTTGCTAGAAAGACGGGATGTCATTGTCGTAGCGTCTGTCTCATGTATTTATGGCCTAGGCTCTCCAAGTGAATACGCGGACGCAGTTGTTACCTTTGAAACTGGCGGTACGTTTGACTTAGATGAAGCTCTTAAGAAGCTTGTTTCGATGCAGTTCACTCGAAACGAAATGGTGTTGGATCGAGGCACCTTCCGTGTCAGGGGGGACACCCTTGAGATTCAACCAAAAGACGAAGAAATTGTAACCCGAGTCGAATTTTTCGGCGACACAGTTGAGCGGATTCGACTCTTTGATCCGCTAACAGGTGAGGTGCTAGACGAACCCGTTAAGGTATCCGTATTCCCCGCAACACACTATGTGACCCCTTGGGAGCGGATGGACGATGTGATCGAGCAGATCACTGCCGAAATGGAGGCCCAATGTGCTTTGTTTGTTTCTCAAGGAAAGCTCCTAGAAGCCCAGCGCCTCAGACAAAGAGTTGACTTCGATATCGAAATGATGAAGGAGGTTGGCTACTGTAACGGGATTGAAAATTATTCTCGGTATTTCGATGGCCGCGCACCAGGAACTGCTCCTTACACATTATTGGACTTCTTACCGAGTGATGCCATCGTATTCATCGACGAAAGCCACCAAACATTGCCCCAAATCAGAGCGATGTACAACGGTGACAAGCAGCGCAAATCAATCTTGGTGGACTACGGGTTTCGTCTTCCCAGCGCTCTAGACAATAGACCCTTGAAGTTTGAGGAGTTTCTTGAGCGGGTTCCTCAGGTGGTCTATGTGAGTGCGACTCCTGGTCCCTTTGAGAAAGAAACCGAAAGCCAGGTTTGTGAGCAGATTATCCGTCCAACGTTCATCATCGATCCAGAAGTTGATATTCGGCCGACCAAGGGTCAGATTGATGACCTCATTGGTGAGATTCAGAAACGAGTTGCCCTGGGTCAGAGAACTCTGGTTACAACCTTGACAAAAAAGATGTCTGAGGACTTGACAGGATATCTACAGGATTTAGGCGTCAAAGTTCAATATATTCACTCAAATGTCCATTCGTTGGATCGACCTGAAATCCTGCGTGACTTGCGTTTGGGCGTTTACGACGTCATCGTAGGCGTTAACCTTTTGCGAGAGGGATTGGACCTTCCCGAGGTGACATTAGTCGCCATTCTTGATGCCGATAAAGAAGGATTTCTCCGTTCGGAGACGTCACTAATTCAAACGATTGGACGAGCTGCACGTAATGTAAATGGCACAGTAATCATGTATGCGGATGTGATAACCGGATCCATGGAGAGAGCCATCGGGGAAACCAATCGTCGACGTGACACCCAATTGCGCTACAACGAACTACATGGTACGGAACCCGTCACGGTTCATAAAATTGTACGAGAAACGGTTCGAAGCTATGAGGCGGTTGCCGAGGTGGTGTCTCAATACAGTAGTGAAACTCGATCCAAGCTCGGTAAGGACGGTTCACCCATTCGAGTGGAGGACATTCCTATCTTGATTGATAACCTGGAGAAGGATATGAAAGACCTTGCCAAGGCTATGGAATTTGAGAAAGCTGCCAACATCCGCGACGAAATCGTTGCCCTTCGTGGCCTGTTGGGAACGAGCGATGGTCGTTTGGGCTCCGGCAAGCGGAAGCTCAAACGACACGCTGGACGCTCTTAGCGGTGTGAGAATTTGGTCCCAGATGGACCTCTTCTCATACCGTTGGGTGAACCACCAGGTCGGCTGGTTGGTGCCATCGGGCGACCGTTTGGTCTGCCACCCATTGACGGACGCTTACCAAACTTCGAACGATCAGGTCGGGTAAATCGCTCCATTGGAAGTTCGCTATGTTTGGACAGGGGAATCTCTGTTCGAATCAGACGCTCAATGTCTTGTACATCTTTCACCTGCTCCGGAGTAGCCAAAGTAATGGCGTGGCCAACTTCACCAGCTCTGCCAGTTCGTCCAATTCGGTGTACGTAATCATCAGGATTGTCTGGCAAATCGTAGTTGATTACCAGAGCGATCTGCTTGACATCAATTCCTCGGGCAGCGATATCGGTGGCCACGAGGACTCGGTAGTCACCGCGTTTAAAACCATCCAGTGCTGCGCGTCTCTGAGCCAGTGTTCGATCTGAGTGAAGTTCTGCAGACGAATGCCCCATGTGGTGCACTTGGCGAGCCACTTTACGCGCGCCGTGCCTGGTTCGTGCGAAGACCAAGACAGAACCACGGCTCTCACTCAAGAGTCGCTTGAGCAGTTCACCCTTGTCTTCATGCTTCACGACATAAAGCTCTTGAGAGACCAGATCAGCAGTCTTGCCTGGCGACGCAACTTCTACACGAACGGGGTTTGTCATGTAGGACCGCGCAATATCAATGATTTCGTCCGGCATCGTGGCTGAAAACAGCATAGTTTGTCGCTCAGCCGGCACTTCTCTAAAGATCTCTCGAATAATCGGAGCAAATCCCATATCCAACATTCGGTCAGCTTCGTCTAAAACGACAATTGTAATCGGCTTGAGTGTCACCGATCGCTGCATCATGTGGTCCTTCAATCGGCCGGGAGTTGCGATAATCGCGTGTGGCCTTGCCTTAATTTGGGCAACTTGCCTTCCCATTGGTGCTCCACCGATGAGAACAGCTGTTCGGAAACCTAAATGGCGACCAACTTTTTGGAAAACTTCGTCGATCTGAAGAGCTAATTCACGCGTCGGGGCAATGATTAAGGCAACGCCGCCCGAATCTCGAAGCCTCTCCATGATGGGCAATCCAAAAGCCAAGGTCTTCCCTGTGCCTGTTTGGGCGATGCCAATGACGTCACTTCCTCCCATCGCAACGGGAATAGCTTTTGACTGGATAGGAGTTGGAACCGTGTACTGGAGTCGGTTCAAAACTTCAAGTAAATCGGAATGGAGGGAAAGACTTGCAAAGTCTTGGGCGGTAGTTATAGGGGAATCAGACATAAATTGCGACTCGGCTTCGGAGAAACCGAGCTCACCTATTATGACGCCTCAATCCAAGAAAATGTCAGCAACTTGAACTTACTTCGCCAACAGGTTACATTTGCCGAGACTTGTCAAGATTTCTTTGGATGAGTTTCAAGGAAATGCCAAAGCAGCGTAGCCGCATCTACGCCAGTCTTTGATTCAACTCCGTATTTGGTTACTCCGCCTGGCCAATCATGAACGCCATTTCCAATTGATACGAGAACCACCTCCGTTCCATGACTGCCTCCCGAATAAGTTTCGGTCACAACGTTGCCACCTTGGGTCTCTACAACGGATGGGGTTAGGTTGCAGCCATCTGCTTTTGCCCAATATTTTGCCGACGCGGCAGCCGAGTACCCATGGAGCAATGCAGTCGAACCTGAGTCATATTGGACCATTGGATCTCGCTTGCCATGAATGATCATCACTGAAACTGGAGCGAGAGGTGGCGGAATGCGATTCCCTTCCCCGGCACCTGGAACTCCAATCGTTCCCGAAACTGCCCCAATTGCCGCGATCTTGGATGAAAGGCGCGCGGCCAAAAGGTGGGTCATGAATGCTCCATTGGAATGCCCAACTACATAAACACGATCTGTATCAATTCCAATTTGCTTCTCGACACGAGTAATCAACTGGTCCAGAAAGGCTACATCGTCCACTTTTGTACCGGTGAGGTTAAAAAAGCCAGCATTCCAGCCGTGCATGCCATCGTTACCCAATCCATCAGGTGCAACCATCACAAAACCCTTCGATTCCGATAATTCACCCATCCGAGTGTAGGTTTCAGCGTTGGTGGCTGTGCCCGTCAATCCGTGCAAAACCAGAACTAACGGCAATCTCTTTTGTCCGTTGTAATTCGGAGGGACCCGCATGATATAGGAGCGAGTCAAACCACCACACTGAAATCGGTCTACGTACCTTCCGGGTGCACTCATCGGAAGTGAAGCAATTCCTGAGCTTGGGGCTTGGCCTGCACTGATTGTAAGTAAGCCTATACCGAGAATGCTGACTAAATTCATGGCCTTGAAATGGGGTGCAATCATTTCCCAATATTCAGATACGTTGAAGAACCTATACCGGCTGCTTCTGAATTGGCAAAAGAGTATAGGGTAATATAGTCTTTCGCGTCTCGGGTCGAAGCTTCCCTCTCGCACAAGACGCCTAAGAGAGACTTTCCATGGCAAAAAGAATTACACACAACATCAAGTTGAATATCCCCGCGGGTAAGGGAACCCCGGCTCCCCCAGTAGGTCCGGCTCTTGGTCAAGCTGGAATCAACATGATGGAGTTCTTGAAGAAATTCAATGAGCAGACAGCTCCTCAAATGGGCTTCGTCATGCCGGTTGAAATTACCGTTTTCGAAGATCGATCCTACACATTTAAGATTAAGCAACCCCTGACAACGGACTTGATTAAGCGGGCTGCTGGCATTCAAAGAGGTGCCGCCAACCCCAAGACCGATAAGGCAGGCGTTCTGACTCGAGACCAGTTGAGAGAAGTCGCCAAGCTGAAGATGTCCGACCTTAACACCAAGGACGAAGAAATGGCCATGCGAATTGTCGCTGGTGCGGCTCGCTCCATGGGTGTCCGCGTCGAAGGCTAAGGCTTTTATACATCTTAAAGAGTGCTACTGAATGCAGTAGCACTCTTTTTTTGTGGATGCTATGTCACCCTAAAACGTTCTAGGGAGAATTGCCTGAATTTCCGATACACTAGATATGTCGAAGGAGAGGTCGACAAAAACTCACAGACCTCTATCTTCAACAAACCCCTGAAACGGTCAGTGTCGACTGGAGTCTAATAAAGTAAGTCGCGGACCAACTCTATGTCACCTACGGTGTTATCACTCATATGTATTCTCAGCTTTGGGATGCCCAGTGGAGGTCCCAATGAGGATGGTTTTGATGTCGGTGCACATGCAGACTCTCAATGTGCTGCTGACGCAATTCGAGAATTTGCCAGTACTGATGGAGCATTCTTGGCAGCCGGCCTACTTAAGAAGAACTACCAAAAGGATAATCTCTCGACCCTCCTTCAATATCCCACAAACACGGTCGTAGTTCTCAGCTTAACGGGAAATCAGATCCGGGCAGCATTTGAAAGATCTGTATCTGCTTATCCACAGCCCAGTGAGATTTTTCTGCAAATTTCAGGGTTTGAGGTGACATTCAAGAAGTCTGGCGCGCCTAACAGTCGTATCACTAACATACTGGTGAATGGCGCCAAGCTAGAGGACACCAAGAGCTATGAGGTTGCGATGCCTTCGTCATTAGCGCACGGTGGATTGGGTTACTTCAAAATATGGGAAAACGCGAAAACAGTCAAAACATTCGACAAGTCAACTCTCGAACAGATTCTCAAGGGCAAAAAAGGCTCCGACTCGCCTCCACGTTGGTCGGCAGCTTCCTAATTCTATCTTCGTGTTTCGCTCATCAAGACGAAAAAGCCTTCCGGCAAGACCGGGCTTGGTCTGACTTGATCAAGCAATGCGCATTTGGCCCGCGAAAGCCTGGAACCAGTGCCCACAAGAATTGCCGAGACTACATTGCCGCAGAAATGAAAAAGAACTGCGACAACGTCCACTTACAACAGTTCTCCCATGTTTGGACGTCTACAGGGTCACCAATTACGATGTGGAATATTATTGGTGAGCAGAACTACAAGAATGCCAAGGTCAAAGTTGTACTTTTTGCTCACTGGGATACTCGTCCCACAGCAGACGAAGAGCGTGACACCGATAATAAGAAGCTTCCCATACCCGGTGCCAACGATGGTGCAAGCGGAGTAGCCGTCCTCTTGGAACTCATGCGAGTGCTCAAAGACCAGTTACCTCCGACTGTCGGTGTCCAATATGTCATGACTGATGGTGAGGATCTTGGACCCGGTGAAGATGAGATGTACTTGGGTGCAGAAGTCTATGCGAAGTCAATCCAGAAGGAAACCAAAGCCAATTACGGAATCCTGCTGGATATGATTGGACAGAAGGATCTAGCGGTCCCCAAAGAAATCAACAGCATTCGGTATGCCAACCGTTTGATCTCTGCCCTCTATGAGCATGCGGCCAAAGTAGGTTTGGCAGACGCATTCCCAAGCGTCACTGGGGAGGACATTGATGACGATCACCTCCCGATGATCAAGGCTGGGCTTCCCACAATTGACCTCATTGAGTTCTCTGGCTACATGCCTTACTGGCACACGCTACAAGATACACCCGACAAGTGTTCTGCAGATTCGCTTGGCAAGGTTGGCAGATTACTTCAAACCTGGCTGCAAAAGCCCACACCCTTTACCAATGGGGGCTAATTCAGATCAGGGGTAAGGAGGCGGAAGCGATTCTCACGAACGTCACTGCGTTCTAAAAGGATCGCTTCTGCTTGTAACCCTTCCTTCACTGAGTTTGCGTCCGAAGTCTGTTCTGGGTCCGCCAACTGCATCCAAAGACCATCCAGTACAGACATCGCCTCATCAACAGAAGCACCCTGCAGTTCTCTCAATCGAGTTAGAATATCTGCTGGAATTTCACTTTTCCCACTGATCGCACAGGCAATTTTCGAATTCGAATAGTCGCCATCAAACTCAAGAACATAATAGGTGTCCTCATTTGGATTCGAGCCGACTTCAGCCAGTAAAGAACGGGCAACAACAGGCGAGGTCCCAAAATCAGAGAAGGCTTTCTTAAGTGGAGCACTCAGAGCAGTAACCACCCTCTGAATATTCACATCCTCTTCGCTCCGATTGAATGCCTCCTTACTGGCAAACTCAAGAGCGGCCATGCGAATGCTCTCTACGTCTGACTGATGACCGACTCCTGCATACACAATGCGATCGTAGATTTCAAATATCTTTCTAGCCTGTCGCCTATAGGTGTAGACGAGAATGCCGTCAAGCAATGAAACCGCCACAACAGGCATGCCTTGAGACAGCTTGCTTTCGATGTATTGGGCCCGGTTATGAATCCCTTCTTGCCAATCGTAAGGAGTGAACACAATCATTTATACTCTTTTCCGAAGACAACGTCGGCGACTCTCACAAACCATCTTTCCCAAGCGTCCTTATGAAGCAAGTGTGAGGCAAATCGATGAGCAAGAATGAGTCCTCCCCAAAATCTTCCCAACAGCCATCTTGGTCCATCCGGATCGCCACTGTGTCTGGCATTCCCCTTCGGATTCACTTCACATTCTTTCTCTTCTTGGCCTGGATCTCAGTTGCCAGTTCGGGGAATCAGGGCATTCCGATGGTCTTGTTTCTTCTTGCGATCTTTCTATGCGTGATGTTGCATGAATTGGGGCATGCACTTGTCGCACGTCGCATGGGAATTACGACGAAGGATATAACGCTTTATCCCATTGGGGGGATAGCCATGTTAGAGGGGCGCCCAGCCCCTCGGCAAGAGTTTTGGATTGCTTTGGCTGGCCCGTTAGTCAACATCCTAATTGCAGCAATACTTGCAGTAGGAGCATTGATATTTGAAGGCGGCTTTGGGCGGATGCTGGGAGATCTCAAACAGGCATCTATGTTGGATTCCCTACTCATCGCGAATTTGACGCTTGCTGGATTTAACCTTATCCCTGCGTTTCCGATGGATGGTGGGCGAGTTCTCAGATCAGCACTGGCACTTCGAATGCCAGAGGATTCGGCAACCCAAATAGCGGGTGGAATCGGCCAAGGTTTGGCAATTTTACTTGGATTGGTCGGAATCTTTAGTCAAGGCTATGTACTGATCCTGATCGCTTTTTTCGTCTTCTTCGGAGCATCACAAGAAGTTTCCTCGACCGTAACACGGTCGTTCTTGCATGGCCATACGGTGGCTGATGCCATGCAAACCAGATTCAGGACAATTTTGAGTGGGGACACCATGCAGACTGCTGCAAACATGCTTTTGGATGGGTCGCAACACGACTTTCCTGTCATGTATGGTGAAGAAGTCTTGGGACTTCTTCTGCGAAATAGTATTGTTCAAGGCTTGGCAGTTGAAGGACCTGATGGATATGTCGCAAGCAGAATGGATCGAGAGTTTAAGGTCGTTCCTCCAGACTTCCCTCTAGAATCGGTTAGCGACCTATTTAATCAGGCGGATACTGCCCCGATCCTAATCATGCGAGATGATCACTTGGTTGGAATGCTTACCATGGAGAACCTTGGCGAGTTTGTCATGCTGGAACATGCAAAAGCTCAAAACATGAATCGGCAAGCATAGCGTTTGGCTATGCTTTGGGTCACCTCTTTGACTTGGCTGTATATGCCAGAACCAGAGTGTTCACGTCCGCACTGCTAATCGATAAAGTCTCATCATGTAGCGACATGATGTCGGTTGCATCGGGGCTATGTCCCCAAATCCCAAGTGCATGGCCAAACTCATGCATCGTGACTCTCTTAAGTTTCATGTCAGAGACTGGTACCCCTTCATCGACTACAGCGAGGGAAATTACGGCAGCTGGTCCCAATTCTCTTGTCATGCCTTCATATCCCAAAGCTTGGGAACGTGTCCCCAGCCATATAATGACGTCCGCACCTCGAGCAACTTGTGCTTGGATTACTTCCATGGTTGCTCCTCCACCTGGCACCGATTTGGTGGCCTCACTCCAAGCTAAGCAAGCATCCTTAACAAGTTGAAATCTCAATGGAGTGAAATAGGGACTCTGATTGAGAACAACAACTTTCAGAGGAAAGTTCTTTCGGGACGCAACAAGTTTTGGCTTAACATGACTTCCGTCGAACGGCGTAAGCATCCTATCAGCATAATTGGAATCATCAACATGATTCAGCGGCCCGAAACTTGTTGGCCCAACCAATGCTGCAAAGACTGTTGCTAAAGTTCCGCTTAATAACCACATGACTCAACTTCTACAGTCAATACAATGATGCCGTGAGATGAGGAATTGATGAAGACGCCAAAACGACTAACAAGCGCTCGAAGGTTTACGGCTCGAACCCTTTTCGCTTGCTCAGCAATGGCTACTGTTACTCTAACAGTAGCTGAGACCTGGGCTCCGTATGTGGCTGTAAAGGAAAAAATCTCACTCACTATGCCAGAAGGCGTTAAGCCTACGGAATCTACTTACAATGTTTCTGGCTTGGTTGTTCAAGCCCGCCTATACGGAGCGCGGTCCACCAAATCCTTCTGCTCGCTCTCAGTTTATCGATTTCCCAAAGGTGTTGATCCCAACTTGGTGACAGAGTTCTCCGCATATTTGGCTCAGGGTTTTGCCTCAAAGGTTCAATCACCAGTCTTAGAAGAACATCAACAAGTCTTAGATGGAATGTTGGGCCAATTCAAATCGCTGGATGTCGGTGATCAGCGAATTGGACTTTGGATAGCCAAAATCAATGGGAATATCGTGGCTTTATCGCTACGAACTGATCTGAAGAATTTCGATCAGGCCCTTCAAAAAGTCTTCCGTTCCTTCACAATTCTAGACTGACTTAAACCTCATCAATAATCATTCCAAGCGCTCCTCCCGCCATTGGTAGATCTTCAAGATCAGGCAAACTGACCTGAACGGACTCTAAGCTAAATACCCAACGGACGAAAACTGGAACTGGAGCTCCTCTACCGATTGGCCTGGCCACCCAGCGTGGTGAAACCATCACATAGGCGCAAAGTTTTTCATGGACCTCAATCGCTGAATTCAGCCAGACCAAATGCCATCCTCCCGGCGCATCGGCGTAATCAAAGCTCTGGGTAACTTCTCCCTGTAACGGTAGGAAATGAGCCAGTTCTGATTGATCATCTTCAATCGTGAGTTCGATCAACTCAGTCGCCAGATTTGGACATGAGCCAATAAAATTACTTATGGGAGCTTTGTGATAGAGAGGCATTCTGTTTCCGATTCACTCTAAGATGGCCGATGAGGAGTGCAATGTCGCTGGGTCGTACGCCCGGTATTCGTGATGCTTGCCCAACGGTAGTAGGTCGAATTCGTGTGAGCTTTTCCTTGCTCTCATAGCTCAATCCGTTCATATCCATGAAGCTGAAGGTGTTTGGAATCCACATCTCTTCCAATCGCTTGGACTGATCGGCAAGTTTTTCTTGTTTCTGAATGTAGCCGTCGTACGAACCTGCAAGTTCAAGTTGTTCAAACACCTGAGGATCGTTGGATATCTCAATCTCAAGGCCACATCGCTTTGCCAAATCCAAGGCTCGACTCAAGTTCATCTCCGGACGTTTGAGAAGATCAAACAGCGAGAGTTTCCCTGGTACCTCCGCAGTTCCCGACTGACTGAGCGTTGCATTATGAATTGGGTAAATGTACGTGTTAGACAGACTTTCTTTGCCTGCGACGATCCCATCTAGTTTGCGACCGAATCGTCTCCATCGCTCTTCGCTACACAGGCCGACTTGCCTCGCTATCGGTGTCAGACGCTGGTCGGCATTGTCATGCCGCAGAAGCAAACGATGTTCGGCACGAGCCGTGAGCATACGATAAGGATCTTCAACCCCTTTTGTGACAAGATCGTCAATCATAACGCCAATGAAAGAATTGGATCGCGGGAAATCAACTGGCGATTCTGATCGGACCCATTGCACAGAGTTGATCCCGGCCACGATTCCTTGGCCACCAGCCTCTTCATAACCACTGGTGCCATTTAACTGCCCCGCCATGAACAGCCCACCCAAGAGCTTTGACATTAAGTGAGGGCTCAACTGAAGTGGGTCGGCCATGTCGTATTCAACGGCATACCCTGGTCGAATCATTTCGACATGTTCAAGACCTGGAATTGTTCGTAGCAAACCGATCTGAACTTCTGCCGGCAAACTTGTCGAGACACCTTGCACATAAACAGACTCTCCTCCCCACTCTTCCTTTTCCAGAAAAACAGGGTGATTATCTTTATCAGCAAAGCGAACGATCTTGTCTTCAATGCTTGGACAGTAGCGTGGTCCGATTCCCTCTATTTGCCCCGAATACATTGCACTCAAGTGAAGGTTCTGTCGGACCAGCTCATGAGTCAAAGATTCAGTTCTGGTTTGCCAGCACGGAAGAAGATCGTGCTTCGGATAAGTCCGATCGTGCAGGAAACTCAAAGGTCCGGCCTCCGGCTCACTTTCAAGTGGAGGAGTTTGGGAAAGGTCAATTGAGGACAGCTTAACTCTTGGAGTTGTACCGGTCTTGAACCTTCGAAGTCGAACACCAATATCGATCAGGAAAGGTGAAAGTCCAGTCGATGCTTGGTCTCCAGATCGAGCGGCTACCGTTTTCTTCTGTCCCTCATGGCACAAGCCATTCAAGAATGTACCGGTTGTTAGAATGACGGCTCCAGCCGACAGCTTGACTAATTCTCCATTGATTGTCGCTTGTACGCCTGCGACACGATCGCCTTTCGTCAGGATCGTTTCAACCACTCCCTCAAGCATAGTTAGGTTCGTTTGCTCACCCATAACCTGCTGCATCACTTCTGGATAAAGTGTCTTGCATACATGAGCTCTCACGGTTTGCACCGCTGGCCCCTTACCGGTGCCCACCCGACGAATGTGAGTCAAGGCAAAATCAGTTGTGACCCCCATTTGTCCACCAAGAGCATCAATTTCACGTGCAATGTGCCCTTTTGCTGGACCTCCAATACTGCAGTTACAGGGCAGGTGGCCCACCCGATCAAGGCGCATGGTGATACATGCAGTTTTGGCACCCATTCTTGCCGATGCCAAGGCTGCCTCAATGCCGGCATGACCGGCACCCACCACAATAACGTCAAATTCCCTCACCATCCCCTATTGTACTGGTAGATGCGAGTGCGCCTATGACCAACCAAGACTTGGAGAAGTCGCGGTACAGTGAAACCAGTGATGCAAACTTGGGTTGTCCACCTTTTCGCCTATCTCAAAGAGCGCCATGGAACGTCTGTTGAGGTCCAAGCAGGAGCTACGGCTAAGGAGATTCTCGATGCCCTAACGGCAAAGGGCATCAACGTTACGTCTTGTCGCCTCGCGGTCAACAATGAATTTGCCAAGCCAGAAACAGTTGTTGCAGCAGGTTCCGACTTGGCGGTGATTCCCCCAGTAAGTGGTGGCTAATTCCAGCGGGACGCGAGTACTTCAGCCATCTTCTCAAGGAATGATTCATCAGAAGAATCAAATGCTCCCACCGTATGTCCATCAATATCAATCTGCCCCAGAATCATTTGACCATCTTTGATCAAAACGACGATTTCTGATCGGGTTTGAACACTGCAGGACAGGTAGTTTGAGAGTTCTCGAACATCCTCAATGACCTGATTCTTGTTCTCCGCGACGGCAGTTCCACAAACACCCCTTCCAACGGGTATTCGTGTGTGATCGGTCGAAGCTCCAACATATTCATCTAGGTGAAGCTCTTGGCCCACCAAGGAATAGATACCACTCCAATTGTAATGAGGCAATCCTGAAAGCAACTCCATAGCAAACTTACGCAGTGGGGCACCAGAAAGAGTCGAAGCAGAGAGGAGACTCAGAATCTTTTCAGATTCAGATTGGCTGATCATGGTTTTATTCTGGCGCGGAAGCTGACATGATGTGAATATGGGTGATGTTAAAGCCGTCTACTTGACCACCGAACCGATTAATTCTGCTGAGCTCATAAACCTTGTTCGTGATGAACGATTGGGAGGAATCGTGCTTTTTTCAGGTGAGATTCGATCGATTACTGGCGAGATAGACACCTCGCAGCTCACATACGAAGCTCATGAGACGATGGCACTGGTTCAAATGAAGAAGATTGCAGAGGAGGCAGCAGTGAAGTGGGACGCGAACATCGTGATGAGTCATCGAATTGGTGAGCTACTGCCAGGAGAGACCGCCGTTGTTTGTATTGCCGCATGCGCTCACCGGTCCGCCGCGTTCGAGTGTTGTCGATTTTTGATTGATCAAATTAAAGAAGATGTCCCGATCTGGAAGAAGGAATTTGGATCTCAAGGGCAAGCATGGATCGCTGGAGACCGCAGACAAACCGACTGAACTGAGGATATCCCTAACAATATTCAGACATGAGGCCTTATTGGCTTATCGCATTTGAGCCAGGGTTCCCGGATAAATACGGCGGGTACCCTTTATGTGCTCAACGTCGAGCATCACGCTTCGGCGTTTTAATGAATGAGCATGAATCAAGTAGATGTAACAATTGTTGGCGGTGGCCCTTGTGGTCTTTTTGCAAGCTTCTATGCTGGGTTAAGAGGCATGTCGGTACGGATTATCGATTCTCTTCCAGAACTGGGCGGACAGTTGGCTGCTTTGTATCCTGAGAAATACGTCTACGACATGCCAGGATTTCCCAAAGTTCTCGCAAAAGACTTAGCCAAAGACCTTATTGAGCAAGGACTCCAATTCAACCCTGAGGTTGTGCTGGAAGAGACTGCTTCTGAGTTGATCAAAACGGATGACGGATATATCATTCGAACCACCTCCGGGCTTGAATTACCAACCAAGACGATCATTATTTCAGCCGGTGCAGGCGCCTTCAGTCCTACCAAAATCGGTGTTGAGCGGGAGGAAGAACTGACCGGAAAGGGAATCCACTACGGCGTCCGTGACAAATCTGTCTTTGCTGGCAAGAAACTAGCCATTATCGGCGGTGGAGACAGCGCTTTCGACTGGTGTATCAATTTGGAAGAGGTTGCTGGTCAAATCTCGTTGATTCACCGACGAGACGTGTTCAAAGCTCATGAGGACAGTATCGATCGGGTCAAAGCCAGTTCAGTTGAGATGAAGATTTGGTATACGGTTAAGGAACTTCACGGCGACGAAGCACTAACCGGGGTAACACTTGAAAACACTCAGACAAAAGAGCTGGAGCACTTCCCTTGCGATGCCGTCATCGTCAATATCGGATTCAAGTCGAATTTGGGACCGATCAAAGACTGGGGCCTGAATATCGTAAAGAATCAAATCCAGGTTGACGACAAGTATCAGACGAATCTCCCCGGCGTATTCGCAGTCGGTGATGTTTGTACGTTTGGAAGCAAGTTGAAGCTGATTGCAACAGGTGTTGGTGAAGCAGCCACCGCAGTCTGCTTTGCCAAGACTTTCCTGGATCCATCCGCAAAGTTGTTCCCAGGTCATAGCTCAGACTTGGACTTGACGGCTACAGGCCACTAAATTAGGCTTGGTGCCAGCGGGCTCAACACGCTGGCACCAATTCTCCCCCAGATTTGTTGCTTTGCCCAAGACACTAGCGTGTCTTAGGATTTGAAAGGCATGACACAGCAACAAAGTTTGGGGATCCGAGTCCTCATCTCCGCAATTCTCCTCGGTCTCGCAGGAGATCTCTTAATTCGAGATTTTGATTGGGGTATCGGTTTCGCAATTTGGTCTTGGTTGATTGCTGGCGGTCTTGCCTACCTGATTAGATTCAAGACATTCGCGATATCAAAGCAAATCCTTGCCTTAATCCCAATTACAATTCTTTTTTCAACTTCGTTTGGGTGGCGAGATGCCATGGAGCTAAAGGGACTCAACTTTCTTTGCTTGTTTTTGACAGTTGGGATCATCGGCCTGAGGTCCCGTTCTGGAAATATTTTTCGGGCAACAATCTTTGACTATACATTGCGCATTATTGAGCGCTGGTTGATCTTCTTGGGCGACTTTGTCCACCTGATTCAACTAGACGGACAATGGAAAGAAGTCAGAAAGGTCCAACATGGCGAAGAATATGCATCGATTGGAAAGGGAATCCTGATCACCATACCGATCCTCCTGATATTTGGCTCCCTGTTTGTCAATTCGGATGCTGTCTACCGCCACTACGTCAACAAGGTTTTCGATTTCGATGCCAGTAGTCTGATGTCCCACCTCCTCGTCATGTCCTGTTGCTCATGGTTACTCGGTGGCTTTTTCCGACGGGTGTTTTTCAATCCAGAAGATCCATTGACTCCTTTGGGGCCACCAAAGCCACATCCAGTGGGAAATATCGAAGTGAGCATCGTTTTGGGTTCTTTGAACCTTCTCTTTGCCTCGTTCATCATCGTGCAATTTCGAACACTGTTTGGCGGGGACAAGTTTGTACAGGTGACAGCTCATTTGTCTTATGGAGAATATGCACGACAGGGCTTCTTTGAACTCGTGATTGCATCCTTGTTGGGTCTCACCATTCTCACGGGAAGTCGAGGATTCATCTCTATCTGGATTTCTTCGCAATGGACAAGATACAAGCAATTCGCTTTATGTCTAATTACTTCGATCTTCGTTGTAATGGCATCGGCGGTTTACAGACTAGCGCTATACGTTCAGGCATACGGCTTCACCGTAGACCGGTTCTATGCGCTTGCATCATTGATCTGGTTAGGCATGGTGTTGACCTGGTTCATGGTTTGCACTTTACGTAAGCTCCAAGATCAATTTGCCTTTGGAGCCTTTGTGAGTCTGCTGGTAGTGGTCCTCGGCCTCAACATCGTGAATCCCGATTCGATGATCGCAAGGATCAACTTAGCACGGCCGGCAGCAAAGATCGACTCGAAATACCTTACAGGTTTGAGTTTAGACGCAACCCCAACCCTGATCGAAGGAATTCGAACCATGCCCAAAGAGCGACAGTCAGAGATGATCAACGTGTTCAAATCCCAACACTCGGACCTTATCTATCGAGATTGGCGCACTTGGAACCTGTCAGTAGGCGCTGCTCGCGAAGCTTTAGAGCGTAATGGCCTTTGATCGCTAACTTCAAACTCGCTAGACTGTTGAAACGTCTACTGATACAGTAAAATCTGCCCACGAGTCGATTCTTCGACACGTGGAGGAAACCGAACACATTGGCTAGCGCATACACCCCCGGCCTTACCGTCAGCGGAGACATTATTGTCAGACGAACCCGACGGCTCCCTATCAAAGGAGATGTACTTGTTAAAGTCGGCGATCATGTTGGCCCCAATCAAGTCGTGGCACAAGCCTTGTTACCTGGCATTCTCCAGACTGTGAAAGTCGCAGAGAAACTCGGAATTGATGCCCAAGATGTCACACCAATGCTTAAGGTAAAGGTCGGTGATGCCATTGCAAAAGAACAATTGATCGCAGAAGGCAAAAAGCTCTTTGGCTTCTTCAAAGCGCCTGCGGTGAATTCTGACTTTGCTGGCACGCTCGAAAGCATCTCAGAAGTAACTGGAAACCTCCTCGTACGTGAGCCATCTATACCGGTTGATATCAAAGCCTATGTTAAGGGCTCTATTGCCGAAATCCTGCCTTCTGAAGGTGTCATCGTTGAAACAAGATGTGCGATGATTCAAGGAATTTTTGGAGTAGGTGGAGAACGAACTGGTTCGATCCGAGTAGCGGTTAAAGATTGCTCACAAGTCTTGGATGCCGATTCAATATCTGAATCAGACAAAGGGAAGATTTTGGTTGGAGGCTCGGCAATTACATATGATGCCATTACAAAGGCCTCTACTGTGGGTGTAACTGGCTTGATCGCCGGCGGCGTTAAAGATAGCGATCTCACCAAGTTTCTTGGTTTCGACATCGGAGTTGCAATCACCGGCCAAGAGCCTATCAATCTGACTTTGATGGTCACTGAGGGTTTTGGACATCTCAACATGGCAGAACGAACCTTCGCACTCTTAAAATCGCTGGAAGGTCAGGAAGCCAGCATCAATGGAGCTACTCAAATCAGGGCTGGAGTCATTCGGCCAGAAATCCTGGTTCCGTTAGCCGCTGACACACAGAAAGTGAATACCGCATCCGAAGCCTTTGAACTCAAGATAGGAACATCGATACGAGTCATCCGTGAACCCTACTTCGGTCAACTTGGGAACGTCACAGAGCTGCCAGCCCAGTTGGTGGTTCTGGATTCTGGCACAGAGGTCCGTGTTTTACGTGCCAAACTATCAAGCGGTGAGGAAGTAACTGTTCCTCGCGCCAATGTCGAAATCATGGCTTCGAGTTAAAGCCCCAAGCCAGGAGAATACGAGTTCTCAACCATGAAAACACTTGAGTATCAGTTGGATTCTTGGATTGATGATCTGCGTTTACATTCTCTTAACCTGAATAGGTTAAAAAGTAGCCATGCTCCGGAATCAGAATGCCTTCTTGTTAAAGATTGGGCTTCTGTCCGGCGTCAACGGAATGTCGTGTACGTATGGCGCTTGTCGATAGACTTCAGATCGAAACAAAAGGAGTTGGCTCTATGAAGCTACTCATCATTGACGACGAACCTTCCATCGTGGAAACGGTTGAACATAAGTTCAGAAAGGAAGGGTTCTCAACCTTCACGGCTGATTCAGCCGAAGAAGGGATGCGCCTTTACCGCAGGGTCAAACCTGACCTGATCATTCTTGACATCATGCTCCCCCAGAGATCTGGATTGGACTTTTGTCGAGCGGTGCGGAAAGACAGTGCAACACCCATCATTTTCATCTCTGCCAGGGCTGATGAAGCTGACCGAGTACGTGGATTGGAACTGGGTGCAGATGATTACGTTGTCAAACCATTCAATCTTTCCGAATTGGCAGCGAGAGTCAAAGCTATCCTTAGACGGTCAACAGGCGAACCAGTTAAAGAAGTCATTGAACGTGGCAACCTGAAGATTGATCCGCGAAGCCATGAAGCATTGCTTGACGATCAGACGCTGAACTTGTCTCCAAAAGAATTTGCTCTCCTATACTTCCTTGCCCGGAATGTTGGGCAAGTCTTCTCACGAGAAACACTTCTTGATCGAGTTTGGGGACGAGATGCATTTGTCAGCGCTAGGACAGTTGATGTCCATATTCGTTGGTTACGCACTCGTATCGAGCCAGATGCTGACAACCCAACTCGGCTCCTAACCATTCGTGGAGTAGGCTACAAATTCTCCGGATAGATTAGGCCACCTAATCACTTTAAAGTAAAATAGAATGTGGCTCCCGTTCCTGGAGCTGAGTCAGCCCAGATGCGACCTCCGTGTCGTTGAATGATTCGGTGGACGGTTGCCAAACCGATTCCCGAGCCTGGAAATTCCGTTTGAGCATGAAGACGCTCAAACGGAATGAACAGCTTTTCGGCGTAGGCAGGATTAAATCCTGCGCCATTGTCTCTTACGAAGAAAGAGTCGTTTATAGAGCCTATTTCAATCCGCGGTTCTTTCGCTGCACTACCAAACTTCACCGCATTGCTGATAAGATTGTCCAAAACGACACGCAGCAGCTTGGGGTCTGCATCAGTCTCTAAGCCCTCTTGAATTTGCACTTCAAAGTTCTCAAAACCAAAGTGGAGTAAGGCATCCTGAACGATTTCAGATGCCATGGCAGAAATATTAATAGGTGCCCGAATTATTTCTTGGCGTGTAATTCTGGAAAGATTCAGGAGCGCCGTGATTAACTCATCCATGCGCTTGGATGCATTTCGCACTCGGTTTAAGTAGTCAATTCCTTCGTCATCCAAACGATCTCGATAATCCTCAAGCAAGGACTTGCTGAATCCATCTACGCTTCGGAGTGGCGCTCTCAAGTCGTGAGAAACAGAGTAACAGAATGCTTCGAGCTCTGCGTTCGATGCGCGTAACTCGGTTGTTCTCTCATGAACTAAGTGTTCCAAATTCTCATTGAGCCCGCGTACTTCTTCTTCACGCTTTGCCAACTCTTCAGTTTGGTGCAGCAATCGCCGATTAGCCCGAACTTGGCTATAACTTACGGCACTCAGGAGACAGCTGATGACCAACCCAGCTCCCAGAATCCATTGGACCAGCCACTTCTCCGACTCTTGCTCGAATGCAATACTGGTCCGTAACCGTAAAATCCATTCCCGTCCGTAGATAGGCAGGCTACTATCAGCAGTAATCGCCGTTCGTCGTCGATATCGATTTCTTGATGAAGCGTATAGACGATTCAATCTGCCGCTATTCACATCGTAAATCTGAACATCCAAATACTTTCTGGCTTCACCTTCCAGGACGTTTTGGAAGAGTGTTCCACCGTCCAGCGTGCAAAATGTGAAGCCCACGATGAGCGATCTTCTATTTTCGATCGACGACGGAACCTCCCCACCTTGGTAGACAGGAAAGTAGAGTCTGAATTTTCCGCTATACAAACTCTTACCTGATTCAGAACGTTCTTGATAGACGGCGGATAGAATTGCAGTGCCAGCATCCCGGCATTGCTCCATCGCTTCCAATTCAAACGGATTAGATTGGACATCCATACCAAGGAGCGCTTGGTTCTTCGGGGTCGGAGGTTCAATGTAAACAATCGGATAAATCGAAGCCGCATTGACCAAAGGATAAACTTTAAAATCTGGAATGCCGTCGGCTTGAACTTTACTTTGAAGACTAGCAATAGAGCTGGCCGGAGTGAATCGAATATAACCCAACCCTTCCATTCCCTTGTAATGTGCCTTTAGACCAAGGTGCCCTACAAAGTTATGGAATTGAAGATGAGGCCATTCCCGCTTAAGATTGAAAGTCGCTCCAGCAGCCCGAAGCAGATCCACCTGGTCGTCCACCCTACCTTCGATCGCCTGAGCAGCTTCCTCAGCAGCGTTATTAAACCGCTCCTGATCGTGCCCTCCGACGATGACTCCCGACCAGACCCAAGCACAGATCGAAGCAGAGGTCGAAAGCAGGAAGACAAGGACGGGCAAGGAATTGGAATTGCCTCCCCAGCCTTTCTGCAGTCGAAACCTCATGTTCTACACTCTACTTGACACCCAACATCGAGGCCACTTTACATTCGAAAATGGTTTAAAGTTTCAGTTTGAACGTCAGGATCTCGAAAGGTTTATAATCAAACGATACGATTCCGTCCTGCATACCCAATTCCTCAATCTCATTCTCTTCCAAGTCGCACAACATAACCGCCTTGGGCAGTCTCGCACAGGATAAATCTGCTCTTCCGCGGCTGTTATGACACTCGTAAAGCCGAATGATCAGGTCATCGGAATCTTCTGCTTTTTTGACAGACTCAACTACGATATTTCGGTTGTCGCAAGCAACCAGATTGGGCAAAGCTCCTTGAACTCCTTCGCTGACTTCAAGAAATTCACTTCTCAGTGGAGTATTAAATGCATAAGCAGCTTGGACAATCCCTGCGTAGTTGTAAGGTCCATAGTGCGGAACGATGCTGTAAGAGAAGCGGTGAATGCCCATATCGCATTGAGGATCTGGCGCTTTAGGTGATCGAAGCAACGTGAGCCGCATTACGTTTCCGCGAACGTCGTGGCCATATTTGCAATCGTTGATTAGGGCTACGCCCTGATCCCCTTCTGACAAATCAACCCACTTTTGAGCACAGACTTCAAACTTGGCTAGATCCCAACTGGTATTGACATGAGTTGGACGCTCCACGTTTCCAAACTGAATTTCGTAGGTAGCTCTTGGCGAATTGATATTTAAGGGGAATGCCACCTTTAGCATCTTGTCTTCTTCCCGCCAATCGATCTCGGTGTCAAATCGGATACCTGGAGTGGGTCCGAGTGAGATCCTTTGTCGGATCGTGGAATTCCCAAAGCGCTTGACGATCTCAACCGCTACTCGGACAGGACCCCGCTCTACAATCTCGAAACTCTCACTTCGCAACAGGTCTTGCCCAGTTTCCAGGGCAAATGCATCGATATCCCATGCGTCCCAGAAGTTGGGCTTATCGTCAAAAATCTGGAATACGTTTCCAAGCTTGCCAGCTTCGAGAAACTCCATCTGATCATCCAAGCTCTGGATAGAGGTGATGTTCCCGTGGTTGTCAAAGCGAACGCTAAGTTCCTCGTTTTCGATTCTGCGGTTAGAGACTTTGAGTCGGGCTTTCGTCTGAGGAGCAGTATCGGATATCTCAGCCACGACAACAGTTCCCAAAGCACCTTGCGGTACCGGAAAGATCAGCTTTCTTTCTCCAAACTCTTGAACCAACTGCACTGGAACTACTTCTTCAGACGTCGCCAAAGATGTAGGAATATCATCGGATTCCCAAACCATTGAGCCCTGAGTCACCATCGAAGCATTGTGGAAGAGGGCAACAGGCTGCTTCATGCCAGAGGTGTCAAAGCGCGATCCTATCCTCTTTAGACTTTGAGAAACGACCTCTTCCCCTATCCTCGCAATGGTTGCGTAATCGACTGCGCTATCTTCGTAGACTTCCCTAACAGACGACCCAGGAATGATATCGTGGAACTGATTCAGGAGGATCAGCTTCCACGCCTTTTCCAATTCTGCAGCTGGATAATTGCTTGGAAATCCAGGATCAAAACACGCCAGCAGTTCCGCATCTCTTAGGAGGAACTCGCTCGTACGATTCCCTTTCTTATTCGCAGCCTGACTGGTATAAGTGCCGCGGTGCAATTCCAAGTACAGCTCTCCAACCCAAGTCATCAAATCCTTAGACTTGGCCTTTGCATCGCGGAAGAAATCAATTGCGTGCTTGCCTTGGGCCACATCTGGGTAATTCGGTGCCAATCGTCCACGCCGCAAGAACTCAAGGTGTCGTTCGGTTGGTCCGCCACCACCATCTCCAAAACCGAACAAGTAAAGCGACTCATCACAACGACCGTGATCCTTGTAATTCTTAACCGAGTAGACAACCTCTTTAGGCTCGCATGAGCCGTTATAGGTATCAGCCGGGGGAAAGTGAGACCAGATTCGTGTTCCGTCAATCCCTTGCCACCAGAACGTGTGATGCGGGAATTTGTTAAATTGATTCCAAGAGATTTTCTGGGTCAAGAAATATTTGATATTGAATTTGGCCAGAATTTGGGGCAAAGCAGCAGCATAGCCAAACACATCGGGCAACCACATATCCTCAGTGGTGTAACCAAACTTCTCCCGGAAATACCTTCGCCCGTAGAGGAATTGCCGAATCAATGACTCAGCTCCAGTTAAGTTGCAATCCGCCTCAACCCACATGGAGCCCACTGGCTCCCATTGTCCATTCTGAATGGCTTGTTGAACACGCTCAAATAAGACAGGGTAGTCCTGCTCCAGCCATTCATATTGACTGGCTTGGCTATGACAAAAAACGTATTCTGGATACCTTTGCATCAGCCCCAACTGCGTTGCAGTCGTGTGGGCCATCTTCTTCCGTGTGATATGCAGTGGCCATAACCAAGCAGTATCCAAGTGAGCATGTCCGACCGGAAACACAGTGTGCTTGAATTCACCGTTGAGACTCCCTAAGGCATCTCGCAGAATCTTCCTGCATCGAGTGATCGACTCTCTTTGAGATGCGGAGAAAGTATTGATCGTATCGTTCACGGCACGCAAGATCGTGATATAGCTGGGATCCGATTGCTCTAAGGTGAGCATTAGGTTCAGACAGAAATCAACATCATAGAAAAGTTCTTTTATCTCAGTATCGATGACAACGATTTCTGCTCGGTCAACCTTTTCGGTAACAGCAGTCCGTGGTTTCTCCTTGAGATGAACGGTTGTCTGAGCATTTCGCGTATAGCATTGAATGTAGAACTCGAGAGGTTCTCCACCATTTGGGAACGGGCCGTTACTGGTCATCGCTGAGCCCTCTAGCCAACCGAAATCGCTGTGCTCAATGTCGACCCCACACCAGGGAGAATTGTCCTTCCAAACTGTACGCTCGCCACCAAGTTCGGCTATAACAGCGACAGTCTTACCTGCAAACTCTTCAGGCATGATGCCAGTCAGGCGAAACCAAAAAACGGTATAGGCTGGACCATACTCGTACCCTCTTCCGACCTCTTTCCAAGGCCCAGGAATCGCTTCAAATTGGGTTTCAAACGGCTTCTCATTGATCTCAATTTTGAGGGGATAGGATGCTCCATAAACTCTCGGTTTGAGTTCGTTATGAAGGAAGGATTGAATACGGCTCTTGGTAAGTTCTGTGTGCTTCAGCATTGGAAAAGGAATTGACGAAAGCAGGAGTTTACCGCTGTCATGCGCTCAGCTGGTCCTCAGAATCATGATTGTGGATAAGTCTCAAGCTGAACGGCATTCTTTCAAAGGGCCTAAAGAAATCTCGCAAGATACGAGACAAATGTCTATCATAATAGACAAAATACTGTTCCGGGATGATCATGTTACAACCTCTGGCGATTAGTCTAACTGCACTTTATCTAAGAGGAATCGAGCGCCCCGTAGAGCCAATCAGGAGGCGCTGGTCTCGGGTTCTCCAATGCCTTAGACATAGTGAGGGTGCTCTGGACGAATTCCCCGAAAAGTTGAAATCTATTGGATTTCACGAAGAATCCTTGGTGTTGGCTTGTGACGACGTCATTAATAACGCATCCAAACATTATCATTCGGGGATGGTCCTTACCGCATTGGATGAAGCATATCCGTCACGATGGATCGAACGCCTTAAGGAGTTTGCTCCGCCAGCACTTTGGCTCAGTGGAAACCTATCCGCTACCCGATACATTGGGATCGTTGGTACGAGAGATATCACGCCTGAAGCGAGAGAATTTACGATCGAAGTGGGGCGAGAGACTGTCAAGCTTGGATATGGGGTCGTCTCCGGAGGAGCCGTCGGTGCCGATCTTGCTGGCGTACGAGGAGCTTTATTGGAACAAGGCCAGGTGCTTGAATTGCTTCCTTATGGCATTGACCGTTTCGCTCCCATTGAAAAGGCTGGGCTCTCGGTATGCCCACCTTCTGATGAATTCACTATTTCCCAAGCGATGGAACGTAATACTCTCATCTATGCAGCCTCAGAGGCTACTGTCGTTATAGATCCACGTTTTAAAGAAGGAGGAACATGGCACGGTGCAGTAGAAGCAAATCGCCGAAAACTTTGTCCGCTCATTATTCGAGCCACAGATACCCCTTCCTGCCGAGCGTTGGTGGCTCTCGGTGCGCAGCCGATGAGTGATCCGTCCGAACTTGCCTCCATACTGCAAAGAGTCCCACTTCAACGTGGCTTGTTCTCAATGGGTTAACCAACTGAAACCACCATTCCATCGGTAAAATTGGTGCTCATCATGAACATCCTGGTAGCGGACAAGTTTGAGAAGAGCGGCATAGAAGGTCTGAAGGCCCTGGGCGCAAACGTTTTGTATGAGCCGGAGCTCAAAGACGATGCACTAACTCATCGACTTACTGAGTCCAAGGCAACGATCTTGATCGTCCGCTCCACGAAGGTTACTTCCCCCATGATTGAGGCATCGAACCTCTCAGTCATTATTCGAGCTGGAGCCGGCTATAACACGATTGATGTTGCAGCCGCGAGCACCCGTGGCATCTTGGTCAGCAATTGCCCTGGCAAAAACTCACAAGCAGTAGCAGAGTTGGCCTTTGGCCTGATCTTGGCCTGCGATCGACATATCCCGGATAACGTGATTGATCTACGTAACGGCGTATGGAACAAGAAAAAATACAGCAGTTCGGGAGGCCTTTATGGACGAACTCTTGGCCTTATTGGCATGGGCAAGATTTCTCAGGAGATGATCCCAAGGGCGCGTGCGTTCGGCATGAATGTAGTGGCTTATTCGCGTTGGATGACTTCGGATATTGCAGCTGCTTTGGGAATTGGTCGAGCTGAATCGGCAGAAGACGTGGCAAGAATGTCTGATGTAGTGTCGATCCATGTTTCGCTGAATCCAGATACCAAAGGATTGATCAACGAGCAGTTTGTTGACGCCCTTAAACCGGGAGCCATCTTCGTGAACACCAGCCGAGCCGAAGTGGTTGACCAAAGTGCCCTTCTTGCCGCAGTCAAATCCAAAGGCGTTATTGTGGGACTGGATGTCTTCGACGGAGAGCCGACTTCAGCTGAAGGCACTTATGAAGGTGAGCTACGAGACGCTGAGAACGTTTACTGCACACATCACATTGGCGCCAGTACAGAGCAGGCTCAAGAAGCAATTGCCGCCGAGACAGTACGCATTGTTCGAGAATACAAGTTGACAGGCATGGTTCCAAACGTTGTCAACCTTGGAAAGGCAGAAGTCGCAACTCATTTGTTAGTTGTTCGACATTTGGACAAAGTTGGTGTTTTGGCTCACGTTCTTGCAGTGCTCAAAGAAGAGGGCGCTAGCGTTCAAGAAATGGAGAATATCGTTCTTGGCGGTGCAAAGGCTGCGATAGCCCAAATCACAATCGATAAGGAACCTTCAGAAGAGTCCCTTCACCAGATGAGACTCTATCCCGATATCTTTGACGTGACCTGTTTTACTCTTCATAAGTAGGATTTTGGGCAGCTTGGTCTGCCCAAACCCTTCATAATCTGCTCGTGCTCCTCTCCGTATCAAATGTAGCCAAGTCTTTTGGTGTGGATCAGATATTGTCCGGGGTTACCTTCCGATTGGACGGTCGTGAAAAGGTCGCCCTGGTTGGCCGAAACGGCACTGGAAAAACAACACTCCTTAAGATACTGACCGGTCAATATGAGCCGGACCAAGGATCAGTTCAATTGGCCAAGGGTGCCAAGATCGGTTACCTCCGACAAGAGGCTCTAGTTGCCACAGACCGAACCGTTTTGGAAGAAGCGGAAGAAGCAGTCAAGCAACAACTGATTTTGCAAGCCCGCCTCAAGGATCTTGAAGAACGCTTGGAGCAATCGACTCCGACCGATGAGGACTTAGAAGAATACGCGCTTCTTCATGAACACTTCCTTGAGGCAGAAGGATATTCCGCCGAAAGGGACTTACGAGTTGTCCTGCAGAAGATGGGCTTCACGGAAGAAGAATTCAATAAACCAACCTCCAAACTTTCTGGTGGCGAAACAACCAGGCTGGCCATCGCTCGCCTCTTACTCGAAGAGCCAGATCTCTTGATTCTAGACGAGCCAACCAACCACTTGGACTTACAAGCAACAGAGTGGTTGGAAGGGTGGCTTAAAGGGTATCACGGCGCAGTCCTCCTTGTTTCACACGACCGCGCTTTCCTAGACAATACGGCAGAACGTGTTTTGGAGCTTAGAGATGGAACAGTGAAAGCCTATCCTGGCCCATTTCCCAAATATCTCCAGCTCAAGGCCGAAGAGGAAGAGCGACAAGCCGAGGTTGCTCGCCGCCAAGAGCTCGAGATAGCCAAAATGGACGAGTATGTTCGCCGATTTATGAACTCTCAGCGAACGGCTCAAGCACGTGGTCGACTCAAGTTGATGAATCGGCTCATTGAAACCAAAGTGGATGCCCCTAAGAATGAGAAAGGGATGAGAGGGGGCTTTGGGGACGTGCGACGGAGCGGAGATATCGTTCTGGAGACAGAGCGTCTTTGTGTAGGCTTCACTGAAGAAAGTGGCGACAAGACTGTTCTGTTCTCAGACCTTAACTGGACGGTTCGATTCGGAGACAGGTGGGGCGTCATAGGCGAGAACGGAGCCGGGAAATCTACTCTGCTGAAGGTTTTGCTTGGCGATTTGGATCCACTTTCCGGGCGTACAAAGGTTGGCAGCAATGTTGACGTTGGCTACTTCACTCAAGACGCATCCGACTTAGATCCAGATATGTCTCCTCTGGACGTGATGGTTTGGGACTTGGACATGAAGCCTCCGGAAGCTCGTAATTTGCTAGGTCGATTCTTAATTGGCGGGGATGACGTTTTCCGTCCAGTGAAGACATTGAGTGGTGGCGAGAAAAATAAACTTTCCTTGGCCAAACTGACCCAACTCAACCCCAATTTGTTGGTACTGGACGAACCTACAAACCACTTGGACATGGCTTCACGAGAGGCTCTGGCAGAAGTTTTGCGAGACTTCAAAGGCACACTGGTGTTGATTAGCCATGACCGCTGGTTACTATCACAGGTTACGGATCAAACCCTCGACGTTCGCAAGGCAGGTCCGATCATATTCCCCGGATCTTACTTAGAATATAGGAATCGCAACCTAAAGCCAGGAGCTCCAGCAGCGAAGAAAAAGGTGAACAACTCTGTTCGACAACCTGACGTTCAAGAGCCAGTTCAACCCACACTTACTCCACGAGAGCTCAGCAAAGAGATCCAGCGGGTTACAAAATTGGTCGCAGACATTGAGAATCAGATTAGCCAAAACGAAACTGAGCTAAAAGAGGTTGAAGATCTCCTTGCCAATCTCTCACCCACCGCAGATGTTTTCGCCCTCACTAAAGACCATCAAAGGTTGCAGGAAGAGCTTGAAGGGCGTCTTGCAGCCTGGCAGGAACAATCGGAGCTTTTAGAAACCTTGACCGCTCAACGTGGATCGTAGCAGCCCTTTTTGAATTACTTCCCAGGCTTCTTCCGTTTGCCTGTGGACTTTTGTTTATTCCCGTCGTGGGTCTCTGGTAACAGCCCATCAGAATGGCCAGAATGAATTGCCTTTTCCTGCCGAATTCGGCGCCTCTTGAAGAAATGTAAATTCAGCATTTCTACAAGCACAGACCAAGCCATCGCAAAATATGTGTAACCCCTTGGGATGTCAAAGCCGAGCCCTTCAGCTACCAAGTTGACGCCAATTAAGACTAAGAAGGATAGTGCCAGCATCTTCACGGTAGGATGCTTATCCACGAATTTGGCCAAAGAAGTGATGCCTACCAGCATCATCAGGGCTGCCAAAACCACCGAGATGATCTGGATTGGCATGCTCTTAACCATCCCAAGGGCGGTGATCACAGAGTCCAATGAGAAGACAATATCAAGGATGAAAATCTGTGCGAGAACAGCATTTAAGCTCGGGACACTTTTGATGTTGTGACGATGTTCGTCACCTTCCATCTTTTGGTGAATCTCAGTTGTTGCCTTTGAAATGAGAAACAGCCCACCACCAATGAGGATGAGATCTTTCCCTGAAATTGAAGCCGTTCCAACCTGAAAAAGTGGATGTTCAAGGAAACTCGCGATCCATAAAAGACTGCAAAGCAGAATCAGGCGAGATATCATCGCCGCGATTAGGCCGAGCCTTCTTGCACGATCTTGCTCATCTCTGTTGAGTTGGCCTGACAAGATCGTCAGCAAGACAATATTGTCAACTCCGAGAATGATCTGAAGGAACGTAAGGGTGAGGAGCGCCACCCACGATTTCGGGTCAGTTATCCAAACAAATGGCCCCATCTACCTCAATATCATAGCCTATACGTCCGTCAACCCGAGCTTTCATGCCACTACCGAGCCTCGGCGAAAAATCGACCCGCTCTGCGTATTTGCACTAAGTTTCTGCCTTTGATATTTGAAGTCAACCCATAACACTCTGCTTTTGGTCCTAGGTATGTGGGTCGCTGATTCCAGCTCGATCAATGCAAGGGCTATAATCCTTGGAAATATGTGTGGCATAGTAGGACACGTCTCGCACAAAGACCCCATTGATCCCGATGGTTTTTTGAGAATGATGCGAGTCATCGCTCACAGAGGTCCTGATGGACAGGGAACACTTGCCTTCAACTGCCAAACCAAGCAGACAATCCTTAACCATGAACCGTTTCGGGCAGGGACCAAAGGATCCTCCGCGTCCCTAGTTAACGGCTCAGATCTGATGCTCGGACAACTGAGACTTTCGATTATTGATCTCTCCGAAGCCGGTAGTCAGCCAATGATCTATGGCGATCGGTATTGGCTGACTTTCAATGGCGAGATCTATAACTACATTGAGCTTAAAGACGAGCTGGTGCTTTTGGGGCACACATTCTCTAGCCATTCCGACTCTGAGGTTCTTCTTGCCGCCTATGCCCAATGGGGCAAAGCAATGCTCACAAAGCTGGTTGGCATGTTCGCCTTCGCCATTCTCGATACACAAGAGCTGACGCTTTTCTTGGCAAGGGACTTTTTCGGTATCAAGCCACTTTTCTACACTCAGGCCAATCGAGATTTCTTCTTCGCATCAGAGATCAAGGCACTCCTTGAACATCCAGAAGTATCAAGAAAGGCGAATGACCAGAGACTGTTTGAATACCTTTCCTTGGGTTATACCGATGGAACAGAGGCATCTTTCTTTGCCGATATTCAATCTTTACCGCCAGCTCACTGTATGACCGTTGATCTTAAGCAAAAGTCAGTGAGCACCCCTGAAAGATATTGGTCCGTTGATCGCCAAAGTCGTTCCAACCTCTCGTTCGACTCGGCGGCAGAAGAGCTGCGTGAAATTTTCCTGGACAGCATTCGACTTCACCTAAGGTCTGATGTTCCAGTCGGAGCTTGTTTGAGTGGCGGCATCGATTCCAGCGCGATTGTCATGAGCATGCGGCATATCGGTGGCAAGTCTTTGGATATCCACACGTTTACCTACGTTGCTGATGATGAGGCGGTAAGTGAGGAGAAATGGGCTGATGTGATTGCCAAGGCTGCAAACACCATTCATCACAAAACGAAACCCGATTCAGCTAACGTCGCTGAAAATATTAAAGCGTTCGTCGATATCCAAGATGAGCCGTTCACCAATACCAATATGTACGTCCAGTACCTCGTCTTCCAAAAAGCAAAGGAAGTTGGCATAAAGGTTATGTTGGACGGACAAGGTAGTGATGAGATGCTGGGTGGCTATCTTCATTACCTCAAGTTCAGAGTCGTTTCTTGCTTGGCGAAAGGTGATTACAAACAGGCTTTTCAGCTTATGACTGACGCCACGAAAGACCGCCCAACCTATCGGCGATCTGTCCCCAAAGAATCTCTGTACTTGACGTTGCCATCTGGAATTCGCAAGTCGGTTATTGAAAAACGTACGAAACCAAAGCCTTGGATCAGCCAAGAATGGCTTGCTAAGAGTGGAGTTAACCTCACTCTGCCGGCCCACCCTACCGGTGTAGACGCCTTCAGGACTGCTCTTCACGAAAGCCTTGAAGTACGTGGCATCATAGCTTTATTGCGATATGAGGACCGGAGTTCAATGGCTCACTCCATCGAAAGCCGAGTGCCGTTCTTGACGCCCAGTCTCGCAAACTTCATAGCTGCACTCCCTGACGAATACCTAATCGATCGTCAAGGAAACACCAAGTGTGTATTCCGCAAAGCCATGAGGGGAATCGTTCCAGACGAAATCTTGGACCGACGGGATAAAGTTGGTTTCCTTACTCCGGAGCGCCAATGGTTTATGCAACTCAAGCCTTGGCTTATTGACACTCTTTCATCGCAATCGAGCGCCACTGCACCTTTCATCAAGCCAGAGTCAGCAAAGGCAGCACTGGATTCTCTCCTCGCGGACAGTTCTTCTTATCGACCCGTTATTTGGCGATGGATCAACACAATGTATTGGGCAGAAATCAAAAAAGTTCAATTCAAGTAATCCAGAAAAGAACCAACTAATCAATGAAATCCATGAACTCTGAACGAATAGTATTCATCTGCCCGACCACAAGCCAACCCAGACACCAAAGGCGAGCCCGAGCCTTAATTCACTTGTTTAAGGAAGCTTGTACGATTTGTTGGGATCGAGGGCATTACCGCGAAAACAAATGGCCCGCAGAGATTCGTCAAGTTCTTCTTCCAGCGACAACCGATAAAGCTTACTTACAGCGAGCGCTAAAGTTCCCTGCGGCAATTAGCAAGGCAAAGCAAGAAATCCATAGCTTCAGAGGTCGACAGGTCCTCTATTCTTTTAGTCTCGACTGTGGGCTGATCGGGGCTCTTTGCAAGCGCAAAGGCGACCTACTCTTTTGGGAGATGGGGGATCTTATCAGCACTGCGATGTCCAATCCCATCAAAAGAGGATTGGTAGAGTGGATTGAAAAGCGAATTCTTGCCAAGGCAGACTATTTGGTTTTGACAAGCCTTGCCATGTACGAGATTCACTATCCGAGGATCGATCCTTCATCTCGCCAGAAGCTGATTATCATTGAAAATCGACTCGGCGATGAGTTTAGGTCAGTTGGCGGACCCACTAAAGACGCGCCCTCCAAACCCTTACGGTTGGTATGGTCAGGGTTACTCCGTGGCGAAAGAATCTATCGCCGATTTTTGGATGCGGTAGGTGCGGATGGCGGAAAACGTGTGACATTGGACATTTTTGGTGGTGGAGCAGGTGCGGATATGGCAACCGAATATGCTCAAAAATATCCGAATATCACGATGCACGGTTCTTACAGAGAAGACCCCGAATCAGTCCTAAACATTCATAAAGCAGGGGACGTACAGATTATTCTTAATGACCTTTCAGACATCAATGTAACCACTCAACTTACAAACCGACTATTTCAGAGCCTGATTTTCGAAACTCCGATGATCACCTGTAAGGGCACTGAAAACGGTAAGCGAGTTGAAGAACTTGGTGTTGGGATGATGATCGATGGAGAAAATGAGGACTGGGACAAAGTCTTCGATCTTCTGACTACGACAGATGTCATCGAAAAGTGGCTTAAGACACTGAGAGAATATCCAGAAGACAAGCGATATCTCGATAGTTCCGAGATCGTTGCCAAAGTCTCAGACTGGTTGAACAAGGCAAACTAAAGCTCAATCGATCAAGAACCAGAAATATCGGTTTCTGTAGGCCTGTAGAAACGCTCGTTTTTGTTGGCCATCTGACATCTTCTGGTGCTAGCTTTACCGCTATTCAGTGTCGTAAAGTCCCAATTCTCCTGCGGATTCGAACTGAATTCGGTATGATTCTCAGTCGGTAGGCTTATATGGATATTGCGATAATCGGCACAGGATATGTTGGGTTGGTCACGGGCGTCATCTTGGCGGAATTGGGCAACCGAGTGATCTGTGTCGATAGTGATACTGCCAAGATAGATAAACTCAAACAGGGTCTCCCAACCATATACGAACCGGGCCTGGGAGAGCTACTCTCGAAAAATATCGAAGCAGGGACTCTTCATTTCTCTCCTTCCGTTGCCGAATCGGTTAAAACCTCGGAAATAGTTTTTATTGCTGTTGGAACTCCTTCAAACGAGGACGGTTCAACAGATTTGAGGGCCGTTGAAGCGGTCGCGGCAGAAATAGCCAAAGCCATCGACAAGCACACCATTGTCGTCAACAAATCGACCGTTCCAGTTGGTACGGGCGACCTAGTGCGAAGAATAATCTTGGAAGCTGGCGTAGATGCCTCACTGGTTGACGTGGTCAGTAATCCTGAGTTTTTGCGAGAAGGAACTGCAATTCACGATTCGCTTCATCCAGATCGAGTGATTATCGGTACCGACCGACGGGAGTCGGCAGCCAAGCTTGAGGAACTATTTAAGCCACTTGGCAGACCGATCCTTGTAACCAACCTTACAACCGCCGAGTTGATCAAGTACGGAGCAAACGCTTTCCTAGCCATGAAGATTTCATTCATCAATGGGATGAGTCGACTGTGCGAGCAAACCGGAGCCCGGGTCGAAGACGTTGCCAAGGGTATTGGCATGGATACGAGAATCGGGAACAAGTTTCTTCAAGCAGGTCTTGGTTACGGTGGCTCTTGCTTCCCGAAAGATGTTCGAGGCTTGATCGCCGTTTCAGAACAATTGGGATACAGTTTTGATCTATTGAAAGAGGTGGAGCGGATCAACTACGACCAGACACACTCTTTCCTTCAGCGTATGGAAGCCCAGTTAGGTTCGTTTGAGGGCAAGGTCGTAGGCATGTTAGGACTTGCCTTCAAGCCAAATACCGACGATATACGTGAAGCCAAAAGCCTTCAGATGATCCACACCATTTTAAGCTCAGGGGGATCGGTCCAAGCATTTGATCCCGTCGTGCGTGAGACAGTGCAACGGCTTTATCCTGCCGTGAACTTCGTAGATTGTGCAGAGGATACGGCCCTGGATGCTGATGTTTTGGTTTTGGTTACAGAATGGGATGAATTCAAGCATCTCGATTTCAAGGCAATGGGCAGTGGAATGAAGAAACAGCTTTTCTTCGATGGACGTCGCATGTTTGATAAATCAATCCTAAGTCAGGCGGGATTTGATTACTTTGCGGTGGGTGGCGAAGCCTAGATTCATTCCAAGCAGCAAAGGGATACCAAACAGTAAAATCTGGGAATGATCCCAATTCGCTCAAACATCCTTCAAATGCAGCCCTACCTTCCGGGCAAGCCCATTGAGGAGGTCAAGCGAGAATTGGGACTCAGCCGAGTCATCAAACTGGCAAGCAACGAGAATCCGTTTGGCCCATCTCCAAAGGCAATCGCTGCAGTCCGAGAAGCTGCGGAGAAGATGCACATTTACCCTGATGGGGCCTCACATGACCTCAAGGAAGCAATTTCTAAGAAGCTTGATTTACCCTTCGAGAATCTCATCATGGGTAATGGAAGTGATGAATTGCTCCACCTGATTGGCTTGGTATTCCTCAGCTCAGAGAATGATGAATTGATTGTTGGAGAGCCGAGTTTCTCTCGCTATGATGCCGCAGCACAAATTGCTCCATCCATTCTCACCAAAGTGCCTCTCGACACCAGCTATCGACATGATCTGAATGCCATGAGCCAGGCGGTGACTGAAAAGACGCGACTGATCATTATTGCAAATCCCAATAATCCAACTGGCACAATTGTTCGGAAAGGTGAGTTTGACCGATTCCTTGATTCAATTCCAGACCATATAGCAGTCGTATTGGATGAGGCTTACTTTGAGTTTGCTCAAGATGCGGATGATTTTCCAAGCGCCCGTGACTACGTGGCTCAGGGACGAAATGTGATTGGCCTGAGAACTTTCAGTAAGGCGTATGGCTTAGCAGGAATTCGCATCGGATATGGCTTTGGCCCGGCCTCGGTAATTGATGGAATCAACCGAGTCCGTGAGCCGTTCAATACGAACTCCTTGGCTCAGGCTGCGGCGATTGCAGCCTTAGATGATGACGACCATGTTTCCAAGACGGTATTAAACAACCGAAAGGGACTGGACTATTTATCCAATATCTTCCAGTCAGTCGGGGCCAGACCGATGGAAAGTTTCGCCAACTTCATGTATGCCGACCTGGGGCAACCCGCAAAACCAATCTTTGAGGCATTGCTTGCACGAGGAGTGATTACGCGTTCAGGCCACGCACTTGGTAATCCGACCTGTCTCCGAGTGAGCGTTGGAACTGACGAAGAGATGCAGATCTTTGCCGAGGAACTTACTACAGTCCTCGGCAAAGTTTGACCTACTCTTGGGAATATCTGCCAATTGCGCGATCCAGCTTGGCTACCGCATCGTTACTTTTGCCAAATTGAAGGCTTCAGTTGCTTGAGCAAGGGTTGTGCCGCAACTGCTACCCGTTGTGAGGCCTCTTCCACTTTAAGGTAGGCCTGTTCGGTGTCTAGGCTAACCTGATCAACTGCTTGTCGCTTCGCTGACTCGGCATCGTCCAACCCTCCTTGCGCCTCCTTTCTCCGGGCCCTTGATACTCCACCATCAAAGATTGGTACCGATAAAACCGCCTGAGCTTGCCACGTGTGGTAAAGAGGGGTTGTTCCACCCGCATTGGGTGCATACAGATAAGACCAAGATAAATTGAATGATGGACGTTCGGTCCGGTGCGCAAGATCAATTCCCTTTTTTGCTGCCGCGATAAAAGCATCCGCCTCAAGAACTTCAGGGCGATGGGAAATAGCCTCCTTTAGGTAGCCCTTAAATTCAGAATCGAGATCAATCTCATTACTACTGGATGTCACCTGTTTAGGTAGAACTAGAATGGCATCTTCTTCGCTCACGTTCAGATCAGAACTAATCTGGATTCCAATCGCGGAATTCAATTCAGCCATCCTCACTTTCGTAGTATTCCGTGCAACTATTAAAGTTTGTCGAACATTGGCGTCGTCAGTTTGTGCTCGTAATACATCAAATTTTGTGACGACTCGTGCCTTAAGCCGATCTTCCGCATCCTTTAGCCTATCCTTAATGAACACCTAGGTCCTCTCATCTCATCTAAAGCCGTAAGAGTTTCAGGATAACTACTTGGCTCAACCATTCGAAACTGCACGAACATCATCACATTTTGAACTTGAACAACCAATCCAACAAGGTCATTTGCAAATTGAAACACGAAATACACGAGAGAAGATCGCTCATGAATTCAATGGATATCTGTTCATGGATTTTTAAATCTTAGAACTATTTAATCACGCCAATACGCAGATCACTAATACTTAACATAAACACCTATCCCAGTAGACTAATTTAGATTTACCATCCTATAATCCAATAGTCTTTCATTATTGTGGCTTCTTCCTTATCGTACGATGACGGCAATGTCTCTATCACTGCAACCTAAGGCACTCTCCAAGGGTAGGATCAATCCGGAATGAATGCACCTCAAGAGATTGAAGTTCTGATTCGGGCGAAGTACCCGATCCTCTACATTGTTTCATGGGAGGAGCAGAGGGTCGAAGAGGCCCTTCAAAAGGTATGCGCTTCCCTTAATCGAACTCTCTATACATGGTCTGTGACCCAAGGTATGAAACCTGAAGTTCCAAGGCTTGGAAGTGCACCTGCCAAAACAACCCTCCCTGGTGAGTTAGAAGCGCTCGCACAAGTCCACGGAGCCCCCGAATACACCTGCTTCATGCTCAAGGACTTCCATCCCTACATGAAGGATTATCGGGTCATTCGTCTTCTCAGAGACTTAGCGATCAAGCTCCGAGGTCGTGCTGAAACATTGATTCTCGTTGGCCCAGTGCTCAGCCTCCCAACAGAATTGGAGAAGGATGTCACAGTAATCGACTTCGATCTTCCTGAGTCGGCTGACATCGAACGGATCCTTGATCGAGTCATTCATGCTGTCCGCGACAACCCCAATATCCAAAGTAGTCTCTTACCCTCTCAGCGAGAGGCACTGGTTAAGAGTGCGCAAGGTCTCACCCAAGACGAAATTGAATCCGTATTTGCCCGCTCCTTGGTAGAAAGAAAGAGATTTGATCAGGACATCGTTGTCGAAGAGAAAAAGCAGATCATTCGCAAGTCTGGCATTCTGGAATATTACGCGCCTGATGCTCAGATCAAGGATGTTGGCGGACTGGAATTGCTCAAGGAATGGCTTCAAAAACGATCTGAATCATTTACAGACAAGGCTAAGGATTTTGGACTACCGGCCCCCAAAGGCATCCTTTTACTCGGTGTTCAGGGGTGTGGAAAGTCGCTGGTTGCCAAGGCCATCGCTGCCCAATGGAATCTTCCCCTTCTCAAACTGGACGTTGGGCGTATCTTTGGTTCCTTGGTAGGTCAGAGTGAAGAGAACATCCGTCGTGCAATATCTGTCAGCGAATCCGTTGCGCCTTGTATTTTGTGGGCTGACGAATTGGAAAAGGGATTTGCTGGAGTTAGTGGAGGCGGAGTAAGTGACAGCGGAACAACAGCCCGAGTCTTCTCCACTTTCTTAACTTGGATGCAAGAGAAGACTTCACCTGTCTTCCTGATGGCTACTGCCAACGATGTCTCATCCTTGCCGCCAGAGATGCTTAGGAAAGGAAGGTTCGACGAAATCTTTTTTGTAGACTTACCTGACGCAAAAGAGCGAGAACAGATTTTCGAGATTCATCTCAAGAAGCGGAAGCGCGATGTTAGCGCATTCAATCTACGAGCCTTGGCCAAGGCTACCGACGGGTTTAGTGGAGCAGAGATAGAACAGGTTATTGTAGGCGCCCTGTTTGCCGCATTTGATGACCACCGTGACCTTATGCAGAAGGATCTGTTAGCGGAATCAAAAGCTGTCGTGCCGTTAAGTGTGATGATGCGAGAAGAAATTGATGAATTGAGGACGTGGGCAGAAATGAGAACCCGGCCAGCCTCTAAAAGGCACCCTACCCAGCCTTAACCATCAGTCGTGTCGCAGTGAAAACTCCCGCGGTTGTAATGATGACAGCGAGCGGGACGACTCCTGCCATGAGAGACAGAAATGAACCCAGAATGGTGCTGGCATAGACGATGGCGAGCGTATCATTTCGCTCATTTCTCTGTTTAACTTGTCTGGCAGACATAACTTAATGATTGGCTTACCAGACTCAATCCTCAAGTCACGCTTAAATGGTACGGCAGACCCACTACCGCCTCACCTAAAACTGTCCATTTGGGTCTTTTGACGCTGTAGTCGAACCGACATTCGCACATATGCCGAGGTCAGGCTTTATGAAATCGAATAAATATTGAAGTCCACTCGCCGTTAACCAGAAAGGAAAAACAGCCAAAAGTCAATCGTCAACAGCAATTCGTCGATACGACCATTTACTGCCCTACAATCTCAGGAAAGTAAACACCATCCAGTATCTGGTGGGATTGGAGGCGCCTCCCAAACTCACGTAAACCCTCCAGCTCGTGATCATGCATCGGATAATGCATGATCGTTCTTAAATATCGATCGCAAAGTTCTATCGGCATATTCGTATGGCCTGGTGCATCTGCAACGACTTGATCCATACGGATTTGTCCTTCCTGCTCCGCTTCAACGAGGTAATGTGCCAGTTCCTCTGTCAACCCTTCCCGTCCGAGCCACACAGCCCACACAAATGGTAGCCCAGTCAGTTGGAACCATTCCGATCCCAGATCAAGAATCGTGAGCCCCTCACCCACTTCTCTCATTCCGTTATCTCCGATCAAAACACAGGCGTCGTGATCCTGGAGCATCTCTTCCAGATTGGGGCTCAATTTTGGCCCATGAGGCTCTACCCCGTAGTTTTCCTTCAGAACAATTTGGGCTAGAGCATTGCTTGTCATCGAACTCTGGTCCCAAGCAATTGTTTGAATTTGCTGCGCAGGCACTTTGCTAAACACACGCACCGAGAGGACCTCTTCCCTGGTACCAATACAAACGCCATAGGCGACCCGATTGCCAGGCTTCCGCAAAGACTCGATGCTGGAGACCATGATGCCTTGTACTTCTCCACTTTCTAAGAGAGCGGGCAGTTTGGATGGAACATCGAAGACCACCTTTACCGGGCTATCGTCACCAAGGTCCTCGAAATACCGAATCAGTGGCTTTGCATTGAGGTATGGGACGCTTCCGACGGTGTACATCATCTATCTTCTACGGGTGGATTGATCGGGCGTTGGCCCACAGCGATGACGCTACTGCCCCACGGGAGATTCATCTTAGCTAAAATCCTGCTTTCGACATCCTGCAAACCGATCAACATGCTATTCAACCACTTCGGTAAAGTCACAAGCGAAGCCTTTGCAGGTCCCTTCTTGCGTTTCTCAAAGAGCCTCCAAATCACCACGATGGGAAACAGGAAAAAAACAGAATAACTAGATCGGACGACTTGAAACCCTGCTTCCTCTAGGCGCGTGGTGACCTCGCTGGTTCGATATCGCCTAAAGTGCATCAGGGCCACATCGTGGGGTCCCCAAAGACTCTTGAAAGCAGGCACGCTCAGCACCAAGATACCGCCTGGCTTTAGAACCCGATATGCTTCTGCAAATGCAGCCACATCGTCTTCAATATGCTCAAAGATATCAAGGCCAATGATCGCATCCATTTGTCCATCGGCCAATGGGAGCTTTGCCCCGTCGCCCTGAATCAGTCGCTGAATGGAACGCTGGCGACAATAGCCCAACGCCAAACTGCTCATGTCAACGCCAGTCGGCATTGCCCACCGATTAAGTTCTCGCAGGACGACTCCAGTCCCACATCCAAGATCTAACACGGCTGGTCGAGATGATCGACTATGCTTTTTCAAGAGGTTGAGAGCCAGTTGGCGACGCCCTACGAACCACCAATAGTGGTCTTCAAGCTCATACATTTTGGTGTATTCGTCTGGGTTCATAAATGGCTATCCCAACAACTCATTAGTTAGAAGATCAATCAATCTTCCCTTAACTTGAGCCTTCCTTTACGACCAGACATTCGAATCTTGATGAGATCTCTTAAGGCACGAGGTCCGTCGCGCATGAGCACGACCTTACTCCCTTCTTGATCTAACCACCGGATAGGGACTTCGTCAATCCGATAATCAAGATCTCTCGCCACCATCAAACACTCAAAGTCAAAGCCAAATTCGTCCAATTTGCATCGGCTAAAGATATCGTGGGCAGCTTTCTTCGTAAACAGCTTAAATCCGCACTGGGTGTCACTGATTCCTTTCACGGCTAGAAGTTGAATGATCTTATTTGACAATCGACCGAACATCTCTCTATAGAACGGTTGGTGCTTATCAAGTTGGCTATCCTTGAGCGGTCGACTACCAATGGCGATATCGGCACCGGAAGTTATATGGGGCAACAGCTTTTCTGTTTCCTCTTGAGGTGTTGCCAAATCAGCATCGCAAAACAAGATCAGGTCCCCTTCTGCGGCTAAGATCCCAGTTCGAACAGCATTGCCCTTTCCTTTGTTGGGGCTATACGCGATCAATCGGAATTTAGGGTGCGTTTTGACGAACTCAGCCACTATTTCATTGGTCTGATCACGACTTCCGTCGCTGACGATGATCACGTCATAAGGATACGATTGCGCCTCGTAATACTCATGAAGCCGGTTCAGAGTGCGCGGCAATCGCTGTTCTTCATTGTAAGCGGGAACTACCACGCTAAGGTGCGCCATGGACAAAACAAACGCAGTCTACCGCCTGACCGTTCCAAACCTTAAGCTGGTGTCACCCAAACATGCCGTGATACCTGTTTCCCTACAGTTACGGGCTTCCCATTGATGTTCAAGTGGATCAATGAGTCAATTTGGCTACTCCCGACTGCTTCAAATTCAACACCGGGTTTTAGACCCAACTCTTCTAAGTGCTGAAGAAATTCCACTCGTTCATCGCTAATACGCACCATCTTGAGATGTCCCGCTCGGGCATCCTGCAGTCGGATACTGGGATCAGGCATATCAGCATCAATTGGATTACCGTGTGGACAGGTCGTCGGATACCCCAACTTCTCATCGATCCGATCGATAATGTCTTCTGAGATGTAATGTTCCAACTTGCAAGCAAGTTCATGAACATCGTTCCAAGGCAATTCCAAGTGGTCCACCAAGAACCGCTCTAGAATGCGATGAGCGCGTGTCAATTGCTTGGCGACTTTTTCACCGAAAGGCGTTAGTCGAATCCCTTGATACGGTGCATGCTCCACCAACCCTAACTCGGCCAACTTCTTGACCATAGTCGTAGCTGAGCCTGCACTGACGCACATGTACACAGCAATTTCTCCGGTTGATACCCGATCAACTTCCTTTTGGAGACGAAATATGCCCTCGACGTACTCCTCCACACTCTCGCTGAATGCTCGTTGTGTTTTGTGTTCATCACCTGGTCGGCAACTTGCTGGAACGCGCAATGAGAACTCTTTCGATGCCATAGAAATAGTTTACTGCGGATTGACAACGGCAAATCCTTGGGCATTTATCGCACCATTGCTTACGCTTTGGCAACAGAAACTGACCCTTAAAGATAGCCAGGGTGACGTTTTGCAAAGCCGTCCACAAGGTCCCTGGAAGACTTCAAATCGAGACCTTTCCATTCTCGAATGTGTTTTATTGCCTTGAGCTTGCTGACCTGACGATGACTCGAACTTTCATTGGCGATAAATTGATGAATGAGTGTATCCACCTCCAGGATAAAGGCAGGATTGCCTTGTACCGTGTAAGGGCGTTGGATGAGCCACCTTTGGAACTCCCTTTCATAACTGGTGCTACGGTAATTAAAGATGCTGGCTGCTTTCGCAATGACACCTGCGATCAAAGCGCCAACAAGCCAAGCACACCAATAAGTTCCCGGTGTCGCAACCAGGTTAGCAATGATCAGCACGAAACAACTGACAACTGTGGTACCAATCTGCTTACATAGCTCGGCACGCATCCTCGAATCGAATTCGATACGCAGCAGTTGATCATCGCGAATTTGATCGAAATACTGAGTAGACTCGCGAACCTGATCAGGAGTAACCCCAATCTCAGCCGCAATGTCCAAAATCTTGTCGTGACTGATTGCATCACTTGTAGCAGCAATTCCTGCTTCAAGTTGGAGATGATCTTCGCCGCCTCCAGCCTTCCTGTATCGAGGACTTGATCCAGTCACGTAGCTGATTCTATCTGGCAAAATGCTTGCTGAGGATCTAAAGGATCAATTTCGAGATCGCCATTTGGCTCTTTCTTGCCACCTCTCAAAATCTCGCTCCAAGCCTCGATTTGATCTTGAGAAAACTCTACGTCCCTCCAACCCCAGTAAGAGAGTCCAGATTGCAATAATGACAATGCTCCAAGGGCTAAAGTGAGTGACCAAAGCAACCAAGAAACACGAAGCGGCACAGCCAAAGCAGTTGCGGCGATACTGATCCATGAGGTCAGCACGAAAGCTCGCATACTCATCACTTGCGGTATCAACTTCGCGATGGTTCGCTGAAACCATGGCTTCAGCATAAGACACTTAATGCATATTAAAGGTTAGATGTCGCTATTTTGGGCAAATCTATGCAATTTCTTTATGCCTTCTCAGCGTCGATCATCAAGACTACTATCCCGGGTTCCAACATGGACACCAACTACAATCTTGGGGCGTGTATCCGTGGATACTGTCGAAGAGCTGGACGTTTGGACATGGGAAAGAACGGAGGTTAGCGCCCGATCCTGACGCCATTTTACGAACTCATCGCTTTCAGAGTTTCTAATGGATCGATAACATCCAAACGCATGAAATGCCATTCCGATCCCCCAACCCAGTAAAGGATATATGGCCCAAAACTCATGGATGCCAGTCGCAAAATTGATACCAATCAAGAAAAGGTTGATGATCACAAACGATGTCAGGTGACTTACAAAGGCGCCTTTGACTGATCGAATGTATTCCAACCGGTCAGCCATCATCTGCTTTTCTTCAGCATATCTCCTTTCAGCTTGTTCAACTGCTTCAGGGGAGATACCCAGTTCAGCAGCAGTTTCCAAGAGGCGTGTTCGCGTGATCTCTGGGCCATTAACGGATAGCTCAGAAGCGATTCTTAGAATCGCCTCCGCTTCCTGCTCAGAATATGAACGTCTCTCCTCCTGATTCATTGCATTAGGTTACGATGTTATGGATTTCTGGGTTGCCCAAACGGTTCATTAATTCCGCCACAACCATCTTAAAGCTTCTGGAAGGATCGCTCTGCCATGGGCATCGCTATGGAACCCGTGCCCAAAAACGAACTGATAATCGTAACCTTTGAATTTTAACGCGGCCGCCATGGTCTGATTGGCTAGTGGCCAGTTACCAAATGTATTATCCAAGTCGTTTGATCCGTCTTGAAGGAAAACTCGAATCGGCCTCTTGTCGACCAAGCGAATCAGAGCCGGATAGTTGTGTCCACCCTCTCGCATGCTGGGCCCATGGGCAATATTAGTGAACGATCCCACCCAAGACATTACTTTTGAGAACTGATCTGGGCGCTCCCAAGCCACTGTAAAAGCACAGATCCCCCCACTGCTCGCGCCGGCAATTGCCCGACTGTTTGCATCGTGTTTAAGCTTGATGGTTTTTTCCACTTCAGGCAGAATCTCTTCAAGAAGGAATTTTGAATACTGATCCGATAAGGTGTCGTACTCAAAACTCCGATTGGATTGATTTCCGGAAAAATGCCCCGGATTCAAGAAAATCCCGATTGTAACGGGCATTTGCTTTTTGGAAATTAGGTTGTCGAAAACGGTCGGAATGAAGTTCTTGTAGGACCCTCCATCCTGAAAAACCATTACGGAAGCTGGCTCCTCAGCTTTGTATTGCGATGGAACATAGACCCACCAATCACGGTCGGTACCATCAAAGATTTTTGAATGCCAAACTGGTTGTTGCTTAAGTGATCCTTTGAGTATTCCATCGACAGGCGAGTTCTCGGGATTGATTGAGTAAGCCTCAAGGCTTTTCCAGTCTCCAATGCGTTGTCCGTCGACTTCAATAGCCCACTTTGCCCCAAAACCTTCTGCAAGCTTATCCGCTCCAACCCATATCCCTGTTTTCGCCAGTGGCTGTAATGGAAGCTGATAGCTGGAGTCTTCAGTAATGACATGTACTTTCTGAGCTGTACTTGCGGAGATGGCCCAAACTGCTGTCAAACCATGGACTTTGACAGTGTTACCGTCATCCAAGCCCTTCTTCCCAAACCATTGCCCGAGATAAGACGCAACATCAAGATCACGATGTGATTGATGAAGCATGTCGTAAACCGACTCTGGGGAGACCGTTACCTGACGGTAGGGAAACAAAACAGTTGAAGCGATCAGACAAGACAATAGAATCATCCACAAACTCCTGCGTACAGTATGAGGTACGTTCGAGGAACATGACGATTACGATGATCGTCAGTTGACACGTAAAGGAATAGCAATCGTGAATGTAGGGATAGTTGGCGCTGGAATGTGTGGATTAGCTGCCGCACGCTATCTACACCGTTCGGGACATCAGGTCACGGTGTATGAGAAAAGCAAAGGAGTAGGTGGCCGACTTGCGACACGTCGTCAAAATGGATTCGTTTGGGATACTGGTGCCACGAGCATAGCTCCACGTGGTAAGTCGATCGAACAAGTAATGCTCCATGAACTGGATACTGATGGACTCATTGCGATCGAAAAGCCGATCTACACCCACTCTGGTCTCCGAGTCACGCCTGGTCACGCTTCTGGGACACCCCGTTACACTTATCGAGATGGCAATACGACTTTCGCAAAACGGCTCTGTGAAGGAATCGATGTTCGTCTCAGCACTCAAGTCGACGAAATTGAAAAGATCGACCAATCTTTCCGAATCGGGACCGATGTATTTGATGCCTTGATCTTGACTCCACCGATTCCCCAGTCAGGATTGTTGCTTTGGAATATTGGGGAGAGTCGCCCAATGGCCAATGTCAGGTACAGGCCATGCATCAGTATCGTCTTGGGCTTTCAAGCAGAACTCCCAACAACGAACTATCACGCCCTTTTGGATGTAGAACAAGTTCACCCTCTGACATGGGTCTGCCTCGAATCAGTCAAATCTCCAAATCGTGCTCCGGAAGGTTGTAGTGCCCTTGGACTTCAATTCAATTCAAGTTTTAGCCATTCTCAATATGAACGAGCTGATGAAAGCCTCATTGAAACTGCTGTGGGCTACGTTGAGCGATTGTATGGTCCTTCGTTCCAAACCCCCACGGCATCCAGTGTAATGAGGTGGAAATACTCTCAACCAGAGAGTCTGGCAACCTTTGAGCATGTCAACCCACCGGGATCCAAACTCTTGATTGCAAGCGACGCACTTTTGGGTGGTCATGTCGAAGATGCCTTCGAAATCGGAACGAGAGTGGCCAAACAATTAGTAGAAGAGGATTGAAATTCATCCCATGACCCAGTCTTCCTTTATCGTTGCGTTGGTGGCATATTCCGGTTTCGGTCAAGCTGAGACCAAGCTAGACCTTTTCGCGGGCGACTCGCTCGCGGGCCGAGCAACCTATAGTGAGAAATTTGATCACAAAGGCCGCAAGACGAGTGTTTTTCGCCTTTATGGGAGCACTGACCCAAGTGTTAAGCGAACCATTGTCCAAGTAAGAGTCATTGATTCACGTGCCTTCCCTATCAGTGAGGAAGAAACCATCGTAGAGGAGGGCCCCCGGGGTAAGAGTGAGATTCTGCTCAAGGTACGTTACGATGACTCTGGAGCCGCAATTCTCGATATGACTCGAGATCGCCTTGCAACGATCACTCGCAGTTATGTTCCGTTGCCTGGATATAGTCGAGCTGATGCCAGTGACCTTTGGTTTAGCAAATCCAAGCCATCTCAAGGCACATCCATTCGCAGCACCGTGTTCGACATCGAAAACGCAAAGTGGCAGCGAGTCGAAACAACCTATCTCGGTAAGCATTGGATATCGGTAAGTGGTCGTAAAATCGAAGTACACGAAGTTAGAGATGTCCGCGATGGTGTCGTTCGGGAAGTTTTCTTAGATGACCGAGGCCAACCTGTTTTAATGCGTACTGGCCAATACCGTACAGAAAAGCACTTTTAGTATCCGGGATTCCTTCTTAGGTACAACCTTGGCATGGATCGGATTAAGGTTGTTGTTGTGGGTGCGGCCGGAAGAATGGGTCGCGAAATCCTTCGTGCCGTCAGTTCGGACGCTGATTTTGAATTGGTCGGCGCAGTCGGTCGATCTCAAATTGGGACCAGTGTGCAAGCACTTGCTGGAGGATCTGTTCCAGATCTTCCACTAGAAGCTAACTTGAATGCAGTTCTTGACCGCACCAAGCCAGATGTAATGATCGATTTGTCCAATCACGCAGTTGCATTAGACCATGCAAGAGCAGCGACGGAAAGGGGTATAGCCTTTGTATTTGGCATGACCGGAATGTCTGAAGCAGGCTTAAATGAGATTCAGACCCTTTGCGAGAAGTCTAACACTCCTGGAATGTACATTCCCAACTTCGCAATAGGAGCAGTTCTCATGATGGTTTTTGCCGAAACAGCTGCCAAGTGGCTTCCAAATGTTGAGATCATCGAATTTCATCATGAGCGGAAGGAAGATGCTCCCAGCGGGACCGCCATGTTGACAGCAGAAAAGATTGGTAAAGCTCGTATCCAGAGCCCTCTAGTGTTACCCAAGCCACTGCTCAAGACAGAAGGTGCTCGGGGTGGTACGGTTTCCGATGTCCCTGTTCATTCCGTTCGACTACCAGGATTGCTCGCACACCAAGAAGTAATATTCGGTGCACCCGGAGAAACCCTAACCATTCGGCACGACTCTCTTGATCGGATTTCCTTTATGGAAGGAGTCAAGCTCTGTGCACGGACAGTGAGGACACTAAAAGGGTTAACAATCGGTCTGGACAAAATTCTGTTTTAGTCCGTCCAGCCTCGCGTTCACTCATTTTCGGATGCGCTCGAAGCGACCTGGATCTGGCTTGATGGTGGAAAACCCAACGGTTGCCAAGCTCATGACAATGAGTCAGGTGGTACCCTTTTGGGCATGCCAGATGAGCAGCTAACATACCGATCGGCTGGTGTCGATATCGACGAAGCGCAACGTGCGTTGCGATCCGTTCTTGGTGACGTAAAGGACACTTACACCGAAAGCGTCGTGGCAGGAATTGGAGGGTTCGGAGCACTTTATCGCCCGATGTTTGGCGAAATGGAGAATCCAGTCCTAGTCAGTTCGATCGATGGTGTTGGCACCAAGACCAAAGTAGCTGCAATGGTTGGCGACTACAGCAACTTGGGCTTGGACATCGTCAACCACTGTGTAAATGACATCCTGTGCCAAGGCGCTCGCCCCCTATTCTTCCTAGACTACTTTGGATGCTCGAGACTTCAGGGTCTGATGTTTGAAGATATAGTGCGCGGAATGGCTCAGGCATGTAAAGAAGTTGGTGCTTCTCTAATCGGAGGAGAAACCGCTGAGATGCCGGGTGTTTACCATGACGATGAAATTGACCTTGTAGGTTCCATTGTCGGAGTTGTTGATATGGACCGGAAACTCCCCCGTGGAAAGATGCAACCAGGCGATTCGGTGATTGGCATTGCCAGTAGTGGTCTCCATACCAATGGATACACTTTGGCAAGGAAAGCACTTTTAGAGATGGGTGGCCTCTCGGTTCGAGATGAAGTTCCAGGGCTCGGCAAGACGATTGGCTCTGAACTGCTACGGCCCCACCGATGCTATTTTAACGCCCTGTATCCGATCATTCAGGATACGGAGGCCGTCTATGCTGTCGCACACATTACGGGTGGCGGGTTATACGACAATATTCCCCGTGTTTTGCCAAGCGATGTTCGAGTTGTCATTGAAAAGCGATCGTGGACACCTCTGCCCATTTTCAACTTGATCCAGCAGTGCGGAAATATCCCCGATGCTGAAATGTATCGAGCATTCAATATGGGCATCGGTATGATCGTAATTGCCGACCGATTTGCAGCTCCGGCGATCGTCCAGCGGTTACTCGAAGCTGGAGAATCTGCGGCCATCGTGGGAGAGGTTCAATCTGGCTCTAATGAAGTTCAGATTGTCTAAAGACGAAAACGAAAAACGCGCCGCTGGTTGCATACCCAGCGGCGAGTAAGTCAACAAAATTCTAGACTTGAAAAACGAATCGAGCGTTACCAAGCGCGAATTCTTGACCATCAGTCAATTCGGCTTCATCGACTCGCTCAAAATCATCTCGCAGAACAAAAGTTCCGTTGCTCGAACCTAAATCAACCACCTTCCAGACGCCGTCATCGAAGACAATTTTGGCGTGCTTGCGACTTACATAAGCGCCTTCAGGCTGTGACCCCAAATCGACATCGATTGGCCCTACGCTTGGATCAAATCGACCAATAGTGGCGGGTGAAGTGATTGCATATTCCACTTCGGTGAGAACCCCTCCACGCTTGAGCACGAGCTTGGCAGATGGAACTGCTGGGGCAGCGGCCGGCGACTCTGAGACCACGTCACTTTCGGTCTCATCTACAACTGTCAGTTGATCCTGAATCTCGTCAGTCATGAATGTTCTTTCTCCTGCTAAACACTTCTCCAAGTGCCAGCACTATTGCAGAGACGATCAAGCCGGGAAGAAGTGTCCCAAGTGTAAACGTCTGTCCGTAGAAATGGACCTCTAAAGAGGGGTTCTGAGTTCGTTTTCCGTAGATCAAAGCGCTGAAACTGGTAATAAAAGCCAAAATCATGGACCAAGAAGCCCATTTGGCGCCAAAACTGGATCGGAACTGAGGGACATAGATGGCGGTAACAGGCAACACAAGTGCCGCAACCACTGCCCCACTATAGGCATACCAAAGATCAACCACTACGTTTTGCACCGTCAGAGCAACACCAATTGCGGCGAGACAGGTCAAACCGAAGCCCAGTCGCGTCCAGTTTTTGATTTTGCTATCGTCCAAGCCTGGGCGCAACCGACCAATTATCTCGCGGCCAAACGTCGCACCACTGACCAAGGTGTATCCGACCATCGCAGAAAGAATCGTACCGACCAATCCACAAAAGAAAATTGCCTTTAGCCCCGGTGGCAAGATCAAGTCGCCAAGTCGTGGAAAGAACTCCAGGCCCTCAGGAACCGGGTTGAGCGATGTGATTGCATAGAGGCCCGCCGTTACACTAAGAAGGTCAAAAAGAGCCCAAAATGCAACGCAGAAATAGAGTCCCTTCTTTCCAACATTTGGACTGGCTGCACTGGAAACCCTTTGGTGAAATCCTGGATCGACCATTGTCCATGCACCCAAGATGAAGAAACTTAGGAACCCAAGCCAGCCAACCCCACCATCCCACTTCAAAAGAGAAGGATCAAGCTTATGAAGCATTTGGGAAGGTGAATTATGTGATAGGCACCATAAATCAACGACGAGGAATCCAACGTACATCATAAAGAAGGCAAGGATTCCGACCCGTACATCGGCTAGCAAACCACCCCGATAAAGAAAAACCGTCCCTACAACTGCACCGGCAACCACCGACCAGACAGTGCTCCAGCCGGTGAATAAGTGCACCATAGTCCCCAGCATCAATACATGTGCTGCAGGAACTGCAAGCATGAACACGAGTCCTGCTCCAATCAGACCAGTTGTCTTGCCCCACCTTTGCGCTAACCGCTCTGGAATGCTAATTTGATCAACTTCACGCACCTTGCTGGCATAAAGCAAGGCATAGACAATGCCAAAGAAGTAGTACGGAACGCCCAAAAGAAGCATCCCCCCGATACCAAATGCCTTGACTGAGTCGCCAATGGCAAGTACTCCTCCATACCATGTGCTCACGAGAGTCGCAACAAAAGCAGGCATAGAAAGGCTCCGACCTGCGACCAAGTATTGCAACAGGGTGTTGTCTCGTAACCTGGCAGAGAAACCTAAAGCTAAAATCGCTCCGAAGAAGAGGATGATTACGCCGGCATCCAAAGGCGTGAGATGAAGGGTCGGCGAAAACACACTAAATTGTGCCACGAATGTAGAGAGCTAGATTTCCCAACTGGGAGTCAATAAGCTTGGATCACTAACGAATAGAGCACAAGCACCTGTCCCTAAACT
>Ga0164297_10000138_pt1 | contig 90875 bp, 77 predicted proteins | sample GEODES058metaG_FD_113539 | JGI IMG/M metagenome (GOLD analysis project Ga0164297, IMG submission 113539) | Dystrophic lake water microbial communities from Trout Bog Lake, Wisconsin, USA - GEODES058 metaG | ecosystem: Environmental > Aquatic > Freshwater > Lake | place: USA: Trout Bog Lake... | reverse complement strand
CACGCGCAGGAACGAACAGGAGGTGCGGGGCGTGCGTCTTGTTTTCACTGGCCTCGATGCGCTGGGGAATCCTACGAGCACCGTTGATCAAGCGGGTGCGACCAGTGGCAGCGGTGTGGTGGATACGGTCATTGATTGCACGGGCGGCAACGGCAACGGCGGTGGCTCGCCACCCGTGCCGAATGTGCAGCCTGCGGTTGAGCAGAACTATGAGATCGAAAGTGAGGAGATTGATCCATCTTCCGCTGACTGGTGGTTTAATAATACTGACACGGGGTGCAACTCTGTTGCCGATATTCAATTGGTATGGCCTGGCAGCAATATTGCACTCGATCCCGATGCGCCCGAGAACGCAGGTAAGTCAGGGCTCGGTGGGTGCAATAGGCAGTGGCTCAGTGGTGGCATTCCTCAATCTATAGCCGCTTCTCACACGCGTCTGGCGTTGGTGACTGGCTACCTGACTACAAAGGTCACAAACTATGATCCTGCTGAAATATGGACGCAGCAAACAACAAAGCAGATCGTCATTCAGGTTCGCTGTCCAACAACGAATTTAAGCGGCTCAAGTACGCTGCTGATTAAAGACCAGGTCACGAGCATGCCGGGTGGCGCAGGCGGCTTTTTGGGAACGCTCTCGCCCACTGGCATCGCGGCCAAGCTGCTCGCTGCCTGGAGCCAGGCGCAGTATGATGGAGCCATCCGCATCACGAAGAGTGAATGCAACGAAACGCTGGTGCTGGGGGATGTGGTGAACTGGACGGGTGGCCTGGAAGAATGGGCCACGATGCGTAGCCGGGTGCAGGGTATCACTCGCAGCATCGACACGGGCACCACGGAAGTCACTCTCGGTGTGGCTCAGCACCTGGCGCTGGATGAGTTCGCCAAGCTGCTCAAGGTCGGCACCGTGGGGGCACCGAATGGCGGCGCGGCCACGGATCTGCAGCAGCAGTCCACGGGGGATACGCCGACAGGATCCAGTGATCCCACGCAGATTGATCAGCTCGTCACTCCGGGTCGCCGCACGTGCAGTGTGACGTGGTCCGAGGAGAAGCTAGTGATCTCGGTGGCGACTTCGCAGTATGAAAAGGTCATGAACTTGTAGCTGCCATGCACGAAACCTGGACCAACACTGAGACCAACGATGCCGTGAAAACGGAACCGGGAGTGCATAGCATCTTCAACACTTCTACGGGTGCTGCCATTGAAGCCACGCCAACCAAGTGGACCATCAAAAGTGGTACCAGTGCTGACATTCATGTGGAGGTCGTTCCGGACAAGATCACGATCAAGAATGCTTCAGGTCACACCCTTGTAGCCAGTATTGATGATGGTATTGTCATCACGAAGGGTGCGAACAGTTTGACGCTGGATCTCGAAAATGGCGTGGTGTTTGTGAAAGATGGCAAGACTGCCAAGCTCACGTCTGAGCAACTCTTCATTGACGATGGCGCTGGGAATACCAACAGCGTGACCAGCGAGCAGATGGTGATCTCTGGCTCTGGCAAGACGGCGGTATATGAGGCCAATGCAGTGACGTACACGCAAGGGTCCTCCACTGCGAGTGTGAGCACCGGTAACGGCCTGCAGGTGATCATTGATGGTGCGACGCTGAGCGCGAAACCGGATGCAGTCTCTTTGGACGATGGAGAAGGCAACTCAGTGCAGATCACGCCGCCCACGGGCTTCCTGGCAACGGATAGCGAAGGTCAGACGGCGAGCCTGTACACGGACAAGATGCAGATCCAGCAGGGCGATGATTATGCGAGGGTATCGCCTGCAGGTGGCCTTGACACGCTCGAAACCGGCTACGCTGCCAAGGTCAGCGCTGCAGCGGGCTTGCACCTGGATGACGGCGGCGAAAGCTCGGTGGACATCGCCACGCAATCGGGCGATGCGATCTCGCTGCAGCCGACTGCGGTGTGTGCGGATGATGGCACCACGAAGACCTCCAACGTGCTGCACGGCAACGAGACCTGATTTGTATGAGACTGGGACGCTGCATCGACATCACAGCGCTGTCGCCCACCGTGGTGCACAACGCCGGTGCCACGAGCACCTGGTCGCCGACGACGGCCACGAGTGGCACCTTCACGGTACACCTGCCTGCCACCCCGAGCTGCGGCGGTGCGGCGGCCCCTGGTTATCTCGACCGCTATGCCAGCCTGACGTTGCCACTGCAGGGCTGTGGCAGCCTGCTGGTGAGTGCCTCAGGCACCGGGGGTGATGACCGCTATGCGGGTGCTGCCAACGTGAATGTGATCAAGGGCATTGATAGCAGCGTGGTGAACTGGATCTCTCTCAGCGGCACGAATGGCGGCGCGAGCTGCCACAGCGTGTCGCTGGCACCGTCTGGGGGCGGCGATTCTTCGCAGACGATCCCTGTCACGTGTGGCGATCAGCTTGTGCTGTCGTTTGATCTGTCGCTGGCTGTTTCCGCGCCAGCCTGTGTCTGCACATTTACGATTGAGGTGCTTCCGCCGTGAGCATCACCGACGTCCGGCTCGCGCAGCTCCATCTGCGGCTCTGGTCGCCTGAGCCGGGTGAATACCATGCGCCAGCCGCTGTGGTGACCTGGAATGGCCATTTGCTAACCTGCCAGCCAACCGGTGCGCCGCTGGATCCTGCTGCCGCCGTGCTTTGTCCGGCCCTGGCGCGGGCGCTGGCAGGCCCGACGCGCACTCTACCGCCTACACCCGCAGAGCCGATGATCACCGCGCTGGTGGCTGATTATGCGGGCGCTACGGCCCCGCTGCAGAGCGAGGCGCGGAGCGTGGTGCCTGAGGAGCGGTTTTTGGCCCGGCTGAATGACGGCTGTCGCCGCTGTGGGAGCTGGAAGGAAGCCGACCGCGATGGCCGTGGCCGCTGCGACACCGTGTTTTGCGCCTGCACCAGGCGGCTGCTCTGGCTGGCCGATGAGGTGTGCCCGGCTGGCAAGTGGGCTGCATGAGGCATGCAGGCGGGCTGCAAGGGAGGGGCGGAATGCGCAAACCTCTGTCAATTCTGCTCAAACCTGGTGTCGCTTACCGGGGATCTGAGGCGCTGTACGCAGGGAAACAACCTTAAATATTGATGAAATTTGCGTTGACGCTTTGTGGGGCGCTCTCATAACCTGACTATACGGCAACCGCCGCCAACAACACTATGGCCAAGAAAGCAACTAAAGCAAAACCGGCAGCCAAGAAGGCTGCGAAAGCACCAGTAGCGAAAAAGGCTGCGAAAGCTCCAGCAGCCAAGAAAGCTGCGAAAGCTCCAGCAGCCAAAAAAGCTGCGAAAGCAAAACGGAAACCCAATCCTGCCCTCATGAAGCCGGTGCAGCCTGACGCGGTCCTCGGAGCCGTCGTCGGTACCAAGCCTGCTCCTCGTGGTCAAATCACGAAGAAGCTGTGGGACTACATCAAAAAGAACGGTCTCCAGGACGCTAAGAACAAGCGCAACATCAATGCCGATGACGCATTGAAGGCGGTGTTCGGCGGCAAGAAGACGGTGTCGATGTTTGAGATGACCAAGCTGGTCTCCAATCACATCAGCGCCTGATTCCACCCTGCATTCCTGACGCCGCGCCTGGTTCAGTCCAGGCGCGGCGTTTTTTTTTCTCACTGCATTCACCTGCGCTGAGCGCTCAAAATCCGCTCGGCATTGCGGCGGTGTCTCCTGCTCTTGTTCGATCTGCGAGGCTCCCTGCTGCGCAAGGGCTTTGAGTCTCATGGCGCATTCGCCACGTAGTCCAGCTCCATGAACTCCACGACTTCAGGAATCCAGCGTTGCTGCACAAAGGCCGTGTGCTCGGGGTGGTCGTTGTAAAAAGTATACGCGGCTTCGTCGGCAAACTCCATGGAGAGTCCAAAGGTGAAGCTGTTCTTCCGGCTGCTTTGACGCAGACACTCAAACTTCTGCACGCCTTCGATCTTCGCCAGTTCACAGGCAGCTTGTAGAAAATCGCGCTCAGCAGTTGAGCCGGGAATGTGCTTGAGACGAAAGGCGACCGTGTGGCGAATCATGGTGGAAGGATGAACGCAGGGGGAGCAAAGTCAAAAACCAGCACGCTGATTCAAATTGCGGCTCCGCAGTTCCGCGCTCCTCTCCACCGCAGCATGAATGCATTTTTCAAGCTGCATCAGCAGGGCTCGTCAGTCCGCGCCGAAATCATCGGCGGCGCGACCACCTTCTTCACGATGGCCTACATCATCGTGGTCAATCCGGCGATTCTGTCGTTCGCAGGCATGCCTGTGGGACCTAGTACGGTAGCGACGATTTTGACGGCGGTGGTGGGTTGTGTGCTGATGGGCTTGATCGCCAACCGGCCCATCGCGGTGGCACCTTACATGGGGGAGAATGCGTTCATCGCCTTTGGCCTCACCGCACTGGGCATTGGCTGGGAGCAGCGGCTCGGTGCAGTGTTTGTCAGCGGCGTCTTGTTTTTAATCATCACCTTGCTCGGCATTCGCGGCTGGCTCGCCAATTCGGTGCCGGTGGGGCTGAAGCACAGTTTTGCCGTCGGCATCGGGCTGTTCCTGGCCTTCATCGGTTTGTATGAAACCGGAATTGTGACGAGCTTCGTGGCAGGCCTGCCTGCGCAGGCATTGCCATCGGATGCTCACGGCCTCTTCATGCCTCCGGCGGTGCCAGTCAAAATGGGCAATCTGCGCGATCCGCAGGTGCTGCTCGCAGTCGGCGGTTTTTTGCTGATGACCGTTCTCATGATTCGCAAGGTGCGTGGCGCACTGCTCATCGGCATGGGGGTCACTGCGCTGATCGGTGGCGCCCTTGGCTTTGGTCACATGCCGCAGGCCATCGCAGCACTGCCGTTCACGGGTGACTACGATCTGAGCCGCATCGCCTTCAAGCTGGACATCTCCAGCGTGCTCAAACTCAGCTTTCTTCCGGTGCTGCTCACCTTGTTCCTCATGAGTTTTCTCGACACGCTGGGCACGCTGACCGGACTCGGCGCAGCAGCGGACCTCTTGGATGAGAACGGCAACTTTCCCCAGGTGGAGCAGCCCATGCTGGTGGATGCGCTGACCTGCCTGTTCAGCGGTCTGGTGGGCACCTCAACGAGCGGCGCCTACATCGAATCCGCCACCGGCATCAGTGCTGGTGCGCGCACCGGCCTCGCGGCTTTGGTCACGGCAGCCTTGTTTGCCGTCTCGCTGTTTTTCATCCCCCTGATCGAGCCGCTGCAGCAGCTTCGCTTTGCGTATGGCCCGGCCTTGATCGCCGTGGGTGTCCTCATGACCGGCTCCGTTCGGCGCATCGACTTCGATGATCTCACCGAATGGGTGCCTGCCTTCGTGACCATTGTGATGATGCTCTTCACCTACAACATCGCCAACGGGCTCACCGCCGGCCTGGTGGTGCATCCGGTCTTGAAGATCGCCTCAGGTCGCAGACGCGAATTGAACGCAGGCACGATCATCCTGGCACTCTTGTGCGCAGCATATTACCTCTTCGGTCTGCCTCATTAGTCAGAGGCTTTCCTGCGCTTTTCCTCAGCCTGCTGCTGCTCCCAGCTTTCTCTGCTGCTACGACTGGCATTGCGCCCCTGGGGTTTTCGGATCATCAGCAAAGCCGAGTCTTCGGATCGGAAAACCATCGTCAACCACAGTCAACGACCGTCAACTCCCCTCCCATCCATCACGAATCCCACTGGCTGCGCTGCACGCCGATGAAAGTCATGCCAAGGCCGACCAGCACATGCACAAAGAGCACGAAACCAGCGATGGCAGGGCTGATGAGGTCGGTGTGGGTGACCACCTTGACCGCGTCATAAAAGGCAGTGCTGCGCATGCTGCTCAGACTGCCGCTCCAACTCCAGAAGGCGACGATCAGCGGCTGCACCCAGTTCTCCAGCCAGTCAGGCAGGGTCAGCACCGCACCCGACAGGGGAAGCTGGAAGCCGACGAGGTAGATGCACAGGATCGTGGCCTTTTCCGGAGTCTTGCTCATGGCCGAGATGCCGAGGCACACGCTGGTCATGGCTGCGGAGGCAAGGACCAGCAGCACCAGCTTGGTGATGAGATCTCCAGGCAGACCACCGACGACCATGTCCACGAAGAACCCCATCCATAAACTCTGTGCCAGCACGAAGATACCAAGGAAGATCACCTTGCTGCCGATGTACGCAAAGGGATGCAGACCGCCCAGTTTCTCGCGCTCCAATATCAATCGTTCAGACGCTATCTCTCGCGCCGCGTTGTTGCTCGCCATCAGCGTCACCAGCACCACCTGCAGCATGATGAGGCCCGAGACGAGTCCGCCAGCCTGGAGCTGCTCCTCCTGGTGCTGCTTCATCTGCTGATACTCATGCTCGACATTGTCATCCTGATGCGTCGAAAGCGAGCGCAGCGGCTTGATGCCGTCGAGCGCGAAAATGACGACGAGCAGCGGGAAGCCCAGCAGCATGGCCAGATGCAGCCAGACCTGCGCCTTGTCACGACGGAAGATGGTCCAGCGCCGGCGCAACAGCTCAAACAATTGAATCATCATGGACGGCATTTCGACCGGCGGCAGATCGGCATGCTCGGGTGTCTCCGTCGGCTCAGGTTTTGCCACCGCGCGCTCCTCACGTACAAAGGTCTTGGGCGGCCCGCTGCTGGCCTTGGCCGCCGCATTCTCCGGCAGCACCCGCGCGCCGTCGAAACCGTGGTTCTGGTAATAGGTCTCGCGGTACTTTTCCCACGACTCATGCCAGTCGCCGGCTTTGCGCTCCGTCAGCTTGAGATAGACCTCTTCTGGGTGCTCGACGGCAAAGTAATGCAGCATCGACTGCGGTGGTCCATGATAGGTCAGCACCCCCTGATACATCACCATCACGCTGTCATAGGCGTCCAGGCTGGCCAGACTGTGCGTGACATTGATCACCACGCGCTTCGGGTGTCCGCGTGACAAGACGCGCAGCAGATCGGTAATCTCATGCTCGGATCGGGGATCCAGGCCGCTCGTCACCTCGTCGCACAGCAGCAGGCAGGGGTCGGTCACCAGTTCCAGCGCCAGACCCAGACGGCGTTTCTGCCCCCCGGACAGCACCTTCACCTGACGGTCTGAAAGATGCGTCAGACCGGTGACTTCCAGGATGTGATCCAGCGCCGGAATGAAATCTTCCGTCTGCGCCAGTTGCGTTCGCAGCACCATCGCACTCGCGATGCTTTCCTCGACCGTCAGCAAATCGTAGGCCACGCTGAACTGGGGGACGTAGCCGAGGTCACCAGGATGCAGGTCTTCCTCATGGCTCAAATTCCGGCCATCCCAGAGCAGTTCCCCGCTGGTCTGCTGCTGTATGCCCGTGATCACCTTCAGCAGGGTGGTTTTGCCGCAGCCTGACGGCCCCACAATCGCCACCAGATGCGCCGGCGGCACGTTAAAACTCACTTCGCGGAGCAGATGCAGCGTGGTATCCTTTTCCGCGTCCTTCGGACCATCGACTTCAAGACAAACGTTGAGTGCTTTGAGCATACAGGTTAAATAAGTGCCGACACTAGGCCGGAGTGCACAGCTCTGGCGATGAAAAAATTCAACCGACCGTCAAAATGCAACGCCGCAACAGACCGGGCAGGCGCCCATCTTCCTCCTCCTCTTTTCGCTGGCTCTGGTGGTTGGCTGGTTTGGTCCTTGTCAGCGGCCTGGTGCTGGTCTTTCTGGCTCCTTCGCTCGTCACCAGCTACATCCGCTCCTATTTGCAGCAGGATGATTTCCGCCAAAAGGCCGAGGTGGTGATTGCGGCGCGGGCCGGCGGCAGCGCACACATCGCCCCGCTCATTTGGAACGATGACACCGCATCCGTTGTCGAGCTTTCAGTGGATGCCCCCGGCTGGAGCCTGGATGCCGGCGGTCTGCATGCCGCTCTCGATTTTGGGGCCATCCGGCATGGCAAGTGGAGCATTCAGAGCGCCGGGGCAGAGGACGTTGCGTTGCACCACACCCCCGCTGCATCCATGGACAGTCCATCCACAGGAAACGTCACAAAATTCGACGGCAGCAACACCGGGATTCCGGCCTTTCTGCGCCGCTACATTCCCACGGAAACCATCATCAGCGGCTTCGAAGTGCATCGTTTTTTGTTCGAACAGGCCGGCTGGAAGCTCGCCGAGACCCAGCTCCGCCTCGGCAACTGGCAAAACGGTGAAGTCTCCGTGTCCGCCAAGCTGACCGGTGGCAAACTCATGACTCCGCTGAATGCGCCGGAGCAGAAGGAACCCCTCCAGTTTGACCTCACCCGCGCCACGCTGCGTGTGGGTCAAAGCCAGCTTCAGATCAGTGACGCCGCATTGCGCTGGAAGCAGGAATCCGAGGCCACGCTGCGCGGCTCCCTGAAGTATGAATCCGGTGCATGGCAGACCTTCATCCATGTCAAAGCCGTCCCACTGGATGAATTTCTCGACTCATGGTGGGAGCAACGTCTCTCCGGCAAGGTTGAAGGCGACATCGAAGTTTCCGGCACGCGCAATTCTCCTCCCTCCTGGAAGGCCAGCCTCGCGCTCAAGGAGGGGGCGCTCACCGGTCTGCCCATTCTCGAAAAACTCGTCACCTACACCAACACCCAGCGTTTCAAACGCCTCGTGCTGGACACCTGCAGCGCCACCTTCCAGCCTCAGGGCGACTCTCTGCGCATTGAGAACATCGTCGTGCAGTCGAATGGACTTCTGCGCATCGAAGGCACGCTGCAAATTCGTGGCCGCGCGTTGGAGGGGAATTTCATGCTCGGAGTCACCCCAGAGACCTTGAGCGCCATCCCCGGCGCCAACAGCCGTGTCTTTGTGGAAAACAACCCGGGTGGGCCTCCCGGCCTGCAATGGACGCGCGTACACGTCGTCGGCACCTTGGATGCTCCGCAGGAGGATCTCAGCAGTCGCCTGATCGGTGCTGCTGGCATGTCCTTGCTGTTTGACACCCCTGGGGCCGTGGTCGGCCAGGGCGCCGAATTGCTGCTCAAGCCCGTCCTTGGCGATGACGCCGCCAAAATACCCGGCAAAGTCATGAACGGTGCCAGCAGAGTGCTCGAAAATGGTGTGAACGCCGGTTCCGGCCTCATCAACAAGGTGCTGCCGATCTTTCCAGGAAAATGAGAAGGTTGCACGGCGGGGATGTGCCGCTAGCATGAGTCCTTGCCATGTCTGCCCACCCCATTTCGTTTGCCGCCAGAGAATCAAAGCATGCCATCGAAGAAGGCCTGCTCTTTGCCCCGAAGTTCGATGAACATGGCCTGCTGCCGGCGATGGCGGTGGATGCGGACACCGGTGCGCCTTTGATGCTTGCCTACATGAATGAGCAGTCGCTCAAAATGACCCTGGAACTCGGCCAGGCCGTTTACTGGAGCAGGAGCCGCAATCAGCTCTGGCACAAGGGAGCCACCAGCGGCGAGTTTCAGGTCGTTGTCGAAATCCGCACGGACTGCGATCAGGATGCCCTGGTGCTGCGCGTGAAACAGTTGGGGGGGGGCTGCTGCCACACCAAACGCCCCACCTGTTTTTACCGCATCGTCAAAGCCGCCGACGGCGAGGCGCTGCTGGAAGCTGTGGAATAAGGCTGCCGGTTAACGGCTGCCGGGAACCATGCCACCATACTTGGCGGTGCCTTCCCAGGACTTCGGACGGTTCCAGGGCAGGGTGCTGTACTGGCTGGCATCCGGTCCCACCACGGTCTTGCGCTTCGGTTCATCCGAGGCGCAGGAGGAAAGGGAACATGCAGTAGTGACGGTCAAAAGAAGCAGGCTGAGCAAACGTGTCTTCATGAGGCGCTACTTATGCATCAGGTGATTTAATTTTGCACCAAGTTTTCGAGAATAACCCGATCTCCCGGCATGATGACCTGACCGTTGACCACCGCATCCGGCACGATCGACGCCATGGAATTTTTACCATCGACCGACATGACGCTGATTTTGCCGACGGTCTGCGCACCGCGCGTGACGATCAACTTGGTCTGCTCAGTGAGACCGGTGCTCTTCCCGGCATCAATGACCACAAAGCCCCAGTCATAATTCACCGCGACCACCCGGGAGGTCAGGCTGTTGCGCTCAAAGTTTTTGCGGCGGTCTTCGATTTTGTGCAGCACTTCATCCAGGCGTTTTTGAATGCCTGCCACCTTCTCCTCCTCAGCAACGACTGCCTTTTTCTTTTCCTCCGCCTGCCCTTCATAATCGAGCTTCTCTTTCCTCAATTTCTGAATGTCTTCGGCCAGGGTCTCAGGTTTCATGCCCTGAGGGAGGTCTTTCAGGAGATTGTCCAACTGCTCCTTCTTCTTTTCTTTGGCCGCAAACTCTTCCTTGGTGCTTGTGACTTCCCCTTCAGTTTGAGCCAGCTTGGTCTTCTGCGCCTTGAGTTTCTCGGCCTCGACATCCAAATCTCCCTGCACACGGGCAATCTCAGCCTTAATCTTGTACAATTCGCCTTTTTTCGACGGGTTTGGGTCGAGCAATTTGGACTCGGTTTGCTTTTCGCCCAAAATGCTGGCGTTGATGCCCGCTGTCTTGGTGCGCACGTCGGCAAATTCACGCCCATTTTGATAGGCAAAGAAGCTGGCAAAGAGAATCACCACGGTGCTGAGGATGAAAAGGACTTTGGTCATGAGAAAGGGGAGAGTCTGGGTAGGGGATCAGGCGAGGAATTGCAGGCTGCGATCATTTGGGTGCCGGAGGCGCGGTGCCAAAGGGATCGGCAGTGCTTGGTGCGGGAGTGCCTGGAGCACCACCAGCAGGCGGTGTTGCAGGAGGGGTGCCGGCAGGAGGGGCGGCACCAAAGGGATCGGCGCCCATGGCGGGGGCTGGTGCCGGGGCTGCGGCAGGTGCAGGTGCACCGAAAGGATCGGCACCCATTGCCGGAGCTGGTGCCATGCCTGGCGCTGCTGCTGGCGCTCCGAAAGGATCTGCTCCCATGGCAGGGGCTGCGCCGGGCGCGGGGGCGGCACCAGGGGCTCCGGCTGCTGGTGCGGCTCCACCAGCAGGCGTCTTGGCAGCGGCAATCTTGGCGCTCTGCTCGGCAGCGGCGACCACGAGATCACCCGCACGAATGTGTTCACCTTCTGCCAGCGAACCTTTGACCAGATCGGCCACGGAGGAATTCTGCTCCACGTCGCGCACTTTGAGCTTGGCCACCACATCCTTGCCGCGCTTCACTTCGAGATCGGCGTTGGCAAAGACTCCGCCACCGTTGCCTTTGTTCAGCACCACAAAGCCCCAGTCAGTGTAAGAATGGGCGACCTTGGCGGTAAAATCGGTGTCCACAATACCGCGCCGTCCATTGGCTTCACGTTCTTCCGCTGTTTTGGCGGCATTGGTCAGATTGGCGACTCTTTCTTGGGCGGCCGCCAGATGCTGCGTTTGGTTGGCCAGTGCCGACTCCGCTTCTGCACGTTCTTTCTTGATCGATTCAATCTGGGCGATCAGCGCCTTGATGTCGCCGGCTTCATCAATCTGCTTCTGGTTCTGCGCCACAAGTTTGGTGATTTGGTCCAGATTGGTCTTCACCACCGCCAGTTCCTGCTCCGCAGTCTGCACCTTGGCGGCGGTGTCTGTCACCGCAGTCTTGGTGGTTTCCAGCTCCTGGTTGGCCATGGCAAGCTGCGTCTCATAGTTCTTTTTCGCCTCATTCGCCTTCACGATGTAGGCTTTGATTTCAGCCAGGTTGGCGGTGGTGTAAGCTTCACGTTTACGCTCCTCCACCAGCAGTTTCTGGTTGGACCATGCAAAATAGCAGGCGGTGCCGAGACAGACGGCAGAGAGAGCGGAGAGAATTTTCCAGACCATACGAAAGCGTAATTAGAGAATTAAGAACCTTGTTTTTACCGGAAACGCCGGGTTTCGACAACACCAATTTTCGGGCATTTTGACCTTTAAGCTGGAATCCCGCTTGTGCCAGGTCAGCCTAGCGGCTAGAACAGCAGGCGTCAGGGGCCGCGGATGCTCAGCTTGCGAACCCCGCCAGGTCCTGACGGAAGCAACGGCAGCCTGCCTGTCCATGTCGCGGTTCCCTGGCACCTTTTGATGGGAGCACTGTGGTCACACGGCCACTCTTGCGTCGGCCACGCGGCGTTTTTCCCCCAAAAAGGCGGCCAGCGCGGCGGCGGTGGCAAATCGCTCCCGCGTCATCTCCGCCGGATGGATCGTCAGCCGGAAATGCTCCTCAATCTGCAGCAGCAGTTGCATCAGGGCCATGGAGTCCAGTCCCATGGAAAACAGGTCGGTGTCCGGCGTGAGGGGTTCCTGGGGTTCGAGGATGTGTTCGGCGGTGAGCAGTTCGATGATCGCGGCGGGACTGATGGGCGCTTCAGGCATTCCCGGTAGAATGAGCCCGCATCACGTGGCACGTCAAGCTGCCCCTGCGGTCGTATTTGTCCTCAGGAGAAGGTTGCACATCGTCATCCCACCGCCACCATGCGCGCCCCATGAACAAGCTGGACGAAATCATCGCCCACAAGCACACCGAACTGCAACGCCTGCTGCCACGCGCTGAAAAGCTCCGCGCCGCCGCCGCCCTGCGCAATGACGTACGCTCCTTTTACGATGCCCTCCGCGCCGACCCCACTCGCCTCAGCATCATCGCCGAAGTCAAGCGCGCCTCACCCTCCGCCGGCACCATCGCCGCTGACTTTGATCCCCTCACCATCGCCCGCGGCTATGAAAAGGCCGGCGCCAGCGCCATCTCAGTCCTCACGGACGAAAAATACTTCCAAGGCCGCCTCGAATACCTCTCGCTGATCCGCGATCAGCTCGACATCCCCTGCCTCCGCAAGGATTTCATCATTCACGAAGCGCAAATTTTTGAAGCCGTCGTCGCCGGTGCAGATGCCATCCTCCTCATCGTCGCCGCGCTCGACCAGCCCACCCTTGAGCACCTCCTCGAAGTCGCCCACACCTTCCAGTTGGATGCACTGGTCGAAGTTCACAACCTCCCCGAACTCGAACGCGCCCTCGCCACAGATGCCCGCATCATCGGCGTGAACAACCGCAACCTGAAGGCCTTCACCGTCGATCTCGCCACCACCGAGGAACTCGCCGAAGAGATCCCCGACGACATCGTTCTGGTCTCTGAAAGCGGCATCAAAACTCCCGCCGATGCCCTCCGCCTCGCCAATGCCGGCGCCGATTCCCTCCTCATCGGCGAAACGCTCATGCGCAGCTCGAACATTCTCATCGACCTCCCCCAGTTTCGCGCCACCACGGCATCCGCGCGTGAATACGAGGAATGATGAGCGCAGTTAAGTCTTCCCAATCTGCGCCGCCAGCTCCGCGATCAAGCTCGTCAGCGTATTGAGCTCACGGCTCGCCTCCTGCTTCGGCAGTACCAGCAGCAGTTCCGTCGTGGGCACCGGCGCAGCCAGCGGTATAAAGACACATCCACCATGCGGCATCTTGCTCGCATGCTCCGGAATCAGCGCCACCCCGCCTAGGGTCGTCACCGTTCCCAGCATCATCGAAAGCGAATCCACCTCGCTCACAATCTGCGGATCAAACCCCGCCTGCTGACAAATGGCTCGCAAAAACTCTCGTCGCCCCGGAAAGGACGCATCAGAAAGCGACACCCATCGCTCATCCTTCAGCGCAGAGAGCTTGATCGACTTCTTCTTTGCCAGTGCATGATCCTCCGAAACCAGCGCCGCCATTTTATGCCGCGACAGCGTCCGCGTGGTGAAGAAAGCACGATCACTCTCAGAGATGTTCCCCAGGATCGCGGCATCCAGCTCATGATTGCGCAGCCGGTCCAGTTGCGCGCGCGGCGGCAGTTCAAATAAGCTCACCTGCGCCTTCGGATGCCTCTGCCGGAACTCTCGCACCGCAGGCACCACCAGATCATCAAGAAATGGCGCCAGAAATCCCAGGCGCAGCGTGCGTCGTGCCTTTCCATACTGCTCGCGTAGCTGCTGCGCACTAGTTTCCGCATCACACACGATCTGCCGCGCCTTCGGCAGAAAAAAACGGCCTGCCTCAGTCAGGTAAATGCGCTTCCGAATGCGATCAAACAACGGCACCCCCAGCTCCGCCTCCAGCACCGCGATCTGCCGGCTCAGCGCAGGCTGCGTCACATGCAGACGCTTGGCCGCTGCTGAAATGCTCAAATCCTCGGCGGCGGCGATGAAGTAACGAAGCTGGTGAAATTCCACGCCGGATCAGACCACAGACCGGCAGTGTGCGCAAATCGTCCGCATATCGTCCGCATATCCGCAAGGCCTTCGTTTGGCGAACGTAGGTGGTCTTATGGACTCACCGCTCTTTCGTCCCTCAATGGACCGCCGGACCTTTCTCACGGCCTCGACGCTCGGACTGGCATCGTTGCGTTTCGGCCCTGCATTGCGGGCTTCCACCGGCTCCGGAGTGCCAGCCGCCACCCTCGCAAAGCCGGCCAAATCCACCGTGCTTTTCTTCCTCTGTGGCGGCGCCTCCCACATCGACATGTGGGACATGAAGCCCGAGGCCCCTCTGGAGTTTCGCGGTGAGTTCAAACCCATCCGCACCACGGGTGATGACATCCGCCTCTGCGAGCATCTGCCATTGCTTGCCAAACAGGCGCACAACTTCGCTCTCGTCCACGGCATCACCGACGGCGGCCTTGCCACCGGCGACCACCATGCCGGCTACTATTACAATCTCACCGGTCATGCGCCTGACATCACCTTCAAGCAGCAGGGCAACGATCGCCGCCCTTATCCCGAAGACTGGCCTTACATGGGCAGCGTCGTCGGCATGAAGCGCCCCCAGCGCCCCACGCTCCCGCAGATCATCTCCCTCCCGCACAAGCCCAGCAAACTGCCCTTCACCCGCCCCGGCCAGTTCGCCGGTCGCATCGGCATGGAATACGATCCTTTCTACCTCAATGGCAGCTTCGACGAGCCTTTGAATTTCAGCGCCCCCACCATCTCCATGTCCGGCAGCATGACGGCCGCGCGCATGCAGGACCGTCACGGACTTTTGAATGCGATGAATCAGGCTCGCCGCGAGCTCGATCACGAAGCCGCCGTTCAAAACTACGTGAAGCAGCAGGAGCGTGCATTCGACCTCCTGTCATCCAGTGGCACCTCAAACGCCTTCGACATCAAGTCCGAACCCGACAAGCTCCGCGCTCGCTACGGCAACACCATCAACGGCACCAGCCTCCTCATGGCGCGTCGCCTCGTCGAGGCCGGTGTCCCCTTTGTCACCGTCTTCTGGAAGGAAGACGAAAGCACCGCCGCCCAGTGCAAAAGCGCCGGCGGCTGGGACACTCACGGCGACAACTTTAACTGCTTGAGAAAGTACCTCCTCCCGCAGTTTGATCAGGCCTTCTCCGCCTTCATGGAAGACCTCTCAGGCAGTGGCCTGCTCGATGAAACACTTGTCCTCGTCACCAGTGAAATGGGTCGCATGCCAAAGGTAGGCGACCGTCGCTCCGGCGGCAATCTGGGCGCTGGGCGCGATCACTGGACCGCCTGCATGAGCGTGCTCATGGCAGGCGCAGGCATTCGCGGCGGTCAGGTCGTCGGCGAAACCGATGCGCGCGCCGAGCTGCCAAAGGACCGCCCCATTCGTCCCGAAGACATCACCAAGACCGTCTATTACGCCATGGGCATCAAAGACCTCGAAGCCAAAGACAAGCTCGGCCGCGCCTACAATCTCCTCGATGAAGGCAAGCCCCTCACCGAGTTGTTTGGCTGATCCTTTTCTTGATGCATCGCTTGATAGGAACTCGGTTAAAGCGATGTCACGCCAGCACTGCAGCCTTCTCTTCAGCACCAAAGGTGCGGCCTATCGCAAGCCCAGGGGCAGCCGAGCCTTGGCGAGGCGACCCTGGGTATCGCATGCAAATCTGGAAAGCAAACCCAGAACTCCGCCACACATCGTGCCCACCAGCAGCGTCTGCAAGCTGTCCCGCCGCGCATTGGCTTCGCGATCATCCAGCGCTTCTCACCCCAAATTCATTACCTCAGAGCATGAACTTGTAAAGCAAGTGGCATTGGAGGAATGACTTCAGCGGCGCGAGTAAAGCGTCGTTATGAAACTCAATCTTCGCCTCTCCAACGAACGCGGGCACGCCAACCACGGCTGGCTCGACAGCTACCACACCTTCAGCTTCGCCGACTACTACGATCCTGCGCACATGGGCTTCCGCAGCCTGCGTGTCATCAATCAGGACGTCATCGCCGGCGGCGCTGGATTCCCCACCCATCCGCATCGCGACATGGAAATCTTCAGCTACATCCTCTACGGCGCACTCGCGCACAAGGACAGCATGGGCACCGCCCGCACCCTTCTCCCCGGACAGATCCAGCTCATGAGCGCCGGCAGCGGTGTCACCCACAGCGAGTTCAATCCCTCCCAGACCGAACCCGGCAGCCTCCTGCAAATCTGGATTCGTCCGCGCCAGAACGGCCTGAAACCCAGCTATACCGAATGGCACCCCAAGCCCGAACATGAAACCGCCGAGAAGGTGCTCGTCATCTCCTCAGACGGCCGCGACGCCTCCGCCACCATCCATCAAGACGCCGACATCTACCGCGTGCGTCTTGAGGCAGGAAAATCCACCACCCACGAAGTCACCGCCGGTCGCGGCGCCTGGCTCCAGCTCATCAAAGGCACCCTCACCGTCAACGGCACAACCCTCCATCCCGGCGACGCCGTTAATACCGACGACACCGGCACCCTCACCCTCACCGCCACCCAAGACACCGAAGCCCTCCTCTTTGACCTCGCATAACTCCCCCCTCCGAAAAACAACTGCAAACCATCGCAAACAACTGCCAACAACAGCAAACTCCCCATGAAACACATCCCCACCATCGCCCGCTTCCTCCTCGGCCTCATCTTCACCGTCTTCGGTGCCAACATGTGGCTCCACTTCATCCCCATTCCTCCGCCACCGGAAGGTCCTGCCGCCAACTTCATGTTCGCCATCTACGGCAGCGGCTACCTCACCGTGGTGAAGGTCTTGGAAGTCACTGGCGGCCTCCTGCTCCTCAGCGGTCGCTTTACCAATCTGGCCCTCACCCTCCTCGGCCCAGTCGTGGTAAACATCGCCCTCTACCACTTCTTCCTCGTCAAAGGCGGCTATGAAATGCCAGTCGTCCTGGGAGTCCTCTCCGGTCGCAAGGACTACCTCAGCACCCTCTTCGCCGCAAAATAAGGCATCCCCAATCGGGCCGGATTCGTCACTGAATCCGGCCCGTTTTTTTGAAATCATCCATCACCCTTCCCCCCGCCATGTCCCACTCCAGTCTCTTCTCGCCACTTCAAGCCGGTGCTCTTCATCTGCCCAATCGCATTCTCATGGCTCCGCTCACTCGTTGCCGTGCCGATTCTGATCACGTCCCCACGCCCTTGATGGCCGAGTACTACTCACAGCGCGCCAGCGCCGGCCTCATCATTGCGGAAGCCACCATGGCTATCGAAGGTAATTCCTCCTTTTGGATGGAGCCCGGCATCTACTCCCAGGCCCAGGTCAAAGGCTGGAAGGTCGTCACCGATGCCGTCCATGCCAAAGGCGGTCAGATCGTGTTGCAGATCTGGCACGGCGGCCGTGCCTGCCATCCTTTGCTCAATGGCGGCGCACAACCCGTCGCACCCAGTGCCCTCCCCATTCTCGGGGACGAAGTTCATACCCCTGAAGGCAAGAAGCCCTATGTCACCCCGCGTGAACTGCGCGACGACGAACTTCCCGGCATCGTTGCGGGTTTCAAACACGCCGCCGAAAACGCCAAAGCCGCGGGCTTCGACGGCGTGGAGGTGCATGGCGCGAATGGTTATCTCCTCGATGAGTTCCTGCGCGATGGCTCCAACAAACGTTCCGGCCCTTACGGTGGCTCCATCGAAAATCGCGCCCGCTTGATGTTCGAAGTGCTTGATGCGGTCATCGGCGTCTGGGGCGCTGATCGCGTGGGCCTGCGCATCTCTCCGCTGAACAGCTACAACAGCATGCTCGACAGTGATCCCGTTGCCATCACGACCTATGTGGCCGCGCAGTGCAATGCTCGCGGCCTCGCCTATCTCCATGTCATGCGCAGCGACTTCTTCCAGGCCCAGCAGGGCGATGTGATGACGCCCGCCCGCACAGCCTTCAAAGGGGTGCTCATTGGCAACATGGGCTACACCGCCGACGAAGCCGCCCAGGCCATCAGTTCCGGCACACTGGACGCCGTCGCGTTCGGCACCAGCTTCCTCGCCAATCCCGATCTTCCTGCACGCATCGCTGCCAAAGCCGCGCTCAATGCACCGAATGCCGCGAAGTTCTACTCGCCCGGCGCGGAAGGTTACACCGATTACCCCGCGCTCAGCGCCGCTTGATATGAGCACCCCCATCCACCCCGGCGTCCGCATCGGCCACGTTCATCTCAAGGTGGCCGATCTGGAGCGCGCCCTCGCCTTCTACTGCGGTGTCCTCGGTTTCGAGCTCACCCAGCGCTACGGCACTCAGGCCGCGTTCGTCTCCGCCGGCGGTTATCATCACCACATCGGCCTCAACACCTGGGAAAGCCGTGGCGGCAAAGCCCCGCCGCACGGCACCACCGGTCTCTACCACGTCGCCATTCTCTATCCTGACCGCGCCTCACTCGCCGATGCCCTGCGCCGCCTCATTAAAAACAACATCCCCCTCGATGGTGCCTCGGATCACGGCGTCAGCGAAGCCCTCTACCTCCACGATCCCGATGGCAACGGCATCGAACTCTACGTCGATCGCGATCCCTCCCAGTGGCCGCGCGACTCCACAGGCGAACTCACCATGACCACCGATCATCTCGATCTCGACGCCCTTCTCGCGGAAGCCCCATCACAGCCATGAAAACGCTCTCCCTCACCGAGCTCCAGGCGCTGAAAAACACCGCCACCCTCATCCACGTCCTGCCAGAGGACCACTTCGCGTGCGAGCACCTGCCCGGTGCCATGAATGCCTGCGTGTATGAAATCGTCTTCCTCACCAACGTGGCCGAGTTCGTCCCCGACAAAACCTCACCAGTCATCCTCTACGGTGCAGGTGGCGATTCACTCGATGCCACCACTGCCGCCGAAAAACTGGCAAAAGCTGGCTATACCAACGTCACCGTTTTCCCCGGCGGCATCGCCGAAAGGCGGCAGCACAATCTGCCACTCGAAGGCACCCACTCCGAGCCCGGCCTCGCAGCGCCTCACGGCCACTACGAACTCGACACCGAAACCAGCGTCGTCCGCTGGACCGGCCGCAATCTCTTCAATCACCATCAAGGCACGCTCAAGCTCTCCGGCGGAAACATCGAGGTGCAAAACGGCATCCTCCAGTCTGCCCGTTTCACGCTCGACATGAACAGCATCGCCTGTGAAGACCTCGTCGACACCGCCTACAACGCCATGCTCATCCACCACCTGCGCGATGACGACTTCTTCGCCGTGGACCGCTTCCCCACGGCCGAGTTCATCTGCAACCGCGCAGACCCTCTCCCAACCTGCACTCCAGGCACTCCCAACTACACTCTCCACGGCACCATCACCCTGCGCGGCGTCACCCAGCCCCTGAGTTTCCCCGCCGTCATCGCCGCCGCAGACGCCGATCATCTCACCGGCCAGGCCCAGTTCGAACTCGACCGCACCCAGTTCGGCAGCCACTACGGCTCCGGCAAACTCTTCGCCTTCCTCGGCAAACACGTCGTCAACGACCACATCCACCTCCACATCAAACTCCACGCAAAACGCACCTAACCTCCTTCGCCCACCCTCTGGTAACAACCGTCAACCATCGTCAACAACCGCAAACGACAGTCAACTTCTCCCTCAATGACCACCCTCGAAACCATCGCCGCTCGCCGCTCCGTCAAAAGTTACGATCCCGCCCACCGCATGACCGATGCGGAAATCCGCCAGCTTCTTGAGGCCGCCATGCAGTCCCCCACTGCCTTCAACATCCAAAACTGGCGTTTCGTCACCGTCCTCGATCCTGAAATTCGGAAACAAATTCGCACCGTCGGCTGGGATCAGGCGCAAATCACCGATGCCTCGCTGCTCATCGTCATGTGCGCAGACAAAGACGCGTGGAAAAAAGAACCCGGTCGCTACTGGAAAAATGCAGCCCAGCCCATTCAAGACTTCCTCGTCCCCGCCATCGGCCAGTACTATGCAGGCCGCGATCAGGTCCAGCGCGATGAATGCATGCGCTCCTGCGCCTTCGCCGGCATGACCCTCATGCTCGCTGCCAAAGCCATGGGCTACGACTCCTCCCCCATGGACGGCTTCGACTTCGACGCCGTCGGCAAGATCATCAATCTCCCCGAAGACCACGTCATCTCCTTCATGCTCGCCATCGGCAAAGCCACCCAGCCACCATGGCCCAAAGGCGGACAGCTCTCCTATGAAGAAGTCGTCATCCGCGACCATTTCTAACCGATCATGAAAACCACCACGGCATGAATGGAGTTCGTTTAAGTTGACCTTCTCTTTCCTTCCTGTTCCCCCGCCTCTCAGCACCAAAGGTGCGGCCTATCGCAGCCCAGGGCATGCCGAGCCTCAGCGAGGCCGCCCTGGGTCTTTGTCCCGCGTGTCCGGGGAGCAAACCCAGCGATTTCTTTGCACACCGCACCCTGCCAGCAGCGTTTTCAACGTGATAGCGCTGCTGCTTGTGTACGCCCAGCTCTCTCAATTCGGCCCTAATCCACCATGAAAATCGCCATCGGCTCCGATCACGCCGGCTTTCTCTACAAGCAGGCCATCCTCCAGCACCTCCTTGCCGCAGGTCATGAAGTGCAAGACTTCGGTACCCACTCCACCGAGCCCGTCGATTACCCCCGCTTCATCCGCCCCGTCGCCGAAGCCGTCGCTGCGGGCCGGTTCGAGCGCGGCATCGTCCTCGGCGGCTCCGGCAATGGCGAAGCCATCGCCGCCAACCGCGTTCGCGGCATCCGCTGCGGCCTCTGCTGGAATCTCGAATCCGCCCGCCTCACCCGCCTCCACAACGACGCCAACGTCCTCTCCTTGGGCGAACGCATGATGGACCTCCCCACCGCCCTCCAAATCGTGGACACCTTCCTCACCACCCCCTTCGAAGGCGGCCGCCACCTCGCGCGAATTCAAGAGCTCGATGAGTGATGCGGGCACTCCTGCCTGCAAATCGAGTCATCTAGGACTTTCTCATCGCCAAAGTGTCCACACCACAGCCAAAAACGCAGCAGAAGAAATTCAGAACCAATCTCTGCGGCGTTCCAGCCTCCCGAAATACTTATCAGCAGCTCTTCTGAGTACGTAGTTCGGGCTTTAGCCCGTTCTGGAAGCCCCGCATTTCCCAAAACCTGAAACAAGCCAACGCACGTTTTGTAGTCCCGGCTTCAGCCGGAATCTGGAAACCTCGTTCGTGCAAACGGCTCCCGAATAAACACCCTTGTTACTCTCCGTTCCACAATCTATCCGACTTGTGTTCAGGTGTTCTGCGGTGCAAAAAATTCAGGCCTCTCTTAACAGACCAGACCAGGCAAGACCGATAGATCGCTCGCGAGCCGTGAAATTTTAAGTACACAACTTTTCCGCCAACCTCCGTCTCTGAATTCTTTCACCCCAAATCTTTGACCTTATCGCCTCTGAATTGACCATCACCCCGCGCACCTCCCGCTGGACTGCCATCATCCCATGGCTCTTCGTCCTCCTCTGGAGCAGCGGCTTCATCGGCTCCAAGCTCGGCGTTCCCTACGCCGAGCCCTTCACCTTCTTGACCCTGCGCTACTGCATCGTCCTCGCGATCCTGATCCCCATCGCCCTCCTCACCCGCGCACCCTGGCCCAAAGGAAAAACGCAGCTCGCCCACGTCGCCTTCGCCGGCCTCATGATTCACGCCCTCTATCTCAGCGGCTGCGTCTGGTCCCTGCGCCTCGGCCTTCCAGCAGGCATCCTGAGTTTGATCGTCTCCCTGCAGCCTCTCTTCACCGCCGCCTTCGCCGGTGTCGCCTTGGGCGAGCACGTCCTGCCACGCCAGTGGGCCGGCCTCGCACTCGGCTTCCTCGGCACCATCCTGGTCGTCGCCCACAAAACCGGCAGCGGCCTCACCTTCGTCATGACCCTGCCAGCCATTGCATCTCTGGTCGGCATCACCGTCGGCACCATGTGGCAGAAGCGCCACTGCCCCTCCTTCGATCTCCGCACCAGCACCGTGGTTCAATACGCCGCCAGTCTGCTCATCACCGTTGTCCTCGCCTTCACCACGGAAACCATGCAAATCCAATGGAGCGGCCAGTTTGTCTTCGCCGTCCTTTGGGTCGCCCTCGTTCTTTCCATCGGCGCCATCAGCCTGCTCAATCACCTCATCCGCAGCGGCACCGCAGTAAACGTCGCCAGCCTCTTTTACACCGTCCCCGCCGTCACCGCCCTCATGGCCTGGGCCATCTTCGGCGAGACCCTCACCGGCCTCTCCCTCATCGGCATGGCCATCGCCGTCCTCGGCGTCTGGCTGGCGCGCGCCCGCTAACCCATCAAGGTCGCAACACACAGCCCCTTGCAAGTCTCCCCGTCACTCCGCTCACCGCTAAAATCGTCCTCGTCCTCCTACTCGAACTCGTCCTCGATCCTATCACTCCCCATTCACCGACCAATCCAGCGCTGTTCCGTAGTACCGGCTTTAGCCGGAATCCGGTCTGAAATGTGCTTCGCAGCCGCCAGAGTTTGATGCGCCGTTTCACGCTGAGGCCTGGCCTCAACAGGCCACGTGTCAGTTCCGTGAGTTGAATTCCGCCATTCCTGCCTTACCTCGCTACGTCATGAAACTCCTCCTCTCCTTCATCGTCGCCTCATGTCTGGCTTCCGTCCTCCATGCCGATGAACCCAAAACTCCACCGCCACCCGAGCTCAAGACTCTCGCTGAGACTCTGGTGAATGCCATCAAGTCAAAAGACGCTGCCGCCATCGCCGCCTGCTGGCACTCCCCTGAGGTCCTGGCCAAACTCAAAGCGGACGAAGCCCTCGCCGCCTCCGGCACCTCCTCCACCGAGATCAACGTGCCAAAGGAACGTGAGAAGGAACTGAAGAAGCGTGAGAAAGACGTGGTCCGCAACAATCAGCGCATCGACGAAATCCGCGCCCTCATCACCAAATACTTCGGCAGCATGGACGGACTGAAACTGGTGTCGGCGGACGCCGATCCCGACGAAGACGCGGCCGACCCCGAGGCGGCGCTTGAAGACGTGAATCTCCATCTCATCGCCGCAGACGGCACCAAATTGCGCATCAAGTTGGATGACCTCCTCCGCATCGATGGCGTGTGGAAATTCAAGGGCCGCATTGAGGATAAATTGAGCATGGAGCTCACCGATCCCTGAAAACGATTGCCGCGCCATTCTCAGCGGCCATGCTGCCGCGCATTCATCATGGCTTCGGTTCTCGTTCTCTACGCTCATCCAGCACCTCACAAGTCACGCATCAATCGCAGGCTGGCAGCCGCGGCGCGTGAAGTGGCAGGCGTGACCTTCCGTGATCTCTACGAGCTCTATCCCGATTTCATGATCGATGTCGAGGAAGAGCAAAAGCTGCTCCAAGAGCACGACGTCATCGTCCTTCAGCACCCCTTCTACTGGTACAGCGCGCCTGCTCTTGTGAAAGAATATCTCGATCTCGTGCTGACCTACGGCTGGGCCTACGGGGAAGGGGGCGCCGCTCTTCAAGGCAAGATCCTGCTGCAGTCCATCAGCGCTGGCGGCTCCGAAGATGTTTACTGCTCGCAGGGGCGCAATCGCTTCACCATCCGTCAGCTCCTCGCGCCCTTTGATCAGACCGCCTGTCTCTGCGGCCTGCGCTACCTCGCCCCGCACATCATTCACGGCGCGAATCAACTGACGGATGCCGCGAGCATCCAGCCCTTCGCACAACGTTACGTGCGCCTGCTCAAAGCCCTGCGGGATGAAACACTGCCGTTGGAGTTGGCAGCTTCGGTGGAAAAGATCAACGACCTCATTCCTGCATAGCTCATGCACGCCCCGCATTTTTTCCTCTCCGCCTTCATCTACCTCGGTGCCGCCGTGCTGCTGGTGCCCGTGGCGCATCGCCTGGGTCTGGGCAGCGTGCTGGGCTACCTCATCGGCGGTGCCATGATCGGACCCTTTGTGCTGGGCTGGGTCGGGGGCACACAAGGTGAAGAAGCCATGCACTTCGCGGAATTCGGCGTCGTCATCATGCTCTTCATGATCGGCCTCGAACTCGAACCCGCCCGCCTCTGGCGCATGCGCGGCCCCATCTTTGGCCTCGGTGGTTTGCAGGTGCTGCTCACCGCGTTGGCAGTCATGGGCATCGCCATGGCTTTCGGTTTGGAGCTCAAACCCGCCATCGCCACCGGCATGATTCTGGCACTCTCCTCCACCGCCATCGTCATTCAGACCCTCCAGGAAAAAGCCCTCATGCGCACCGATGGCGGCAGCGATTCCTTCGCCGTTCTGCTCTTCCAGGACATCTCCGTCATCCCCATGCTCGCGGTGTTTCCACTCCTCGCTGCGAGCGTTGCCAAAATGGAGCACCACGGCTGGCTGCATGAGCTCCCGCACTGGGCACAGCCCCTCGTCACGCTGGGTGCCGTCGTCGCCATCGTCATCGCAGGCCAGTTCATCGTCCCTCGTGGCTTTGCCATCCTGGCAAAAACCGGCCTCCGCGAACTCCTCACCGCCGCCGCACTCCTCCTCATCGTCGGCGTCGCCTTGCTGATGACCCAGGTCGGCCTCTCACCCGCACTCGGTGCCTTTGTCGCAGGCGTCGTCCTCGCGGGCAGTCATTACCGTCATGAGCTTGAGAGCAACCTCGAGCCCTTCAAAGGCCTCCTCCTCGGCCTCTTCTTCCTCGCCGTCGGTGCCTCGCTCGATTTCAGCGTCATCGCCGGCAAGCCCCTTCTCGTCGCGGCACTCGTAGTCGCTTTGATCGCTCTCAAAGTCGTGGTCATGTTTGTGATTGCCACGCTCCTTAAAATTCGCGGCAGTCATCGCTGGCTGCTCTCTCTCGCACTCGCTCAGGGCGGCGAGTTCGCCTTCGCTCTGCTCTCGATGGCCATCCAGCAGGAGATCCTCGAAGCCGAAGTTTCTCGGCTCCTGGTGGCTGTGGTCGCCTTGTCCATGGCCGTCACGCCCCTCCTCTTCATCATCTACGAGCGCATCATCGCACCGCGTTACACCGCAGTGAGCAAGGACCAGCGCTCCCCCGACCGCATCAATGAAAATGCTCCAGTGATCCTCGCCGGTTTCGGACGCTTCGGCAATTTCGTCGGCCGCTTCATGATGTCCCAAGGCGTCAAAGTCACCGTGCTCGAAAGCGACCCCGATCACGTGGACATGCTGCGCAAATTCGGCTTCAAGGTCTTCTACGGCGACGCCACCCGGCTCGATCTCCTCCATGCCGCTGGCATCGAGCACGCCTGCCTCCTCATCATCGCACTTGCGGATCAGGCCAAAGTCGCGCAACTCGTCACCGAAGTTCGCGCCAAGTTCCCCAAGCTCCGCATCATGGCCCGTGCCCATGATTACGATCAACGCTTCGAGCTCATGAACCTCGGCCTCGCCTCCGAAGACACCGTGCACGAGCAGATGGGCAGCGCCCAGGATCTCGCCGTCCGCGCCCTCCGTGCTTTGGGAAAACCCGCCTACGCCACCGAGCGCGCCGCCCGCCGCTGGCGTCGCTACGACGAAGAAACCGTGCACCTCCTCGTCCCTGTCCATGAAGACGAAGACGCCTACGCCAGCATCGTCCGCGAACGCCGCATCGAACTCACCCAGCTCTTCGAAAAAGACCTCGCCGAACTCCCCGACGACAGCGACAAAGGCTGGGAAATCGGACGCGCCGAAGAAACATAGACGCTTGAATGACCTCCGTTGAGGAAGAATCACCGTTCCTTCTGAGTAACTTCCACTCGGGGAAAGCGGCGAATTTAGAATCCCCGATCAGTTCTGACCTCTGATAGGAGTGTTTTATGAGTGTCCGATGAGTGGTTCAAAATCCTGGCCCCACTGGTTCTAAGGAAGTTAATCTCCGTTCCACAATCCAGCCGCCTTGAGTTTAGGTGCTTCGTAGGATGGGCGTGGCGACAGCCCGCCCGTCTCTCAGCGTGCCGCAACCACACCGCGATTTCGAATAACACCGCCTAATGGCAATGTGTTCCCTTCTCCCACCTCGCTCACAGTCAGCCCAGCGTGAAGTGGTCAGCACATTCCATGTGCGGTTCTGGAGAGTAACCACACGTGCCCGCTGCATCCACCACTCCTACTTCGCCGTCAGCTTGATATTCCGAAACCACGTCTCATCACCATGCTCGGTCAGCATGATCTTTCCTTTGCCCGGCGCAAAACCTTCCTTGTTCTTAAACTTGCTCTTCGCGATGCGCTCCTTCCATTCCGGCGTCGTCGTGTCCGCCTCACACGCCAGCGCACCATTCAGCCAATGCTGGATCTTCCCATCCTGCACCACGATCTTACTCGTGTTCCACTCACCCGCCGGTTTCACCAGCTTGCCTTCCACCGGCTCCTTGATGTCGTAAATAGAAGCGGTGGTGTGGGAGCCGCCTCGGAGTCCGTCAGGATGGCCGCTGTCGTCGATCATTTGGTACTCAATGCCCAGCCATTCCTTGCCGCCCACCTTGGTCACCCAGTACTTGATGCCGTTGTTGCCCTTGAGGCTGACCTTCCATTCCCACTCGAGCTCAAAGTTCGAGTACTCATTCTTCGAGATCAGCGCGCCACCACCTTTGCCCACCAGATGAATGGTATCACCCTCGGTCGTCCAGCCACCGGAAGGACCGGCTTCCTTGGTGTCCGTGAAATCCGCGAGCGTCAGTGTGACTGGCTCGGCGGCGGTGGCGAATGAGGCGAGGGCGAGGAGGGTAAGCAGCGTGCGCATGGTGGTTGGTGAAGGGGACTGGTGACATCAAACGTCGTGAAGGCCGCGTTGCCAGCATCTTTTTTATCGCGCTGATATTCCGGCGGCAGCGCAGCGTTTAAGTCCGACTCATGAAATCCCTCCTGTTCCTTCTCGCCTTCGTCAGTCTGTCCCACGCCCAGGTCAAACCCCAGAACGAACCCACCAATGCCGCCGAAGCCGCAGCCAAAAAAGCCGCAGAGGACAAGGCGGTCGATGAAAAGTATCAGGCCCTGAAAGCCACACTCCCGCCGGACCAGCAGGCCTGGGAAACCGTGCTCGAGCAGAATCTCGGCAATGGCTTCTACCTCCCGCTGCACAAAAAAGACAAAATCGCCGGCCGCTCCAACGCTTGGGACTTCGTGCAGGATGACCCCAAGCTCCCCCGCGTCCTCCTCATCGGCGATTCCATCTCTCGCGGCTACACCCTCGACGTCCGAAAAGCCATGGCCGGCAAGGCCAACGTTCATCGCGCCCCCGAAAACTGTGGCCCCACCGCCAATGGCGTGAAGAAAATCGACATCTGGCTCGGCGACGGCAAATGGGACGTCATCCATTTCAATTTCGGCATCCATGATCGCAAAACGCCTGCCGCAGATTACGAGGCCCGTCTCGAAACCCTCATCGCCCGCATGCAGCAAACCGGTGCCAAGATCATCTTCGCCACCACCACTCCCGTTCCAGCAGACACCAAAGACGGCCCCGAAATCGTCACCCAGATCGCCGAGAAAAACGAGATCGCTTTGCGCGTCATGAAAAAGCACGGCATCGCCATCGACGACCTCTACGCCTTCCTCGCTCCGCAGCTCCAAGGCATCGCCAATCCGCAGGACGTTCACTTCAACGCCAAAGGCTACGCACTCATGGGCCGGCAGGTGGCGAAGTCGATTGAGTCGGTGCTGAAGTAAATCCCCCGCCTCTCCTGCTATTTGGCGCATGGGTATCACCAAAATACGCCCAGCTTATGGAGTGGACTTTTGGCATGAAATCCGCATGACTTCGCCATCCCCAAACCCATCGTGCCCGCATGACTCCTATTCCTTCGTCCAAACCTCTCAGCAAAAACATCCACCTTCAGCGCTGGGTCGGAAAAATGGCTGCGCTCTGCAAGCCCGACAAGATCCATTGGGTGGACGGCTCCAAGGCCGAATACGACCGCCTGTGCGATGAGATGGTCGATGCCGGCACCTTCACCCGGCTCAATCAAAAACAGTGGCCCGGCTGCTTCTATGCCAAGTCCGATCCCAGCGATGTCGCACGCGTCGAGGAGCGCACCTTCATCTGCAGCAATTCCAAAGACGGCGCAGGCCCAACGAACAACTGGATGAACCCCTTCGAAATGAAGGACAAGCTCCGCAAGCTCTTCAACGGCTGCATGCGTGGCCGCACCATGTACGTTCTCGCTTACAGCATGGGCCCCATCGATTCCCCCATGTCTCAGATCGGCGTGCAGCTCACCGATTCCCCCTACGTCGTGGTCAACATGCGCATCATGGCCCGCATCGGCAAAAAAGTGTTCGAAAAAATCGACCAGACTAAGAAGCGCGTCGTTCCCTGCATGCACTCCGTGGGCGCACCGCTCAAGAAAGGCCAGAAGGACGTCCCCTGGCCCTGCAACAAAGAGAAGTACATCGTTCACTTTCCAGAACTGCGCGAGATCTGGAGCTACGGCTCCGGCTACGGTGGCAATGCCCTCCTCGGCAAAAAATGCTTCGCCCTCCGCATCGCCTCCGCCATGGCTCGCGATGAAGGCTGGATGGCCGAGCACATGCTCATCCTCGGCGTAGAAGATCCCAAAGGCAAAAAGACCTACGTCGCCGCCGCCTTCCCCAGCGCCTGTGGCAAAACGAACTTCGCCATGATCATCCCACCCCAGCACTTCATCGATAAGGGCTGGAAGGTGTGGACCGTGGGTGATGACATCGCCTGGATCAAACCCGGCGCAGATGGCAGGCTCCATGCCATCAATCCCGAAGCAGGCTTCTTCGGCGTCGCCCCCGGCACCAGCGACAAGACCAATCCCAATGCCATGGCCTCGCTGCGCAAGAACACCATCTTCACCAACGTGGCGCTCACCCCCGACGGCGGTGTCTGGTGGGAAGGCATGACCGATACGCCTCCTGCGCAATGCACCGACTGGCAGGGCAACATGTGGACCCCTGAAATCGCCAAGGAAAAAGGCACCAAGGCCGCTCATGCAAATTCACGCTTCACCGCCCCCGCATCGCAGTGCCCCACGATTGATCCCGATTGGGAAAAGCCCGAAGGCGTCCCCATCAGCGCCATCATCTTCGGCGGCCGCCGCGCCACTACCATGCCGCTCGTCTATCAGGCCTTCAACTGGAGCGGCGGTGTTTACACCGGTGCCACCATGGGCAGCGAAATGACCGCCGCCGCCGCAGGCACCATCGGCAAAGTCCGCCGCGACCCCATGGCCATGCTCCCCTTCTGCGGCTACAACATGGGCGACTACTTCCGCCACTGGATCAGCATGCAGCGCACCCTCAGCGAGACACCGCGCGTCTTCCACGTGAACTGGTTCCGCAAAGACGCCGACGGCAAGTTCCTCTGGCCCGGCTTCAGCGAAAACATGCGCGTCCTCAAATGGATCGTCGATCGTGCCAACGGCCACGGCAAGTCCAAGGAAACCCCCATCGGCTGGGTGCCTCAGTATGCGGACATCGAGTGGAAGGGCCTCGACTTCCCCAAAGAAAAATTCGAAGAGCTCCAGCGCTTCGACCGCGCCGCATGGCGCGCCGAGATCCTCTCCCACGAAGAACTCTTCCTCGATCTCAAGAGCCATCTTCCCAAAGAGCTCATCTACGAACGCGAGCTCCTCATCTGCCGCATGTGATGCCCGCAGTGGCACGGGCAATCCTGCCCGTAGCCCGAACGTCCCACGACCCCACCATGTCCCAGCGTGGCGTGGTCCGCACTCTCCGAGTGCGGTTCTGGAGCTGTAGGATCGGTGTGGCGACTGCCTGCCCGTCTGTGAGCGTCCCGCAACCATATTGCGAGTTCAATAACACTGGATCCAATGACCATGTTGTTCCTTTCTTCGGGACGCTCACAGCCAGCCCAGCACGGCGTGGTCCGCACATTCCATGTGCGGCTCTGGGGATGTGGGATTGGAGTGGAGATAGCCTGCCTGTCCCGAATAACAAACCAACGGCTCTTCTGAGTGCGTAGTTCGGGGTTCGCTTCGCGGCTTCGCAGCAGCCCGTTCTGGAAGACTCGCATCGCCCCAGATCTGAAACCAGCCAGCGCACGTTTTGTAGTACCGGCTTTAGCCGGAATCTGGGAAGCTTAGTTTGTGCAAACGGCTCCCAAATACCCCCTGTTACCCTCCGTCCACAATCTAGCCGCCTTGAGTTCAGGTGCTTCGTAGCACATAGTGCAAAGAATGGGCCCGTCTGTGAGCGTGCCGCAATCACACCGCAGCTTCGATAACACTGGATCCAATGGCTGCGTGGGACCTTTCTTCGCCTCGCTCATGGCAGCCGCGAAGGCGTCAGCAAAGTAGTCCGCACACTCCGTGTGCGGCTTCAGGGCCGTCGTCCATGCTGGAAACCGTACAGAAGTCTGTGCAGACCACTAGGTGCGCCAGCCTTCAGCTTGCGAATTTTCGCGGACTCACAAGGTTGATCTGAAAACATCAGCGGCTCGCTGGCTTTGGCACCTCTTCACGCATCCTCTCCTTCACCCTGAACCTCCTCGTCAGGAATGCGTGACCTTCCGCCACTCCGCCACGCCACACTCCGACCCCAACGGGGTCACGTAACATAGCGAAGGGTTGCCGAGCCTCGGCGAGGCCACCCTGGTACCCATGCCACCCCTCCGGAAAGCAAACCCACCACTCCGCCACACCCCACGGCCACCAGCAGCGTCTTCAATCCGTACCGTCGCGCATGGGCTCCGCGAGCATACATCGCTCCTACACCATTCCAGACCTCGCTGACTGCCCCTTGCCGAATGCCATTCATCCGTGCCAACTTTTTAAAGCAACGATTCGGCACTTACTTTTTATAGCTTTTGAGATGGGGCAACAACTTCTCCTTTTGTATGCCGAGTGTTGAGTGTCCATGTACCTCGCCGTCCACATAGATCACCATGTAATGGACTGATTCAGATGAGGAGTTGTCAAAACAACGAAACTCAAAAAATAAACCATCTTTTTCAATGTTTGCCCTCCCAATCATGACACCCTTGATACGAAAATCTGGCGACAATGTTTGGCTTTCCTGTATCAGCCTGAGAAGCTTCTGACGCTGCTCCTCGTCTTTCAGCATGAACTCGATAAAATCATCTGCGTAAGTAATCCTAAAATTGCCCTTCTCGATGGTTAATATTAATTTATCTTTGACTTCTTGAGAAGTGGAAGACGATTGTTGATACCTGGTTGAAATTACAGATATCGTGTACACGATGCAAAGTGTCAGTCCGGCTATGAGCCAACGCATATAGTTATAATTCATAGCTTCAATGCAAGGCGGGTATTGTGGATGAATGAGGCCCGTCTCGAGTAGGTCTTAAGTTAGTGCCATTCGGATTAGCCTGCAAATTATCGACAAAAATTATCACCTGTGCACTACCTGAAGCTGGTCCATTCCCTTGCCAAATTCAAGCACCCCGCGAAACCTCTCGCCTCAATCACTGCCTGAAGCTCTCGATCAAAGCTCCCGGAATGAATAATCTGCGGCTTCCCTGAATCTGCGGGAAAAACCTCCCCACCCAGCCACGAAGCAAAAGCAAACAAGCCTTCCCAAACGCTGATTCAAAAACTCATCTCTGCGGTCTTCTAATCTCTCGCGGTGTTAAATCTGGACTTCAGTAAACAGGCACCCTTAACACCACCAGCAAAGAACACCCACCATCCCCGCGTAGTGCTCCAGCACACGCCCATGCACCTCCGCCTCCTCCTCTTCTCCCTGCTCTGGCCCCTCACCGGCTTCTCCGCAGCCCCCTTCATCCCCGCCGGCACCGCCTCCATAGACATCACTCCCGACTACCCCGTCCGCCTCAGCGGCTACGGCAGCCGCCGTGCCCCCAACACCGGCATCTCCCAGCACATCTTCGCCAAAGCCCTCGCCATCGGCTCCGACTCCGAAGGCCCCGCCATCCTCGTCACCGTGGACAACGTCGGCGTCCCCGCCTCCATGCGCGCCGAAGTCCTGCGTCGTCTCCAGCAAAATACCAAAGCCACCGACGCCCGCTTCGCCATCTGCTCCAGCCACACCCACTGCGCCCCCATGCTCATCGGCGTGCTCCCCAACATCTTCGGCATGGACATCCCTGCCGAGCACCTCCCTGCCATCGAGCGCTACACCCGCGAGCTCACCGACCACATCGAAAAAGCCGCCCGCGCCGCTCTCGCAGACCGCAAACCCTCCTCTCTCGCCTGGGGCGTCGGCAAAGTCGGCTTCGCCGCCAACCGCCGCCTCTTCCCACTCAAGCCCATTGATCACGACCTCCCCGTCCTGCGCGTCACCGGCCCCGATGGCAAAGTGCGCGCCATCTTCACCAGCTACGCCTGCCACTGCACCACCATCGGCATCGACGAAATCCACGGCGACTGGGCTGGCGTCGCTCAAGAAGCCCTGCAACGCGATTTCCCCGGTGCCATCGCCCTCACCGCCCTCGGCTGTGGTGCCGATCAAAACCCCAATCCCCGCCGCACCATGGAACTCGTCAAACAATACGGCGAAGACCTCGGCGCAGAAGCCAAACGCATCGCCACCAGCGAACTCAAACCCCTCACCGGCCCGCTCGCCTGCCAGACCCAACAAATCGACCTCGCCTTCGACACCCTCCCCACCCGCGAAGAATGGCAAACCCTCGCCGCCTCCAAAACCGCCGCCATCGCCTACCACGCCCAGAAGAATCTCGCCCGTCTCGATCGCGGCGAAAAACTCCCCACCCAACTGCCCTACCTCGTCCAGTGCTGGAGCTTCGGCAATGACATGGCCATGGTCTTCCTCCCCGGCGAAGTCACCGTCGACTACTCCCTCCGCATCAAACGCGAATTCGACCGCTCTCGCCTCTGGGTCAACGGCTACTCCAACGACGTCCCCTGCTACGTCCCCTCACGTCGTATCCTTGAAGAAGGCGGCTACGAAGGCGCCGGTGCCATGGTCTACTATGATCGCCCCACCAAGTTCGCACCCGATGTCGAAGACCGCATCATGACCGCCGTGCATGCAGTCACCCCCAAAGAATTCCTCACCCGCCCCGACCAAATCAAACCCGCCGAAGCCCCGTCAGCCATCACTTACCCCGATCACTCCAACCTCCTCATCGTCCGCGACTCCAAAGGCGCCGAGCGCCCCGTCCAAACCGCCGCCGACTGGGCCGAACGCGTCACTCACATCAAAGCCAGCATGCAGCAAGTCATGGGACCCCTCCACGACACCTCCCGCTGGACTCCACTCAACATCCAAATCATCTCCGAAGAAAAAACGGAGAAATACCTTCGCCGCAAAATCCATTTCACCCCCGAACTCGGCGACCACGTTCCCGCCTGGCTTCTCATTCCAAACGAACTGCCTGCCAGCGGCAAAGCACCCGCCATGCTCTGCCTCCATCAAACCACCAGCATCGGCAAAGACGAACCCGCCGGCCTCGGCGGCAAGCCCTCCCTCCACTACGCCCACGAACTCGCCGAACGCGGCTACGTCTGCCTCGTCCCCGACTACCCTTCCTTCGGCGAATACCCTTACGATTTCAAAACCCAGGGCGCTTACCGCTCCAGCGGTTCCATGAAAGCCATCTGGAACAACCTGCGTGCCGTCGATCTCCTGCAATCACTCCCGCAGGTAAACAAAGACCGCATCGGCGTCATCGGTCATTCCCTCGGCGGCCACAACTCCCTCTTCACCGCCGTCTTCGACGATCGCATCAAAGCCGTCGTCACCAGCTGCGGCTTCACTCCCTTCCACGACTACTACGGCGGCAAAGTCGTCGGCTGGACCAGCGACCGCTACATGCCCCGCATCCGCGATGTCTATGAAAACAACGCCGACAAAATCCCCTTCGACTTCTACGAAATCATCGCCGCCATCGCCCCCCGCGCCGTCTTCTCCAACTCACCCATCCACGACAGCAATTTCGACATCACCGGCGTCCGCAAAGCCTTCACCAAAGCCACCGAAATCTACACCCTCCTCAAAGCCGAAAAAAACCTCACCCTCGTCACCCCCGACGCCCCCCACGACTTCCCCGAAGCCGAACGTCAAACCGCATATCAGTGGCTCGATCAAATCCTGAAGTGATGCCAGCCAGGAATGTCACGCAAAGAAGAGCGGCCCTCCCTGGGAGCGCGGCACTCCGATGCCGCTCTGGGAACGTTTTTTGAAAACCAACTCCGCCAATGGGGCCGCTTCGTCGCCGAGCAAGGTGAAAGGATTTTTGAGAACCTGTAGAAGAGCGCTCATTGCGGCATAGAACACCGCAGGCCAAAGAGCCCCGGAGCGCGGACTTCCAGTCCGTCCTGGCCTCCCGAATAATATCCTCTTACTCTTTCGGCTTTTCTGAGTACGTAGTTCGGGCTTAAGCCCATTCCGGAAGCCCCGCATCGCCCCAGATCTGAAATTAGCCAGCGCACGTTTTGTAGTACCGGCTTTAGCCGGAATCTGGGAAGCTTGGTTCGTGCAAGCGGCTCCCAAATTTCCCTTGTTACTCTCGGTTCCACGATCCAGCCGCCTTGAGTTCAGGTGCTTCGTCGCCTTGGCGTAGGATGCAGCACTCCGCATACACCCATGCCTCCTCACCCTCTCAATCTCCAGCGTGCCCTCCTGCTTGCGACACGCAGCGAAAAAAGCCTTCATCCTGAACCTCCTTCTCAAGCTGCCATCATCTTCCCCCAATCAACTCCGCAATACACCAGCCCTGAAGGGGCTGCGTAATACAGCCCAAGGGATGCCGAGCTTTAGCAAGTGCTTCCCTGGGTTATCGCAACAGAGCCGGAAAGCAAACCCATCACTCCGCCACACCCCACGTTCACCAGCAGCGTCTTCAACCAGCGCCGCCACACCCCCGCGCCGCAATCACCCAGCGGTCCAACACCACATCACACTCGCGATCAACATCAACAACCGCCCGCCATCCACACCACCACCTAGCTCTCGCTTTTGCTTATCGACTCCCTCACTCTTTCTTCACCAGCGTCGGCTCCGCCCAGATCGCATAGTTGCTTTTGGCATCAACACCCCGTGAGGTCAGCGCAAGCTGCAGCTCCGCCACTCCCTTCACATCACACTCCAGCAACTTCGCCGGATCGGTCCCATTGAGAATGACCGTGCCCAGCACCTTGCCATCCCCGCTGACCGTGAATTCCACCCGGCCCTTGGCCCCCAATTCCGGATGCAACCCCGCCATAACCGTGAACCGTGCATAAACATCCTTAGGCAGCAAAAAGGTCAGCGCCTTCCCCATGCCTGCGCTGATCCCGTTTTTGAACTCCTGATTGCCGGATCCGACACACAACTTGAGCGGCATGTCCTTGTTTCCACCCGCCAAAATCACCCCGCTGCGCGCATGCCCCCAGTTCGGTGAACTGAAAAACTGCGACTGCGGATAATACAAACTGGCCGCCTCCAGCGGAAAGAAGCCGCCAATCTGCACCTCCTTGAGCGCAGCCTGCTCTTCCGCTGCAAACTTCTGCATCCCAATGCACAGGATGGTATAAACCGCATCCGCCACCACCTGCGCATCCATCGTCGCCGCCCGCATCTGGTGCTTCACCACGCTCTCCTTTTCTTCTCGATACAACGCCTGCATGATCGGCACCGTCGTGCTGCGTGCATTGAGAATCTCCTCATGCACCCGGTGCATGAGTCTCCATGCAGCTTCATTCACCGTCGTGCCAAGCAGCCTCGGCTGGTATCCCTCAATGCTCACTTTGAAATCCCCGTTCTCAATCGGCCCATGCATCAGTTGGCCTTTCATCGCATCCGTAGGCGGCAGGAACTGCTGGAGCAGCGTGAACATATTGTCTCCGGGCACCGTATGCGCCGGGCTGCCATAATCTTCAATCTGGTGGCACATCGTGCCCATGTACCGCGCTGCATCTCCAATTCTCCCCTCGCGCAACGCTGCCACCGCCTGCTCCATAAAATGACGCATCACCTCCAGATATTCCGGCTGCTGCGTCGGCAGGTGCAGGATCTTCAAATACACCTCGTTCGGCACAGACTCCATCCTGGCATATTTGGCGTTTTCCTTGTCCGCGAAAACATTGTCCGGGATCATGCAGTAGCTGTCGCCCAGTTGCGTCAACTCACCCCCGAGCACCTCCTTTTGCCATGCTGGCAGCACGTCGAGCGCCGCACGTGTGATGGCATGATGGGGCTCTCCCCAGCCAAAGACCAAAGATGGAGTTGTGATCGCAAAAAGGGTGGCAAATGCAAGGTGTCTCATTGTGATTGAAGCTAATACTAAAGTCACTCAATGCGAAAAAGGGTTCTCACAAGCCGTAGGTTTGATGTGATACCAAAGAAAGCCCTTCTAAAAACAAGCATGTTTTTGCTTCTCGCTGCAACGAGCTTCGCGGCGGAGCCTTCTCATGCATTGAGCTTTGTGAATGACATTCAGCCCATTCTCACCAAGGCAGGCTGCAACTCAGGTGCATGTCATGCAAAGGCGATCACAGGTCAGCGCGGCTTCCGTCTAAGCGTGCTCGGTTTTGAACCCGAGGAGGATTATGAGGCCATCGTGAAGCAGGGCAAGGGCCGTCGTGTGTTTCCACCGGCCCCGGAGGAAAGCCTGCTCATCACCAAGGGCGCAGCCATCGTCCCGCATACGGGCGGGAAACATCTGGAGCCGGGCTCTGAAGACTACAAGACCCTCGTGCGTTGGATCGCCGAGGGCATGAACTACACGCAGAAAGACGAGGCCAAGCTCAATGGCATTGTCGTGGAACCTGGGCGCATAACGATGAAGGTTAAAACCACGCAGCAGCTCAAAGTGACCGCGCGCTACTCCGATGGCAGCAGTCGTGATGTCACCAAGCTCGCGCTCTATGAGGCCAATGACCGCGCCATGGCGGCGGCTGGAGAGCTGGGACTCGTGAAGACGTTTGATCTTCCTGGAAACGTGGCCGTGATGGTTCGCTTCGGTGGCCGTGTTTCGGTCTGCAGCGTCTCAATTCCACTGGGTGCGCCTGTTGAATCCCTGCCGCCGGTGAAAAATTTCATCGACCAGCATGTGTTTGCCAACCTGAAGCAGATCGGCGTCCCGCCCTCACCCATCTGCGATGACTCAACCTTCCTGCGCCGCATCTCTCTCGACATCGGCGGCCGCCTGCCGACGGATCAGGAGACAAAAGCCTTCCTCGCGAGTCATGAGCCTGACAAACGTGACCATGCCATTGAAGCCCTTCTAAACAGTCCCGATTACGCAGATTACTTCGCCAACAAATGGACTTCTCTCCTCAAGAACACCCGCTCGGAAGCGGCGGACATTACCTCCAATTTCGCCTTCCATGCATGGATGCGCGACAGTTTGCTCGCAAATACCAAATACGACCAGATCGTGCGTCAGATACTGGCCTCGACGGGCACCATTGTTTCAAATCCTCCCGTGGCGTGGTACAAGCGCGTGAAGGAGCCCACCACGCAGCTCGAAGACGTTGCACAGCTTTTCCTCGGGGTGCGCATGCAGTGCGCTCAGTGCCATCATCATCCCTTCGAGCGCTGGACACAGGCGGAGTACTATCGTCTTGCCGCGTTCTTCAGCCAGATCGGTCGCAAACCGACCGCCATCGCCGGTGAAGACCTCATTTTCCACAAGCGCGGCATCGCGCAGACCGAGCATCGTAAAACCCATGTGATGCTGAAGCCTGCTGGTCTCGGTGAGCCTGAACTCGACATCGCCCCCGATGATGACCCACGCCTCGCGCTGGTCGATTGGATGAGCAAGAAGGACAACCCCTTCTTCGCCAAATCTCTGGTGAATCGCTACTGGAAGCATTTCTTCAAACGCGGCCTCGTCGAGCCCGAGGATGACCTGCGCGACACGAATCCTCCGACCAATCCCGATCTCTTTGAGGCGCTGGCCAAAAGCTTCACGGACAGTGGCTACGATTTGAAGGCGCTTGTACGCACCATCACGCAGAGTCATGCCTACCAGCTCAGCTCGACGCCGAACCAATACAATGCCGTCGATCATCAGGCCTACTCCCACTTCTACCCGAAACGCATGACCGCCGAAGTCATGCTCGACAGCATCGACATGGTCACCGGTTCCAAGACCGACTTCGCCGACCTTCCCGCTGGAACTCGCGCCATTTCACTGCCGGACAACAGCTACAACCGCGCCGCGCCCTTTCTCAAGGTCTTCGGCCGTCCTGAAGGTGCCAGTGTCTGCGAGTGCGAGCGCGTGCAGTCCGCCAGCCTCGCGCAAAGCCTGCACCTCATGAACGCTGCCGACGTGAAGGCCAAGCTCACTGCCACTGGCGGACGTGCCGAATCCTTGAGCAAGGCCGAGATGCCGGAGCCCAAGCGCATCCGCGAACTCTACCTCGCCGCCTTTTCCCGCGAACCCACCGCCGATGAGGTGCGGATTAGCGAAAATTATGTCGTCAAGCCGCGCAATGATGCAGCTGGCAAACCGCTCGATTCCCAACGGGCAAAACGCAACGGCTACGAAGACCTGCTCTGGGCGCTGCTGAACACGAAGGAATTTTTGTACAATCACTGATCTATGCTCGCGAAATCCACACTCACACTTGCTGTCTGCACACTGCTGGCTGCTTCGGCCTTCGCCCAGCAGGTCACTCTGCCCCTGCCGCGCCTGCTTACCGTCATGCCCATGGGCGGACAGGTGGGCACGAAGGTGGAGGTCACGATCACCGGAGAGAACACGGAGAATGTCAGCGAGCTGATGTTCTCAACGCCGAAGATCACTGCGCAGCCGGTCGCAGGTTCTGAGAACAAGTTCACTGTGAGCATTGCGGCGGATACGCCGGTCGGCGTTTACGATGCGCGGGTGATGTCACGCCTTGGCGTCTCCGCAGCGCGGGCGTTTTCGGTGAACAAACTGCCGGAGGTGACTCGCACCAAGGCGAACAACTCCGTGGAGACGGCCATGGCGCTGCCATTGGGAACGATCTGCAATGCAACGATGACAAAGCGGTCGGTGGATTTTTATGCATTCCAAGGCGTGAAGGGGAAACGTGTGGCAGTGGATTGCGCCGCAACGGGCATCGACTCCCGCCTGACGCCGGTGCTGATCCTGGCGGATGCGAAGGGCGGCGATTTGAAGGTGAACCGCACGGGAGGAGTGATCGACTTTACTCCACCTGCTGATGGCACCTACCTGATCAAGGTGAGCGACCTCACCTATCAAGGCGGTGAGCGCCTCTTCTATCGTCTTGCGTTGCAGGAAGTGGCAGGAAGCGGTCCTGCGCCGCGCCAGCCGCAAACCCAGACAGTCAGCGCGATGTCCTGGCCCCCCGTTGGTCTGGCCGCCACGGCAAAAATGAATGAAAAAGAGCCGAACAACAAACCCGCTGAGGCGCAGAAGATCACTCTGCCCTGTGACATTGCCGGTTCCTTTTTCCCGGCGGCCGATGTCGATACCTTTGAGTTCGCGGCTAAGAAAGGCGAGACTTGGTGGGTCGAAGTGGCCTCAGAGCGCCTTGGTTTGAACACGGACCCCTTTGTGCTTGTGCAGCAGGTGAAAGCAAACGGTGGCAAAGAGACACTGACCGATGTGGCCGAGCTCTACGACATCGCGCCACCGATGAAAGTCACCAGCAACGGGTACTCCTATGACGGCCCGCCTTATGATGCCGGGTCACCTGACGTGAATGGCAAGTTTGAGATCAAGGAAGCCGGCACCTACCGCCTGCAGGTTCGCGATCTCTTCGGCGGCACGCGCAGCGATGCAAACAACGTCTATCGCCTCCTCGTGCGTCAGGCTGCACCTGATTTCTCGCTCGCTGCCTGGGCTGTCCACATGACTCTTCGCAACGGTGATCGTGCCTCGCTTTCCAAACCGATGGCGCTGCGTGCGGGCGAGACGCGTGCCTTTGAGGTCGTTGTGCAGCGTCGTGATGGTTTTGATGGCGAGATTGAGATCGGCATGGAAAATCTGCCGCCGGGTGTGAGCGCGACTGGGTTGAAGATCGCAAAAGGCAAGCCCTATGGTCATCTGATTCTTACCGCATCGAGTGATGCCAAACGTGGTTTCTCCCTCGCAAAGATCGTCGGCAAAGCCACGGTCAATGGCGCGGTCGTGACGCGCCCCGTGCGTGTGGCGAGCATGGAGTGGCCGGTGAAAGATGCGAAGGGGGAGATCCCCGCGCCGCGTCTCATGGCTGACGTGCCGGTCTCGGTGACTGATTCTGAGCAGGCACCGCTGACCATAGCCCCCGCTGAAAGCAAGGTCTTCGAGGCGAAGGTGGGCGAGACGCTGAAAATCCCGCTCAAGCTCACCTGGCGCAACGAGTTCAACGGCACCTCGATCAAGGTGAAAGCTTACGGCGAAGGTTTCAGTGCCATCAAGGAGTTCGACATTCCTCTCAAAGCAGCCACTTACGACGCTGTGCTTGATCTTGCCGCGTTGAAGATCGCACCGGGAGATTACACCTTCGCCTTCCAGAGCCTCGGCATCTGCAAATACCGCTACAACCCCGCCGCAGTACCACTGGCCGAAGCCGAGCAGAAGAAAGCCGAGCAACTCGCAGCCACAGTGGCAGCTGAAGCCAAAAAACTCGCGGCCACGGATGCAGAAGCCGCGAAGAAGGCTGCTGAAAAACAAAAGCAGGCCGATGCCGCCATGGCTGCGGCCACCAGCCGCATGAAGGCAATAATCACAGCGGCTTCGCCTACTGACACCGTGGAAATACTTATTTCGGAACCGATCCGCGTTTCGGTGAAACCCGCTGCAGCCACCACCGCCAGCAAGTGATGAAGTCCTATTCCGTCATCGCCCTTTTGTGCACCTCGACCGCAACTCTGGCGGCCGATCTCGACTACTATCGCGACGTTTATCCCTTCCTGAAGGCGAACTGCATTTCGTGTCACAACAAGACGACGACGAAGGCGGATCTGAACATGGAAACGCCCGAGCTGATGATCAAAGGCGGCGAAAGCGGGCCGTCGATCATTCCAGGGAATGGTGCCGAGAGTCTGCTGGTGACAGCATCTCTGCACACGAAGGACATGGAGATGCCGCCACCAAACAACAAATCCGGCGCGGTGAACCTCATTCCAGAGCAGATAGCCACCTTGAAGGAGTGGATTGATCAGGGCGCGAAAAGTTCGGTGATGGTGGAGCGAGCGATCGTGCTGCAGGCCTTTTCCGCCAGCATCGATCCGATTTACAGCGTGGCGATGACGAAGGACGGCCGTTATGTCGCCTGCGGGCGGTCCAATCACATCTATGTCTATGACATGGCCACGCGGCAGTTCGTCGCGCAGATCAGTGATCCTTCGGAGAAAAATGGCGCAGCACACCGCGCGCTGGTGCAGTCACTTGCATTCAGCCCGGACGGCACCCGACTCGCGAGCGGCAGCTTTCGTGAGGTGAAGCTTTGGAAACTGGCCCCGGCGCAACCCGTGGCGAGCACTGTGAAAGTCTCTGCGGCCCCTGCGAGCGCCGATTTGATCAAGAAGATAACCGCCGCAGGTAAAGTAGTCGTGCTGAGCAGTGCCATGTCGGCCGACGGCAAGCAGGTCGTCACAGGTTGTGACGATGGTTCGGTGCGTGTGTGGGATGCGACGACGGCGAAGCCGGTCATCGAACTGCGCGGCAGCGTGGCAGCGACGAAGAAGATGGCGGAACTGGACTGGACCATTGCGGCGCAGACCCTGGAACAGGCATTTCAAAAGAGCGAAGTCACGCGCATTGAGGCGCAGGACAAGGCACTCGATATCCTGCTGGGCAAAGCCAAAGAGGCCATCGTGGCCATGAACAAGGTGCTGCCGGAGAAGCAAAAAGCCGTGCCGCCTGTCACTGAGGCCAAAACGACGGCTCAAAAAGCCGTCGATGAAGCCGTCGCCAAAATCAAGGGACCAGGAGGCAAGCCAGATGCTGCATTGGAAAAACAGCTCAAGGACGCGCAGGACAAGCTGATCACTGCGCAAACAGCGGAAGTTTCCGTTCTCGCCGCCGTCTCCGCTGCACAGAGCAACGTTAAGGATGCCGAGGACGATGTGAGGCGCATCACCGACTCGAAAGCGGCCAATGCCAAGACCGCCGCTGCTGCGAATGCCGCCATGGCCGCCGCGAAAACTGTGCAGGACAAGGCCACGGCAGATCTGGCCGCCGCGAAGCTGGCATTGAGCAAAACCGCCGCGAAACCCATCGCCGTGTCATTCTCCACCGATGCTTCACGTGTTGCGTCAATGTTCGACGACGGTGCCCTGCGCGTATGGGGTGCTTCCACCGGCACGCCGATTGAAGAGAGCACCGGCAATGCTGCCGCCAATACGACCATCACCTCAGCGCCCGATGGTTCCTTTGTGGCCACCAAAGCCGTCACGCAGTCGGTGGGTAGCAGTTCACCACGCTGGGTATTGGAGCGCAAGATCGATCAGAAAGGGCTCTTTGCCGATCGTGTGAACGCCGTGCGCTTCAGTCCAGATGGCAAAACACTTGCCACTGGCGGCGGCGAGCTTTCTCGCAGCGGAGACATCATCTTCTTTGACGTTGCTACCGGCAAGGCCACGCAGACCTGGAAGGAAAAGCACGCCGATACGGTGCTCTGCCTTGATTACTCGCCGGATGGAAAACGACTCGCCTCCGGTGGTGCTGACAAGATCGCGCGAGTCACTGACATCGCCTCGGGAAAGCAGTTGAACCTTTTTGAAGGCCATACGCATCACGTCATGGGCGTCGCCTTTCGCAGCGATGGCCGCGTGCTTGCCACGGCAGGTGCGGAGGGCACGGTGGTGACGTGGGACATGATCATCGGCGAGCGGAAGAGAAAGATCGAAGGCTGGACCAAGGAGGTCACTTCGCTGCAGTTCATCGGTGCCACCAATCAGATCGTCACCTCCGCCGGTGACAACCGCATCCGCATCGTCACCGATGATGGCACCGAAGTGCGCGCGATGGCAAATCTGCCCGACTACATGCAGGCCGCGGTCAGCGCCCCCAATGGAAGCGCCATCATAGGCGGTGGCGAAGACAGCCTGTTGCGCGTCTGGGACGGTGCAGGGAAGGAACTCGCCGTCTTTGGCACCAAGTAACCCGACCATTGGGATAAAGGATCATCATTCACTCCGTAGTTAATTACACATGTCATCCATCATTCAGCCTCCTTCTCTCGTCCGTTGCGCCGGTCCGCTGTCGCGGCGTGGATTCATGCAGTTTGGATTGTCAGGAATGGCGACGCTGAGCTGGCCGGGCCTGCTCAAGCTGCGTGCTGAGAATGCAGCGAAACCGAAGGGTGAACGCAAGTCCATCATCATGGTATGGCTGCCGGGCGGGCAGTCGCACATCGACACCTACGATCCGAAGCCCGAGGCCAGCAGCGAGTATCGCGGGCCGTTCAAGACGATCAGCACCAAGGTGCCGGGCACGCAGTTCACCGAAATGCTGCCGATGAACGCCAAGATCGCGGACAAGTTCACGATCGTGCGCTCCATGAATCAATCGGCGGGCGGACATCCGGCGGGGACGATGCAAATGTTTTCCGGTGACAGTGACACGCGGGACAAGCCCAAACCGCGTCTGCCGAACTGGATGTCGGTAGCGCATTACCTGCGGGCCAAACAAGGTGGTCGCACGAATCCGCTGCCGAACTACATCGGCGTGCCTGCGGCATCTCCGGAGTATTCGAGCCCTGCTTATCTCGGTGATGCCTATGCGCCTTTCGCGGTGAGTGATGATCCGAATCGCCCTAGCTTTCAGGTGCCGAATATTGGTCTGGCTGATGAATCGGAAAATCGCCGTCTTGGTGACCGCATTGCCTTGCGCAAGAGTCTGGACAAGATGGAACGTGCCTTTGATCGCGAGGGTGAACTCGGTGCGCTGGATGAATTTGAAGCTCAGGCGGCCACGCTGCTGACAAATCCGCATACCCGAGATGCCTTTGATCTCGAGAAGGAAGATGCCGCCATCCGTGACCGCTACGGACGCAATCGCTGGGGGCAGCAGCTCCTGCTGGCACGTCGTCTCGTGGAAGCTGGCGTGGAAATCGTCACCAGCAGTCTCAGCGGTCCCTTGTGCGGCCGGGTGAACAACTGGGACGACCACGCGGTGAACCAGCATCAGTTTGAAGCGCTGCGCTTCCGCATGCCAACTTATGACCGCGCCGTTTCCGCACTCATCGAGGACATTTATGCGCGAGGTCTCGACAAACGCGTGCTCGTTGTCGTCACGGGTGAGTTTGGCCGCACGCCGAAGATCAGCTTTGACCGCAGCACCGGTCCTGGAGATGCCAGCGGCCCCACTGGTACGCTGCAGCCCGGACGTGACCACTGGCCGCGAGCCTTCACCAACGTCTGGGCCGGCGGTGGCATCCAGACAGGTGGCATCATCGGTGCCAGTGACAAACGCGGTGAAGATGTGGTCGAACGCCCTTGCAACGCAAGCGACTTCCTTGCCACAATCTATCATCATCTCGGCATCGACTATGCCAAGGTCACCCTCAATGATCTCAATGGCCGGCCAACGCACATTGTGGAGAATGGCAGGCCGATCGCGGAGCTGATCGCGTGATGAAGTGGACGGAGTGGAAGCGTTTCTTCAGCCTCACTCTGTCATGACTCATCCACTCGTTTCTTATCCGCAGCTTCCCGACACGCCCAATTCACATTTGCCTTTCAGTCCCTGCGTAGTGGTGGGCGATTTGATATTTGTTTCAGGCCAGGCCTCCGTCGATCAGGCGGGAAACATCATCAATGATACCTTCGAGGGAGAGTTTCGCCGCAGCATTGAAAATGTGCGCAAGGTGCTGGAAGCCGCTGGCAGCGATCTCGCCCACGTGGTGCAGACGCGGAACTACGTCCGCGATGCCGAGGACGTGCCGCTGTACAACCAGCTCTATCGTGAATACTTCCCGCAGCCTTCGCCTGCGCGCACCACGATCACGAACTGTCTGCCGCCATCACTGCGTTATGAAGTGGAAGCCGTGGCGGTGCGCAAAATCAACTGAACCGTGTATGAACACCGACGAAGCAGCACGCCGTGCCTACTGGGCGGACCAAATGGAACTAGGCTATGCGATTGTGCAGAAGCTCATCGAGTTTCCGGTCAATGAATGTGGCGAGCGCTTTACCTCGATCCCCGATGCTGCTGCAGCGGCGAATGTGGAGATGCTGTTTTCCACCAGCAAGATCGCAGGGGATCTGGAGCGCTTTTACTTCCTGCGCGAGAGCCTCGTGCGCGATGTCATCACCATCGGACGTGAGATGAACGAGCGTGGCTGGATCTTGAAGATCGAGGACGGCTTTCGCTCGCTGGACATGCAGCGGCAGCTGGTGCGCAAGCCGTCGGTGTTTGACACGGTTTTGAAGAAATGCATCTGGGAGCTCGGGGGAGAGATTCCGAGTACTGAGATGATGTTCCGACGTGCCATCGTGCTGACGGCCAACATGCCCAAGATCGGTGCTCACATGTCAGGATCGGCCATCGATATTTCGGTTTTTCGGAGTGACGATGGCACCGAGGTCTGGCGCGGGTATCCGTATCTCGAAATGAGTGAATGCACGCCGATGAGGTCGCCTTTCGTCGCTCCCGAGCATGTCGCCACACGTCTTGAGATCGCGGCGATGATGGAAAAGCATGATTTCATTCATTTCCCGTTCGAGTTCTGGCACTTCGATAAGGATGACGCCGGGATGCACATCCTCACTGGGAATCCAGCGCCCTGCCGCTTTGGCCCGGTGAACTGGGATCCACGCACCAACGAAGTCACGCCTGTGCCCGATCCATTTAGTTTGCTCAATCCGCTGCCGGTCATTGAGAAGGAAATCATCGCGGCGTTGGAACGTGTCCGCACTGCCTAATCACATGAAACCACTCCTCTTTTTACTACCGCTGGCTGTCGTCGCCGCATTCGGTGCCCCGCCCACTGCGCCAACCAAATCGCCGGTGGTGCCTGTGCAATTGCCGCCGCAAATCGAAACGCTGCAGCCGGGCGTCAAACTCACGTTGCTCGCTGAGCATCCCGATCTCGTCACGCCGACAGGCATCGCTGTGGATAAAAATGGTAACATCTACTCGATCTCCTGCCACACGCACTTCCGGCCGGAGGACTATGACGGTCCGGTACATGATGAAGTGCTGATCTTTGATGCGAACGGCAAGAACCGCCGGGTGTTTTACAACAAGACCGATGCGACCATGCATGTGGAGATTGGACCGGATGGCTGGATCTATCTCGCGGAGCGGGATCGTGTACTGCGTGTGAAGGACACCAATGGCGATGGCGTGGGTGATGTGGAGGAGAACCTCGCCACACTTGATTCCGTGGCGGATTATCCGCACAACGGCCTTAGCGGCATGGCCTGGCATCCTGATGGCGGCCTGGTCTTCTCGCTCGGTGAGAATTATGGCAAGGACTGGACTCTCACGGCCAAAGATGGGTCCAAGGTCAGCGGACGCGGTGAGGGCGGGGTGTTTCGCTGCACAGCGGATGGGACAATGATGCGCCGCATTGCCCGTGGTTTCTGGAATCCGTTTGGACTGCTCGTTCGCAAGGATGGTGAGATCTTCGCTGCTGAGAACGATCCCGGCAGCCGTCCGCCGTGCCGGCTGCTATATGTCGTCGAAGGTGCGGACTACGGTTTTCAATGGGTGTATGGCAGCGCGCCGGTGCATCCTTTCGTGGCATGGAACGGCGGACTGCGTGGCACGCTTGGCATGGTGCATCCGTGTGGTGAAGGCCCCTGCGCCATTGTGGAACTCGGCGGTGGCGTGCTGATCCCGAGCTGGAGCGATCACAGCATTGATTACTTCCCGCTGACACGAAAAGGTGCGGGTTATACGTCAGAACGCATCCCGCTGGTCAAAGGCAGTGACTTCTTCCGGCCGACGTGCATGGCGGTCGGCCCAGATGGCTCCTATTATCTCAACGACTGGGTGTTCAGCTCCTATCCCATTCACAAACGTGGGCGTCTTTGGAAACTGGAGATCGACAAAGCGAAAGCGGCATGGGTGAAGGCCAAACCCGATGCGCTGAATGATGAGGCGCGTCTTGCCGATGATCTACGCGCAGGCAAAACTACACTTGAAACTAACAGGCTTCTCCAGCTTGCGCGTGGTAAGGATGCGTATTTAGCCGATGCCGCTTTGACTGCATTGGCACGAGTGAAGTGGACGGTTGAAAAGCTGAAGCAACTGCCAGCGCAAGATCGTCTCTGGGCCTTCGTGGCTCTGCGGCGGGTTGATTTGAACGATGACCAATGGGTGAGTGCCTTCTTGGGAGATACCGATCCTGAAATGCGTTTCGAATGTCTGCGTTGGATTGCGGATGCTGTTTTGACCAAGTTCTCTCCGCAGGTGGAAGCGATGCTCTCAGACCCGACGCTCGACTACCATTTGTTTGAAGCTGTGCTCGCCACCTGGAACACGCTGCGCGGTGATCCCGGCGCAGGCGTGACGAATCCCGAGGTGCTCGTCGAGCGCATCATCAATCCCAAGACGCCCGCACGTCTCAAAGGCTATGCGCTTCGCCTGGCACCAGCCACGAACAAGCAGCTCACGGTGCCGCTGCTGCGTGAGCTTTTTGCCGCAGGTGATCCCGTGCTCTCTCAGGAGGTCGTTCGTACCCTGGGGGCACGCAATGCAGATGATGCTCGAGCCGTGCTGGCGGAGATCGCCGCAGATGATTCGCAAAAGACCGAAGTGCGTGCAGATGCCGTCGCAGGACTCGCCAGTTCAACCAAAGCGGAAGAACAGGCCTTGCTGGTAAAACTGGCGGCAGGCAAGGATGGCAGCCTGCGCGATGAAGCCCGGCGCGCGCTGCGCTATACCGACAAGGACAAGTCGTTCGTGATGAGCACGACTCGCCCCGTTTTTGATGATACCGCTGCGTGGCTAAAGCTGCTGGATGCGCTGCCCGGCAAGGCCGATGTGGAGGCAGGCCGACGCATCTTCTTCCATTCCAAAGTGGGTCTTTGCGCCATCTGCCATCGTCACAGCGGACGCGGCAACGTGGTCGGCCCTGATTTGAGCCTTGTCTCGAAGCAGGGGGATCGCGCAGCGATTTTGCGCTCCATTCTTGAGCCCAGCCGTGAGGTGGCACCGCAGTTCTACCCTTCACAGGTCAAGCTCAAGGACGGCACCGAGTTCATCGGCATCATGCTTCGCTCCTCTAACACCGAGGTCTTCCGTGATCTCACAGGCAAGGAGCGCTCCTTTCCACAGACGGACATCGTCAAACGCACGGAGCTGAAAACATCGCTCATGCCGCAGGGACTTGTGATGTCGATGACGGATGAAGAGCTGCGTGATTTGCTGGCATTCCTGACTACTCCGTAGGAATCGAGATCACGATCTCCAGTCCTGTCGGTTCGCGCAATTTCGCGGTCACGGTGCCACTGCAGGCTTCAATGCAGCGCTTGGTGATGGCAAGGCCGAGGCCGCTGCCGCCGGTGGAGCGGCGGCGTGCTGCTTCCGGACGATAGAATGGCTCGAAAAGGCGTGGCAAGGCTTCTGGTGATACCCCAGGGCCTTGATCAGAGATGCGGATGATGGTGTTGTCGTCTTGCTGGTCAGCGTGAATTTGGATGGGGCCTGAATTAGCGGCATAGCGGGCGGCATTGCGCAGGACGTTGCCAATGGCGCGGTCGAGAGCGTCATGCAGTGAATGAACATGCAGCTCGGTGGACACGTTAAGCTGAATATTCGCTTCAGGGGCTTCGCGGGCGATGACGGCAACGATCAGTTCATGCAGATGGATGTCTTCGGCGGTTTCGCGTTCGGGCAGTGTTTCGGCTTTGGAGAAGGCGAGTACTTCTTCCACCAGCCGTGCCATGTGCTGGAGTTCGGCGTCGAGTTTTTTCAGATAACCGGCCTGTTCAGGTGAGCTGCGTTGTTCCACCACGCCGAGCGCCATCTGCATGCGCGCTATCGGCGAGCACAGCTCATGCGCCACGTCTGCCGTGATGCGCCGCTGCTCGGCCACGTATTCGCCGAGCTGCGCGGCCATGGTGTTTACGGAGGATGACAGCTCTCCCAGTTCATCGTTGCGGTTGCGTGTGACACGTTCGCCAAAATTTCCCTGAGCGATGCGACCTGCGGCATGGTTGAGCCGTTGGATGAAACCGGTGATGCCACGCACGAAGGGCATCCAGACGAGGGCAGAGAGCAGCAGAGCTGCGGCGGCGAGACCAAGCCAAGGCCATAGATCGAAGAACAGGCCGCCGCCGGTGATGGTGTTTGATACCATGATGAGGGTGAGAGGGCGGTTGTCGCTCTGCTGAGTGAGATCGAGATGAATGCCTGCCCAATAATGCGCTGGATCACCGGCGCGCAGGAGGAAGCGCGGCTTGGGGGGTGCATTCGGGGGTCTGTTTCTGGAAGCACCGGGCGGTGGTCGGCGTGCCGGCGGATGGTCGCCCGGACTGCGTTTGTCGATGAGTCTTGGCAGCACCTCGGCAGGAACTTGGACGTGGGTGCCCATGACCTGGCTTCCGCTGCTGCTGAACAAAGCGAAGGTCACATCATATCGTGCTTCAAGCTGCCGTAGCGCCATCGGCCAGTCTTTCTCAGGCAGGCGGGAAAGCTCGTTCGTCATGCTGTCACCGATGGCGGCGATGCGCTCGCCAGCTTCACCGGAGAGCATCCAGTCCAGGCTCATGCGAAACTGCATGCTGAGAAATCCAAAGACGAGCAATGCCAGCACGAGCAGATTCAGCGCGAACCAGAGCAGGATCTTCAGATAGAGTGGCAGGCGCAGGTGGCTCATGAGGGATTAGCGGGTTGGCGTGACAAGCTGATAGCCGAAACCGCGCACGGTTTTGATGAACTGTGGGTTCTTTGGGTCGTCCCCGAGTTTGCGGCGCAGGGTGGAAATGTGCATGTCGATGGCACGGTCAAACACATCCCATTCACGGTCGGCGACATCCTCAATGAGCTGTTCGCGCGTGCGCACACGGCCATGGGCTTTTGCCAGTGAGAGCAGCAGGCCAAATTCCGCCGGGGTGAGATCCAGGGGGGTATCGCCGAGCACGACTGCGTGCGAATCTGCATTGATGCGAAGCGGCCCTACCACGATCTCTTTCATGGGGGCCTGTGGTGAGGTTTCTGCCACCCAGCCAGAGCGCCGCAGAACGGCGCGCAGCCGGGCGAGAAGCTCGCGCGATGAGAAAGTCTTCGGCAAATAATCGTCGGCACCGAGTTCGAGTCCGACGATGCGGTCCACCTCTTCGCCACGGCCTGTGAGCATCATGACCGGCACTTTGGATTTTGCCCGAATGCGCCGCAGTACCTCGAAACCGTCGCAGCCAGGCATCATGACGTCCAGGATGATCGCATTCCAGGGCTCGCTGGTGGCGCGCTCGGCTCCGCTGTTGCCCTCGTGCTCGCATTCGACCTCAAAGCCCATCGGCTTCAAGTAATCCGCCACGAGCTGGGAAAGCTCGGTGTCGTCGTCGATGACGAGGATGCGTGTGGCGGAAGGCATAGGAAAGTATGCGCTTCAGAGAATGGTTTCGCGAGTTTCTTTACGGTTTGCTGACAAATCAGTGGTAGTTCGCTGATGATGGACTGACATCGCTGCTCCAGCTTGAGGGGTATGAAAGCCGTCTTTGCCGCCACCTTGTCCGTTGGATTGTTCATCAGTCCTGCGGCATTTGCCCACACCTGGAAAGCAGGCGCATCTGCCGACAAGGAGAACTTGCGCCAGCATATCCTGGAAGAATGGATGCTGCAGCGTGCAGTGGTTCCGCAAGGAGAGATCAAGCCGGTACTGGTGGCTTCGAAGGCGTCCACATTGAATATCGCTGCGGCAGCAGCGGCCAATGTGGCGAACGCGCCGGTGGCGGCAAAGCCGTTTCTTGCCTTCCCGAGGCTTGAATTGAAGTGGGACAAGGATTTTTTGTTCGTCGGATCGAACGGACTGCCGGATCACAACATGATGGTGGGCATCACGGCGTGGCAGCAGCAGGTGCCGCTGCCGCAAGCGTACTTTGGTGACAACGCCTGGCGCATCCCTCTGCATCCGGTCCCGGCGAAAACTCCAGCCGTTGTGGAGAGGCATTTCCTGCGGGGTGCCATCGCGCTGGGTGTGAACGGTATCCCGATTTTCAATCCGCAGAACAATCGCGGCGAGGTTTCGTATGAGATCGGCGAGCTGGATCAATGGGGTGGCCACTGCGGACGGGCGGATGATTACCATTACCACATCGCGCCGCTGCATTTGCAGGAGGTGGTGGGGAAGGGGCTGCCGATTGCGTATGCGCTGGATGGTTATCCGATCTATGGCCTCACGGAGCCGGATGGATCACCGATTCGTCAACTGGACGAGTGCCATGGACACGAGGATGTGAAGGTGGGCTACCACTATCATGCCTCGACGAAGCGGCCGTATTTGCAGAGTGCGTTTCATGGGGAAGTCGTCGAGGCGGAAGGCCAGGTGGAACCGCAGCCGCGTGCGCAGCCTGTGCGTCCAGACACCGCGCCCCTGCGTGGAGCGGAGATCACCGGTTTTGAGAGCACGGGATCCAACGGCTACAAGCTGAGCTATCAGGTGGGTGGTGATAAGCGCTTTGTTTCCTACAGCATCAACAGCGACGGCACGCATCCCTTTGAGTTTAACAACGGTCGTGAAGGTATTGTGAAGGAAGTCTATACGAGCCGGGGTGGCGGTGGCAAAGGCAAGGGGATGGCAAAAGGCAAGAGTGGCCCTGGCAAAGGGATGAAGCCTGAAGACAGTCCGCCTGCTCCTCCTGAAGAAGAGCCACGTCCGCCGCACGTCGCTGGCAGCATGATGGATGTGAATGGTGATGGTGTCGTCACCGCACAAGAGTTCGCTGAGAATGTGAAACGTGAGTTTGCCGCGAAACGCAGCGGTGGGACGCTGGCTGCCGCGATGGCGAAGGCCCGCAGTGAATTCACTGTGCTGGACCGCAATGGTGACGGCAAACTGGACGTGAGCGAATTAGAAGCGCCCGTGGCTGCTCCTGCAGAGCAATCGAGCGGTCGTCGTGGTGGAGCGCCTGCCACTGCAGCCAGCGGCTTCGTTTTGACCAGCTCCGAAGTGGCAGATGGTGGCAATCTGCCCATGGATTACACCGGCGACGGCAGTGGTGCGACCCTGCCCCTCGAATGGAAAGGAGCACCTGCCGGCACGAAGAGCTATGCGTTGATCATGGACCACCTCGCTCCAGGCAATGAGATGAAGAGCTACTGGGTGATGTGGGACATCCCCGCGAACGTGACGAGCCTGCCAAAGAATGTGAGGGATGTGGGCAAGCTGGGAGTCGGCTTCAAAGGAGAAGTCGGCTACGAGCCGCCGCATTCCAAGGGACCAGGGGCCAAGACTTATGTGCTGCATGTCTATGCGCTTTCCGCTGAACCGAAGATCACAGGGGGTGAGAGCGTGACTCGCGAGGCATTGCTAGCGGCGATTGAGGGCATAATCCTCGCGAAAGCGGATCTGAGCGTGGTTTATACGCGTGGGGGCGGCGCGACTGGCAGCGGTGCCGGCACGGCCCCTGGGGGAAATCCGCCGCCGTCCATGCCGCCTCAAGGCGATGCTGGTGGTCAGTCGGGCGGACAGCGCAAACCATGGATGCAGATGCACGGTGCAGAACTTGACGCCAACAGGGACGGCATCGTCACGCTGGAAGAGACTCTCGCGGACATGAAGCTTGCGGTTGCGAAATACGATGCGGACAAAAATGGTATCATTACACCTGTGGAAATCGATGCGACCGGAGATGTCCGTCAAGGGGCTGCCTTTGCAGGGTTCATTTATCGCCACGCTTTTGAACTCGATGCCAACCAAGACAGCCGGATCACGAGTGCGGAACTCAACAACTCGGCGAAGTACATTTTCGACTCGGCGGATCTTGATCATGATGGTAAGCTGAGCACGACCGAGGTGCAATCCGCTCCCAATGCGCCGCTGGGCAATCCACCGCCGGCCCGCGCGGACCAGCCACCGGCGACGCCTCCGCCACCTCCCGGTTCTGCCATGACACCGCAGGCTGGTGGTGGTGCTCAGCCCATGCAGGCTCAGGGTAATCCCGGCGGTGGTAAAAAGAAAAAAGGCGGCGGTCCGCCCGGACTCATCAAGCCGGGCATCGCCGACACGATGAAGCTCAATGTCTATGCGGACAATTGGTTCATGCTCTATGTGAACGGTCGTCTCGTTGCCGTTGATCCCATTCAGTTCACACCGCACAACGTCGTCAGTGTCGATTTCCTGCCTGAGTATCCGATGACGATTGCGGTGCTAGCGAAGGACAATGCCGATCCCAAAACTGGCCTCGAATACGGCAGCAGCATCGGCGATGGCGGCTTCATTTTGAAATTTGCCGATGGCACTGTGACCAACGCCAGATGGAAGGCCAAAAACTTCTTCCACGGGCCGATCAATGGCGATACCGCGAACCCACAGGTCAAACTGGAGCCGTTGCCCGCGAACTGGTGGGCGGCCGATTTCGACGACAGTACGTGGAAGAATGCCAGAGAGTATACCGTCGAGGAGGTCGACCCCAAGCAGCCCTACTACGAACATGATTTCGAAGGTGCCAAATTCATCTGGACCGACGACCTCGCACTCGACAACACCATCATCTTCCGCACGAAAATCGATAAGCCCGAATGGAAGCAGCGCTGGAACACGAAGCCTGATATCGACGTCACCGGAGCACCCCTGAAATGAAAACACTTCTCGCATCGAGCCTGCTGCTGCTTCTGGCTGGCAGCGCCTGGGCCAAGGCCCCGAACGTTCTCTTCATCCTCGCCGATGACCAATCCTGGAGCGGCACCTCGGTCCGCATGATGCCCGATGAACCTGGCAGCGCGAGCCGCGAATTTCACACGCCGAATCTCGAAAAGCTCGCAGCGCAGGGCATGACGTTTTCGCAGGCCTATGCGGCCCATTGCAAATGCGAGTGTTCGCGCGCGGCGATCCAGATGGGACGGACAACGAGCTCGCTGAACGTGACCGACAAAACGTCGCGCAGCTGGAGTGCTCCCGTCACAGACTCGCTGGTGAACACGCTCAAGAAGGCGGACCGCACCTACCGTGCGGCACATTTCGGCAAGTGGCAGTGGTTCCACACGCCCGAGTCGATGGGCTATGATGCCAGCGATGGCATCACCATGAACGAGGATGGCGATACGACCGATCCAGAGGATCCCAAGCAGTCCTTTGGGATTACGCGCCGGGCGGGTGCGTTCATGGAGGCTCAGGTGAAAGAAGGACATCCGTTTTTTCTTCAGCTCTCCTACTATGCAGTGCATCAGACACCGCAGGCTCTCGCTGCCACACTCAAGAAATACGAGGGCATGGCTAATGCGGCCAAAGGTGGGCGTGGGGATCGTGCCGTGATGGCTGCCATGACCGAAGATCTCGATACCTGCGTGGGTGCGGTATTGAAGAAACTCGACGAACTGCACATCGCCGAAAACACGATTGTCATTTATACCTCCGACAACGGAGGCCGCACCAGTTTGCTAAACGGTGGCAAAGGCGATCTCGGTGAAGGCGGCATCCGCGAGCCGATGATCATTCGCGGCCCCGGCATCAAGAAGGGGGTGAACTGTACCACCCCCGTCATCAGCTGCGATCTGATGGCCACTGTGCTTGACTTTGCCTCTCCTGGTTTCGCACTGCCAAAAGGTGTCGAAGGTGGCAGTTGGAAACCGTTGCTGCTGAGTGCTGGTAAGGAGCCGGTGAGACGCTCCATTGATCGCTTTGTGTGGCATCAGGTGGTTGAGGTGGAGCATCCGCAGTCGGCGATTCGTCAAGGCGACTACAAGCTGCTCTATTTCTGGGACACGAAGGAAGGCCTGCTTTTTGACGTCGTGAAGGATCTCGGCGAGACGCGTGATCTCGCCAAACAAAATCCCGACATAGCAGCAAGGCTCCAGGCGGAACTCAAGGCGCACCTCCGCGCCGGGCTTGGCGAGCAGGCGTTTGCTGCGCTTGAGCGCGGCGAGTTTCCTCAAGGGCGTGGCCCGGGCAAAGGCAAGGGGCCAGGTGGCAAAAAGAAAGGTGGCATGAAGATGGTGAAGTGATCTGCTGCGGCACTCATGAAACGCATGCTTCTTTTTATCCTATGTGCCGCTGCATTTTGCCGCGGTGTCCGGGCAGACGATGTCGGCCATTACCTCATCATTGAAGACGGCGTAGCAGGTCCGCTGCCTGCGAGTCTGGAATTTCACCATGGTTCATGGAAATTCGGCGATGGCGCGATGGTGGGGGAGCAGGTGCCCACTGAAAATCACATGGCCACGATCAAGGCTCTCATGGCTTTTGATCAGATGAAGGTCGAATGGAAAATGAAGTTCGTGGTGCCAAAGCAGCGCTTCCTCTTCGTTGCCTGGCCAGCAGATTCCAGTGCCCACGCGATGGATTTTAACTATGTGCCCGACAGCGGTGAGATGTCTCTGGTGCGCCCGAAAACAAAGGACAAAGACGGCGCAGTGCTGGCAAAAGGGAAAGTCGCGCAGCCCAACATTGAGTGGCATGAGATTGTCTGCATTCATGACGGCCCCAACTTCACCCTCACGATAGACGGCACCACGATCACTGCGGCAGACGAGGAGTTCAATCGCCCCATGGGACCGTTTTACTTGAATGGTGGAGGTTTCAATGGAGCCAAGTTTTTGGTCAAAGACCTCAAAGTGACCGCCTTGCCAGGTTCACCGCAAACGCGCAAAGTGCTGCCGCCCAAAGGCGCTGCTAATGCAGCAACGGTCAACGTGACCCCCATCGCTTACAAACCGAGTCCAGGTGACATTCTGTTGGCTGATTTTGAAGCAGAGAACCCCATCGAGTGGAAGTCCACCGGCACGGCTTTCGGCCCAGGAGTGCGCAGAAATGCGGTGACTGGCTTCATAGGTAAAGGACTCATCAACACCTTCCTCGATGGGGACAAAAGCATTGGCACGCTGACATCGCCACCATTCGCCATTGAAAAGAAGTTCCTCAACTTCCTCATCGGCGGAGGGGGCCATCCGGGTAGAACGGGCGTCCTTCTGCTCATCGATGGCAAAGCCGTTCGCACGGCCACGGGGTTGTCTTTGAAGAATTCTGCGGGCCAGGAGGTCATGGACTGGCAGTCGTGGGATGTGTCGGAGTTCGCTGGTCAGCACGGCACTTTCCAAATCATTGACGACCAAACCGGAGGCTGGGGGCATATCCTGGTGGATCAGGTGTTTCAAAGCGACCAAGCCATGCCTTCGTTCCTGCCTGCCAAGAAGTGAGGTGCGTTTCGGAATTTGATGCGTGTGTGTTGGAAGATTGCAATTTCGGCGTTTAATGCCGATGAAGAAGGTGGCCCGCCAGCGTTGATCGAACGGTGGTTTTCACCTTCATTGCCACTCACTCCCCATGTCTGAAGTCTTCAATTCCAACTACCCCTCCATCGAGCATCTTCGCGAGAGGGCGCGCCAGCGGGTGCCACGTTTCGCCTTTGAATATTTGGAAGGCGGTTGTTTCTCCAACATCAATCTCCAGCGGAATACGGAGGAAATCAGGCAGGTGCAACTGCGGCCTTGGTATTTGCGAGACTATCCGGGTTCTGATCTGAAGACGGAACTCTTTGGCACGACTTACGATGCCCCCTTTGGCGTCTCGCCCATAGGACTGCAGGGTCTTATCTGGCCCAAGGCGACCGAGATCATCGCAAAGGCGGCGCACCAGCACAACATCCCGTTCACACTTAGCACGGTTGCCACGGCCAGCATCGAAACAGTGGCCGAGCTTACCGAGGGGAAAGCCTGGTTTCAGCTCTACCATCCCGCCGAGGATTCGCTGCGCGACAAGCTGCTGGATCGTGTGCGGGATGCAGGCTTTCCGGTGCTCGTCATCCTCGCGGATACTCCGACTTTTGCCTACCGGCCCAAGGAAATCCGCAATGGCTTGTCCATTCCGCCGCGCATGTCAGTGCGTAATGTGATCCAGATGATGCTGCACCCCACGTGGTCGTTCAGTCAGCTCGCGGCAGGTGCGCCGGAGTTCAAGACGATGAAGCCTTATCTGCCGAAGGGGCTGAACATGAAACACCTTGGCCTCTTCATGAACAAGACTTTCTCGGGTCGTTTGAATCCGGCCAAGATCAAAGCCATTCGCGAGCGCTGGAAGGGCAAGCTCGTGGTGAAGGGTGTTGTTACTGAGGAAGATGCCGAAACGGCGCTCGGTCTGGGCGTGGATGGTTTCATTGTGTCAAATCACGGTGGCCGCCAGCTTGATGCCGGACAGTCCACGATCAAGCCGCTCACCGAACTCGCCAAGAAATTTGGCCAGCGCACCACGGTCATGATCGACAGCGGGCTCCGTGCCGGGCCTGATGTCGCCTGTGCACTGGCCAGCGGTGCGAAGTTTGCCTTCATGGGACGGTCTTTCATGTATGGCGTCGCGGCGCTCGGCAAAGCCGGAGGTGATCATACGATGACGATGCTGAAGCGGCAGCTCAAGCAGGTGATGGAGCAGGTGGGCTGTGAGCGCGTGGCGGATCTGCCGAATCATCTGGTGAGCGGGCCAGAGGCTTGAACATGATTTTAGACTCGAATGATCTTCCCTATCTGCACGGCGGTCCATTAGGTCGTGCGCGTTTCAAAGTGCAGCCGGAGGATTTTTTGGTGGAGGAGTTGCTCGGTTTTGAGCCTTCGGGGGAGGGCGAGCATTGCCTTGTATGGGCGGAAAAGCGGGATCTGGACAGCAATGCTGCTGCGGCGCGGCTGGCGGACGCAGTGGGCATTCGGCGGCGGCTGGTCAGCCACTGCGGACTGAAGGATCGCCATGCGGTCACGCGCCAATGGTTCAGCCTGCACATGCCGGGGCAGGCATCGCCAGAAGCTACGGCGTTGGAATCTGAGGGGCTGCGCGTGCTGCGCATCTCCCGTAACACACGCAAACTACGGCGTGGTATTCATCGGGGCAATCGCTTCACCATTCGCCTGCGCGAGCCGGATTTTGACGCTGCACTTGCTGCGCAGCGCTGGCAGGCGATCACGGACAAGGGCGTGCCCAATTATTTTGGCACGCAACGCTTTGGAAACGAAGGGCAAAACGTGGCGAAGGCGCAGGCGATGTTTCGTGGCGAGTTCATTTCGGGGGATCGGCTGCTGCGCGGGCTCCTCCTTTCCGCCGCTCGCAGTCATTTGTTCAATGCGGTGGTGGCTGGACGCATGGCACGCGGGACCTGGGATAAACCGATGGCAGGCGAAGTTTTTGGCTTTGCTGACAACGGCACTCTTTTGCTGCCGGAAAACCAACGTGGCGATGAAGTCGCACGATTTGAAAAGGGCATCGTTGAACTTACGGCTCCATTGTGGGGCAGTGGCGAACTTCAAAGCGTGAACGATGTGCGCAGCCTCGAACAGGAACTGCTGGCTGGATTTCCCGACATCACCGCTGGACTTGAGGCATTCGGCCTGCGGCAGGAGCGCCGTGTGATGCGCCTGTGTCCGCTCGATTCCACGTTTGAAGTGTTGGAAAATGGTGACCTGAAAATTTGTTTTGATCTTCCCAAGGGCACGTATGCAACGACCCTGCTGAGTGAGCTGGCAGAGCTGGATGAATCCAGCGTCTTGACGGTTTCCTGACAATTTTGGCGTCGTCAACTGATGACGTTTTGACACTGGGAGTTATCATGGGTGCGCATGAAGCATCTCTCCATCCTCTGCGCCCTGGCTACGTTTGCTTTCATGGCGATGATGGCGTTTGGTCAAAGTGAGACAAAAGCTGCCAAAGGCGAACGCGGCAAAGGCAAGGGAGCCGGGCCGGGTGGGCAGGTGGAACCTGCCGTGGTGCCGCCTTATCTTTTTAATGTGTGGCTGTGTCGGCCTGGTGCTGACGCGGTGACGCTGAGCGTTCTTGCCTGGCAGGATATGGAGGCCTTTGTTTCTTATGGCATGAGTCCGACTGCGCTGACGCAACGCTCGGCTGTCCTCAAACTCCGCACGGGTGAGCCACAGACGATTGTGCTGGGCCAGTTGAAGCCCGATACAGGCTATGCGTATCAGTTGACCTATCGCATCGGCGGAGATGAGGCGGTTCGTGATGAAATCCGCAGCTTCCACACTCAGCGCGCGCCAGCATCCAGTTTTACCTTTACCACGCAGGCGGATTCACACCTTGATGTCAGTACCGATGTGCGGGTATATCAGCAGACGCTGGCCAATATGCTCGCAGACAAGCCTGATTTCATGATCGACCTCGGTGACACGACGATGGTGGATAAATTTGGCAGCTTCTACACGCGCGCCGAGTCGCAGTACAAGGCGCAGCGCTTTTTCATAGGCCGGATCGCGCACAGCGTGCCGATCCTGCTCGCGCTGGGGAATCATGATGGCGAGCAAGGTTCAAGGCTTAGCGGTCAGGCGAACTCCATGCCGCTGTGGTCCATTGGCATGCGGAAAAAGTATTTCCCGAATCCTGAGCCCGGCGGCATCTACTCAGGCAATGCGAAGCCGGAAGCAGGGGCGGGCCTGCTGGAGGATTTTTATGCTTTTGAGTGGGGAAGTGCGCTGTTTGTCGTGCTCGATCCCTTTTGGTACACGCGTGAGCGTAAGGGTGCGGACAACTGGAGTATGACGCTGGGTGAGGCGCAGTATCGCTGGCTGACGAAGGCGCTTGAGGCGAGCAGAGCCCCCTTCAAGTTTGTATTCCTGCATCACCTCGTGGGTGGATTGGGGAAGGATGTGCGTGGTGGTGTGAAGCCTGCGCCCTTCATGGAGTGGGGTGGTAAAAACGCCGATGGCAGTGATGGGTTTAAGGAACGCCGTCCTGGCTGGGAATTGCCGATACACCAGCTCTTGGTCAAGAACGGTGTGAGCATTGTTTTTCATGGGCATGATCACCTATTCGCCAAGGAAGAGCTAGACGGCATTATTTATCAAGAGGTGCCGCAGCCCGGCCATCCGAGCGGTGGCACGCGCAGCGCAGGGGAATATGGCTATACCGGCACCATTCGCGGCAGTTCCGGTCATGTACGTGTCACGGTCGGGCCGAATGAAGCGAAGGTGGATTACGTGCGTTCCATCGTGCCGGGAGTAACGCGCGACGAGGTGCCGAATGCGAGCGTCATGCACAGTTACACTCTTGGGAGAAAGTAGCCAAGGCGCTCCGTGCGGGTGAAATGGCAATCAAAGCAATGAAGTCGCTGGAGACTGCGTAAGATGAGGATCGCCATGCACATTCACCGCCATCAGTTCGTCACCGGATTTCTCGTCGCCTGTCTGCTCGTTGCACTGTCTTGTGCTGGCGTTCTCGCCGCTGACTCCACCGCAGTCCCTGGCCAGCGGATCTTTTACACGGGGCACAGCTTTCACATGTTTGTGCCGGGGATGATCGAAGCAATGGTCAAGACCACGGACATTCAAGGTCACAAGCTTGTGGGGCAGCAGGGTATCGGTGGTTCCAAAGTAATTCAGCACTGGCAGGTGCCGGACGAAAAGAACACTGCGAAGCAGGCGTTGATTCGCGGCGATGTCGACGTCTTCACGATGGCGTCTCATCTGCTGAGCCCGGATGAAGGCATCACGAATTTCGTGAATCTTGGTCTGGAGCACAACCCCAACGTGCGCTTTCTCGTGCAGGCCTCCTGGTATCCATTTGACCTGCCTGCGCCAGCCCCCGGCGAGCCGGACCGGCGCATCAAGGACAACGCCCAGCGTGACAACATCAAGATCGAGGATTTGCAAGCGGCTCTCGATGGCTGGCGCACGAAGATCGAAGCGCAAGTCGCTGGACTCAACCAGCAGCATGGCAAGCGGTGTGTGTTCATTGTTCCTGCGGGGGATGCGGTGTTGAAACTGCGTGCCATGGTTGTGGCGGGTGAGTTTCCTGGAATCACCAAGCAATCGGGACTTTTCCGCGATCCCATTGGTCATGGGCAGGGCCATGTCATGGCCCTGGCGGCCTATTGCAACTTTGCCGCGATTTATCGGATCAGTCCCGTGGGGCATACGGCTCCTGAACGCAGCGTCAATGCCGCGCAGCATGCCATCCTTCAGCGGATCGCGTGGGACACCGTGTCGAAGTATCCACCAGCGGGTGTGAAGTGATCATTGCACGAGTTCGAGCACGCCGAACGAAGCGGGCACATGAAAGTCCGGGCGTTCGGTTTGAGGGTTCACCCACGGCATCCAGCCGGAATGAACGGTGCCATCGGATCGGTGATGAAACTCAGCGCGATAAAGACCCGCAAAGAATTCAGACGAGCCGTGCTTGAGCACCTTTAAGGCGCGCAATGTATCGAGTGGCAGGCTGCCGGTAACGGTGTAGCGATTGCCGGTGATGTGGGCGGTGAGTTGCAGACCGTCACACTGCCAGTCCCAGTTCATTTCACGGTAGAAATTCGCCGCGTAGGCCAGCACGTCTCCACGAGGCGACATTTCGAGGCAGTAGTAGGGTTTCAGGTTCAGATCAGGGGCGAGGAAGATTTCGACCCGGTCGGAGCCAAGCACGCGCTCTTTGGCGGCAGGTCCGTCAGGCAGCACAAGATCGTCATCAACACAGTCGAAGCGGAAATGAAAATGTGTTTCGTCCCAGAGGGCACGGAACTCCGAGAGCGGAGCAATGCGGGCCTCCCATGGAAAGGTGAAGTCGGTCAAAAGCTCGGCCGCAGGCCAATCCAATGGAGACGTGGATGTGTGACGGACAGGGTAGCGTTTCATGCGGCAGTTTTGGCCAGCGCAGGCGTCAATTCAACGGTGGGTGGATAGTTGTCATCAAGTGGGTTCGTTGGTGCGGGATGAAATGGATTCTGGTTTGCCTGCCCGCACTGACTTTGATGGCGGAGGATTTGACCGTGGAGGCAAAGCGGCTGCATCTCGGCAGAGCAGGTCAGTTTGAGTGGGAGGCGTTCAAGGATCGAGTTGTCGATGCGGAGCGGCTGGAACGGCGCTTTGAGGCGAAGGCGAATGCCACGGAGCAGACGCTGCGGCTGTGGCAGCGAGATGTGAAACTGACATGGCCGGTGCTGCTGAACGGACGCAAGCTTGGCAACCTGGTGACGGCGGAAACGGCGATGGAGAACCTGCTGGCCATCCCAGCGGGTGCTTTGCGTGATGGCGAAAACGTTTTGACGATCGAAGCACCGCCGAGTCTGGACGACATCGAGGTGGGGCCGGTGATCATCGCTGCGAAGCCGATGAAGGAGGTGATCAGTGGAGCGCAGGTGGAGGTCAGCGTGACTGATGGCGAAACGGGTGGTGGACTGCCGTGCCGGCTGACCTTGACGCGAACGGACGGAACCTTGCAGCCACTGCAGGCAGAACCTGCAGGCGCGGTGGCGGTGCGCATTGGTGTGATTTACACTCGGAATGGCAAGGCCATGCTGTCGCTGCCGCCGGGCGACTACGTCTTGCATGCGGGGCGTGGTTTTGAATGGAGCGTCGGGCGTGTGGCAATTTCTCTGCGAACGGGGGACACGAAGCAGGTGGCTCTGCAACTAAAGCGTGAAGTGCCGACGGCGGGCTGGATCGCGGCAGACAGCCACATACACACGCTGACGCACAGCGGTCATGGCGATGCGAAGATCGAGGAGCGCATGCTGACGATCGCGGGGGAGGGGATCGAGCTGGCGATAGCGACGGATCACAATCATCACACGGATTATGCGCCGAGCGCGGCAAGCATGGGCGTGGCGGAGCGCTTTACGCCGGTGATCGGCAATGAGGTGACGACGAAACATGGGCACTTCAATGCATTCCCCATCGAAGCGGGGGCACGGGTGGTGAATCACGAGCAGGAGGACTGGGCGAAGCTGCTGCCTGAGATTCGTTCGACACCCGGTGTGAAGGTTATCACGCTGAATCATCCGCGTGACCTGCACAGCGGCTTCATTCCGTTAGGCAGCATGCAGTTCAATCCTAAGACGGGCAGGCATCGTCAAGCGGATGCCTTGGATATTGATGCGATGGAGGTGATCACCTCGGCGGCGATGCAGTCGGACATTCATCTGCTCTACAGGGATTGGTTTGCCTTGCTGAACCGTGGACATCGCATTGCGGCGGTTGCATCGAGCGACAGTCATGACGTGAACCGCTTCATTCTTGGGCAGGGGCGCACCTATGTGGCGGCGAGGGATGCGGATGCCGCGAACCTCGACCTCGATGAAGTCTGGCGCAGCTACAAGGAGGGTCGGCTGCTGGTGAGCATGGGGCTGCTGACGCAGTTGAAGGTGAATGACAAGTTCAAGGTCGGAGATCTGGCCACGGGGCTGGCGGAGAGCATCAAGGTGGAGGCCACGGTCTTTGGCCCCGCGTGGACACAGGCGGATCGCATCGAACTGTTCGCGAACGGCATTTTGATTCGCGAGCAGAAGATTGAGGACAACCACCGTGCGGGTGAAAAGGCACGCATCGTGTGGCAGTTGCCGAAACCGGCGCACGATGTGCATTTGGTGGTGATCGCGACAGGGCCGGGTGTCACCGCGCCGTTCTGGGAGATTCCGCGCCCCTATCAACCGAGCAGCAAGACCTTCGTGCCGCGTGTGATGGGCTCGACGAATCCGATCTGGCTGGATGCGGATGGTGACGGCCAGTTTGAACCAGCGCTTGCGATTGCCCGGCGATTAATCCAGGAAAGCGCGGGAGATGCCGTCAAACTTCAGGAGTCATTGAAGCGTTGCGACGAGGCGGTGGCGGTGCAGGTGGATTCGCTGATGCAGAAGAACGATCCATGATTGCGTTCAGCCTGCCTGCACAGCGAGGGTAAGTTTATTCGCCATATAAGGTGAATGACCGGTGCTTCTCAAAAGCCGCGCCATGTCTTTGCGAAAGCAGCTACTTCCCGGTGCGCTTGCGTTTGGCTTCCTGTTTGAGAAACAGCGGCTCCAGATTTTCATGAATCCACGCGAAGGCAGCTTCCAGTCCTTCGCGCTGATAGACGACGCCGATGTCGGCTTCGACGGCGGTGGGGTTGCCGGTGCAGGAGAGGAACTGATTGCAGGTGAAGCGCGTTTTCATCTCGGCATCAACTTTGCCCTGCTGGCGGAGGATGAGACTGCGGACGTAGAGTTCCAGAACGGCATCTCCAATCCAGGCGTTTTCGCGCAAGCGCTGGGTGAGATCGAGGTCTGGGGTGGATGCCATGAGCTTTGCATCCAGAGCGAGCATTGAGGCAAGTTCAACAAAGGATCATCGTGTGTTAGGGGTGGGCGCTATTGCTGGGGCCTCTGCTGAAACGGGAGTGAGGAAATAGGACTGAGCGTCGGAGGTGAGCTTGTGATTCGATAGCTCGGCGCAGTAGCGGAGGGCTTCGGACAGAGGAACGTTTTTGAGAGACAGGGTGATGCGTGCCGATGCATCTCCGCCCGGTTTGAGGATGATGTTCACGCCCTTTTTGTCGGGGTCGAGTTCGCGGGACTTGATGCGGATGAAGTCGATGCATTCGGTGAGGGTGGCATCGCGAAATTCGATGCTGGGGAAAATGATTTTGGAGGCGGGGTGCTCTGTCGCCGGCTTTGGCGCTGGGCTGTCCGCTGCTGCGGCAGGAAAGCTTTGCGCTATTACGACTGCATTGGGCTGAATGCTCATTTTGAGGCTGGCCAGTTCGACGACATAGCGCAGGGCTTCGCCAAGCGGTATCTCTTTGAGATCAAGCGTGATGGCTGCGTTGGACGGTGGGTTGCCGGGTCGGTAGAGGATATTGACTCCTCGGGCGGTGGGATCGGACGTGGTGGTGTCTAGGGTGCTGCTTTGGGCGCGGAGGTATTCAATGCATTCTGCCACCGTGGCACCTTGGAATTGAATGTGTGGGAAGATGATTTTTTCGAGCTTCGTCTGAATGGCCTCGGTGGTGGATGCGGTTTTCGTCTCTGTGGTGTTGTGCGCATCCCTGGTGAGATTCACGCCATCGGGAACACCGCCCTTCTCGGGCATGATTATATGGGGGGTAATAATGTAAAGTGCGGGGCGTTTGCTTTGAGGCTTGCCATTCTCCCAACTGGCGATGACACAGGATTGTCCGGGGGCAGCTTTTTGACTGCCCTTATAAACCTGGCTGCGGGCGTTAGCCTTATCGTTTTTGTTCTCGGAAATCGCCGCGCCAGTCGTTGAATCAGTAAGATACGAGTCGGTGATATTAATATCGACGCTGACCGACTCCCCAATTACGGTTGGCGTGAGCTTGCAGACAAGGCCGATTGGAACATAGACAACTTTGCCATCCTCGCTTTTGAGGGGCTGATGCACGATGCTTTTGAGCATGAGTTCTTTCCCGTCTGGTGCGATCATGCGTGGGTATGAGGTGGTTTTAGTGCTTTCATTCCTCAGTAGTTCCCGCAGTCGAACAGTGAGCTCTTCAGGTGAGAGAAGTGAAGAAGAAAAACTGGCGGGTTCTTTGGCTGGTAGCCTGCCGCCTAGATTCCAATCGGTCGCTTTATCGAATTCGACGATTTTGAATTCGATCGCGATTTGTGGACCATCCTCCGCGGTTTTCGGTTCCTGGGCGCGGGTGATGCCGAGGAATGTCATGAGCACAATGCACAAAGTGATCAGGACCTTCATGGCGGGATGAGGCGCGCGATGTGCGGCAATGGACTGAATGCGGTTGCGCAAGGCGGCACCGCGCTGGAAGATGCCAACAAAGCCGAGGCTGAAGCCGCGCGGGCAGAAGGCGGTTTCGACCTTGAGGAGCGCATGGCCGTATTCGACCCGGTGGCCGTCTGAGGCATTGTGGAGCACCTGGGCATCGCACGCGGCTTCGCGGTCGGCACGGATTTTGAAGAACGCGATCCAGAGCAGGGGATTGAACCAATGCAGCGCCATGAGCACGCACATGAGGGCATTGAGCGGGAGATCACCGCGCTTGAGGTGCATGAGTTCGTGTTTGAGGACGAGCCGAGCCTCGGCAGGCGTGAATTCGAGATCAAACTGAGTCGGCAGCAGCAGGGTGGGGCGCAGGAGGCCGGTGACGGCGGGGCTGCTGACACTGGGGGCAATCATGACCCGCGGGACGCAGCGCAGGTGCATGTCGCGGGCGATTTGGGCCAGTGTGGCGAGGAGTTCGTCACTGGCGGGATGGCGGGCTTGCTTGAACCGGCGCAGGGTGAGCATGAAAGAGAGGCTGCCGAGGATGAGCATTCCTGCGGAGACGCTGGCCCAGGCGATGAGGAGTACGCGCTGCCAGTTGATGGGAGCAGGCGGGGGGGCAACGGTCTCGAAAACCACCGGTCCCTGCTCCATCACGGCAGGAGAGAGGAGTGGCGGAGTGATCTGCACCGGCTGATGCGGTGTCTGGAAAACATGTTCGATGCTCCACTGGCTCTGAGGCAGCACGGGCATGAGCAGAACGATGAGCACCGGCAGCCACAGAGCATAGCGCATGCGGGCACCGAGGTGGCGGTGCAATGCCGCCTGAATGAGCAGCGTCGCGAGAGTGAGAAGCGACGCACGAAGGCCGACCGCGAGCAGCCAGTCGAAGAGTAGGGTGAGCGTGTTCATGGTGGATTATGAGTTGAGGGACTGATCGAGCATTTTTTTGAGCTCCTTCACTTCCTCGGCGGTGAGCTTGCTGTTCTGGGCGAAGTGGACGAGCAGGGGCTTGGCAGCGCCGCCGAAGATGCGCTGCATGAAGGATTCGCTCTCGGCGCGCACGCAGGCCTCGCGTTTCACGGCGGGTAGGAAGGTGCGGGTACCGCTGGCGTTTTCGGCGGTCTTGAGCGCGCCCTTTTCAACCAGGCGCATGAGCAGGGTGCGGACGGTGTTTTCCGCCCAGCTCATGGTGGGGCGCAGTGTCTTGGTGACTTCAGAGGCCGTCTGCGGAGAAGACTCCCAGAGAGCCTCCATGACGGACCATTCGGATTCGGCGATGTCGGGTGCGTTTGGCATGATTTAATGGAATTAAATGTATTCCACTACATTTGTCGTGAGATGGCAACTACAAATGTAGTGATCCGTCCTTGTTAGAGGGCTTTTTATCTCACGCTTCTTGGCGAAAGAACAAAACTGCTGCCGTCAAAGGTGAGTGTGTGGCCGGAAAGTTCGGCGATGTAACGGAGGGCTTCGCTGATGGGGATGTCTTTGAGCCAGAGGTCGATGGACGCATTGGAAGCACCCGGCATGACCACGACATGGATCTCACGGTGGTCAGGACTGAGTTCCCGCGACTTGAGGCGAATGAACTCGAGACTTTCGTCGAGGGTGGCTCCAGTGAGGTCTATGGCAGGCAGAATGACCTGGGAGGAGGTATTGGGCAAGCCTTCGCTGGGTTCTCCGGTTTCTTCGTCGGTGACCACCACGGCAAAGTGATCGTAGCACAGCTTGGCAGCGGAGATTTCAGCGCAGTAGCGGAGGGCTTCGCTCATCGGAATGTCTCTCAAATCGAGAGAGATTGGGGTTCGTTTAACGCCCTCGCGAAGATGCAGAACATAATTCAAAGGAGGGGCTGATTTGTCTCCTTCGGAAATATCAAGGCAGCCTAGGCTCACCCGCAAATATTCCAGCGCCTCAAGAATGGTGGCATTCCCGAAATTCACGGTTGGGCGAATTATTTTCTCCATGCGATGCTGGAGGCCGGTGGTCTTCTGATAAACTGGTTTTCGCGAGTCTTGGATTTCGCGGATCGCCACGGCGTGGCGCTCCAATGTGAATTTGAGGCCCACCAGGCTGGTGAGGTGACGCAATGCCTCTCCCAGAGGAACGTCTCGCAATGGGAGCCCCGCCGTGGCGGGCAGTTTTCTCTCGCCTCCTGCAATGATCACCATGTTGATTCCCTTCTCAAACAGTCCGGTTGTCAAAGTGTCGGATTCTCGACATTTCAGCCGCAGATGTTCGATGGCCTCTTCGAGGGTGAGGCCTGCGGTGGGATAGTCCGGTATGATGATCGTGTTAAGCTTCTCCGCGATCGATATGAGGCGCGGCTCTGTCAGCGTATCGAGCTTTGGGACTGGCTTTTCACGCCAAAACCAGCAGACAGCCAAGGCAATGCCCGCCACCAAACATCCTCCTGTGACGTACCTATTCATGGGAACAGAATACTACGGGGCCTGGCCGTAGGGGAAGCCTATTCCGGCCCGAATCCTGCTGCCTCGGCGGTTGACACCCCCTCCCCCCGGCGGTAATCCTGAGCCCCTCAAAAATCCAAACTACCTCAAATAACATGGTCAAAATCGGCATCAATGGTTTCGGGCGCATCGGCCGCCTCGTGTTTCGCGCAATCTGTGACCAGGGTCTCCTGGGCAAGGAAATTGAAGTCGTTGCAGTGAACGACCTCGTGCCTGCGGACAATCTCGCCTACCTCGTCAAGTACGACTCCACTCAGGGCAAGGCCCGTGAGAACGTTTCATCCAAGAAGTCCAGCCCTGACCTGGCAGAAGACGACATTCTGGTGGTCGATGGCCACGAGATCAAGTGCCTTGCCGTGCGTGAAGGCCCGACCGCTCTGCCATGGAAGGCCCTGGGCGTGGACATCGTCATCGAATCGACCGGTCTTTTCACCGAGCGCAGCAAGGCGCAGGGCCACATCGACGCTGGCGCCAAGAAGGTCATCATCTCCGCTCCTGGCAAGGATGAAGACATCACCATCGTCATGGGAGTGAACCATGAGAAGTATGACGCCGGCAAGCACCACGTCATTTCCAACGCCAGTTGCACCACGAACTGCCTTGCCCCTGTCGTTCACGTGCTCCTGAAAGAAGGATTCGGCGTCGCCGAAGGCCTCATGACCACCATTCACTCCTACACCGCCACGCAGAAGACCGTGGACGGCCCTTCGAAGAAGGATTGGAAGGGTGGCCGCAGCGCCGCCATCAACATCATTCCTTCCGGCACGGGTGCCGCCAAGGCCGTGGGTCTCGCCATTCCAGAAGTGAAGGGCAAGCTCACCGGGATGTCCTTCCGCGTGCCAACGCCGACGGTTTCCGTTGTCGATCTCACCGTGAAGACGGAGAAGGAAACCAGCTACAAGGAAATCTCCGCCGCCATGAAGAAGGCCAGCGAGACCTACCTCAAGGGCATCCTCGCCTGGACCGCCGACGAAGTGGTGAGCACCGACTTCATCCACGACCAGAGCAGTTCCATCTTTGACGCCGGTTCCGGCATCGAGCTGAACAGCAAGTTCTTCAAGCTGGTGAGCTGGTACGACAACGAGTGGGGTTACTCCAACCGAGTCGTCGATCTCGTGAAATATATCGTGAGCAAAGGCCTGTAATCCTAACGAACACAGACACCTTTCAAAGCCTTCGACGGGCCGGCTCACATGAGCCGGCCCGTTTTGCGTTTCAGCTCGTCCCCCAACTTTCCATGAACTTCGTTTTCTCTGTCCAACCATGTCTCTGTTTTCTCAACTGCACCTCCTGCCCAGACCCTTCTGGGTTCTCGTAGGCGCCACCTTCGTCAACCGGTTCGGCGTTTTCGTCGTGCCGTTCCTGGCGCTCTTCATCACGCGGAATGGCAACTCCGCCACGCAGGCCGGTTACGCCGTGGCTGCGTACTCGTTAGGGGGCTTCATTGCCGCCTGGATCGGTGGCTGGATGGCGGACCGTCTCGGTCGGAACGTCACGATGGCCGTTTCATCGCTGGCGGGCGCGGTGTGCATGATCGCCATGTCTCAGGCGGTGGACTGGCGAGCACTGGCGGCACTGGCATTCCTGACTGGGGCGATCAATGAAGCCGGGCAGCCGGCGAGCGCCGCACTGGTGCAGGACATTGTGCCGCCCGAGCAGCGTGTGATGGCGTATTCTGTGCAGCGGTTCGCCATCAATCTGGCATGGTCGCTGGGGCCGGCGACAGCGGGATTTCTCGCTGAATACTCGTTCTTCTGGCTGTTCGCAGTCGATGCGGCCACGTCCGTCGTGTTTGGCCTCATCGCATGGCGGTTTTTGCCGAAAGGCCGGCGCACGGCACGCGAGCACGCGGGGTGGGGGCATGCATGGCAGTCGATCCGTACCAATCACGCCTTCCTGGCGCTGTTTGGTGCCTGCGTGTGTGTGGCCTGGATCTTCCGGCAGACGAACACGACCTTTCCGCTGCACTTCGAGCGGAGTGCCTTGCCACTGCATCTCTGCGGGCTCGTGCTGGCTTTGAATGGCGTGATGATCTGCCTGTTTGAGGTGCCGCTGGCGGCTGGATTGCGCCTTTGGCCGGTCAAGCAGGTGCTCGCGCTCGGCTACATTTTGATGGGAGCCAGTTTCCTCACGTTCCTGATCAGCGGATCGCTCACGGCATTCGTACTGATGATGGTGGTGTTCACGTTGGGTGAGATGTCGGCGTTTTCGCGGCAGCAGGCCTACTCAGCGAGCCTCTCGCCCGAAGACATGCGCGGTCGCTACGTGGGCTTCCAAAGTCTGGCGTGGTGCGCAGGCAGCACTGCCAGTTCCGCACTCGGCATGCCGCTCTACGATCACCACCCCACGGTGCTGTGGGTGCTGAATGCCGGGCTTGGCATGGGCGCGGCGCTGCTCATTCTCTACACCCGTAAAATTCAACGGCATGAATCCTGAAAAACCATCTGCCAATGCTGTGCTCAGTGCCGTAGTCTCCTTTTGTCTTTGGGGAGTTCTGCCGGTGTACTGGAAACAGATCGGCCATCTCGGCAGCGATGTGGCCCTGGCGCAGCGTGTGGTCTGGACCATGGCCACCGTGCTGCCCCTCTTGATGTTGCGCGGTGAGTGGTCCGGTTTTCTGCGCTCAGTGCGGGACATGCGCCTGCTCAAAGCGCATGCGTGGTCCGCGTTCCTGCTGGCCATCAACTGGGGCGTCTTCGTCTGGGCGGCGCAGCATGGTCGCATCATTGACTGCAGTCTCGGCTACTTCATCAATCCGCTGCTGAACGTGCTCATCGGCAGCCGGTTGCTGGGTGAACATCTGTCACGATTGCAAAAACTCAGCATCGCCTCCGCCGCGTGCGGCGTACTGACGCAACTCGTGCTGGTGGGCAGATTCCCGTGGATCGGCCTGCTGCTGGCAGGGAGCTTTGCGATGTATGCTCTTGCGCGGCGGCGTTCACCGCTGGGATCACTGCAGGGGCTGGCGGTGGAAACCGTTGTAGGCATTCCGGTGGCGGCCGTTTATCTGATCTGGATGCAGCAGAGCGGCGCGCCGCTCTGGGGCACCGCCTCGGCGCATGATCTGCTGCTCATCGTGGGTCTTGGCATCATTACGACGATCCCATTGCTTGGATTCGCGCATGGGGCGCGGCAGCTTCCCTTTGCCTTGCTCGGTGTGCTGCAATTCCTCGCGCCCACCGGCCAGTTCCTGGTGGGGGCCTTCGTGTATCACGAGCCGATCAGCACCGCATCCCTGGTGTCGTTTGGGCTGATCTGGCTCGGCGTGCTGTTGTTTTGCAGTGATCTGTGGCTGCGGCAGCCCGCCAGGGTCTGAGCATCTCAGGGCCTGGCAGCAATCGACAGCTCAATGATCCTGGCGCACAGATCCGGGAACTCGATGCCCACGGCCTTTGCAGCCTTGGGCAGCAGGCTGCTGCTGGTCATGCCGGGGATGGTGTTCACTTCGAGCACGAAGGGGGCTCGGTCACTGTCACGCAGCATGACATCGACACGGCCATAGACTTCCGTGCCGCAGGAGCGGAAGGCTTTCAGCGCAGCATCCTGCACGGCCTGCGTCACCTCGGGGCTGAGGTTGGCTGGGCAGTTGTAATTCGTTTTGCCGGTGCCTCCCATCCATGGGTACTTGTTGTTGATGTCGTAGAAGCCTTCGACGGGTTCGATGTGAATGATCGGCAGCACCTGATCGCCGAGAATGCCCACCGTCAGTTCTTTGCCGGCCACGTAATCCTCGATCAGCGTGTCATTGCCAAATTTCTTCGCGTCTTCAATGGCGGCGTCGAACTCGTCCTGGGTATGGCAGATATGCACGCCGACGCTCGAACCTTCGCGCGGTGGTTTCACGACGAGGGGCAGAGAGATCGCCAGCGGCTGGCTGCCATCGAGGGGATAGGTCTGCGAGCGCGGTGTCGGCACACCGGCGTCGACGAAGCATTGTTTGCTCAGCAGCTTGTCGAAGGCGATGCGGCTGCTCTCCACTCCCGCGCCGGTGTAGCGGATGCCACGCTGCTCCAGGATGGACTGGATCTGGCCGTCCTCGCCAAAAGTGCCGTGGATCAGGTTCATGGCGATGAACACGTCTCCAGGTACGTCGAAGTCCGGGCCGGTGACATCGACTTCGACGACAATGGCGCCCTTGCCGCGCAGCGCCTCGGCCACGCTTTCGGCAGTTTTCAGCGAGACTTTGCGTTCGGAGCCGGGGCCGCCCATCAGGAGGGCGATTTTCTTGTTCGTAAGATCGATCATAATGTTCAGATATGGAATGCGGAGGCCGGATTGGCAAAAGGAATCCTGGCAATGTCCGTGCCATCCTCCACGTCTTTCCCTGACATCATGAAACCCGGCCTTCTATTCGCCCTCCTGCTCACGGGTTCCGCCCTGGCGGCGGATTTTGATCTGCTCATCACCCATGCGCAGATCGCGGATGGCAGCGGGGGGGCGCTGGTGCATGGCAGCATCGCGGTGAAGGGCGGGCGCATTGTGGCGGTGGGGCAGGTCGAAGGCTCGGCTGATGAGGTCATCGATGCCGGCGGCAAAGTGGCCGCACCGGGATTCATCGATGTCCACACTCACTCGGAAGACATCTGCCTCATCCCGGCAGCGGAGAATTTTCTGCGCATGGGAGTGACGACCATCATCACCGGTAACTGCGGTCATTCGCGGACCGATGTGGCGAAGTTTTTTCAGGAGATCGAGGAATCCAAGGTCGCACTCAATGTCGCCACGCTGATCGGTCATGGTTCGGTGCGTGAGCAGGGCATGGGCGGCAGTTTCATCCGCGCACCGAACGCTGAGCAATTCGCCACGATGAAAGGACTGGTCGATCAGGCGATGAAAGATGGAGCGGTCGGCATGAGCACCGGGCTCATTTATGTGCCCGGCTCCTTTGCCAAGACAGATGAGCTCATCGCGCTGGCAAAAGTGGCGGCTGTCTATGACGGCATCTACGTCAGTCACATGCGCTATGAAACAGTGCGCATATTTGAAGCACTGGATGAGGTTATCCGCATTGCCAGGGAGGCGAAAATCCACGCCGAAGTCTCGCACATCAAGCTTTCCGGCCCGACGGCCTGGGGCAAGGCGCATGAGGTGCTCGCCGTGCTCGACAAGGCACGTGCCAAAGGTTTGAAGATCGCGCAGGATCAGTATGCTTACACGGCCTCCAGCACCGGTCTGCGCCAGACCCTGCCCGACAGCGCCCTCGAAGGCGAGCCTGCAGACTTCGTCGCGCGAATTTCTGATCCGCAGAAAAAAGCCTCGATCATTGCCAGCATGGCCGAGATGCGTGCCCGTCAGGGGCGCAAGGATTACAGCTATGCGGTGATCGCACGCTGCAAGGCCGACCCGTCGCTCAATGGCAAAACGATTCCTGAAGCAGCGAAGATGCGGCGTGGCGCAGACACGCTCGACGATCAAATCGAGCTCATTCTTGAAATCGAATCCCAGGGTGGTGCCAGCGCCATTTTCCACGGCATGAGCGAAGAGGATTTGCAGACCTTCCTGAAGCACCCGCTCACCATAGTCGCCAGTGACGGTGGGCCGCGTCGTCTCGGCGAGGATGCGCCGCACCCGCGCAGCTACGGCAACAATGCCCGCGTGCTGGACCACTACGTGCGCGAACTGAAACTGCTCACTTTGCCGGAAGCTGTGCGTCGCATGACTTCACTGCCGGCTCAGACCTTTCATCTCAAAGATCGTGGCATGATCAAGGTGGGGGCGCATGCCGACATCGTAATCTTTGATCCTGACAAAGTCACTGATCCCGCCACCTTCAGCGACCCGCATCACTACGCCGAGGGGTTTGATCAGGTGATTGTGAACGGGGGTGTCACGATACGTGACAGTAAACTCACGAAGGTGCGGAGTGGTGGCCCGCTGCGGATGGGACAATAATCGTGAATGGCGGAATTCGCAGTTCCATGACAACATCATCATTTGCCGTCACGGTCTCGCCCGCTTCCATGCCGCTATGCACATCCTGATCGTCGAAGATGATTCCAAGACCGCCGCACTGCTTGCCAGCGCGCTGCGGCAGGAGGAGTTTGAGGTGAGCCAGGTGGGCGATGGTGAGAGTGGGCTCCAGAGTGCCCTGGGAGCAGGCTTTGACGCCTTGCTGGTGGACATCATGCTACCGCAGCGCGATGGCCTCAGTCTGGTGCGCGAGCTGCGCCAGCAGGGACGCACCACGCCTGTCATCATGCTTTCCGCCCGTGGCGAGGTGGAGCAGCGTGTGGAGGGCTTGAACGCGGGTGCGGATGATTATCTGCCCAAGCCTTTTGCCATGTCGGAGCTGCTGGCACGCCTGCGCTCGCTGCTGCGGCGGAACGTGGCGCTCAAGCCTGCGGTGCTGACTCTCGCGGATCTGACCTATGACGTTGGCACGCGTGAGACGCGGCGTGCTGGCAAGCGCATCGAGTTGTCTTCGCGTGAGAGCCTGCTGCTGGAGTGTCTGCTGCGTGCGGAAGGCCGTGTGGTCAGCCGTCGTGACATCATCCTCAGTGTGTGGGAGTATGATTTTGATCCTGGCAGCAATCTGGTGGATGTCTATGTCAGGCGTTTGCGGGAAAAGATTGACCGTGATCATTCGCCCGTCCTCATACAAACCGTACGCGGCCTGGGTTATGCGCTGCGCATTCAGCCATGACTTTGCGCCGTCGCATCTTGCTGCATTATGCCGCCACACTCAGCGTGTCGCTGGTCATCGTGGCGTTCTGGAGCTGGTTTGAATTCAATGAGCAGCAGGAGGTGGCCCAGCATGGCGGGGTCGCGGCCACTTTGCGGCAGTCGCCTCTGGTGGAGACCGTTGAAATCATCCTGTATGGTGGCCTGCCGGCGCTGCTGATCGGGATCATCGGCAGCAGTCTGCTCATGCGCCATGCCCTGCGCCCCATCGAAGAACTGACCGAGGCGCTCGAAAAAACCACCGCGTCCAACCTTGCCGAACCCGTGGCACGCAGCGGCAACGGGGATGAACTCGACCGCATGTCCGCCGTTTTCAATGGCATGAAGGAACGCCTGGGCACTTCATTCACCCAGGCGCGCGAGTTCACCTTGCATGCATCGCATGAGCTCAAAACACCGCTCACCATTCTCCATGGCACGCTGGAGCAGATGATCGGAGATAGCACCACTCCTGCGGCCCATCGGGAGCGCATCACCTCCATGCTTGAGGAGGTGCAGCGTCTTTCGGTCATCGTCGGCCAGCTTGCCTTCCTCGCCAAGGCTGACGCCGGCCTGTTGGAGACCACCCATGGCACTGTGGCCCTGCATGAACTCGTGCGTGATTTGGTGGAGGACCTCACGCTGCTGTCTGCTGCGCAAAACATCACCGTTACTCTCGCGGCATGCCAGCCTGCGCAGGTCTGCGGAGATCGCATGCGGCTGCGCCAGTTGCTGCTGATCCTGGGGGACAACGCCGTGAAGCATAACCACAAAAACGGCAGTATTGTTCTGGACCTGCATCAGGACGAAAAGCAGATACTCTTCCGCATCACCAACACCGGTCCGGTCCTGCCTCTTGAACTGAGGTCCCGCGTTTTTGAACGGTTCCTGCGTGGCGATGCTTCACATGGCAGCGCCATCGAGGGCAGCGGCCTGGGTCTGAGCATCGCGGAGTCCATTGCCAGATCGCATCATGGCACCCTGATTTTCGAGGTCCTGGCGGACAGCCGCACGCAGCTAACTCTTAGTCTGCCAGCGGATTCGAAATGATGGTCTTAATGACAACCTTTTCACTGGAGCCCGGTTCACAATTCCGCTTGGTCAACGACTGCCCGCCATGAAATTTTCCCTGTTACTGTTCACCATCGCTGCTGCGCTGACCTCATGCAGGAGCTATCAGGCGCATCCGCTTTCGGCGGAGGCCAGTTCAGCGGCGTTCGCGGGACGTTCGTTGGACGATCCCGGCTTGAGGCAGTTTCTCATCGAACAAAAGGCCGAGCACGGCACCTGGGAGGTCAATCGTCTGGCGCTTGCGGCTGCTTATTTTCACCCGGACGTCACCGTCGCACGCGCCGAGGCTGATGAACTGACTGCGGCGATCAAGACGGCCAAGCAGCGTCCGAATCCTATCTTCACCTTTGGCCCGCAGTATGCCAGCTTCCACCGCAACGCGCTCACCCCCTGGTTCCTGGCTGGCAATGTTTTCTATCAAATAGAAACCGCAGGTAAACGCACCCGGCGTACAGAGCAGGCGATGGCTGCCGCCGAGGCCGCCCGATGGCGCGTCTCCGCACGGGCCTGGACCGCGCGCTCACGTGTGCGCGTGGCGATGCTGGAACTGCACAACGCCCGTGAGAACATCCGCCTGCTGGAGACGGAACAGAAGCTGCATGATGAGGCGATCAAGAAACTCACCGCGCAGATGGAAGCGGGCGATGTGTCGCCCTTTGAGCTGACCCAGGCACGCCTAGCGCTGAACCGCACTCGTCTGGCCCTGCAAGACGCGCAACGACTCGCCGCCACCGGAGAGGCTAAACTCGCCGCTGCGGTAGGGGTACCGTTGTCGGCTTTGAAGGGCATCACCCTCGACTTTTCCGGATTCACGCGTTTGCTCTCTCAGAGCACCAGCAACAGCCGTCGTCTGGCACTCACGCAGCGGGCAGACCTGATGGCACTGCTCGCTGATTACGCTGCGGCGGAGTCCGGAGTGAGGTTGGAATACGCCAAGCAGTATCCCGATGTGCGACTCGGCCCCGGGTTTGATTTCAACCAGGGGCAGAACCGCTGGCAACTCGGGGTGAGTCTGGAACTCCCAATCAATGGCAATCGCGGTCCCATCGCGCAGGCGGAAGCGAAGCGTAAGTCCGCCGAAGCACGCTTTCTGGCACAGCAGGACACCATCCAAGGTGAGTTGAACATCGCGCTGGCTGCCTATGAAGCCTCGCGGAAGAAAGCGGACACCGCCGCTACTTTATCGCAGGAGGCCGCTGCGGCCGCTGGCACGACGAAACGCATGGTCGAAGCGGGCGAACTCTCACCGCTCGAACTCACACGTCGGCAGATTGAAGCCAGCACAGCCAATCTCGCACGCATGGCCGCCGACATCGAGGCGCAGACTGCCGCTGGAGCACTTGAAGATGCCATGCAGGCCCGGCTCTAATTTTTCAATCACTCATACCATGAAAATCTTTGCCACTTTTGCTCTCCTGTTCGCAGTGAGTTCACTGCATGCCGCCGATTCGGGTGGTTCTGCTCCCGCCGCCGTGACCAAGGAAGGCGACCTCGTGGTGGTCATTCTCAAACCCGATGCCGAGCAGCGACTGCGGCTGAAAGTTGTCCCGGTGGAGAAGCGGCGTGTGCCGGGCACGCGGCTGTTTTCAGGTGAAGTTGTTTATCCGCTGGCGGGCGAAGGCAGCGGCGTAGCGCCGGTGCTGGGCGGCACGCTTGATGAGGTGCTGCGTCTGGCCGATTTGCAGGCCGCCGCCGATGGGCGCATCCTCCAGGCCAAGGTGCAGATTGATGCGGCGAAGATTGCCGTCGAGCGTGCGCAGAAAGTGCTCAATGCCGAAGCTGGCAGCGTGCGTTCAGTTGATGAAGCCAAAACGGCGCTCTCACTTGCCGAAGGAACGCTGGCGACCGCGAAAGCTCAACGTGACATCCTTGGCGATCCCGTGGGCAAAGCGGGCGGCAAAAAGCGCGCCTGGGTCCGTGTGGCGATTTACAGCGGCGAGCTGCCGCTGCTCGATGCAAAGGCGGCTGCCAGCATCCGCACCCTGGGGTTTGAAGCCAAAAGCCAGAGCGCCGAACCCGTGGCCGGGCCACCCACGGCCAATGCGCTGACCAATACGGTGGACTGGTATTACCAACTGCCAGCAGACAGCACCCTGCGGGCTGGCGAACGACTTGCCGTGGAGATCTCTACGGCTGGCAGCCAGGAAGAACATCCGGTCATTCCCTTCAATGCTGTGCTGCATGACATTCAGGGCGGTCAATGGGTCTATGTCCAGACTGCGGAGCATACCTACACGAGAAAGCGCATTCAGGTTGCCCGCATCGCTGGAAGTGAGGCCGTGCTTGCCAGTGGTCCTGCCGCCGGCAGCAAAATTGTGACGGATGGCTCGGCAGAGCTGTTTGGCACGGAATTCATGACGGGGAAATAACGGCCATGCTGAACTCCATTGTCACCTGGGCGCTGAACATGCGCGTGCTCGTGGTTGCTGCCGCACTGGCGCTGCTGCTGGTCGGCATCAATGCCACGAAGAACGCACCGCTGGATGTGTTTCCCGAATTTGCGCCGCCACTGGTGGAAGTGCAGACGGAAGCACCGGGACTCTCCACGGAGGAAGTCGATGCCCTGGTCACGGTGCCGCTGGAAAACTCTCTCAACGGCCTACCGTTTCTCAAAACACTGCGCTCCAAATCCGTGCTGGGTTTGTCTTCGGTGGTGATGATCTTTGACACGGGCACGGACATTCTCAAAGCGCGGCAGCTTGTGCAAGAAAGGTTGAATCTCGCGCAGAACCGGCTGCCTGCCGTGGTGAAGCCGCCGGTGCTCATGTCTCCCTATTCTTCTTTGAGCCGTGTGCTGAAGGTGGGGCTGACATCGAAAACACTGTCGCAGATGGAACTGAGCGAGCTCTCGCGCTGGACGATCCGCCCACGGCTGATGTCCGTGCGAGGCGTCGCCAATGTGGCCATCTGGGGGCAGCGCGACAAACAATATCAGGTGCTCGTAGATCCCCAGCGCTTGCGTGCTGCGGGCGTGACGCTGGAGGCGATCACCAAGGCTGCGGGCGATGCCGCAGTAATCAGCGCGGGCGGATTTATCGACACTCCCAATCAGCGGCTCAGCGTGGCGCAGTTGGCCTTGATCGTCACGCCGGAGGATCTGGCGCGCACGGTGGTGGAGTTTCGCAATGGTGCGCCGATCCGGCTTGGCGATGTTGCTGAGGTGAAGATCGGCAATCCGGCACCGATTGGGGATGGCGTCATCAACGATGGTCCAGGCATCCTGCTCATTGTCGAAAAGCAGCCCTGGGGCAACACGCTGGATGTGACGCATGGCGTCGAAAAAATGCTGGAGGAACTGAAGCCCGCGCTGCCTGGGGTAGATGTGGACAGCACCATCTTCCGGCCTGCTACGTTCATCCAGCTTTCCATGGATCATCTGACCGAGGCGCTGTGGCTCGGCTGCTTGCTCGTGGTCGTCGTGCTTGCAGTGTTCCTTGGTGACTGGCGCACCACGGTCATCAGCCTCACGGCCATCCCGCTATCGCTGGCCATTGCGCTGCTTTTTCTCGCGTGGCGTGGCGAAACGATCAACACCATGATCCTCGCGGGACTCATCATCGCGCTGGGAGAGGTGGTGGATGACGCGATCATCGATGTGGAAAACATCCTGCGCCGACTGCGGCAGAATGCCGGGCTTGCAGAGCCGAAGTCGAAGCTGAGGGTGGTGCTGGAGGCCTCGCTGGAGGTGCGCAGCGCGGTCGTGTATGCCAGCGTCATCATCGTGCTGGTGTTCATCCCGGTGTTTTTCCTGCCAGGACTTGCAGGCACGTTTTTCAAGCCGCTGGCGCTGTCCTACATCCTCGCCATCAGCGCATCACTCGTTGTGGCGCTGACTGTGACACCTGCGCTGAGTTTGATGCTGCTGCGCGTTAAGGATGGGCAGCATCGCGATGCGTTCGTTGCTCGTGGACTCAAGGCCGCGTATCGCGCCGTGCTGCCGGTGTTTGCGCGCAGCCCATGGCTGGCGCTGCTCATTCTCGCGGGTGCCTTCACTTTCACTGGGTTTATCTGGCACACGCAGCTCAAGGAGGAGTTCCTGCCGAACTTCAAGGAGCGCGACTTTCTCATGCACTGGCTGGAAAAGCCGAATACTTCGGTCGAGGCGAGCACGCGGATCACGATTGCCGCTAGCAAGGATTTGCGCGCCATTCCCGGCGTGCGCAATCTCGGCGCGCACATCGGTCGCGCGGAGGTCGCGGATGAAGTGGTCGGTCCGGACTTTACAGAACTGTGGATCAGCCTCGATCCCAACGTGGATTACGATGAAACGATTCACAAAGCGCAGGCCGTGGTGGATGGCTACCCTGGGCTCACCCGCGACATGCTCACCTTTCTGCGGGAACGCGTGAAGGAGGTTCTCACAGGTGCCAGCGCGAGCATCGTCGTGCGCATTTTCGGCTCTGACCTTGATGTGCTGCGTGATCGCGCGGCGGCTGTCGGTGCTGCGTTGAAGGACGTCCCTGGTGTGAGTGCCTTAAAGGTTGAATCCCTCACGCTGGTGCCACAGATCACTGTCAAGCTGCGGCCTGAATCCGCCGCATTGCATGGGCTCACGGCAGGCAAAGTGCGCCAGGCGGTGACCACGCTGATCAGCGGGAGGAAAGTGGGCGAGGTGTACGAAGACCAGCGCGTGCATGATGTCATGGTCTGGAGCCTGCCGGCAGTGCGTGCCGACTACACCACGCTGCGCGAACTGCTCATCGAAACCCCTGCGGGTGGTCATGTGCGCCTCGCGGATGTGGCCGATCTCGCCATCGTGCCCACACCGAATGCGATCAAACGAGAAGGTGCTTCACGCCGCATCGACGTGACCTGCAATGTGAGTGGCCGCGCTCTTGGAGAGGTTGCAAAGGAGATCGAAGAACGTGTCGGTAAAGTCCAGTTTCCCGCAGGTTATCATCCTGAAATTCTCGGTGAATGGGCCGAACGTCAGTCCGCGCAAAGCCGTCTTGGCTGGCTCGCGCTGGCCTCCTTTGGTGGCATTCTCATGCTGCTGCTCGCTGATTTCCAGTCGCCACGTCTGGTGGTGCTGATCGCACTGACGCTGCCTTTTGCACTCATCGGTGGCGTCATGGCTGCGTGGTTGGGCGGCGGCGTGTTGTCACTCGGCTCACTGGTTGGTTTTGTCACGGTCCTTGGCATTGCTGCGCGTAATGGGATCCTGCTCGTCAGCCACTATCGTCATTTGCAGACCGACGAAGGGCGCACTTTTGGTCTGGATCTTGTCTTGGAAGGCAGCGCTGAGCGTCTCGTGCCCATTCTCATGACCGCTTCCACTGCAGCGCTCGCTCTGCTGCCGCTCGTGCTCAAAGGCAATGTGCCGGGCAATGAGATCGAACGCCCAATGGCTCTCGTCATCCTCGGCGGGCTCGTGACAAGCACGGCGCTGAATTTGTTTCTCCTGCCGGCATTGTATGCGCGGTTTGGCAAAGTGTCGGGCAGCCTGGAAAAAGCGGCATGAGCGATTCCGAAACCAAAGCCCTCCGTCCACGCCTGCCCGCCACCGTGTGGGCGCTGGGATGGGTGAGCTTTTTCACGGATGTCTCCACCGAGATGGTTTACCCGCTGCTGCCGGTGTTTCTCACGACGGTGCTTGGGGCCAGCATGGCATTTGTGGGATTGGTGGAGGGCATCGCGGAGTCCACGGCGAGCCTGCTTAAAATTGCCAGCGGCTGGTGGTCGGACCGGGTGCGAAAGCGCAAGCCACTCATGATCGCGGGCTACGGTCTCAGTGCACTCACGCGGCCATTGATTGCCATTGCAGCCACCGGGGCGCAGGTGCTGGGCGCACGCTTTATCGACCGCATCGGCAAAGGCATCCGCACTTCGCCGCGCGATGCCTTGCTTGCGGCTTCGGTGCCGGCGGAGCAGCGTGGGGCGGCCTTTGGCGTGCAGCGAGCCATGGACAACGCGGGCGCTGTGTTCGGCCCCCTGATTGCGTGGATCATGCTCCAATGGTTCACGAAAGATTATCGTTTGTTGTTCTGGATCGCTGTGATTCCCATGGTGGGCGCGATGAGCTGCCTGATCTTTGGTGCACGGGATCAGGTGGTGCCTCCAGCGCCTGCTGCGGACAAGCCCGTGATTCCTTTCAACGTCACGCCTGCCTTCAAGAGCTATCTCGGCGCGGTGCTGTTGTTCACGCTTGGAAATTCGAGCGATGCCTTCCTGCTGCTGCGGGCGCAGGCGGTGGGCATTCCTGTCAGCAGTCTGCCGCTGCTGTGGCTGGCGCTCAGTTTGGTGAAGTCGGTCAGCAGCTATCCTGCGGGCGTGCTGAGTGATCGTATCGGCAGGCGTGGACTGATCATCGGTGGCTGGTGCGTGTATGCGCTGGTGTATGTTGGCTTCGGATTGGCGAGCCAGCCCTGGCACATCTGGGTCTTGTTTCTCGCCTACGGTCTCTTCTACGGCATGACGGAATCGACGGAGCGAGCGCTCGTGGCGGATTTTTATCCCGACGCCCAACGTGGTCGCGCTTTCGGCAGCTTCAATTTTATTACAGGCATCGGGGCCCTGCCAGCCAGCCTGCTTATGGGTTGGCTTTGGAAAGAGCATGGGCCGCTGGTAGCCTTCGGCACGGGTGGCGCATTCGCTTTGTGTGCGGTCGTCTGGTTTGGTTTAAAAGTCCCGCACGCCCGATAAAAAAACGGCGTCTGGATCCCAGACGCCGCCTGTGTGGATGTCACGCTCCAGCTTAGTGGGTCGAGCAATGATGCAGGGTGCCGCCGCAGGTCTTGCAGCTATGCTCAGGCAATTCACCCTTCTTTGCCCAGGCGACGAGTTTGGTCTCGCAGTCCTTGCAACTCATCTGGCTGGAGGAATGCAGGGTCACGATGCCTTTGTCTCCAGGAGCCGTGCTGACAGAGGGAGATTTGAAGGTGACGGTGTGGCACTTGCTGCAAGTCACTGCGCTGGTGGGGCAGCAACTGGTGTGCTTGGCAGCGGTGGCCTGGCAGGAGACGAGCGCCAAGGCGCTGACGGCCATGAGTCCGGTGATGATGGATTTGATGAGTTTCGTTTTCATGATGTGGTTGTCTTAAGTGTTGATGAAGCATCTGCTTCACCGAGACAAACACCGGTGGTCTAGCAAACCCTTGCGATGCACAAGGCATGCACACTGCAGGACAAGGCAGAGTCAGTCCGCCTGCGAACCACCGAGTGCGGCACGCAACATCTGGCGCGCGCGATAAATGCGTGTTTCCACCGCTTTCGAGGTGCAGCCCACAGCGGCTGCGATGTCAGCATAGCTCATGTCCTGGTAGGTGAAGAGCAGCATGGCCTCGCGTAGATCGGGAGGTAGCGCGGCGAGGGCAGCTTCGACACGCTGCATCTGCTCGCTACGTTCCATCTGTTCATCCGGGCTGGGCTGCGTCTCCACGCTTTCGGGCACATGATCGTCTTCGTTGTCGATGGAAACCGTGGGGTGCCGTTGTTTCCAACGGGCGTGATTGCGCGCGAGATTGGCGGCAATGCGGAAGAGATAGGTAGGAAACGGCGCGGTGGGGCGGTAGCGGGCGCGGCTTTGATAGAGTTTCACGAAGGTCTCCTGCGTGAGGTCGGTGGCCGTGGCAGCGTTGCCGGTCATTCGCAGGAGGAATGCGGCCACCTTGTCCTTCCAGCGCTCCATCAGACTGTTCAGCGCCAGATCATCACCCGCAGCGAGTCGCTGCATGGTGGCAATGTCGGCGTCGGGAGGCGGGTTGGTCATGCGCGGGGATCAGTGGGATGCATGAGCCGGTCCCAGCACGTGGGGCAGCACGATTTTCAAGTAGCTGTCCGCCTGTACCTGATCCAAACAGGCGGCGGTCTCATAGACATGCTGAAGCATGGCTTGCTGGCATTCCTGCGTGAGATCAGCACGTTCACGCAGGAGTTTAACGACATCTGCAGTCATGGCGTGGCTGTGCGAGGTGCACTCAATCAGCGCCTGGTCAGAATGTTGCACCCGTTTGCACAGCTCTGCGCACCTGGGCTGGTAGGCCAGGTGAAGTTTCTTGACCTTTGCAAATTGCGGCTCCGTGAGATGCAGGGAGTTCCTCAGCCATTCGAGCTCGGGCAGCAGGCTGCAGTTTTCGACCGGCATTTGGTCTGCGTTCACACAATCGCAGGGCTTCAGCATCTGCTGTGAGCCAAAGAACATGCCAACCCCGAGCATGATTGCGACGACGAGAATGGCCAAGCCGCGTTTCATGGCGATACCTCGTGATCCATTTTCAGGAATGGATTGATCGATTCGACATAGGCCAATTCACTCCGCACAGGGGGCGAGCCATGGCGTTGGAGCCAGCCGAAGCCGCCACCCAGCAGCATGCAGAGGGCGATGGTGGCAAAGGCAGGAGCAGGCCGTGCGAGTGTGCCGAGCCATGCACGCCAGACCTGCGATAGCGCCGTACGCAGCGAGGGCGTGCTGGCCTCCCCAGTCTCAATTCGCGTCCATACCTCCCGTGAGAAGGAATTAGGGAGCGAAATGGGCGCGGGAGATTTGCGCAGGAGTTGATGAAGCTGGTCGTCATTCATGACATCGAGATTTCTACCACGACTAACACCACAGTCCGTCCAAACCCTTGCGGAAAGTGTGCGATTTTTGGTTTAACATTTGCGTGCCAAAGTTTGATGCCAATCAGGCAAATATCTGGCAAAGATGGCCCGTTAAATCATCCACCTCAGTTCATTCATGAAATACTCCCTTCTTCTACTCGCCTCCGTTGTTCTCAGCGCCCGAGCCACAGATGCTCCGGCCTACCCGCTCACCACCTGCGTTGTCTCAGGCGAGAAACTCGGTGGTATGGGCAAACCTGTCAAAGTCACCCACGACGGCACTGAAGTACAATTCTGCTGCAAATCCTGCCTCAAGGATTTCAACGCGGATCCCGCCAAGTACGTCAAGTTGGTCAAGGATGCTGCCGCGAAAAAGTAAGCGACAGCAGCTTAGGCCAGTCTTTGGCACACCCACTCGCCGATGCCGTGTGCGTCCTGATCGGTCACGCTGGCATCGCTTTGGCATTCCTCAGCGCCGAATTCGCTGCGTGTCGCGATGCGTCCGCCTTTCCAGACGTGAACGCCGGATGGATACGGGCCGACTTTGCGCGGATCACTCCAGGTGTGGATGCCCAGCGTCTGCGAATTGACCGCAGCGGCTATGTGCATGGGGCCGCTGTCCACACTGACGCAGAACTTCGCCTGACGCATGATCCAGATGAGCTCGGGAAGGGAGGTGCGGTGGCTCCAGTCGTGAATGTGACTGCCGGTCGGGCGGGCAGTGTCGGCGGTCATGCCGACGAGGACGACCGGATGCGGAGCCAGTGCATCACAAAGTGCCTGCAAGGCGGAATTGGTGAGCGATTTGCCCTCGCCGCGAGACCAGGGATGCACGGCGATGAAATCCGGCAGCATGTCTGGCCATCCGGCGGATGCGGTGCCGGGAGTGAGTTCAAAGGCGATGTCGTCCGGCTCGATCTGAATGCCCAGCGCGCGGGGCAGTTCGAGATAGCGGTCCACGGCATGGGCTCCCGCATTCACGGGCACCGTATGATTGTAGAAGAGGCGGGAGCCTTCGCGGGCATCCGAAAGGCCAATGACAACCTGTGATCCACGCCAACTGCTCACGACGCCGCTGCGCAGGAGGCCCTGGAAATCGAGCACGATCTCAGGCTCCTCGCGTGGCAGCGTCATCCAGGTGCGGCGCCAGTTCCAGAAGCGCAGCAAACCGGCCAGACCGCGAAAGGTCTTGCGCGGGAATGGAATCACCTCGTCGAGCAACGGGCTGCCCTGTAGGATTGGCGTCCATTCCGTGTTGGCGAGCCAGCGGATTTTCAGATGTGGATGCGCGGCACGCAGCATTTTCACGGCGGGCAGCGTGTGGACAATATCACCCAATGAACTGGGTTTGACGATGAGCGCGGAACGAAAATCGCGCAGGCTGGGGAGCTGGCGCGTGGCGGCGCTCATTTGCCCAAGGCAAGGCGGTCGGCCAGCAGAGAGGGCAGACCGGCGGCGCGGATTTTACCCTGCGCGGTTTCAATGTCGTATTCCAGCCGGCGGATCGAGATCGTCTGCGCCTGCACGTCGTAGATGGCGTAGGCGGCGCGCCAGTCGCCGTCGCGCGGCTGCCCGACGCTGCCGACATTGACGAAGTACTTCACGCCGCGCTGCAGGGTGATGTCGGTGCCGCGGGCGGCACGAACGGCGTCGTCTTTCTCAAAGATGCGCGGCACATGCGTGTGGCCGTAGAAGCAGACCTGGGTGAATTGGTAGCTGAAACTGGCCATCGCATCAAAGCGGTTGGTCACGTAACCCCAGTTGCCGGGAGAATCGAGTGTGGCGTGGACGATGGTGAAGTCACGTACCTGGCGCACCAGTTTCAGATCCCGCAGCCACTGGCGCTGCTCCTCGCTGAGCTGTTCGCGCGTCCACAGCAGGGCGTTCTGGGCCAGAGGATTCAATTCTTCGAGGGAACTCTCGCTGGCAGCACCCTCGTCGTGGTTGCCGCGCACCACGGGGCAGCCCATCTCCTGCACCGTCTGCAGGCATTCCACCGGATTGGCTGCATAGCCGACGATGTCGCCGAGACAGACGTAATTGGAACAACCCTGCTCCTGAGCGTCCCACAGGACGGTCTGCAGGGCTTCGAGATTGGCGTGGATGTCTCCGAAAATGGCGAATTTCATCGTCTAAGGTTGGCGGCGATTACTGCACCTTCGGGACATGAGAAGGGAAATCAAGCATTTCAGTATCAGAAACATCCCGTGCTCAGGGGAGGCCAGTGGGCGCCCCAGCTGCAAAAGCAAACGGGGCGGATCACCCGATCCGCCCCGTCGCTTGATAGAGTCCAACAGCCAGAAGGAACCACTATTTGAAAGTTTTGACTGAACCGTCTCCAGTTCGTTGTCTGGTGGTATTCTCCCACACTCCAAAAACAATGCGTCAGACGCTCGTAAATGAGTTGTAAGGAGGATGTGAGAACACCTTTGCGCTGGCGTTATTGCACGTGTGCCAGTCTTTCGTAACAGCGAAATTCCAAGCCTTCCGACTGACCGATGATTTCCTTGAGCTGAAAGAGATGTTCGAAGGGCGGCAGGAGCACATCGCCCTCGTACGGCGCGGTAATCCAGGTGAGATAGAGCCCTTCACACCGAGGCAGCAGCTCTTCAAAAACGCGTGCCCCACCGATGACAAAGACGGTTTCGGCTTCACCGCAGACCTGGGGCAGTTCGGCGGCGCTGCGAATGACGGTGACACCTTCGCGTGGCGCCATCGTGTGGCTTAAAACAATGTTTTGGCGTCCTGGTAGAGGCCTGCCAATGGAATCAAATGTCGCACGCCCCATGAGGATGGGGTGGCCGAGCGTCGTGCGTTTGAAAAACTTCAAATCCTCCGGGAAATGCCACGGCAGCTTGCCCTCGCGTCCAATGACGCGGTTGCTGGACATGGCGACGATGGCGATGAGGCGCATGGCAGAAATGTCGGAACCAGAATGTCGAATGCTTACCAGAGATCGACCGGCTGATGCGGCTCGGGGCGGATGATCTCTGTCTCGGGAATGGTTTCGTTGAAGCGGCGGGTGAACCACATCTGCGCGGGTTCTTCGCCGTGGACGAGGAGGAGCTTCTTGGGCTTCACTTTCTCGATGTATTCGGCGATCTGCTCACGTGAAGCATGGGCGCTGAGGTCAAAGCTCTCGACACGGGCGTGCAGTGCCACGGCCGGCAGGTCACGGGAGAGTTTGATCATCGTGCCGGGGGGCGCATTGCGGATCTTGTAGCCGGGAGAATCGGGATCAGTGTAACCGACGAAGCAGAGGGAGTTGCGCGGGTTGTCGAGGAACTTTTGCGCGAACGTGTTGGAGACGGTGTGCTCCGTCATCATGCCGCTCGAAAGCGCGAAAAGAGAGCGCGGGCTGGAAACGATCTCCTGGCGTTTCTTGTTTTTGCGTGCCACGAGCATCTTCATGTCTTCGAGCAGGCGGAAACCCGGATAACTGCGGCGGCTGCGGGAGGCGTAGTGGTCATAGAGCACGGTGATCTTGGTGCTCAGCCCACCGATGTAGAGCGGCATTTCGGGGATGAGGCCTTCCTGGTGGAGTTCGTGCAGCATGAGCATGACCTCCTGCGTCTTGCCGAGGGCAAAGACCGGAATCATGACCGCTCCGCCCGCTTCATGGGTGTCGCGGATCACACTGGCGAGGCGTTCTTTTTCGGCTTTGCGGGTAAAGCCTTCAGGGCGTGCATAGTCGCCACGCGTCGTCTCGGTGATCATCACATCGATGCCGCTGGTGGGGAAGTCGGCGGCGCGGCAGATCGTCTGCGCCTCGAAGTTCACATCGCCGGTGTAGAAGAGTGTATTGCTGCCTTCACGGACGAGGACACCCGTGGAACCGAGGATGTGGCCGGCATCGAACATCGTGGCCTCCAGGTTGGTATCCGGGATTTCGAATGGACGGTCGATGTCGCGGTAGATCCACTTCGCGCGGATTTCATCGAGTTCACGGTGGGTGAAGAGCGGATATTCAGGGATGTTTTCCTCCTCGCGCTGCTTCGTCATGACGTTGACGGAGTTGTGCAGCATCGCCGAAGCCAGCTCGCCGGTGATTTCGGTCATCAGCACCGGGGTGTGCGGCTGCTTGCGCTGCAGCACGGGCATGGAGCCGATGTGGTCGTGATGCGCATGGGTGATGATCGCTGCGCTGACCGACTTGTGCGGCAGGGGGCTGAAATCTGGCAGGGCTTCGTGGCCTGCACGTTTTGGGTGCATGCCGGAATCCAGCACGACGCGATGATCTCCGGCTTCGAGAAGATATGAATTGGCACCGATCTCACGTCGGCGGGTCAGGTTGCGAAAGCGCATTCAGTTTTTTTTTGGGAAGGGGAGGGCGACACTAGGGGCTTGCCAGTGTTCCACAAGGAGAACTTCACCCCCCACTCAGACCCTTCGGTGACCGGCGATGCGGGCAAATGCCATCGAGACGACGATCAAAGCAGCGGGAATCGTCGGCGGGCACCAGATCAAACGGGACTGAAAGGCGAGAAAACAGAGGACCAGCGCCGCGAAGACGCACAGCATTCCGCGCAGGATGGCTTTCGTGCGGGGGACGAAAAAGACCAGCCAGGCCCCCGCCAGACCGGCCATCGTCCAGGCGATCCATTGCGCCCAGTTTGGCAGCAATCGCAGGCGTGGCAGGGCGAGAATTTGCGCCAGCGCCTGGGCATGCAGGCGTGCCAGACCGTGGTGGGAATCGTCCTCGGTGCCAATCACGATCACCTTGCCACCTGCAAGATTTGCTTTGTCCTCCGGCGACAAGGCCTCGGCCAGTTCTGAGGTCATCAAATTGAGCGCATCTACTTCATTAATCGGCTGCTTCGTATTAACGAGGAACTCACCGGCAGCCGAAAGCGGCACAAAAGCGCCGTTGGAGAGATAGGCTCCCGCTCCCGGCCCCAGCAGCAGGCGCTGGGTGGCATAGGGGGTCTGGGTGAAGCGTGCCACAGCCTGGGCCAGTACGGTGGGCAGCAGGCGACCGCTCTCCTTCACGGCATAAGGCAGTTTGCCGGCGTCATTGGCACTCAGCGGGACCGCGATGCCGATCTCAGCCTGGCGGCGGATCAGGTCGTCAGGAGCAGAGATCAAAGCACCCAGCGGAGCTGCAGCGGCGGTGTCTCCCTGCACCTTTTGAAAGGGGGGCAGGGATCCTTCGAGGCCGCCCAAAAATGCAGGAGCTTCACGACTTGTGGCAACCTGGGCTTCCACCCCCAGCACAGTACTTGGGAAGGGCGCCAAGGCCTGGGCTGCTTCGTTCACGAACTCCGGGGAAGGACGACCCCAGAACAGTGTCTCGGGTATGACCACCACCGCAGGATCGTAGGCTTTCAGACCTTTCAACACCATCTGCCAATCGAGCGGGCGCGGCGGCCAGCCGGCATATTCCGCTTTGTCGGCCGCACGCATTTTCACCAAGACGACGGGTGCAGCAGAGACCGCATGCTCATCGGCCACGACAAAACGATCCCGCGCATTGGCCACGAGAAAGTCGAGAAACAATTCGTCCACACGCTGGAACCGTCCCGCCTGATGCTCGCGATCCAACCACCAGCCAAGGCTGCCGATGAGGAGAACGAGAATCAGGGCACGGGTCATGGCAGGCGGCGCCCGGCGGATCGCTCCTGGTTAAGGTGCTGGCGTCTCGGCCGGAATGTCGGTGGTTTCGCGCTTGTCTGCCGCAAATTTGAGGCGCTTATGCTCCTCGTCGAAGGAGACTTTGACGACGTCGCCTTCGCGGATGTCACCACGCAGAAGATGCTCAGCCAGCGGGTCCTCGATGTTTTTCTCCACGGCACGGCGCATTGGACGCGCGCCATACTGCGGATCAAAGCCCTCTTTCATGAGGAACTCGCGAGCGCTGTCGTCGAGCGAGATGTGGATGTTCTTCTTCTTGAGGCGGGTAACGACTTTGCTGACTTCGAGATCGACGATCTTGTTGAGCTGCTCCTTCTCGAGCATGCGGAAGATCACGATGTCGTCGAGGCGGTTGAGGAACTCGGGCTTGAAGAACTTCTTCGAGGCTTCGGTGATCTTGCCTTTGATGCCTGCGTTGTCGGCGGCGTCTTCCTGCATGGCCATGAAGCCCAGGCTGGTCTGGCGTTTGATCTGCTCCGCGCCGATGTTCGAGGTCAGGATGACGATGGTGTTCCGGAAGTCGATTTTGCGACCGAAGTTGTCGGTGACCTGGCCTTCTTCGAGAATCTGCAGCAGCAGATGCATCACATCTGGATGCGCTTTTTCGACTTCGTCGAACAAGATCACGGAGTAAGGGCGACGGCGCACGGCTTCGGAAAGCTGGCCACCTTCTTCATAACCGACGTACCCAGGAGGTGCACCAATCAGACGGCTGGCGGTGTGCTTCTCCATGTACTCGGACATGTCGATCTGGATGAGTGCTTCGGCGGTGCCAAACATGAACTCGGCGAGGTTCTTCGCGAGGAAGGTTTTGCCGACACCGGTCGGGCCGAGGAAGAGGAAGGAGCCAATCGGGCGGCGTGGGTCCTTCAAGTCGGCACGGGAACGGCGCAGGGCCTTGCTGATGGCGATGACGGCTTCGTCCTGGCCGATGACCTTGCCCTTGAGCTCGGTTTCCATCTTGAGCAGCTTCTCGGCTTCGGCCTGTTCCATGCGTTGCAGCGGAACGCCGGTCCACTTTGACACGACCGACATGATGTCTTCTTCGGTGACATCGACGATGCGCTCCTGATTGTTGGAGCGCCACGTTTCCAGCACAT
>Ga0164297_10000136_pt1 | contig 91249 bp, 83 predicted proteins | sample GEODES058metaG_FD_113539 | JGI IMG/M metagenome (GOLD analysis project Ga0164297, IMG submission 113539) | Dystrophic lake water microbial communities from Trout Bog Lake, Wisconsin, USA - GEODES058 metaG | ecosystem: Environmental > Aquatic > Freshwater > Lake | place: USA: Trout Bog Lake... | reverse complement strand
GCAGTCATTGGTGTCGTTGAACGACGCCAGACCATGCCGATTTTGGCCAACGTCCTGCTCTCGGTCAGAAACGGCAGTCTCGCAGTGACCGCAACTGACCTCGAAGTGGAATTGGTCGCGAGTGCCGCAGTCACCGTTCAGCAAGAGGGTGACATCACGGTCCCTGGGCGAAAACTTCTAGATATCGTTCGTGCGCTGCCTGACAAAGCGCAGGTCACGCTGACGCTCGAAGGCGAAAAAGTATTGGTCCGTGGCGGTAAGAGCCGTTTCACGCTGACGACATTGCCGGCCGCCGACTTCCCTGCGGTGGAGGAGATCAATCCTACGTTGCGGTTCGAAGTGGACCAGAGTGCGCTCAAGAAATTGATCGACAAGACCCATTTTTCCATGGCACAACAAGACGTTAGGTATTACCTGAACGGTTTGCTGCTCGAATCGGATGGTAAGAAACTGCGCGCGGTTGCGACCGATGGCCATCGATTGGCGTTGAGCGAAATGGAGCTCGTGACCAAAGCGGGCGCCCAACAGGTCATTGTGCCTCGCAAGGGTGTCTTGGAGTTACATCGACTCATCGGTGCCGAAGGGGGTTTGACTGTTGAGGTAGGCAGTAACCACATTCGCGTCACGATCGGCGACATTCGATTCACTTCAAAGCTGATCGACGGGAGATTCCCGGAATATGGCCGGGTCATTCCACAAAAACCCCAACAGCAGTTGCGTGCCGATCGCGAGGCGCTACGCCGAGCCTTGCAGCGAACTTCCATTCTGGCCAATGAAAAGTACCGCGGTATTCGTGTTGCACTGCGGCAAAATATGATCATGCTTACGGCGCATAACCCAGAGCAGGAAGAGGCCGAAGAAGAAGTTGAGGTCATCTACAGCGGTGACGAATTCGAGGTGGGCTTCAACGTCAATTACCTGCTGGATGCGCTAGCGGCCATTGACGGCGCCGAGGTGGAGGTGGGATTGACCGATTCCAACTCGAGTTGCCTGGTGTCAGCGCCAGGTAGTCAGGAAAGTCGCTACGTTGTGATGCCAATGCGTCTCTGACCGGAGAATGACCCTCGTCAGGCTCGAGATTGACTCTTTTCGCTGTCTTGAGCGCGTCCGCCTCGAGTTCGATCCACGATATAATCTCTTTGTAGGCCCGAACGCCTCCGGCAAGACCAGTTTGCTGGAGGCGCTTTTCTTTCTGGGCCGCGGACGATCATTTCGCACCCGAAAGTTGGAGCGCCTCGTCCGACAGCATGATGACACCTTCAGGGTAGTGGGCTGGGTACACACGGGGGATCTCAGTACGGTATTGGGCGTCGGCGGCACTCGCACCGCCACCGAAGTTCGCATTGGTGGCGCTGCGGCGAATAGCGCCGCTGAACTTGCACACCATTTCCCACCGCAGATCATTGATCCTGAGATCCACAAGTTGTTGGAGGAAGGGCCCCATCGACGTCGCCGGTTCCTGGATTGGGGCGTGTTCCACGTGGAACATCAGTTTCTTGAGGTCTGGCATCGCTACCATCGTGCGTTGAAGCAGCGTAATGCCGCACTCAAGGCACCCAGCGCTGCGGGCGCTTCGAGAATATGGGAAGCCGACTTGATTCAGGCTGGAGAACGTCTCAATGAGTTCCGCCAGCGATACCTCCAACGTCTGGGGGGTGTTTTGGGTCAATTCGGGTCGCGCTTGCTGGGGCAAAGCGTCACTTTGGGCTACCAGACAGGCTGGGGCGGTGAGTGCAGCTTCCCAGAGGCCCTGGAACGCAGCCGGGAACGTGATCAGCGCTACGCTGTCACGCACGTTGGCCCGCACCGAGCCGACATCTCGGTACGGGTCGCTGGGCAGCTCGCCCGCGAGAGGGTGTCTCGAGGGCAGCAAAAGCTACTCGCCGGGGCTTTGACGTTGGCGCAACTGGCGTTGTCGGAACAAGACGCACCGGGTCGGGGGGCACTGCTGCTGGACGATCCTGCGGCGGAGCTTGACGCCGCCAATCTAGGCTTGCTGCTGGAGCTTGTGAACGAACTCGGGGTGCAACTCTTTGTCACCGCGTTGCGCGCCGATCTTCCGGGGCTCGGCTCTCCCGGCGCACTGTTCCACGTGGAACACGGTGTGATCTCCCGCGGTTCATGAAATGTGGATAACTTGGGAGAGCCTCGTAGAGAGATGGCTTGCTCGAGTCTGTTTGACTGCCTGAATTGACTGCCCTCCAAGGCCTGGCCCGCCTACAGCGAGTGGTTTCAGGACCCTCTGCGACCTCCCTTTTTCCCGCCCAAAATGCTATAGTTGCCGGTCACTTTTGAAAGGGTCGGGCATGTCTCAGAATGACGTCTACGATTCCAGTAAAATCAAGGTCTTAAAGGGTCTCGACGCCGTTCGAAAACGACCCGGAATGTACATCGGTGATACCGACGACGGCACCGGTTTGCACCACATGGTTTTCGAGGTCGTCGACAATGCGATCGACGAGGCCTTGGCCGGTCACTGCAACCGGATCGTCGTAACCGTCCATGCCGACGAATCCGTCACCGTGACCGACAATGGTCGCGGCATTCCTGTGGATATCCACCCTGAAGAAGGCGTCTCCGCCGCCGAAGTGATCATGACGGTCCTGCACTCGGGGGGTAAGTTCGACGACAGCTCTTACAAGGTGTCGGGCGGACTGCATGGCGTTGGCGTCTCCGTGGTCAACGCGCTCTCCGAACACCTGACGATCACCATTGGGCGGGATGGCAAGCTCCATCGCCAGGTTTACCGTCACGGCGAGCCTCAAGCGCCGTTGACCGTGATTGAAACGACCGAGATCCGAGGCACCACGCTGCACTTCAAACCCAGCGCGGCCACTTTCACGAACATCCAGTTCTCCTACGACATCCTGGCACGTCGGTTGCGTGAACTTTCATTCCTGAATTCAGGTATACGTATTGAGTTGATCGATGAGCGCGACGAAAAGCGCGATGTTTTCGAATACGAGGGCGGCATTGGCGCCTTCGTCAAATACCTCAATCGCGGCAAGACCGCGATTCATGACACGGTGTTCTACTTCCGTGACATGCAGGGGCCCATTACCGTCGAAGTGGCGGCGCAGTGGAACGACTCCTACGCCGAATCGATGTTCTGCTACACGAACAACATCCCGCAAAAGGATGGCGGTACCCACCTGCAGGGCTTTCGGGCAGCGTTGACCCGCAAACTCTCCGACTACATCGAGAGTGAGGCGAAGAAAGAAAAGGTCGAGATGACGGGCGATGACGTCCGTGAGGGCATGACCGCGATTCTCTCGGTCAAGATGCCGGATCCCAAGTTTTCCTCCCAGACCAAGGACAAGCTCGTCTCGAGCGAGATCCGTGGCATTGTCGAGAGCGCCGTGTCCGAGCGTCTCGAAGCCTATCTGCTCGAGAAGCCGGCCGAGGCGAAGGCGATTGTCGCCAAGGTCATCGAGGCCGCGCGTGCGCGTGAGGCCGCCCGCAAGGCGCGCGACATGACGCGTCGCAAGGGCGTGCTGGATATCGCCGGCTTGCCCGGCAAGCTTGCCGACTGTCAGGAAAAAGATCCTGCGCTCTCCGAGATGTTTCTGGTCGAGGGTGACTCCGCAGGCGGCTCCGCGAAACAGGGCCGTGACCGGCGCACTCAAGCGGTGTTGCCGCTGAAGGGCAAGATTCTTAACGTCGAGAAGGCGCGCTTCGACAAGATGCTTTCGAGCGCCGAGGTCGGCACCCTGATCACAGCGCTGGGCTGTGGCATCGGTCGCAACGACTTTGACCCGGACAAGCTGCGGTATCACCGCATCATCATCATGACGGACGCGGACGTGGATGGATCACACATCCGTACGCTGCTGCTGACCTTCTTTTATCGTCAGATGCCCGTGCTCATCGAGCGCGGGCACATCTATATCGCGCAGCCACCGCTCTATAAGGTCAAGCGCGGCAAGAGCGAACAGTACGTCAAAGACGACGCCGAGTTGAATGTGGTGATGTTGCAGAATGCGCTGGATGACGCCGCGATCCACCTGCACGGTGATGGCGATGGCCGCATTATCCAGGGCGAAGCACTCGAAGCGCTTGCCAAGCAATTCATTGATGTACAGACGATCGTCGCCAAGTGGTCGCGTCGTTACGACCAAAGGGTTCTCGAAAGTCTCGTGAACCTGCCGGTGGTGCGTCACGAAAATCTCGCCGACGTCTCGTTCATGACGAGCTGGGCGCAGTCGCTCGAGACCGAACTCAATGCCGAGGCGAGCCAGGCACGTAGCTACCAGGTGGCGCTACAGGTGAACGCCGGTGGTCAGCCCGTCAGGTTCAACATCTTCCGCAGTGAGCACGGCCTCACGATCGAAAAACATCTGCAGCGCGAGTTCTTCGACTCCGCCGAGTATCGCCGCATCGGGGAGCTCGCTACTACCTTGAGTGGACTATTGGGCCTCAAGGCCTATGTCGCGAAGGGTGAGGCCCGGCTTGAGGTGTCGAGTTTCAAGGACGCGATGCAGTGGCTCATGGATCAGGCGAAACGTGGTCAGAGCATTCAACGCTACAAGGGTCTCGGCGAGATGAACCCGGCGCAGCTTTGGGACACCACCATCAATCCCGAGACTCGGCGGTTGATTCAGGTGCGTATCGAGGATGCGGTGGCGGCGGATGACTTGTTCACGACACTGATGGGCGACCATGTCGAGCCTCGACGCGAGTTCATCGAGAAGAATGCCTTGGCTGTGGCGAATCTCGACGTTTGAGTCGAGGCATCAACGCCGCGTGCAGGCGATCGAGTCTTTTGACAGGAGCCGGTGATGATCGAAGTATTGTTCTGGCCAACGCCGAATGGTCATAAGATCACGATGTTCCTCGAGGAAACGGGTCTGCCGTACGAGCTGACGGCCGTTGATATCGGCGCTGGTGATCAGTTCAAACCAGAGTTCCTCGCGAGAAGTCCCAACAACCGGATTCCCGCGATCATCGATCATCGCCCAGCGGATGGCGGCGAGCCGATCGCGGTGTTCGAGTCTGGCGCCATTTTGGTGTATCTCGCCGAAAAGACCGGCGCTTTCCTGCCCACCAGCTCCCGACCGCGCAAGACAGTGATGGAATGGCTCTTCTGGCAGGTGGGCGGTTTCGGGCCCATGCTCGGTCAGAATCATCACTTCAACCAATACGCTCCGGTCAAAGTGCCGTACGCCATCGAGCGCTATGACCGCGAAACCGCGCGGCTCTATGGGGTATTGGATCGCCGCCTGAAGGGCCGATCCTTCGTCGCCGGAGAGGACTACTCGATCGCCGACATGGCGATCTATCCGTGGGCTGCGCGCTTCGAATACCAGAAGCGCAACATCGACGAGACCCCTGAGGTGAAGCGCTGGTTGGCAGAGATCGCCGCACGCCCGGCGACGCAGCGGGCGTATGCGCGCGGAGAGCCGCTACGTCCCGCGGGCGGCTACTCGGAGGCTGCCAAGAAAATTCTTTTCGGCTCGAACGCATCCGACGCCAAAGCCTGACGCGATGTCGCCGAACGATGACCTGAACGGCGGGCTTTAAGCAGGGGTCGCCTCAACCACCGAGCTCGGCCGTCGTCGCATCGATCCAGGCGCGCACCTCCTCGGTGAGCTCGCGCGGATGGCGACCCGCAGTGTCAATGGGCGTCCCGATCACTACCTTGATGGTGCCGCGGCGTTTCAACAGTCCACGCTTCGCCCAGTAGCGGCCAGCATTGTGCGCGACCGGCACGATCTTGCAACCGGCCTCGACGGCGAGCAGCGCACCGCCGGTGCCGTACTTGTGCGTATGACCCGGGGCGACGCGCGTTCCTTCCGGAAACACGACCACCCATTGCCCTCGGGCGATTCTGGACTTGCCCTTGGTGACCAGTTCACGAACGGCGCTTGCACCGGCGCTTCGATCGATGCCGATCGGCCGCATGCGCAGCGCCGCCCAACCGACGAAGGGCACCCACAGCAGTTCCCGTTTCAAGACCCACGACTGCGGCGGGAACAGCACCATCTGTGCAATGGTTTCCCACGCCGAGGAGTGCTTGCAGAGCACCACATGAGTGCCCGCGGGGAGGTTGTCGGCACCTTCCACCTCGTAGCCCAATCCGCAGATCAGTTTCGCGGCCGACACCTGCAGCCAAGCCCACTGCCGCGCCACCGCATAGCAGCCGCGGAAGGGGAGCCACCAGGCGATGAAGACCACGATAAAGATGCCGTAGGCGAATGCCGATACGAACAGGAACACCGTGAACAACAGGGATCGCAGCCATTGCATGGTGACGTAGTCTAAGCGAAAGTCGGTCAACCCGCCGCCGCTCCGGGCCTTGCTGCCTCGGGGTGCTGGCCATCAAGGAAAGCCATGTCCTCGCGTGTCTTGCACCGACCGGTCACGATAGTGCTGCTGTTGGCAGGTACCTTGTGCGGCTGCGCACCACTGCAGCCAGCGCCCAGACTGGCGCCCCTCGAGCGCTATCTGCCGTATGCCGGGGAACCGATACCTTCGTTCGTGGCATTTCGTGTCGACAGCTGGGAAGTGTTGTCGGATGAGAAGCTGGTTCTTTGGACGGGGCCGAACGAGGCTCATCTGCTCACGGTACAGACACCGTGCAGCCATCTGGAATTCACCGAAGGGCTGAGAGTCACCACCACCGCATCGACGGTCAGCCACTTTGAGTACATCGAGTTTCGGGACCGACCGTCCCGCACACTGAACCGCTGCCCGATCCTCGAGATCCGCAGGCTCGACATCCGTCGTTACAAGGACGATCTGAAACGCCACCGCGCACGACCCGCGCCATCGCCGGCGTCGGCACCCGCCTCGATGCCGGTGCCCACCCGGCTGGCATGACTCGCTGATCAGCCGGGCAGTCGCGACAGATCGGCCACCGTCAGAAATAATGCTCGTAGCGAAGCCAACAGACAGAGTCGATTGGCGCGTATCCGAGGATCCTCAGCCATCACCATCACCTTGTCGAAGAAGGCATCGACGGCGGGTTTGAGCTCGGCGCCGGTGGCCAGCGCGGCGGCATAGTCACGCCGGCGCGCATGCCCTTCGACGAGCGGCGTGATCCGACCAAGGTCGTCGGCGAGCGCGCGCTCTTCGCTCGAATCGAGCAGCGCGGCATCCAGCGTCGTGGCAACGGTATCGCCGGCTTTTTTCAGAATATTGGCGATGCGTTTGTTCGCGCCGGCAAGCGCTGCCGCCGACGGCTGCGTTACGAACTCCGAAAGTGCCTGTAGTCGCGCAGCAAAATCTACCGGCGATGCGGGCCTGCGATCGAGCACCGCATCGAACATCTCCGTCGTGATGCTCGGATTGCTCTCCAGCGAGTAGGCACGGAGTCTCTCCAGGAGATAGTCGTAGACCTCCCCTTCGACGGTGGCTCGCGAAGGGAGTGGGGTGGTTGCCTTGCCGCTCGCGACGGCGGACTCGCGCAGTGTCGCAAGGTCTGCTTCGATCAGATCGAGCGCCCCATGAATCATCGCCGGCAAGTCGATGTCGATCGCACGCTCGAGCACTATCCTGAGGACGCCGAGGGCGAGGCGCCGCAACGCGTAGGGATCCTTGGTGCCCGAGGGTTTCTGGCCGATGGCGAAGATCCCGACGATCGTATCGAGCTTGTCCGCGAGCGCCAGTGCCAGACCCGTCGGGGTGATCGGCAAGGCATCGCCGGCAAAGCGTGGCAGATATTGTTCCGAGAGCGCATCGGCGACCGCAGCCGTTTCGCCGTCGTGTCGGGCGTAGTACGTCCCCATGATGCCCTGAAGTTCCGGGAATTCACCCACCAAGCCCGTCAACAGGTCGCACTTGCCAAGCTCCGCTGCACGTGCCGTGGCATCAGCATCGGCACCGACCCGTGGCGCGAGCTGTCGGGCCAGTGACTTGACGCGCTCGCTCTTGGCGAAATAAGACCCCAGTTGGGCCTGGAACGTCATGGTCTTGAGCCGCCCACGTCGCTCGGCAAGGCTGACACGGCAGTCTTGCTCCCAGAAGAACGCCGCGTCGGCGAGCCGCGGCCTGACGACGCGCTCATTGCCGGCACGTACTTCGCCAGGATCACGACTGTCGATGTTCGCTACCGTCACGAACCACGGACTCAGCTGGCCGTCGGCACTGCGGACCGGGAAGTAGCGCTGATGATCCTGAAGGGTGGCGATCAGCACTTCCGGGGGGAGTGCCAGGAAGCGTTCCTCGAAGCGACCCATCACGGGGACCGGCCATTCGACCAGCGCGGTGACTTCATCAAGTAGCGCTGCGCTCATGATGGCGGTACCACCCTGCGCCGTTGCGAGTTGTTCGACGCCCACGCGTATCCGTTCGCGGCGTGCCGCAAAATCGACGATCACTCGGCCTTTGGTTTCGAGCAACGTGGCATACCGCTTCGGCGATGACAGCGTGATGTCGCGCGGCGCCATGAAACGGTGGCCACGCGAGGCGCGACCGGTGTCGATATCCAGAATGCGTGCCGGTACCACGTCACGGCCGTACAGCATCACGATCCAGTGCACCGGACGGACAAATTCCGCGGTGCCGCTGCCCCAGCGCATGCGCTTGGCGATCGGCAGTTTCGCGAGCGACTCCTGGACGATGTCGGCGAGCAGGCTCGTCGTGGCGGCGCCGGGTTTGACACCCGTGTAGTAGAGGAACTCACCCTTCGGTTCGCTGATTCTTTCAAGCGCCGCCACGGTGGTATTGCAGGATTCGGCAAATGCACTGGCCGCTCGCGTGGGTGCGCCATCTGCTCCGAAGCTCGCACTGACCGGCGGGCCTTTACGCTTCAGCACCTGGTCCGGCTGTCGATCAACGACCTTCTGGATCATGACGGCGAGACGTCGCGGAGCGGCATAACGGGTAACGGTGCCATGGCGGATGCCGGCGTTCTGAAGTCCCTGCACGATGCCCGCTTCGAAGGCTTCCGCGAGTAGCGGGAGCGACTTGGGCGGCAGTTCTTCGGTGCCGATCTCGACCAGAAAGTCCTGACGGCTCATACGGCGCGCTCCAAGGCCGCCGATCCGCGGGTCTCCGGAAGCGGTGGATCGATCCCGGGGATCACGAGCTTCTGCATGGGGAACCCCAGCGCCTCACGACTCGCGTAGTAGGCTTCCGCAACGCCACGCGCGAGCGTGCGCACTCTCAATATGTATCGTTGCCGCTCGGTCACGGAGATGGCCTTGCGGGCGTCCAGCAGATTGAAGGTGTGGGAGGTCTTGAGCATTCGTTCATAGGCGGGCAGTGCGAGCGGCACGCTGAGCAGGTGCTGGCACTCGCGCTCATGCGCATCGAACTGCCGGAACAGTTCCTCAACGTTGGCTTCCTCGAAGTTGTACTTCGATTGCTCCACCTCGTTCTGGTGATAGACATCGCCGTAGGTGATGCGGCCGCGAGGACCGTCTGCCCAGACCAGATCGAACACGCTCTCAACGCCTTGCAGGTACATCGCAAGCCGCTCCAGACCGTAGGTGATCTCGCCCATCACCGGATGACAGTCGAGACCGCCCACCTGCTGGAAGTAGGTGAACTGCGAGATCTCCATGCCATTCAGCCAGATCTCCCAGCCGAGTCCCCAGGCGCCGAGCGTCGGGGATTCCCAATTGTCCTCGACCAGACGAATGTCATGGGTCAGCGGATCGAAGCCGAGGGCAGCGAGGGAACCGAGATACAGGTCGACGAAGTTGGGTGGCGAGGGTTTGATGGCCACTTGAAACTGGTAGTAACGCTGAAGGCGGAAAGGATTTTCGCCATAGCGCCCATCGGTGGGTCGCCGCGACGGTTGCACGTAGGCGGCGCTCCAGGGCTCCGGGCCCACGGCACGCAGGAAGGTGGCGGTATGGAAGGTCCCCGCACCGACTTCCATATCGTGGGGTTGAACGAGTACACAGCCCTGATCGGCCCAGTATCGCTGGAGCGCGAAGATCAGATCCTGAAAAGTCCGGGGTCGGGCTGGAGTACGGGTCCGGGGTCGGGCCATCGGGTGCCTCGCGTGAGCGTTCGCCGGCATCCCGGCAGTGTGGCGTTGATTATAACCGAGGCGCATCGATGGCTCTTCGCTGTCGCCATCAAGGTGACTACCTTAGTCATAATAAAGTGTGTTTAGTCCAAGGGACTATTTATCATGTCGACGACGCCTACACTGTAGGTACGGCATCAAGGGGGCGGGTGATGAGTACTGAGTCGTCTGTCGAGACGGATTTGATGCAGCCGTTTGCGCTCACCGTCGACCGCTTCCTGACCCATGCCGCGTCTTGGCATGCGACGAGACCGATCGTGTCTCGCAAGTTCGATGGAACGATCGCCCGGACGACCTTTTCGGCGCTCGAGGCCGATGCGCGTCGGATCTCGGCGGCGTTGCTTGCCCAGGGCATCGAGCGAGGGGATCGGATCGCGACACTTGCGATGAACGGCGCGGACCACCTGGCCACCTGGTTCGGCATCATGGGTATCGGGGCGGTTTGTCATACCGTGAATCCTCGGCTGTTCGAGGAGCAGCTCGTCTATATCCTCAACCATGCCGCCGATCGTTGGTTGATCGCCGACCCGCAGTTCGCGCCTCTGGTCGAGCGTTTGCGGCCGCATCTGCCGACGCTCGAGCGGGTCGTGTATCTCTGTGACGAGGGCGCGCTGCCGCTCGACCGGGGTCCCGCGATCTCCTACGAGCGTCTGCTAGGCGAGTCGGCTTCTCCGGTGTCCTGGGGTGACTTCGACGAGCACACGCCGGCGGCGTTGTGCTACACCTCGGGTACCACGGGACATCCCAAAGGCGTGCTCTACAGCCACCGTTCGCAGGTGCTGCATACGCTCGTGATCCAGACGCCGGATGGCATTGGTCTTTCTGCGCGTGACACGATGCTGGTGGTGGTGCCGATGTTCCACGTCAATGCGTGGGGCATGCCCTTCGCGGCCGCTGCCGCGGGGAGTGGGCTCGTGTTGCCCGGGATGCGGCTCGATGGCGCGTCGCTGTATGAGCTTCTCGAGAGCGAGCAGGTGACGGTCACCGCGGCCGTGCCGACCATCTGGCAGCAGCTTCTGGATCACCTCGATGGCAAACAATTGCGCCTGAATCATCTCAAGCGCGTTGTGATCGGTGGCAGCGCCTGCCCCGAATCACTGATCCGCGGTTTTCAGGACGGTCATGGGGTTGAGGTGGTGCATGCCTGGGGCATGACCGAGATGTCGCCGCTCGGCACGATCGGTACGCCGACGGCAGCCGTGGCTGCGGCCGACGAGCAGACCCGCCGACGCTATACGCTCAAGCAGGGTCGGGTGTCTTTCGGTGTCGATCTCAAGATCACTGACGGAGCGGGCACGCGGTTGCCGAACGATGGCAAGCGACCCGGGCACATCAAGGTCCGCGGGCCTGCGATCATCGCTCGGTACTTTCGCTCCGAGGAGGAGGTGCTCGACTCGGAGGGGTACTTCGACACCGGGGATATCGGGACCATCGATGTGCACGGGTATCTCGAGATCACCGATCGGGCGAAGGATCTGATCAAGTCCGGCGGCGAATGGATCAGTTCGGTGGAGATCGAGAATCTGGCCACCGCACACCCTGCCGTCCGCTATGCGGCAGTGATCGGTATCCCGCACGAGCGGTGGAGTGAACGGCCGCTGTTGGTGGTCGAGCGCAAGCCGGACGTGCCGGTCGAAGCCTCGGAACTACTTGAATTCCTTACCGGCAAGATCGCCCGATGGTGGATGCCCGATGGCGTGGTGTTCATCGACTCAATGCCCTTGGGTGCGACCGGCAAGCTTGATAAGAAAGTGCTGCGCGCCCGCTTCGCGGACGGACGCACCTGACATAAACGCACTAAAAAGATGCATTTTTAAAAAATGCACCATCAGAGTGCGTTAATTTTTAATTGAACCCTGAGCGACGAGCAGTTTAAGCTAGCCACCCCGCTCCATTAGGGTGCATTGGTTTCTCGGGAAACCGATGCCGCCCAGGATTCGAACGCTCTTTATGATCTCTGGAGGTTTGTGATGATGAAGCCCGCTGACGTGGTCAAGTTGGTCAAGGACAAGGAGGTCAAGTACGCCGACCTTCGCTTCACGGATACGCGCGGCAAGGAGCAGCACGTCACCATTCCGTCTCGTTACATCACTGAAGAGTTCTTCGTCGACGGCAAGATGTTCGACGGCTCCTCGATCGCCGGATGGAAGGGCATCAACGAGTCCGACATGATCCTGATGCCGGACGCCTCGACCGCAATTCTCGATCCGTTCTTCGACGAAACCACCGTCAACATTCGTTGCGACGTGATTGAGCCCGCCACCATGCAAGGTTACGAGCGCGATCCGCGCTCACTCGCCAAGCGCGCCGAAGCCTATTTGAAGAGCACGGGCATTGCCGATACGGCGCTCTTTGGTCCTGAGAACGAATTCTTCATCTTCGACGATGTTCGTTGGGCCACCGAAATGCACACGGCCTCCTACGCCATCGATTCGCTGCAGGGTGCCTGGAACTCGAACACCGAAGTGGTGGACGGCAATCGCGGTCATCGTCCCGGCGTCAAGGGCGGTTACTTCCCCGTGCCGCCGGTCGACGCCCTGCACGACATCCGCGGTGCCATGTGCGGCGCACTCGAGCAGATGGGCCTCATGACCGAGGTGCACCACCATGAAGTGGCGACCGGTGGACAGTGCGAGATCGGCGCCAACGCCAACACACTGGTGGCGAAGGCCGACGAAGTGCAGATCCTCAAGTACGCGATCTTCAACGTGGCACACAACTACGGCAAGACCGCCACGTTCATGCCGAAGCCACTCGTTGGCGACAACGGCAGCGGCATGCATGTCCACCAGTCCCTGTCGAAGGATGGCAAGAACATCTTCGCGGGTGACAAATACGCGGGTCTGTCCGAGACTTGCCTCTACTACATCGGCGGCATCATCAAGCACGCACGCGCGCTGAATGCCTTCACCAACGCGAGCACCAACAGCTACAAGCGTCTGGTGCCCGGCTTCGAGGCGCCGGTGATGCTGGCGTACTCGGCCCGCAACCGATCGGCGTCCATTCGTATTCCATGGGTGTCGAGCGCCAAGGCGCGTCGCATCGAGGTGCGCTTCCCGGACTCGACCGCGAATCCCTATCTCGCCTTCGCGGCGATGATGATGGCGGGCCTCGACGGCATCCAGAACAAGATTCATCCCGGCGATGCGGCCGACAAGGATCTGTACGACCTGGAGCCCGAGGAGGCGAAGCACATCCCGACCGTGTGTCACTCGCTCGACATGGCGCTCGAGGCCCTCGACAAGGATCGCGAGTTCCTGAAGAAGGGTGGTGTGTTCACGGACGACGTGATCGATTCCTACATCGCGCTCAAGATGCAGGACGTCACCCGGATGCGCATGACCACCCATCCGGCCGAATTCGACATGTACTACAGCCTGTAATGGTTAGGCGCACACCCGGAGTCCCGACGGCTCCGGGTGTGCTGCCAACTGTGATGAAACGCTCGAAATTCGTTGCCGACCACCGGTCCGCGTCTTCGAACATTGGTCGGCGACAAGGCGAACGACTATGCTGGCGTCATGGCTAGATCGCGTTCCCCCGCTGCAAGGTGTGCCGCTGTCCTGTTGGCGCTGTGTACCGCGGCTTCGTTGGCCACCCCGCTCTACCGCTGGGTCGATGCCAATGGTGTCGTGCACTACTCCGACACCCCGCAGGCGGGAGCCGAACGCATCGAGATTGCGACGACTCGACCGCCCTCGGCCCCAAAGCCCGTGGAAGACTATCGGGCCTCTCCGACCGCGCGACCGAAGGCGGGCGTTCTCTATACTCGACTCGAGGTCACGAGCCCATCGGATGGGTCGACCTTCTCCAATATCCACACGCTCGCGCTGCATGCCGAGCTTGAGCCTGCCCTTTCACCGGGGCACACCCTCTACTTCACACTCGATGGCCAGCAGCAGCCGGCGAGCGGTCTGGCAACCAATGTGGAGATCCACCGCGGGGAACACACGGTCACTGCGGTGGTGGTCGATGAGACCGAACAGACGATCATCGCCTCCGCACCCGTCACCTTCAGCGTGCATCAGGCGTCGATCGCGACGCCGCCGCGCGGACCTCTGCTGCAGGCAACGCCCAAACCCTGAGCGCAGCGCAGCGCGCTGTGTCCGTTCGTGAGCGAGTGGCGCACGGGCGGCGTCGCGCTCCTGCCGCAGGCGTTGCTCGATTCGTTGCGCATCGCGATCCTGATCGTGGATCCACTCGGACATATCGAGTACGTCAACGCGTCGGCACAAACTCTACTCGCGGTCGGTCAGAAGCAGGCCTGGGGGCGTCCCCTCTCGGACATCCTTCAGGATGCCGCACCCCTGCAGGCGCTGATCGACCGAGCGCGCCGCGAAACGGATGCCATTGCGCATCGTGGTCTGCGTATCGCCCCCTTGATGCGCATGGACAGCGACTTCGTCACGGACTGTACTGCGACGGTGATCGAGCACGATCGTGTCCTCGTGGAAATCGCCGATACCACGCGACAAAGCCGAATCACACGAGATGCCGCGCTACTCGCCCAGCAGGGCGGTAGTCGGCTCATGGTGCGGGCGCTTGCCCACGAGATTAAAAATCCCCTGGGTGGTCTGCGAGGTGCTGCACAGCTACTCGAACGCGAACTGCCGGATACGCAGCTTCGTGAGTACACCCAGTTGATCGTTCGTGAGGCCGATCGACTGAGGAAGCTCGTCGACGATCTGCTCGGCCCTGGTGGGCCGCAGCATAAGGTCAGCCTCAACCTTCATGAGATCGTCGAGCATGTGTATCGTCTATTGCGTAGCGAAGCTGAGGAGGATGTGCTGATCGTCCGTGATTACGATCCCAGTCTGCCGCCGATCGAAGTGGATCGCGATCAGATGATCCAGACGATGCTCAACATCGGCCGCAACGCCGTGCAGGTACTCGGGGGCGCGGGCCGGCTCGTGATCCGCACGCGTGCGCTCGTGGGCTCGACCATTGCGACCCGTCGGCACCGGCTGGTCGCGAGCATTCAATTCGAGGACGACGGGCCGGGCGTGCCGCCAGAACTCGCCGATACCATTTTCTATCCGCTGGTGACGGGCCGGACCAGTGGTTCGGGTCTGGGACTTGCGGTGGCGCAGGATCTCGCCACGCGCCACGGTGGCCTGATCGAGTTCGACAGTCGTCCGGGACGCACCATCTTCACCCTGTTGTTGCCTTTCGAGGAGCTGACCCATGGCTGATCCGCTACAGGTCTGGGTGGTCGACGATGACGACTCGATACGTTGGGTGCTCGAGCGCGCACTGCGCGCCAGTGGGCTCGCCGCGCGAGTCTTTAACTCGGCGGAGCCTGTGCTGAAAGCACTCGCCAGCGAGCAGCCGGACGTGCTGCTGACGGACATCCGGATGCCTGGCAAGAGTGGGCTGAAGTTGCTCGAGGAAGTCACGACGGCACATCCGACCTTGCCGGTGATCGTGATGACGGCGCACACCGACCTCGAGGCCGCCGTCGCGGCGTACCAAGGCGGTGCCTTCGAATACCTGCCGAAGCCTTTCGACATCGATGAGGCGGTGGCGCTCGTGCGTCGAGCCGTACAACAACCGCTGTCGTCGGCAGATGCCGTCACCCTGGATGCCGCCATCCCGGAATTGATCGGCAAGGCCCCGGCGATGCAGGAGGTCTTTCGCGCGATTGGCCGACTATCACGCTCCAGCATGACGGTGCTCATCACTGGTGAGTCGGGCACGGGCAAGGAACTCGTCGCACGCGCGCTCCATCGGCACAGTCCGCGGGCATCGAAAGCCTGCATCGCGCTCAATACGTCGGCGTTCACCCCGGATCTCCTCGAGTCGGAACTGTTTGGCCATGAGAAGGGATCGTTCACGGGCGCCGATGCGCTGCGGCGTGGTCGCTTCGAACAGGCGGACGGGGGAACGCTGTTTCTCGATGAGATCGGTGACATGTCGAAGCCTCTGCAGACGCGCCTGTTGCGCGTGCTTGCCGAGGGCGAGTTCTATCGGGTGGGTGGCAACACACCCATTCGGGTCGACGTCAGAGTGATCGCCGCCACGCATCAGGATCTCGATGCGCGGGTTGCCAGCGGGCATTTTCGGGAAGATCTCTTGCATCGTCTCAACGTGATCCGCATTAATCTACCCTCGCTGCGGGCACGACGAGAGGATATCCCGGAGCTCCTGAGGCATTATCTCGCCGCTGCCGCTCGAGAGCTTGGCGTCGACCCGAAGATACTGTCACCGGCCGCCGAGCGGATGCTGTGTGCGGCCGACTGGCCCGGTAACGTCCGTCAGCTCGTCAATGTCTGCCGACGTCTGACCGTGGCGGCTCCGGGTCGCGAGATTCGTTCGGCCGATGTTCGTGCGGAGCTCGGCGACGACACGAGAACGGATTCGGCGAATGACTGGACCGGATTGCTCGAGCGCTGGGCACAGCGACATCTCGCCAATGACGGCGTGCCCCTGTTGGAAGCCGCCTTGCCTGAGTTCGAGCGCACGCTGGTTCGTGCGGCGCTTGCGCATTCCGCCGGGCGTCGCCAGGATGCGGCACGAATCCTCGGCTGGGGCCGCAACACGCTGACTCGCAAAATGCGCGAACTTGGCCTCGAGGCCGACGAGCCGAAGGGCGACCTCTAGGTGCCTCGGCTGATCGCTGTCAGGTTCGGTAGTCACCGATACGATTGCGCGGGTTGCCGCCTATAATCGATCCATGGATGCGCTACTGACCTCCCTGAATATCGCCATGGATCGGCTGATCTACGGCAATCCGTTGATCGACTGGGTGTACGCGGGCGGTTTTTCGCTTGCCAGTTTCACGCTCCTTTGGGCGATCCGGCAGGTGCTTGCGGCACGCGGCCGCAAGGACGCATCCGACCGCAGGCATTCCGGTGTCAGTCTCCTGCTACTGCTGGTACGCCGGACGACGCTCGTCGGACTCCTGGCGATCTCGTTGCTCGCAGGCTCCAAGTATCTCGAGCTGCCACGTCGCGCGGAGCACCTGACGACGAGCCTGATCGTGGTGTTGGTGCTGCTGCAGGCGGGACTCTGGGCATCGATAGCGATTCGTTTCACGCTCGAGCAGCAGCTTGCGAGCTCCGGAGACAGGAACAGCCGCTCGGTGGTTGCGATCGCGCAGTTCGCAGGCCAGATGTTGGTCTGGGCCACCGTGGCACTGCTGACCCTCGACAATCTGGGTTTCGAGGTCAAGACGCTGCTCGCGGGCCTTGGCATTGGTGGTATCGCAGTCGCGCTGGCGGTGCAAAATGTGCTCGGTGACCTGCTTGCCTCCGTCTCCATCGCGCTCGACAAGCCTTTTGGTGTTGGCGATGCCCTGACGCTCGACAACGGTTATGCCGGTACGGTCGAGTCGATCGGCATCAAGAGCACGCGGCTACGCAGTGCGACCGGCGAGCAGATCATCGTGGCGAATGCGGAGCTGGTGAAGGCCCGAATCCGCAACTTCGAGAGGCTGAATGAGCGGCGCGCCGTCTTTCGCTTCGGTGTTGCGCTGGATACCAGCGCTGCGGCACTCGCCTTGATTCCCGATGTGGTGCGGGCTGCCGTCAGCGCATCGCAGAGTGCCCGTTTCGAGCGAACGCACCTCGTGTTGATCGGTGTGCATGCGCTTGAATTCGAGGCGTCATTCGTGGTCGCGAGCGCCGACTATCTGGTCTATCTCGATGCCCAGCAGGCTGTCCTGCTCGGGGTGATCCAGGCACTGGAGGCCAAGGCCATACGCCTCGCGATGCCGCCCATGCTTCGCTGATGGGGTCAATGCGATACGCCCGCCTTGGTGATGTCGAGCGTGCCGGTCAGCTGAGAGACGTTTGTGAACCCGTTCGCGGCCAGATACTCCGCGATGCCCGCATTGATCTTCAGGCAGACGTGCGGATCGTAGAAGAGTGACGTGCCGACGCCGACGGCACTCGCCCCGGCGATCAAAAACTCTAGCGCATCGGTGGCATTGGTGATTCCACCTTGGCCGATGATCGGTATGCCTCGCGGCTTGGTGATCTCGTAGACCTGGTGCACCTTGAGCAGTGCGATCGGCTTGATGGCAGGGCCCGAAAGCCCGCCTTGAATATTGCCGATTACGGGTCGGCGGGTCTTTGCGTCGATGGCCATACCCATCACGGTATTGATCACCGAGAGCGCATTAGTGCCTGCTTCGATGCAAAGGCGTGCGTTGAGTCGTATGTCGGTCTGGTTCGGCGACAGTTTGGTGATCAAGGGCTTTTTCGTGGCCGCGCGACAGGCGGCAACCACCCGGGCACTCATCTCTGGGTCGTTGCCGAACTGGACGCCGCCTTCCTTGACGTTCGGACAGGAGATGTTGATTTCCATCGCATCGATCGGTGAATCGTCGAACCGGCGGACGACCTCGACGTATTCCTCGATGGTGCTGCCGGAGACGTTGGCGATGAAGCGGGTTTCCTCGAAATCCAGCGTGGGCAGGATCTGATCGACGACCTGTGCGACGCCCGGGTTCTGCAGGCCGATAGCGTTCAGCATGCCCATCGTGGTCTCGTAGACCCGATGTGGCCGATTGCCAAGGCGCGCATGTTCGGTCGTGCCCTTGAGGACCACCGCCCCGCAATCCCGGTTGGAAAAGCCCTCGACGCGGGTGTACTCCTCACCGAAACCCACACAGCCGGACAGCAGCACGATGGGGGAGGCGAAGCGCAGACCACAGAATGACGTGGCAAGGGAGGCGGCGGGGGCTTCACGAACACTGACCATGCGCGGATTATAGCGAGGTGATTGGAGATCAGCCCCATGTTCGACATTATTCTCTTCGAGCCGGAAATACCGCCGAATACCGGTAACGTGATCCGCCTGTGCGCCAATACCGGTTGTCGGCTGCATCTCGTCCATCCGCTCGGGTTCTCGTTGGCGGCCGCACAGGTGCGCCGTGCCGGTCTCGATTATCACGAGATGGCGCGTGTCACGGAGCATGCCGACCTCGAACGCTGCCTGCAGGTGGTCGCGCCCGCTCGGCTTTTTGCCATCGAGACCGGGTCCGGCACTCGTTACAGCGATGTGGATTTTCGCCCTGGTGATGCGTTCCTGTTCGGGCGGGAAACTCGTGGACTCCCGCCTGAGCTGCTCCGTGGGCTCGCCATGGAGGGCGTTTTGAGTATCCCGATGCGCCCCGGTAATCGCAGCATCAATCTCTCGAATTCAGTGGCACTCGTGGTCTATGAAGCCTGGCGCCAGAATGACTTTCGAATATTCGATTGAGCCTCAATGTTCGCTCTTGAGTTCGCGACCCATCAGTGCCGCGACCGTATCCTCCAGCGGCGCCTGCTGATAGAGCACTCGATAGACCTGTTCCGCGATCGGCATCTCAACGCCCGCGCGTAGCGCGACGGCTCTGACCGCTTCGGCGGCTCGCACGCCCTCGACCACCTGCCCGATCTCGGCGAGTGCTTCGGCAACGGAACGACCGCGGGCTATCGCAAACCCGAACCGACGGTTACGTGACTGATCGTCGGTACACGTCAGCACCAGATCACCCAGGGCGGCGAGGCCCATGAAGGTATTGGCTTCGGCACCGAGTGCGCTGCCAAGACGGGTCATTTCGGCAAGGCCGCGCGTGATCAGCGCAATACGTGTATTCGCGCCAAAGCCCATGCCATCGGCCATGCCGGTGGCGATGGCCAGCACGTTCTTGACGGCACCCCCCACCTCGACACCGATGATGTCCGAGGAGGTGTAGGCCCTAAATCGTGAGCTCGACAGGGAGTGTGCGAGCTCGCTCGCGAAGGCCTGATCCGTCGACGAGACCGTCATTGCGGTCGGTAGGCCCCGACCCACCTCGCGTGCAAAGGTCGGCCCGGAGAGCACCGCGACCGGCACACCGGGCAGGATCTCCATGGCGATCTGATGCGGCAGCAGACCGCTCGAGAGTTCGAAGCCTTTGGTCGCCCAGGCGATGCGCTGAACGGCTGATCTAATCGGTGCCAGTGCCGCGAGGGTTTCGCGGAACGCAAGACTCGGTACAGCAATCAGCAGATCGCGTGCGCTCGAGACTGCCCGTGTGAAGTCGGCTTCGACGCCGAGGAGCGGTGGGAACGGCGTATCGGGCAGATAGGCGGCGTTGAGGCGCGCTTGATCCATCTCAAGCAGCGCCGCCGTGTTCCTGCCCCACAGCAGCGTTGGGCGTCCGGCGCGGGCGAACTGCACGGCGAGCGCCGTGCCCCACGATCCCGCACCGAGTACGGTGATCGGCGTGCCGGGTCGAGCCTTGTCGTCCGGGACCGACACCGGCGTTCGCCGAGACTCAGTTGACGATCGACGGGCCGCCGTCGGTACCGCCGAGCTGACCGTTGTTGCCCTGCGCCATCGATTGAGCCACCAACGCATCAAAGTTGACCGGCGGCAGCAGGAACGGCGGGAAGCCGCCCTTGTTGATCAGGTCCGAGATCGCCTGACGCACATAGGGAAACAGTACGTTCGGGCAGAAGGTGGTCACCAGACGTCGTGCATCTTCTGCTGAGTAGCCGCGCATCAGGAACACGCCGGCCTGCTTCACCTCGACCAGGTAGGCCACCGTGTCATTGATCTTCGCATCGAGCGTGACCGTGAGGACAACTTCATGGACGTTGTCCGCGAGCGTCGTGCCGGTGGTGTTCATGTTCATGCCGAACTGTGGCGCCCACGTCGCCGCGTTGATGTTGGGGCCATTGGGGGCCTCAAACGACGCGTCCTTGATGTAGATGCTCTGGAGCACAAACTCCGGTGTGGCCGAATCGGCCGTGCCGGGTGCAGCGGTTGGAAGTTCGTCTGCCATGAGTGAATCCTGTTGATGAAGTGGAGTGGAAAATATCGAAGATGGAGATCAGGAATACAAGGTCGGCATCGTGCGTTCACGCGCCGCGCAAAAGCGGGTCGAGTTCGCCGCGGGCGTCGAGCGCGTGAAGATCGTCACAGCCGCCGACGTGGCGCTCGCCGATGAAGATCTGCGGTACGGTACGACGCTGACTGCGCGTGATCATTTCTGCGCGTAGCGCTTCAGACTGCTCGATGTCGATCAGTGTGTAGCTGACCCCCTTGGCATCCAGCAGCGCGCGCGCCCGACTGCAGTAGGGACACCAGCTCGTTGCATAGACGGTGATCGCGATGCCGCTCATCGGAGGACCTCAGCTTTTGACCAACGGCAGGTTCTCCTGCCGCCACGCGGCGAGTCCGCCACGCAGGTTGTAGGTGCTCTTGAACCCGAGCCGTGCGAGGTGCCGCGCGGCGGCACCGGCGGTCATGCCGGTTTCGCAGTACGCGATGACCGCCTTGTCCTTGAAGCGCTCGAGGCTCGCGGCACCCGCGGCAATCTCGTCGCTCGCCATCTGTCGGGCGCCCGCGATGTGCCCGGCATCAAAGTCTTCCTTGCGCCGGATGTCGATCAGCAGAGCACCACCGTTCACCAGACGGATCACCTCCGCGGTGCCGATCGAGCCGAAGGAGGCGCGCGCCTCACGAAACTCGTAGACAGCCACCACCAGGACCATGGCGATGGCCGCCACCACGTACCAGGGGTGATGGCTCGCGTAGTCTAAAAACTGCTGCATGGTCAGGGGTTTCCGTGCTCGGCGCCGCGTAAGCCCGTCAGTATAGCAGTCGCCTGCGCCGGGCCGCTCTCGGCTACAGTATGTTCCGTGAAAGCTTCGTCATGTCTGATCGCCGCAGTCGTCGTGTCGACCTTTGGGTCGCTCTTTGGGGGCGCCCCGGTGCTCGCCACCCCCAAAACGCCCTCGGCGAAAGCGGCATCCCACGAACTTGAGCACGTGCAGGCGGAAATCCGCGCGGTCACTCAGGCCGTACAGGCCGAAGTGGCCCGCCGTGATCAGGTCGCCGCGGCGCTGCGCGCAGCCGATGTGGCCCTTGGCAGTGCCGAAAAGAGGCTCGAGGCGGTCCGCGCCCGACGCCTGCAGAGCGAGGCGAGGCATCTTGAACTCGTCGACCAGAGCGCCCGAGCCGGTGGCGCGTTGCGAGCCCAGCAGGCGGCACTGGCCGCCGATCTTCGGGCGAGCTACGAAGCGGGTCGTGCTTCGGAGCTCAAAATGCTCCTCAGCGTCGATGATCCTGCCGCGCTGAGCCGTGGACTGGCGGAAGCCGGTTATCTGACGCGGGCCCGCGAGGCGCGAATTCGGGAAATTCACGCCGAGACGACCCGGCTCGCCGATCTTGACGAGGCGCTGAAGCGGGAGACGGAGCAACTTGCGGCACTCGAGGCCGAGCGTAGTCGCGAAGCGCACACCCTGGATCTTGCCAAGGCGGAGCAGCAACGGGCCCTGGCGGTCCTGAAATCCAAGGTGGCGAGCCGAACCCAGGCACTCAATGACCTGAAGGCCAACGCCGCCTCACTGGAGGATCTGCTCAATCGCCTGAAACGGGCGTTGCACCGCAAGCCTGCGACCGTCGCCACTGATCCAAAGCTTCGCGGCGGCTTTGCAGCGCTTAAAGGTCGGATGAGTTGGCCTGTGACTGGGAAGATCACGAGCCGCTTTGGTGAGCCGCGCGCCGCCGGTCTCAACTGGACCGGCCTGGTTCTCGAAACCGCACCCCACACCGAGGTGAGGGCCCCGGTCGCTGGGCGGGTCATTTTCGCCAACTGGCTACCGGGACTTGGGTTGCTGATGATTCTTGATCACGGCGAGGGCTACCTCACGCTGTACGGTTACAACGAGTCGTTGACCCGGTCGGTGGGTGAATCGGTGCCGGCGGGGTCCGTCATTGGTATCACGGGGGGTGGAGACGGTAGCCGACCTGCGCTTTACTTCGAGGTGCGCGATGGCACCCACCCGATCGACCCCGCCCGCTTTCTACGGCCCTGGGGCTCATCCTGAGTAATGAATCCGTAGGGTTACGACTGTCGTCAACGCTAATTTGGCGTAGGCTGCGGTCTGACAACGGTCCAACGGAAGGAACACAGGCGCCGTGGTTGCCGAGCAAGCCCATCCTCTGAGCCAGATCACCTGGGAGCCGTACGCGACGCTCCTCAAGAGTTTGTATCCTTTGATCGAGGTGGTCACGGTCTATGCCCCATCGGGCGCGTGCCTCTGGACCAGTGGCGCGGCGGTGGAACCCGAACTCGAGGCTTTTGCCAAGACGCTGGTCAGCCAGGCGCTGGGCAAGCCCGATGATCTCGACGGGCGTATGCGCCTTTTGCGCAACGGCACCGCCTACGGTCTGTTGCTCTGGGATCGGATGGGCCACCGCCAGGTCACGATCGTTGTCCGTACGATCAAGGAAGACGAGCCGCCGCCGCCGGCGTTGTTGGTGCAACTGGTGCGCCCTCTGTTGCTGTGTTTGCGCCAGGAACTCGTGCTGCAGTCGTCCTTGCTCGCCCTGTCGACGGAACTCACCGCGCGTGACCGCGATCTCAAGCTTCTGGCGGGATCCGCGCAGACGCCGGCCGATGGCAGCGTCGATGCGGATGAGCTTGGTCGACTCGTGCAGCATGCCATCGAACATTTCGGATGCACCGTGGGCGCACTGATCGTACCGGAGCGTGGTATCGCACTGATTCGAACCCGTCATGGCGAGTCGCGAAGCGCCGCAACCCAGCTGGTGACCGCCACCCATCGCCATCTGATGCATTGGATTCAGCTCAAGCAGCAATCGCTGACATTCAATCAGGATGGCGACGTCAATGAGAGTCTGCCACCAGCGAAGATCGTTGCTGCCCCGGTACGCCATCCGCAGACACGGGTCGTGGGCTTTCTCGCGTTTTTCAATCCCGCTGATGCTGCGGATTTCGAGCGTCGGCAGCAACGTCTGACCGAGCTTCTCGCCCAGAAAGTCACTGCAATCCTGATCACGCACTATGACCTTGCGACCGGTTTGCTTTCGCGTAGCGCGCTCGAGCAACAAGTGACGACGGAGCTTGCGAGACGTCCGGAGTCGAGTGCCGATGCGCTCATCTACATCGATATCGATCAGCTGCATGTCGTCAATGAAAACTATGGGATGCATGTTGGCGATGAAGTCATCGCCGCGATCGCACAAATCATCCGGCGCCGTGCGCCGATTGGTGCGCTGTGTGCGCGCATTTCGGGAGATCGGTTCGCGATCTTCATCAATGGCGCCACCTTGGACGAAGCGGCGGAAGCTGCCGAGGAGATCCGCTTTGCGGCATCCGAGCTTTTGCATCCCCACAAGGAGGGAACGCTGAAGGTGACGGTCAGCGCAGGGGTTGCCGCCTTGCCGGCCGATTCCCAGCAGCCGCTCTCGCACGCGCTTGCAACGGCCGAGATCGCTGCCAAGATGGCGAAGTCCCGCGGTCGCAACCGAACCGAAATCTTCGACAGCGGTGACTCCAGCATGTTGCGTCGTCTCGGTGAAGTCCAGATCGTGCCGACGATTCGTGGTGCGATCGCCTCCGGCCGGTTCGCCCTGCTCGCGCAGCCGATGCTGCCACTGGCCTTCACGCCGGGTGCGGTACCGCGCTACGAGATACTGATCCGATTGATCGCCAAGAGTGGCGAGCACCTGCCGCCTTCGAAGTTTCTGCCGGCGGCCGAGCACTACCAGCTGATGCCGGCGATCGATCGTTGGGTGATCGAGCGCACGCTTCGCGAGCTTTCTCACCATGCCTCGCTGCTGCAAGGCCGGATGGCTCGTTTTTCGATCAACCTGTCGAGCCAGTCGATTGCGGACCCCGAGATGGCGGCATTCATCGAATCGAGATTTGCCGCCACAGGGCTGCCTCCGGAGACCATCTGCTTCGAGCTCACGGAGACGGTTGCAAGTCATCAACTTGAGCGCGCGGCGCGCTTCATGAGTGCGGTTCGCCAGCTCGGCTGTGAGTTCGCGCTGGATGATTTCGGAAGTGGCAGTTTCTCGCTTGCCGACCTGCACAATTTGCCGGTGTCGGTGATCAAGATCGATGGCACGCTGGTGCGGAATGCACTCAACCAGCCGCGCGCGGAGTCGATGGTTGGCGCGATCTCGCAGCTCGCCAAGTCGATGGATATCCTGGCGGTGGCCAAGAATGTCGAGACATCTGCGCTACAGATCAGGATGGAAAGCCTGGGTGTGGCCTATGGACAGGGCTTCGAAATCGGCAAGCCGTTGCCGTTGAGCGAGGTGCTTCAGGACCTCGCCCTGTACGAGTTCATTTCAAAGCGAGATCAGACGATCACAGCGCCGATTCTCGTCGAGACAGATTTGCCGCCGTCCGCCAACGGGACGTGATCAGGCTTTGATCAACACCCCGATGGCGCCGATCAGGCCACCGAGCAGCAAGATCGCGATGGGCAGAAATGACAGCACGAAACCGACGCCACGCTTAGATGGTTCCTTGATGTAGGTGCGGAAGTACAGTGTGCGTCCGATCAGGTAAACGATCCCAAGCGCGCTCGCGATACCGGCATTCACGTAGTACGCGAACAATGGCAACGCCGGCACCAGTACGACGATCAATTCCAGCGTGTTCATCTGCACTCTGAAATAGCGATCGAAGATCTCGTGACCGCTGGTGGCGGGTGCCTTGACGCCATAGCGCCCTCGGGCGCCACCGACCGAAAAAGTGAAGAGCAGATACTGAATCAGGGCAAGGGCCATCACGCAGTAAACGAGGGTCATGAGCTCTCCTTGGGCGGCATGGGATGCATCAACCGCTGCTCGTCCGCATCATGCCCGTGATCACACCGCGTCTCAAGTTGGCACGCTTCTATCCGTGATGGCTTCCGCCTCGATCTCCACCCGGTAGGGACCAATCAGTCGGGCCACCTCAAGCAGCACGTTGGCGGGCCGAACGTGGCCGAAGTAACGCCCGTGGACGCGCGCGACCGCTTCACAGTCCGCAGCGTCCTGAAGATAGACGCGCGTCGAGATCACATCCTCGAGCGATGCGCCCAGTGCCGCGAGACTGGCGGCGATCTTGTCGAGTACGAAAGTGGCTTGGCCCGCGGCGTCGTCGGGACAGACGCACTCCTCGCTGCCATGGGTTGCAGTGGTGCCGCTGACCAGGACGCGAGTACCGATGCGTACGGCCCGGCTATATCCGCAGATGGGTTCCCAGTAGGTGCCCGAGGACACCTGCCATCGCTCCGAGCGGCCGTCGACGGCGGTCGCTTGATAGGCCCGCGGGAGTGTTTGCAGGTGGTCACTGAGATCGCCGGAGGCTGTCAGAAAGGGAGGGCGTCGATATTCATCGCCACAATCACCCGGCAACATGCGCAGGTTGGCGAACGCACGCTCGAGCGCCTGGTGATCGTCAGCATCGAGCGCAAAGTCGAAGACGTTGAGGTTGTTCTCCCGGTGTTCCCGCTCACCCAGGCGCGCTCCAATGATGGTGGCGGCGACCGCGGGCTGCTCGAGCACCCATCGGCTGGCTACATTGGCGATCGAAACTCGATGACGCTCGGCGATGCGCGCGGTTGTCTCGAGCAGGATTTGCAGCGCCTTCCAACCACCGACCGCATCCACGAAGCGCCGGTACTTCATTTTGCTCCAGTCGCGGATCGTGGCCGCTGCAGTCTCCTCCGTCCCGAGCCAACGTTCCGAGATCAGGCCACCACCCAGCGTCCCGTAGGCGAGCAGTCGAATGCCATGCTGCAGGCAGAGGGCGCTCATGTCGCCGGCGGCGCGCCGGTCAAGCAGCGAAAAAGACACCTGATTGGTCGCGATGGGAATCCCATGGTGAATCAGGAGGCGCAGGTGAGCGGTGTCGAAGTTCGTGACGCCAAGATGGCGAATCAGTCCTTCCTGACGCAGCTCCGCCAGAATTTTCAAGGCATCCAGATACGCCGGATGATCGAAGCTCCACCAGTGGAACTGCAGCAGGTCGATGCAATCGACCCCCAGTCTGTCGAGACTGCGCTGGACACCGGCACGGACCACCTCGTGGGTCATCGGACCCGGCTGAGGACACCACTTGGTGAACACGGTGGGTCGTTTCCGGCCGGGAAGTTCGCCGCGTGTCCAGCGTGCCAGGAGCCGACCGCTGATGATTTCGGCACTGCCGTAGTGATCAGCCATGTCGAAGCTGTCAAATCCCGCACGCGCGTAGTCGAGGAGCGCTGACGAGGCGAGCTCTGGATCGAGCGGGCCGTGATCACGCTCCATGTCGCCCACTTGCCATAGGCCGGTGACGAGCCGGCTGATGTCCAGGTCGCCGCCGATGTGTTCTCGCTCAGGTACTCGCTGGCTCATGGTTTCGTTCCGGTGTCGATCATTCGTTGCCTGAGTGACGCCACGGTCTCCGCCGCCAGCATGCCGTGAGTGGTCACGATGCCATTTTGGATCTGCCACAGACGGAAAGGACCACTGATATCGCCATAGCCGTCGACCTCCACGGGCCCGATGACGCCTTCGTAGCGGATGTTTTTACCGGTGGCCAGCAGGGCGATGGCTCTCGAGAATTCGCTCGCACCGGCGTGTATCACCGTGCCTTTGGGATCCGTGACCCGAGCGAGCGCGGTGCGCAGCGAGCTGCCATCGGTCTTCGGTGTGGCGACTGCCGCGAGACCAATGAGTGCGCCGAGATCATATGCACGGTCTGCCGCGGGGCTTGCCGGATCCAAGTGAGCATACTCACGGTAGCGCTCGTTGAAGTACCGGGTCGACTCCGACGTGGTGGTGCCCGATGAGGTGCCGTAGGCGTCGTTCAGATATTTGGCGCCCACGGCATGGATGAAGTCGGCGCTGTTCATGCCATCGCTCAGCAAGAGGCGCCGCACGCCGCCTTGCGAGATCCAAGCGCGCGCGATGCTCGCACCCTCCACCGGTGTGGAGATCAGATAAAGTGCATCGGGCCGGGTGGCGAGCGCCGTGGATACCTCCGCCGAAAAGCTGCTCTGGCGCTCGTTGTAGGGTGTCGCAGCGACCACGGTGCCGCCGAGTCCCCGGTAAGTCCGTGAGAACTCCTTCTGCAGCTGGGTCCCGAAGTCGTTGTTGACATAGATGATCGCGATCCGCTTCATGCCGAGATCAGTGGCGTAACGTGCCGCGGCCGTTCCCTGAAGGGCATCGGAGGTGATGGTCCTAAAGAAATTCCGACCCGCTCGCCCGTCGCGCGCAAGCTCCGTCAGTCGTGGAGATGAGGCGGAAGGTGAGGCCTGCAGTACTTTCGCGGGCCCTGTCACCGACTCGAGAATCGGGATCGAGACGGAGGAGATGCCGCTGATGAGCACCTGCACCTTGTCGAGCTGCACCAGCTGGTTGGCGGCATCGATGCCGACCGTCGCCTGGCTTTGTGAGTCGCGGGTATCGGTGACCAGTCGACAGCCCCGAACGCCGCCGGCCGTGTTGATGTCGCCGAAGGCCATCTCGATCGCCTTCGCGGCCGCTTGACCATAGGCGCCGGCCGTACCGGTCAGTTCCATCACCACACCGACCGACATACGGCACTCGGCCGCAGTGGCGAGGCCGTGAGGTAAGGTCAGCAGAGGTAACGCCAGGAGCGCCAAGGCGTGGTGCGCGAAACGGTCGATGGTCATGGCAAATCCCTGGCAGTAGCTCGGCGCCGCGCGAGCGCCTCTTGCCGACCGACGGTCGGGCGGCTACCGTCGCAAGCTTACGAAGGATCCGTCCACGATGAAAGCCCTACTGCACGCCCCGGCGGACCCTGCGAGCGCCGCGACACCGATCCTCGAGGCGATCCAGATCTGTCAGCACTTTGGCGGCGTTTTGGCAGTGGATGGGGTCTCATTGTCCGTCAAGTCCGGAGAAATCGTCGGACTGATCGGTCCGAACGGCGCCGGTAAGTCGACGCTGTTCGACGTGTTGGCGGGTGAACGGGCGCCTTCCAGCGGCGTGGTTCGCTTGCGTGGCATATCCGTTGAGCGCCGGCCGGCAGACACGCGCCTGGCCGACGGTCTTGGTCGCACCTTCCAGATCGCGCGGCCATTCGCGGCCCTGACGGTCCTCGAGAACACGCTGCTTGGTGCGGCCCATCATCCCGGTGAAAAGCTGTGGGTCAGCGTGTGTTCGCCGCAGCGTGTCGCGGCGGCGGAACGACGCTTGGTCGAGCTTGCCATGGCGCATCTCGAGTTTGTCGGTCTGTCGGCGCTTGCGGACGAGCCGGCACGGGTCTTGTCCGGTGGACAACGAAAGCTTCTCGAGATTGCGAGAGTGCTGATGGCGGACCCTGCGGTGATGCTGCTCGATGAGCCCACGGCAGGGGTGCATCCGCGCCTGGTAGAGGCCATCACGGATCGCTTGTCGACACTCGCGGACGGCGGCCTTGCAGTGCTACTGATCGAGCACCAGCTCTCCCTGATCGCCGATCTTTGTGATCGTGTCGTGGTGATGGCGAATGGTCGGGTGCTCACCGAGGGCACGGCTGTGGACGTGCTGGCGGATCCGCGGGTCGCCGAAGCCTATGTTGGCAGTACTGCCGCATGAGTCACCTACTGCGGGTCGAGGCCTTGGTGGCGGGCTACGAGCCTGCCACGCCGATCGTCAAAGGTGTCGATCTACAGCTGGCGCGTGGCGAAATCCTGGCGGTGCTCGGACCCAACGGCGCCGGCAAATCAACGTTGATCCGTGCTATCGCGGGTCTGCTGATCCCATGCGACGGCAGTGTTCATCTTGGTGACGTTGATCTGACGCGACAGCCCGTTCATCAGCGCTGCGCTCAAGGTCTCGCGTATGTCCCGCAGCTGGAAAACGTGTTCGCGAACTTGTCGGTCGAAGACAACCTTGCGCTCGCCGTCGACCGCATGTCCTCCACGGCGCGCCGCGACCGCATCCGCGAGCTGCTGTCACGGTATGCCGAGCTCGCCGCCAGGACCTCGCTGCCCGCAGGTCGCCTATCGGGAGGTCAGCGGCAGACGCTCGCCGTGGCGCGCGCATTGATGGCGCGGCCACAGGTGCTGCTCCTCGACGAGCCAACCGCGGGTCTCTCGCCACGAGCGGTCACCGAGCTCACACGGCAGCTCCGTGACATCGCCACCGAGGGCGTGGCGATAATGTTGGTCGAGCAGAACGTCCGCGCAGCACTCGCGGTCGCCGATCGCGTCCTCGTGTTGGCCGATGGCCAGACGCGCTTGACGGGTCTGCCCGCCGAGCTCTCGGCCGACCCGAAGCTTGCCGCGATCTATCTTGGTGGTCGCACCACGGCGCTCTCGTCATGAATCTTCAGTTTCTCGCTGATGGCCTCGTCGATGGTGCGATCCTGGCGCTCGGCGCCATCGGCGTGACGCTGACCTATGCCAATCTACGTTTCGCCAATTTCGCTCATGGAGAATTCATTTCCTGGGGCGCATACCTGACGATGGCGCTCGCCACGATCATTGGTATGTTCACCGGATGGATCCCCGAGGGGTTTGGGCCCTTCTCGGTCGGGGGCGGATGGCTGCTGTGCGCGCTGGTAGCGGCCATCGGCACCGGAGCGCTCGCGCTGGCACTGGATGCGTTACTGTTTCGGCGGTTGCGTGCCCGCGCTACGGCGATCAGTTCTGTGATGGCGAGCTTCGGCGTGTCGCTGAGTTTGCGGGCGTTGCTTGAGCTGCTGTTCACCTCGCGACCGCGGTACTACTCCGACGACCTGCAGATCGCGGTGCCCTTAGGACTCGACCTGCGCGCAACGCCGGATCAGCTCGCCGTGCTGTGCGCCGCCATCTTGATCACGGTGGGCGTCGGGTTGCTGCTCTCCCACACCCAGCTGGGCCGAAAAATGCGCGCGGTGAGCGAGAACCCTACGCTCGCGGCAGTGGTCGGGATCGACGTCGCCGCAGTGATACGCGCCACTTGGCTACTGGGCGCGGTATTGGCATCGCTCTCCGGAGTAGCGGTCGGGATGCTGGTGCAGATCCGGCCCTCCATGGGTTCGGAGCTACTGTTGCCGCTCTTTGCGGCAGCGATTCTCGGCGGTATCGGCAGTGTGCCGGGTGCCGCGATCGGTGCGGTGATCATCGGCGTGGCGGAAGCCGCCACGGTTCGTTTCATTGGCGGCGAGTGGCGCGCTGCGGTGTCTCTCGTTGTACTGATCGTCGTGTTGCTGATTCGGCCGCGCGGTCTTTTCGGGAGTCGACCCTGATGGATCACCTCTCGGGATGGCTTGCCTATGTCGCCCAATTCAGTGTGCTGGCACTGATTCACGGGCTCAGTGGTTTGGGGCTCAACCTGCAGTGGGGCAAGACCGGACTATTCAACGTGGGTATCGCCGCGTTTATCGCACTCGGTGCTTACAGCACCGCGCTCGTCACAACCGCCTGGCTGCCCAGCACCTTGCAGGGTGCCGGGGTCGGCATCGTCCTCGGACTGATCGTGGCGATGTTGTTCACCGGCGCGCTGTCGGCAGCGGTCGGTGCCTTGACCTTGCGGTTGCGTACCGACTATCTGGCGATCGCCACGTTCGGGATCGCCGTGGTGGTCGAACTCTCGCTTCGCAACGCCACGTCTGTGACGGGGGGTCCCTTGGGGATTGGGTTCATTCCCCGACCGTTCCCGATGCTCGCCGATCGACCGGCTTGGTTTGCATGTGCGAACCTTGGTGTCGTTGCCGGCATCGTTGTCCTGGTGTACGTCCTTCTGGAGCGGCTCTCGGAGAGCCCCTGGGGCCGGGTGCTGCGCGCGATACGCGAGGATGAACGCGCGGCGCTCTCGCTCGGAAAACGGGCGAGCACCTACCGACTCCAGGCCTTTGCGGTGGGCGGTGCACTGATGGGATTGGGCGGGGCGCTTGAGGCGCACTCCATCGGATTCATCTCGCCGGATCACTATACGGCCACCCTGACCTTCCAGATCTGGGCGATGTTGGTGATTGGCGGTAGCGGCAACCACCGGGGTGTGCTGCTGGGTGCCGTGATCGTTTCTGCGATCTGGAGTGGCACGGGTCTTGCGGCCGCTGCATGGTTCACTCCCGAAGCTCAGGCGCAGGCGGCGGCCGCCCGCATCGTGTTGATTGGTCTCCTGCTCGCGCTCACGTTGCTCTGGCGGCCCGCCGGCTTGCTACCCGAGCGGAGTCGCCGCCGATTGACGCGCGAGACGCAGCGACCGCCGTCGTGACGGCGGCGCGCCGATCAGGGCGTTGGCCCCTCTCCCAAGTGGCGCCGAAAGAAGTCGACCAACTTCCTGAAGGCGAACCGGGTCTGCGCGAGACCGCGGGTATCCCATCCATGGGGTGCATCCGGCAGCGTGACCAGATCAATATCTTTTCCCTCGAGGATCAGCCGCTGCGTCAGGGTGAGTGTGTCCTTGAAAAGCACCGTGTCATCACGCATGCCATGGATGATCATCAAAGGATCGCTCAAGCCTTGTGAGTACAGAAACGGTGAGGCAGCGGCATACTGTGCGGCGTGATCGCCGGGCGCCATCATCGTGCGCATTTCGCCGGTTTCCGCATGATAGAGGCTGGTGGCCGGTGCGCCCGCGACGCCTGCCGCATAGACGCCCGGTTTCTTGAATAGCGACATGGTGGTCAGAAGACCGCCGTAGCTACTGCCCCAGATCCCAACCCGCCTCGGATCTGCAATGCCGGCATCGATCAGGTAGCGCACACCGCTATAAAGATCCTGCACGTCGACGCCGCCGTAATCCTCACGAATGCGCTGACGAAATGCCTTGCCGTAGCCCGAGCTACCACTGATATCGACATTCATGAGCACATAGCCTTGTTGGGCCAGATATTGATCGAGCGCCCAGGTCGGGTGATACACCCGACCGCCCCAGCGGTTGTGGACGGTATTGCTGTAGACCGAGCCCAGAATGACCGGATACCGACGGCCCGGTTGGTAATCCGGCGGTAGCGTCAAACGCGCATGCAGTAGGGCGCCGTCGTCGACATTCGGGAACGACACGTAATGTGCCGCCGCCCAACGGTGGCTCGTGAACTCCGGCACCGGTGAATGCGTGATCTGCCTAAGTGGCTGATTGATGCGACCCAGATAGAGGTCGGTCGGTGTGACGTCATCCGAATGCAGATCCGCGATCCATCGCCCATCCGGTGACACGGTGGCCTCGTGATAGCCATGCGCAGGGGTCACAAGACGCGGTGTTCCTCCGGATAGCGGGACTTGCAGCAGTCGACGGTCTTCCGCACGTTCGGCGTTGCCGATCACGAACAAGGAGCCTGATGCCTTTGAGACCGCGGCGGCGAAGACGGCCCAGTCGCCGGCAGTGACGGCGACTGGGGTGTCACCGGCCAGTGGGGCCCTGTACACGTGGTAATCGCGGTCACGGTCCGAGGTGAACAGAACGCTTTTGCCATCCGGCGCCCAATCCGCCCACCATTCTGCAGTGACATTGCCTGCATCATGCTCGTGGACCAGCGTGCGGGCGATGCCCGAGGACGCATCGACGATCAACAGGCGCCGATCCTTGATGTAAAGATCACTGGTGTCGATCAGCAGATGCCGATGGTCCGGAGACCAGGCGATCGCAAAGATCTGATCTTCCGGATCCTTGCCGAGCGTGAGCCAGTGGACCGGTCCCCCCTGTGCCTCGCTGATACCCACGCGCCGCGCCTCGGACGGCTCCCCGGGAAAAGCGCGTCGGATCATCGTCAGGCGGGTCTCATCGGCCAGATAGTCCGGCAACGCCCGTTGATGAATGTTGCGCGAGTCCGTCTCCACGAATGCCAGTGTCTTGCTATCGCCAGACCAGTAGAACGATTCCACTTCCACATCGTGGGTCTTGGGGTCGTGTACGACGTGCGGCGTCGGCGCCGAGGCGCCGACCTCGACCGTCCAGAGAGCGCCATTCGCGATAAAAGCCACCCGGCTGCCGTACGAGGCCGCTTCCGGTGAGGAGGCGTGTTGGATGTCGTTGCTGATGAGCGTGGGTGTCTCTCCCGGAGCCACGCGATAGAGCTGGCCGCGATAGACGAACACCAACCAATGACCGTCGGCGGTCCAGCAGTACGCAGTGACACCGGGGTCGGTCTCCACGTCGGCAATGCGTATCTGGCGACTCCATTCGTCGGCATCGGCTGGGAGTAAGGCAAGCCTCGGTAGTGTCGTCACACGCTGTACCGCGCCATCTCTCGTGGTCACAAGCCACAGATCGCGGAAGTTGCCACCGTCATCGTTCCACAGGAACGCCAGACGGCGACTGTCGCTCGCCCAGCGCGCTTGCTCCGGCGCCGTACCGGTGAGCCATGGCAATTGATAGAGCCGCTCGAGCGTCAATGGCGATGAAGGGACCGCCAGCGCTCCCATGAGGGGCATGCTCATCAGCATCAGTGCGATAAAGCGATGGGTGGCTCGCATGAATAGTCCTCGTTGAATGTCGGGACGCCCGCCGAGAGTCCGTTCTCCGGGCGACGACGGTGTCATTGCTGGCGCGGCACCGGCAAGGGGTTCGGGAGTTCCGAAGGATCGCCGAGCAGTTCCCAACGCTGCAACGCGAACGGCACATTGCCGTTACGCCACACGAAGTCGTTGAACTCCTCGAGCATGAACGCATCACCGCTGTGACGCCGAGCGTCGGCAAGCAGTGCCGTCAGTTGACTCTTGCCGATCTGGTAGGAGATCGCCTGACCGGGAGTGCTCGCGAACAGCGCCGCTTCCTCCAGTGCGGACGCCTGGTCCATCGGGACGGTGCGCGCGAGATATTCCGCGGCCTGCTGCAGCGTGAACACCCCGAGTGCGAGCTTCACATCGACCTCGACGCGTAATGCCCGAAGGCGCATGAAGCTGTAGATCGTGCCGCGCGTCCGGGGAGCGTCATCGAAAAGGCCCGCTTGCAGCATCATTTCCTCGGCGTAAAACCCAATGCCCTCGTTGGATGCCGAGTCATAGTAGTGACGGCGTATCGGATCGTCCTGCTGCCAGCCGAGCCAGAGCTGAAAGAAATGACCAGGAACGCCCTCGTGCACCACGATGGGCCTTGGATCTTGCGCTGTTGACCGATAGAAGAACCCAAGATCGGGTCGCGGCGTTCGGATGTAGCTCACGGCATCCACCGTGGCCCGAGTGGGGCCGGTGAGATCGTCGGTGACACCAAGCTCCTGGATCGGCGCTAGATAGTCCGGCAGCAGTTGGTTGCGGTAATGCGGCAGATCGCGAGGGATGTGGAGTAGATGCTGTGTGACCAGAAAATCCCGAATCGACTGTTCCGCGGTGGCTTCCGCCTTGATCTGCGCCTCGGCCGAGGGGAAGAGCGTCGCCGGCGGAACGCCCACGAGACGTGCTGCCTGATAGCTTTCGAAAGCGACCGAGCGCGCCCAAGCCTCGGCGCCTACCGCAAGCATCCTCTCCGGTGTGTAGGGCAGTAGCGCGACATCGTGCAGGAAGTACTCGTAGGCTTCGCGGCCGATGGCCGTATCGGGAGACGCCCGATCATTCCGCTCGCCGAGCCATTGGCGGTACTGCTCGAGCGCCGCGATGGCGGGTGGCAGCACGCGACGCAGTGTCTGCCGTGTCGTGGGCGACAGCGATGGCTCCAGTGCCAGTCGCATCCTGTCGAGTCGGCTACGCACGTCCGCGAGCGACTGTATGGCGAGTACGCCGAACGGGCGCCTTAGGTCGGTGAGGTTCTGCCTCGCAGCGAAGAGCGTGGCTGGAATACGCGAGACACGCTCGATCAAGGCGCGCTCTCGTTCGGCGTCGAAAGGGGGTGGAGGTAACAGCAGCTCGAAGACGGATCCGAGCGTCTGATCGATGTAGAAGCCTGGGTTTCGGCGCCAGCCGGGGTTCACGGCAAGCTCCCAGCGGACTCGCGCGATCGCCGAACCGATCAGACGATGATCGACTTGCATCGCAATCGGCGTATCGCCATGCGGTTCGAGCAAGCGCCAGCGCTGCTCGAAGCCATCGAGCGCCTGCAATCGCTGCTCAATGGTTGCGGCCGACCAATCGACCGTGAAGCCTGGTGGTCTTTCGATACGTGGAATATCGTCACCGGTGAACGGCTGCTCGATGGCCCTCCAGCGCCAAAAGTCACCACTCAGGGCCGTGAGATCATCGGCGCGAGTGACCCCAAGCCCGCTCGTCAGGAGCAGCCCCAGCAATACCATTCGGCAGCGCAGTGTCACGATAGCTCCCACGATGAGGCGACTGACTGCAAACAGTATAGCCATTGGTGCCGTACCGGTGCGTTGGCCACACTGCTCTCAGAGCTCCGGAATATACTGAGTGCATGTCGACCCTCTCTTCATCATGCCCTTGACTCGCCGCGTCGCACACGCATGGGCACGATCCGCTCGAGGGTTGGTGTTCATCCTGATGTGTCTGGGCGGTGTGGCCGAGGCGACCACGGTTGCCTTGGTCGGCGGCACCTTGCTCGACGGTAGCCAGGCGGCAGCGGTTGATCGCAGCGTGGTGCTGATCGAGGACGAGCGGATCATCGCCGTGGGTACGGTCGACACCGTGCCGGTGCCGGAAAACGCGCGGGTGATCTCAACGTTTGGCATGACGGTCTTGCCGGGCCTTGTCGATCTCGATGTCCGTACCAGCGAGCTCGGCCACGGTGACCCCGCCGTTTGGCGGGAGCGGTATCTGCCGCTCGCGGAACGTGTGCTGATGCCCGCCGCGGCACAGATCCTGTTGCGTCATGGTGTCACCAGTGCGCGTGATCTTGGCTCGCCGCTAGGCGCGGCCATCAGCGTTCGTGATGGCATCGATGCGTGGACCGCGCCGGGACCCGGTCTGGTGGTATCGGGTCCGGCACTGGTGCCCTCGCCGGTGGCCACGGATCGCTTGCGTCAATGGGCCGTGTCCGGAGCTCCCGATGCGCGCGAGGCGGTTCAGAAGCTGGCATCGCGCGGCGTGGACCTGATCCTCGTTCGGGCACCCGCCGAGTTCACCCGCGCCGAGCTCGCGGCGATCTCGGAGGCAGCGGCTCGACACCATCTGCCGTGGATCGCCGAGCTGCATCATGATCAGGATCTTGCGGTCGCCATCGAGGCCGGCGCAGCCGCGCTCGTGGGTCTGGGTGAAGACGTCAACGACCGCTGGCCGGAGGCGGGGCGCAGAGCGCTCGCCCGCCGCGCCCAAGAGGGTCGACCGGTGCCGTGGAGCGTGGGGGGTTCCGTCCTCACCAACCTCGAGTGGCTGCAACGTCACCCGGACACGCTCGCGGATCCCGACTGGCAGCAGGGTATGCCGGCACTGGTGGCAGCGGACATCCGGCAGTCGCTTTACCCTCCGCAGACGCTGGGCTCGGTCTACCTACCGGCGCTAAGGCGCGAGGCGCTGGCGGCACGCCTCAAGGACGCCCGTGACGCAGGTGCTCGGTTGCTGATGGGCTCGTCCGCCGGTGAGCCGGGACAGCTCACTGCCCGCGCACCCTGGCAGGAGGTCGAACTGCTCGTGCAGGCGGCTGGCCTGTCGACGGCCGAAGCAATCCACGCCTCGACCCTCGGTGCTGCCGAGGCGCTCGGAGTGAGCGGCTATACCGGCAGCATCACGCCGGGTAAGTTCGCGGATATCATTGCGGTGCAGGGTGATCTTCTGCGGCATATCGATCGACTACAGCAACTGACGCTCGTGATGCGTCACGGGATTCGCTACCAATGAACGTCAGGCCCGGTCATCCGCTCACCACGATGGCGCTACGGGGCGCACTGGCGATCATCGGCTTTTGGTTGGCGACGCAGATGGTGGACGGGGTGTCTTTTGATACTTCGCTCACGCTGCTGCTCGCCGGCTTGCTGCTCGGCGTGATCAATGCCGTGATGAAGCCGCTCCTCGTGATCCTGACGTTGCCGATCACCATCCTGACGCTCGGGCTCTTCCTGCCCGTGATCAATACGGCCATGGTCGCTCTGGTGGCCTGGCTGCTGCCGGGCATGCACCTGTCGGGCTTTCATGCGGCGTTTTTCACCGCGCTGACCATCAGTGTGGTCACTTGGTTCGGTTCGGCGTTTGCCCGCAACTGAGGGGTTGGTACCGGCCGTCTCAGCGGCGTGTCTCTCGTGTGATGGTCCGGCGAGGCGAGGAGACTTCGCCGAGCGATACCAGAACGACGCCCATCAGGATGATGGCCATACCCCCGAGTTGATGCGCGGTGAGTTTTTCGCCGAGCGCGAGCCAGGCCACGACCGCGGCCACCGCAGGGTTTACGTAGGCATAAGTTGACACCAGAGCCGGTGAGGTGTGTCGTGTCAGATAGTTGTACGAGGTGTAACCCAAGCCTGAGTTGAAGACCATCAGGTACAAGAGGGCCAGCATGTTCGGCCAGTGCCATTGCCATTGCGGGAGTTCACCCGCCAGGGTGCCCGCCGACAACAGCACCAGTCCGCCGACGAACATGTTGAGGGCAGTGAACATCAGCATGGGTGTTTCGATGCGCGTGCGGCGGCAGTAGATCGTTCCAATTCCCCACGACAGGCAAGCGCCCAGCACGATGAGCTGCCAGCTGAAGTCCGCGAATGAAAAACCATCGTGTGGCCAGACCAGAAGCGCCACCCCGAGGAATCCCAGAGCGACGCCGACCGAGACTTGTCGGGTCAGCGGATGGCCCTTGGAGCCCAAGCTTCCGAGGATCGCGATCCAGAGTGCACCACTGGCGTTCAGCAGGGCGGACTGGTTGGAGGGCAGATGCTTGAGTGCGAGCGCGTTGATGCCGGCGGAGAGCACGACCTGAGAGACGCCCATCACCAGAAAATGTCGCCACTCACGGCGCTGCGTCGGGATCCGCTCACCGCGATGCAGTGCCAGTGCAAGGAGCAGCGCGCTCGCGCCCAGGAATCGTGCGGATCCCGCAAGCAAGGCCGGCAGTCCCCCGACCATGAACTTGGTGACGGCAAAGCTCGCGCCCCAGATCAGATAGACCGCGGCGAGAGACAAGGTGATCAGTAACCGTGATGGCGACCTCTCAGGATGCACGTGGGCACCTGAGCGCTGAATAACCTGCTCGGGTCATGCGGGGTCCGTGGTCGCGATCGCGTTCCGGTAGAGCTGCCAGCCGATCAGGCCGAGCGCGCCAAGGCCCACCCATTGGCCGAGCTGCCACGCTTGCGGTAAGGAGAGCACATCCACCTTTCCGGACCAAACGATGGGGATGGCGATCAAGACGCCAATGATGGCCTCGCCCGCAATCAAGCCCGAGGCGAACAGTAGTCCGCCTTGGCGTGCCGTCTCGGGATCGATGGAGTTGCCACGCCGTGCATGAAAACGCTCGACGAGTTCGGCCAGCACACCGCCGACGAAGATGGGCGTGGTGAGCTCAAGGGGCAGATAGATGCCGACCGCCACCGCGAGCACGGGCGAGCGAAAGCGGCCTTGCCGGCTCGCGAGCCACTGGTCGATTAAGATCACGATCGCGCCGACCGAGGCGCCTAAGGCAACCATGTCCCAAGGCAGGCCACCGCCAAAGATTCCGCGTGCGACCGCAGCCATCAGCATCGCCTGAGGCGCGTTGAGCGCATGGACGCCAGGATGAGCCGGTGTGCCGATCCCGTAGGCTTCAAGGAGTAGGTTGAGTACCGGCGCCATGATCGCCGCGCCCGAGACGGCGCCGATCGCGAGCATCACCTGCTGGCGCCAGGGTGAGGCACCTAACAATCGGCCGGCCTTCAGATCCTGGAGGTTGTCACCGGCCACCGCCGCCGCGCTACAGGTGACCGCGCCGATCAGGATCGCGGCCACGGGCCCCTTGATGCTGCCGGGTCCGAGTAAGGCGAGCAGCACCAGGGATGCGAACAGGATCGTCGAGATCGTGATGCCGGACACCGGGTTGTTCGAGGAGCCGACGATGCCCGCCATGTAGCCGCTGACCGACGAGAACACAAAACCCGCGACAATCATGATCAGCGCCATCGTGGCTGCAATGCCGAAGCTTCCGACCACCGCGTGATACAAAAGAAACAAGGGGATCACGAAGATCACGATACCGATCAGGATCGCGCTCATCGGCAGATCTCGATCTGCTTCGGCGACCAGCTCGTCGCGACGTCCTGCACCGAGGCCGCTTCGGATACCGGAAAGTAGCGATCCGCGGAGCGTCCACAGCGCCCATAAACCACCGATCAGCATCGCCCCCACGCCGAGATAACGCACCTTGCTGCTCCAGATCATGCCGGCGGCCGATTCGGCATCGACACCGACCAGCTTCGCGGCAAGCAGCGGGTCCTGCGACAGAAAGAACTGGTGGTAGAGGGGGATGAACAGCCACCAGGCCAGCAGCCCACCGGCGACCATCACCAGACCGATGTTGAGTCCGACGATGTAGCCGACACCGAGCAGTGCAGGCGACAGGCTAAGGCCCACGTAGGCGATGGTGCGTTTGGCGATGAAGCCCGCCAGAGTGAACGACTCTGGAATGAAACGAAGTCCAGACATCGCGAACTTGAATGCCGCGCCGAGAAACGCGGCGAGCGCGAGCTTGCCGGCGCCACCCGTTTGACCGCTGCCGGCGCGCAGGAGTTCTGCGGTCGCCACGCCTTCCGGAAACTGCAGGTTCTGATCGATGATCAACGTGCGGCGTAGCGGTACTGAGAAGAGTACGCCGAGCAGGCCGCCGAGGCCGATGATCGCGAATACCCACGCGTAGTCGAAACGGCTCCAATGTCCGAGCAGGATCAGGGCCGGCATCGTGAACACGGTGCCGGCCGCGATCGAGGATCCCGCCGAAGCGCCGGTGGCGACGATGTTGTTCTCGAGCAGGTTGCTACGACCGAGTACCCGAAGGACGCCCATCGAGACCACGGCGGCGGGGATGGCGGTGGCGACCGTGAGTCCGGCGAAAAGGCCGAGATAGGCGTTGGCTGCCGCCAGCACGACGGTCAGGATGATCGACAACAGGACTGCCCGGACCGACAGCTGCGGAGCACTCGTCATGATGAGAATCCTCGTGGTGCGGGGTGGCTCAACGGATGCCGCCCATCCAGCGGCGGAAGATCGGCGAGAGCAGCAGGATGACCGCGCCGGCACCGACGCCAAGTAGGGTCATGTGGGTGAACTCTGAGGGCATACCGCTGACATCACTGCCGATCTCGCCACCGATCAGGCCGGCGACGAGGTTGCCGATGGCGGTTCCTAGAAACCACGTACCCATCATCTGACTCGCGAAACGCGCCGGCGCGAGCTTGGTGACATTGGACAGTCCGATGGGGCTCAGGCAGAGCTCACCACTGGTGTGCAGTAGGTAGGTGAGCAGCAGCCACTGGGGACCGACCTTGCCCCCGTGCGCGATGATCCACTGCGAGGCGATGATCAGCACCGCAAAGCCGACACCCAGCAACGCAAGACCCAGGCCGAACTTCACCGGTGCGGATGGGTCGAGATTGCGTTTGCCGAGCGTGATCCAGACCCACGCGAAGAACGGCGACAGCAGGATGATGTAGATCGGGTTGATCGACTGATACCAGCTTGCCGGGTGCTCGTGACCCTCGAAGAGGTTACCGAGCAGCGAACGATCGGTCAGATCGCGCGCGAACAGATTGAGGGTGCTGCCCGCCTGCTCGAAGCCTGCCCAGAAGAGCGCTCCACACAGAAAGAATACGATGATCACACCCACGCGCTTTTTCTCGACGGTGGTCAGACCACCGAACAGCAGTACGCCGCCGAAGAAGGCGATCGCGACCAGCACCATGAACTGGCCCATCAGGTTCGCCAAGCGGGCGGCATCGAGTGCCACGACACCCGTCAGTATCGCCACGACCGTCGCCGCGATGAGCGCCAGGCCACCGAGGAGCCAGCGTGCGCTCTTGCGGCGTTCGTCGGGCGTGACGCCCGACGGTGAAAGACCCGCGACCCCGAGATGATGCGAGGTCATTCGGTATTGGAGGAGTCCCAGCAACATCGCGATGCCGGCCGTCAGGAAGCCCCATCGATAACTCAGAGTCTCACCGACGGTACCCGCGACCAGCGGTGCGATCGTCGCGCCGAGGTTGATGCCCATGTAGAAGATCGAAAAGCCCGCGTCGCGACGGGCCCCAGGCTGATCGCGATAGAGTTCGCCGACGATCGCACTCACGTTGGGTTTCAGGAGACCCGTGCCGAGGGCAATCATCAAAAGGCCCAGATAGAAGATCTTGTCGACCGGGATCGCCAGCATGAAATTGCCGAGTGCGATCAGGATGCCGCCGTACCAGATGCTCTGCCGCTGGCCGATCAGGCGGTCGGCGATCCATCCACCCGGAAGGGAAAAGAGATAGACGGCTCCTGCATAAAGGCCGTAGATCGCACCTGCCGTCTTGTTGTCGACCCCAAGGCCACCTTGCGCGAGCGAGGCGGTCAGGAACAGCACCAGCAGGGCCCGCATGCCGTAGTAGCTGAAGCGCTCGAAGAACTCGGTGAAAAAAAGTGTCGCCAGCCCGCGGGGGTGTCCGAAAAATGTTGCGGCCGATGGTGTGTTGTTCGACATCCTCTACTCCTCACATCGTGCCGTCAGCGGGGTTTGGCGTCAGGGCGACCCGTCATTCGTCTCGCGGCGTTCTGCGCGTGCGCGTTCCGCGAGCTTGCCCTTGGCAAGTAGTGCGGCCATCACGATACCGATCTCGTAAAGACCATACATGGGCAGCGCCATGACCGTCATCGAGATCACATCCGGGGGTGTGATCACCGCGGACTGGATGAACACCGCGATCAACACGTAGCCGCGGTTCTTCTTCAGGGTCTCGATCTTGACGAGCCCCGTCCAGACGAGCAGTACGATCGCGACCGGGATCTCGAAGGCGATGCCAAATGCCAGGAACAGCACCAGCACGAAGTCCAGATACTGCGTCATGTCGGTCATCATCTGTACGCCAACCGGAGTGGTTGCCGTGAAGAAGGTGAACATCACCGGGAAGACCACCAGATAGGCGAAGGTGATCCCGCAGTAGAAGAGCAGGACGCTCGAGACCAGAAGCGGTACCGCGAAGCGCCGTTCATGCCGATAGAGGCCGGGGGCTACGAAGGCCCAGATCTGATAGAGCACGTAAGGCATCGCGCCGATCAGCGCCACGTAGAAGGCGAGCTTGAACGGCGTCACGAGCGGCGCCATCACGCTCGTCGAGATCATCGTGGCACCCGGTGGCAGCACGCGTCGCAATGGCCGGGCGACCAGCGTGAAGAGGTCGTTGCCGTAGATCATGCAGGGGATCGCCACGATGATCACGGCGACCAACGATCGCAACAATCGTGTCCGAAGCTCGAGCAGATGCGAGATCAGCGTGCCTTCGGCGAGCGACTCATTCGCCGGATCAGGGCTGCTCATTGTGCCCCGAGACATCGGCAGGCGTACCGGACGGCAGCGTCACGCCGAACAGATCGTGTTGCGGCGGCGGGCTTGGGCGCTCGGCACGCGGGGCGGCTTTCATGGCCGGTGGTACCGGCGGCGGCGTGTGCACGTGAGCGGTCACAGGCTCGGGATGCGGTTCGCTTCGCGCCGGTGACGGCTCGGCGGAGGCGGCGGGCGCGGGCGCTTCGGCGCTCGCGGCTGTGCTCGTGGCCGCTGCGGAGGGCGCTGGGTCGCTGGTGCGTTTTTGTTCGCGCACCAGCTCTTCAAGGCGCACTTCGTGTTCAAGCTGCGAGGAGAGTTGTCGCGCCATGGCGCGCGCGCGGCCGACGAACCGACCGATATCGGCCGCAAGCTTGGGCAGGCGCTCGGGGCCGAGCACCAGGAGGGCGATCACCATGATTACCAGGATTTCGCTGAAACCCATGTCACACGCTCGACGAGAGGTTGGCGTGTGGTATCAGACGTGCGTCTTCGGTTCGGACTTCGCCGCGCCCTGTTTGTCGGTGGCGGAGAAATCGGCATCCCGGCCGGGAATCTGCTGTAGCGGCGCCTTGTGGTCAGCGTCGGCTTCTTTTTCACCGGCGTCCATCGACTTCTTGAAGTCACGGACCGCGGCGCCCAAGTCGGAGCCGATCGTGCGGATCTTCTTGCCGCCGAAAAAAACCAGCGCGATCAAAAGGATGACGAGCAGCTCACGAAATCCGATACCACCCATGACACTCTCCAGCGATGCACACTCTAGATGCCCGAATCATACTCCAACCCGCTCTTTGATGCGGACTGCGCTCGCGTTGGGCGCCTCAGGTCGGCGGGGTGGCGGGCGGGATGTGTAGTCGGAAGGTCACCGGCCCGTCATTGGTGAGATGAACCGCCATGGTTGCGCCGAAGCGACCGGTGGCCACGTGGGCGACACGCGCCCGGGCTCTTGCGATCACATGTTCATAGAGGTGGCGGGCCTCTTCGGGTGGGGCGGCGGTTGAAAAGCCCGGGCGCGTCCCGGTACGCGTGTCGGCGGCGAGGGTGAATTGCGAGACGATCAAGAGTTCACCGCCGATGTCGATCAGGCTTTTGTTCATCTTGCCCTCCGAGTCGTCGAATACCCGATAGGTCAGTAGCTTGTCGGTCAGGCGGTCGGCTTCGCGCGTCGTGTCGTTCCGTTCCACTCCCAGCAGCACGAGGAGGCCCGCGCTGATCCGGCCGACGGTGGCGTCGTCGACCTCAACGGAGGCGTGTGAGACGCGTTGCAGAAGAGCGATCATGCGCTCAGGCTCGCCGAAAACAGACCGGCCGGCAAGGAGCGCATGATTTTGATATTAAAAAACCACTTTAAAATTAAAATGAGGTTTTATTGAAATATAAAAACCACATTATGATGAATTATAGATTAGTGGTAATTATTTATCATTTAAAAGCTATTAATTTAAATAAAGTGGATATTAATATGAATAAAAATTCGATTTATCCTTATTTTATACACAAAAATCCAAGAATCAGTCCGCCGTACACCTCCGTCTGAGCGCTTAGGTAGATCCCAGGACCGGTCTCCGTGATCGGCCTGATAAAGTAGTCAGGTGTGTCGTCGAGTAGGAATCGGCCATGGCCCTGATACGCGAATCGGACCTGATCACGAGCGTCGCGGATGCGCTTCAGTACATCTCTTACTACCACTCGCCGGATTTCATTCGAGCGATGGGGGTCGCCTACGCGATGGAGCAAAGTCCTGCGGCGAAGGACGCGATCGCGCAAATTCTGACCAACTCGCGCATGTGCGCGGAGGGTCATCGGCCGATCTGTCAGGACACCGGGATCGTGGTGGTGTTCGCGAAGGTGGGTATGGGCGTGACTTGGGACACGGCCAACCCACTCGCCGACATGATCAATGAAGGCGTCCGGCGCGCCTACGGCTTGCCCGAGAATCGGCTCCGCGCATCCATGGTGTCCGACCCTGCCTTCACACGCAAGAACACCCGTGACAATACGCCCGCGGTCGTCCATGTCGAACTCGTTGCGGGTGATGGGCTCGACATCACGGTGGCTGCGAAGGGTGGTGGCAGCGAGAACAAAGCCATGTTCGAGATGCTGAACCCCTCCGACTCGGTCGCCGATTGGGTGGTAGCGCGCGTACCCGAAATGGGTGCGGGGTGGTGTCCCCCGGGGATGCTCGGCATCGGGATCGGTGGCAGTGCGGAAACCGCGTTGCTGCTCGCCAAGGAATCGTTGATGGAGCCGATCGACATGCCCGCCCTCAAGGCGCGCGGCCCGAAGAACCGGCTCGAGGAGCTGCGCATCGAGATCTTTGATCGGGTCAATGCGCTCGGCATCGGCGCACAGGGGCTTGGTGGGCTCACCACGGTGCTCGACGTGAAGATCCATGACTATCCGACGCACGCAGCCTCGCTTCCGGTCGCGGTGATCCCCAACTGTGCGGCGACCCGACATGTGCATTTTCATCTCGATGGCAGTGGACCTGCCAACATCGAGCCGCCTGATTTGGCGGCGTGGCCGAATGTCGGCTGGACGCCGGATGCCAGCGTTCGACGCGTCGATCTCGATCGGCTCACCCGCACCGAAGTTGCGAGTTGGAAGCCCGGCGAGCGATTGCTGCTCAATGGCAGGTTTCTGACTGGCCGCGATGCCGCCCACAAGAAAATCTGTGCATTGCTCGATGCCGGACAGCCATTGCCCGAGGGCTTGTCGTTCCAGGATCGCGTGATCTATTACGTTGGACCTGTGGATCCGGTGCGCGACGAAGTGGTGGGGCCCGCAGGCCCCACGACCGCGACACGCATGGATCGCTTCACCGAAACCATGCTCTCGAAGGCTGGCCTCCTCGCGATGGTGGGCAAGGCCGAGCGCGGACCGGATGCGATTGCAGTGATCCAGCGACACAAGAGCGCTTATCTGATGGCGGTCGGCGGTGCGGCCTATCTGGTCTCGAAGGCTATCCGCAAAAGTCGAGTGGTGGCGTTCCCGGAACTTGGTATGGAGGCGGTCTACGAGTTCGAAGTCAAGGACATGCCGGTGACGGTCGCGGTGGATGCGAACGGAACGTCGGTGCACGACACCGGGCCACGTGAATGGCAGGCCAAGATTCGCGGCATATCGGTGGTCACCGAGTAGCGATCCGCCCTGTGCGTTGAGCCTCGCCGTGCAAGACGGGTGACCTTGCGCCTTTGAGAGAGTGCGTTGACGCGGCTCTTGATCTGGTTGTGGTCCGTGCAGGATCATCAATGTGGCCGTTACTTGGACTCGCGAGTTTCGTTGCGTTATGTCCCAACCAACCATCTGCCTCAGCATGATCGTGAAGGATGAAGCGCATGTGATCGAGCGCTGTCTGCGTTCGGTGCTGCCGTTCATCGACAAGTGGATCATCTCGGACACCGGTTCGACCGATGAGACCATGGATATCGTCCGTCGTGTGCTCGCGGGCAAGCCCGGAACACTGATCGAGCGACGTTGGCGAAATTTCGCGCATAACCGCAATGAGTCGCTCGAACTTGCGGCGGCCGTTGCCGACTATGTGTTCTTCATCGATGCCGACGAGACCGCGATACTCACGGAGGCTTTCGACAAGTCCTCACTAACTCATGATGGGTACTACCTCACCTGTGAGTACGACGACACTCGTTTCGCGCGCGTGGCCCTGATCAGCACCCGCCTCCGTTGGACGTGGAAGGGCGTGCTGCATGAGTTTCTAGAAAGCGATCGCAGTGCTGAGTTCGGCACGCTCGAACAGCCAAGGATCCGGATCGCCCATGAAGGGGCCCGGAGTCGCGACCCCGACACCTATGTTAAAGATGCCCAGGTGTTGGAGGAGGCGCTGGCGAGCGAGCCTGACAATACTCGATATGTCTTCTATCTCGCGCAGTCCTACAAGGATGCCGGCAAGCCCGCGAAGGCGCGCGAGGTCTATGCACGTCGTGCCCTGATGGGCGGCTTCGACGAGGAAGTCTGGTACGCAAAATATCAGCTCGGCGTGCTGGCCGAACGCCTTGACCTACCGCCGGCCGAGGTCTCCCGAGCGTATCTCGAGGCTTGGGAGTTCCGGCCGAGCCGCGCGGAGCCGCTACTGGCACTTGCGCGCTATCACCGGCTTCGCGATGAGTTCAATCTGGGCGTGCTCTATGCCCGACAGGCGAGTCGGATTCCTAAGCCTGCCGATCTATTATTTGTCGAGGCCGCCTGCTATCGGTGGCAGGCGCTCGACGAGCTGTCGGTCTCGGCGTACTACGCCGGACCGGAAGACGAGGGCATTGCAGCGACGCGGGCATTGCTCGCATTGCCGGACCTACCGGAAGACGTGCGACCGCGGATCGCCGGCAACCTGCGCTTCTACGAAGGTAGACGTCACGCCTAGGAAGGCATCCCGATCGCCGACGCGAGGATGTCCTCCTGTCGTCGTGCGCTGAACAGTCGATAGCCACGCTCGGCAAGTTCGGCGCGCTCCGAAGGATGTGCGCACAGAAAGGCACAAGCATCGGTAAGCCCGGCGTAGGAGACACCGAGCACCGCACGGCGCCAGTAGTCCTCGATTTCCGTGTCCACGCCGCACTCGGCCACCACGGCCTTGCGGTTCGCAAGCAGATAGGACACCCGCACGGTCTCGAAAATTTTCGACTCGTAGTAGTGCATGTTGAGCACGACCCTCGCTCGGGCGATCAGCGCGTCACGCTCGGCACCATATTGTCCGAACACAGGCAAGACCCTGAGACCACGTGCCTGGAGCGCGTCGATGATCGCCTCGCGGCGTGCATTAAGGCTCCCGTAGAAAAGAACATCGATATCCTCAGGCGCCCTCGGGATACGCGCAAGCTCAGGGACAAAACCGATCGGCACCCAGGACGCCGTCGCGACGCCATGCTCGTGGAGTCTTTCGATGTTCCGCTTGGAATAGTCCCAGACCCGATGAGACGCGAGTCGCGCGAGATACGCCTGCGTATGCCACGTCGACTCGGCGGTCATCTGTTCGGTATTGAAGAGAATCGCATCATCGGGCCAGGGGACAGGTTGACCATCCGCCGCCAGATGTGCGCCGAACACGATCACCTGCTCGCCCGGCCGCGGCGTACCGTCGATCGACACGTCCTTACCGAGCCTTTGGAGTCCGTACCGAAGTGTTTCGATGAGTTCGGTGAGCGCGCCGGCATGCGCATACCCGTCGGGTTGCACCATCAGAAGCCGGTAGGCCGTCATCCCGAATACACCTCGATCGTTGCGGTGGAGGCCCGCCGGGGACGCTGGTAAGCCATCGTTCCGCCGATAAGGCTGACCGCTCAGTGCCGCCAGAAAGTCGGTGTGAACACCACGATAATGGTGAACACCTCGAGTCGCCCGATCAGCATGGCCACAACCGCGAGCCACTTTGCCGCGACCGGCAGCGTATGAAAACCAGCTGCCACCGAACCCAGTCCGCCACCAGCATTATTGAGGCAGGTCGCGACCGCCGACCATGCGGTAGTCTGATCAACGCCAGTCGCGAGCATGCCGAGCATCATCAGCGCGAACAGCAGCAAGTACATGGCAAAAAAGCCCGTGACGGCCGCGAGTACGCGACCCGGCACACGCTTGTCGGCGAACTTCACCAGCAAAGACGCGTTCGGATGGACGATACGCGCGAGTTCACGCTGCGCCTGCTTCAAAACAAGCTGCCAGCGGATGATCTTCATGCCTCCCGCCGTCGATCCCGCAGAGCCACCCACGAAGGTCACGAGCATCAATAGTGTCGGCAACATGCCCGGCCACACGTTGAAATGCACCGCCTCGAAGCCGGTTGTCGACTGCATCGATACTGCCTCGAAGAGGCCGTAGCGCATCGCCATGAGCGGCGAGGTGTAGGTGCTGGTGCTGATCAGGTAGATCGCCACCAGGGCCGCGACGCCCAGCGTCACGCTGAGATAAACCCGGAACTGCGGGTCACCAAAGTACGTGCCGACGTTCTTGCTGCGCCACGCCGCATAGTGGAGCGCAAAATTGACGCCACCGAGAAACATGAAGAGGACTGCCACCATGTCGATCGCTGGGGACTTGAAATAGGCGAAACCCCCATCGTGTGTCGAGAACCCACCGGTCGACACCGTCGAGAAGGCATGCTCGATCGCTTCGAGCGTCGACATGCCGGCGCCAGCGTAGGCTGCTGCACAGGCCAGCGTCAGCAGCAGATAGATTCCTGACAAGGCGCGTGCGGTCTGGGCGATCCGCGGGCTCAGTCGCTCGTCCTTGAGCGGTCCCGGCGTATCGCTCTTGTAAAGCTGCATGCCACCAATGCCCAGCATCGGAAAGAGCGCGATCGACAACACGACCGCCCCGATGCCACCGAGCCATTGCAGTTGCTGCCGATACCAGAGCATCGCCTGCGGCAGGCGGGCAAGGCTTCGGATGACACTTGCGTTGGTGGTTGTGATGCCGGCAACTGCCTCGAAAGCCGCATCCGTGAACCCAAGACCAGGATCTTCGCCGAAGATCAGCGGAGTGGCACTCGCAAGAGCGAGCAACGGCCAGAACAGTGCGACGATCAGAAAGCCGTCACGCAGCTTGAGATCCCGTTGGGATCGGTATACCGGAAGCCACAGCGCCAGTCCGGTGAGCAGCAGCAGTCCAAAGGACTCCGCGAAGGGCCACCATGACCCTTCATGGAAATACCCACCGATGATCATCGGTGGCACCATCGTGAGGCTGAAGATCGTGAGGATCACGCCGAGGATCCGCTGTACGGAGGCGAAGTTCATGCCCGTGTGCCTAAAGGTACGACACGCCAGCCTGGAAGAGCTTTTCGACGGCTCCCACATGACGTCGATCGGTCAGGAACATGATCACGTGATCCCCCTCCTCGATCGCCGTGTCGTGGTGCGCGATGATGACCTCGTCACCGCGCACCAGCGCGCCGATCGTCGTGCCTTCCGGCAGTGGCAAGGACTCGATGGTCCGACCGATGACTCTCGAGGTGTCCGCGTCGCCGCGAACGATGGTCTCCAGTGCCTCCGCGGCGCCACGGCGCAGCGAGTGCACCTTGGCGACGTCGCCATGTCGGACGAAAGCCAGCAGCGAGCCCATCGTGATGATCTGCGGTGAGATCGCGATGTCGATGCGATCGCTCTCGATGAGCTCGATGTAGGAGGGCTTGTTGATGAGGGTCATGGCCTTGCGGCAGCCGACCCGCTTCGCAAGCATGGAGGAGAGGATATTGGCCTCCTCCGCATTGGTCACGGCGATGAAGACATCGGCATCGTCGACGCTTTCCTCGATCAGAAGCTCCTCGTCGGCCGCATCGCCCTCGATCACCAGCGTGCTGCGCAATACTTCCGCTGCGTGGCGCGCCCGTTTGGGATCGCGTTCGATGAGTTTCACGGTGTGCGTGGCTTCGAGTGCTTGCGCGAGTCGGATGCCGATGTGTCCGGCGCCCGCGATGACGACGCGCTTGATGGGCGCCTCCAGTTTTCTGAGCTCGCTCATCACGATTCGGATGTCGTCGCGCGCGGCCAGGAAGAACACCTCATCACCGTGTTCGATGACCGTGGTGCCTTCGGGCTTGATGCTTTTTCCCTTGCGGTAGATCGCGGCCACCCGTGTCTCGACGTCCGGGATGTGACGTGGAAGATCCGACAGCGGATGACCGACCATCAATCCGCCTTCGACGGCGCGCACGGCGACGAGCCGCATGCGCCCATCCGCGAAGTCGAGCACCTGCAGAGCGCCCGGATAGCGGATCAACTGTTCGATGTAGTCGGTGACCAGTTGCTCGGGACTCAACCACGAATCGACGGCAAAACCGGCGATCTCCGAGAACAGTTCGGGACGTCCGGTGAACGCGCGGCTGCGGATGCGGGCGATCTTGGTGGGTGTCTTGAAGAGCGTCCAGGCGACATGGCAGGCGACCATGTTGACTTCATCGCTATTGGTGAGTGCCACGAGCAGGCCAGCATCCGCGCAACCGGCAGCCGCCAGTACCGTGGGACTGGCGGCGTTGCCGCTCACTGTCCGTACATCCAGTCGATCCTGCAGGTCCCGCAGAAGCGCGTCATCCGAATCGACGACCGTGACTTCGTTGCCTTCCGTGCGCGACAGATTGTCTGCTGCGGTACGCCCGACCTGTCCTGCGCCGAGAATGATGATTTTCACAGGCCCACGCGTGTCTGGAGTGAAGGCGTTAGTCTAGCAGGGTGCACTTCGCTCGGCGCCGTAGACCGTGCCGCTACAGGACTTCGAGATTGGCGTAGGCGAGCATCAGGATCTTGCGGCCGAGACGCTCGAAGTTCACCTCGACCTGCGCCCCCTGGCCGTGGCCGTCGAGCCTGAGGACGACGCCATCGCCGAAGCGCGCATGGCGCACCCGCTGTCCGAGTCTGAGGCCTGACCCGTGGGAGGGTTCCTCGCGCACCGCGGCCTGTGGACGGCCGCCGTAGACCGGGCGAGACACCTGAATGCGGGGCCGCACTTCCTCGACCAGTTCGGTCGGTATTTCATTGATGAAGCGCGAAGGCATGCCGAATTGGTCGACGCCATGCAGACGCCGCTGCTCGGCGTAGGTGAGATAAAGACGCTTCATCGCCCGGGTGACGCCGACGTAGGCCAGGCGACGCTCCTCCTCGAGCCCGCCGATGTCATTGATGGAGCGTTGGTGCGGGAACAGTCCATCTTCGAGTCCGCACAGGAACACCATCGGAAACTCGAGGCCTTTCGCAGAGTGCAGCGTCATCAACTGGACGCTGTCCTCCCACTCGCTCGCCTGACCTTCGCCGCTTTCGAGAACGGCGTGTGCGAGGAAGGTGTCGAGAGGCGACATTTCGGTATCTTCTTCGGTCGCAAAGCCGCGGGCGGCCGAGACGAGTTCCTCGAGGTTCTCGATCCGTGCCTCCCCGCGCTCGCCCTTTTCCTTGCGAAAGTGCTCGAGTAGTCCGGAGGCCGTGATCACTCGGTCGACTTGCTCATGGAGTGCAAGGCCTGCGATTTCCCTCGACAAGCGTTCGATCAGTTGCAGGAAGCCGTGCAGGGACTGAGCGCTCTTGGGTCCCAGTGCGCCGCTCGCGATGGTGCTGGCTGAGGCTTCCCACATCGAGAGCGCCTGCGCTCGGGCGGTGTCCCGAACCAGATCGAGGCTCTTTGCGCCAATGCCGCGGGTGGGCAGGTTGACGATGCGCTCGAAGGAGGCATCGTCCCGTCGGCTCGAGGTCAGGCGCAGGTAGGCGAGCGCATCCTTGATTTCGGCGCGTTCGAAAAAGCGCAGACCACCGTACACGCGGTATGGGATCCGAGCGGAGATCAGGCCCTCTTCCAGTACGCGGGATTGTGCGTTGGAGCGATAGAGCACCCCGATCTGCTGGCGCTGACCGCCGCTCGCGACCCATTCCCGGATGCGCTCGACGACGAATTCCGCTTCATCGCGTTCGTTGAACGCGGCATAGACGTGGATCGGTTCGCCGCGTTCTCCGGCGGTCCACAGATTCTTGCCCATGCGATCGCGATTGTTTTCGATCAGTGCGTTCGCTGCGGTGAGGATCGTGCCGGTGGACCGGTAGTTCTGCTCCAGGCGAAATACCCGTGTTCCCGGAAAATCACGCTGGAAGCGCTGGATATTCTCGACCCGCGCACCGCGCCAGCCGTAGATAGACTGGTCGTCGTCGCCGACCACGAAGGGGACGCTGTCAGGGCCCGCGAGCAACCTGACCCACTGGTACTGGATGGCGTTCGTGTCCTGAAACTCGTCGACCAGCACGTGCCGGAAGCGTTTTTGGTAGTGAGCGAGGAGGTCTGGGTGATCGCGCCAGATCTCGAAGGATCGTAGCAGCAGTTCCGCAAAGTCGACGACGCCCGCCTTGTGGCATGCCGCCTCGTAGGCGGCGTACACCTTGATCATCACCTGTCGGGTCGGGTCACCTTCATCGGCCAGTTGCTTGGGCCGTCGGCCCTCGTCCTTCTGGGCATTGATGAAGTACTGCAGTTCCTTCGGTACCCAGCGGGCTTCGTCGAGTTCCAGAGCGCGCACGACCTTCTTGACGAGTCTCAGCTGGTCATCCGAGTCGAGGATCTGGAAGGTCTGCGGGAGATCCGCCTCCCGCCAGTGCAGGCGCAGCAGCCGGTGGGCAAGTCCGTGAAAGGTGCCCACCCACAAGGTGTGGCCGGGTAGACCGAGTAGCGACTCGATGCGACCCCGCATCTCCGCAGCGGCTTTGTTGGTGAAGGTGACCGCCAGTATCGAGTGCGGTGAGAGGCCGAGGCTCGAGATCAGCCATGCGATGCGGTGTACCAGGACGCGCGTCTTGCCGCTACCGGCACCCGCGAGTACCAGCGTGGGCTCGGGAGGGGCCGCGACGGCGTCGCGTTGCGCGTCGTTGAGATCAATCAGTAGGTGTTCAGGTTGCACGCGCGCGATTCTATAGTCTCGTGAGTCGGTCGTGTGGTCAAAGCAGGCCCGTCGTTGCGAGTGCTTGTGGAGAGTACGGATCACGTCGGTGAATGCATCTGGGTTAGCCTGCGGATCGTCTTGTGTGGTTCGAAGGTGACGTCTTATGGTGGTGACCTCCCGGCGGACGATGATTCCCATCGAGGTATCGGCCCGGCATGTCCATCTGTCCCGGACGACCTTGGAGCTGTTATTTGGGCGGGATTTTGTGCTTGAGCCGCTACATTCGGTCAGTCAGCCCGGTGAGTTCGCCTCGACCGCCACCGTGACCGTGCTCGGCCCCAAAGGTCGGCTGGATGCCGTGCGTGTCATGGGGCCGCCGCGGCGAGAGGATCAGATCGAGTTGTCAGCTACCGATGAGCACGTCCTCGGTCTTTTGGCGCCGGTGCGCGACTCGGGTGATCTGAAAGATACGCCCGGGGTGACCCTTGAAAGTCCGAACGGACGGCTCGTGCTCTCGCATGGGGTGATCGTCGCCTCGCGACACATACATATGTCCGTCGAGGACGCTGCCCGCTTCGGGGTCAGGGATCATGACTTGGTCGCCGTGCGGGTGGCCTCGGGCCATCGCGAGCTGGTCTTCGAGGATGTGCGAGTTCGAGTGTCGCCTAGGTCTGTGCTCGAGATGCACCTCGATACGGATGAGGCGAATGCAGCCGGGGTCGAGTCCGGGAGCTACGGCATGCTGGAGCCGGTCCCGAGTCGGGCCTAAGGCCGTCGGCTAGGGACGGTCGACGTGTCTTGGTCGGAATCGTGCGAGCGCGGCGAGGTTTTTGCTCGCATTTGAGCCGAGGCAAGGCTGAGTTCGGCCGCCAGATGCCGCGCATCCAAGGACCGGTGGCCGGCTTTAGGTACGCCGATCGCAGCTTCGGGCAGCGCACCGTGAGGCATGTGCGGCTCGCTCGGCGTCCCGTCGATCCAAGGGCTCGGGTCGAATTCTTCGGAATGCATCAAGGTTTCGAGTTCAAATCCCATGCTCGCAAGGTAGCGGTGCCGTATGACACGGCGTGGGCACGACGATGACGGTGTGGTGACGAGCTATTGGACGGCGAGTGCGGCGCGGATCTTGTGCGCTTGTGCCTCGAGGAGCGCTGGGTCCGCCTTGTCGCGCGCGTGGGCACGGGGGATACCCGAGCCGTACACCGGGATGATGTGAAAGTGGAGGTGAAACACGGTTTGGCCTGCGGCCGCACCGTTAAATTGGGTGATTACCAGACCGGGCGCTTCGAAGGCGGTCTTGACGGCGCGTGCAACCCACTGGGTGGTTCGGATCGCGGCGCTCAGTGAGGCGAGTGGCGTGTCGAGAAGGTTTTCGCCGGCTGTTTTGGGGATCACCAGGGTATGGCCCGGGGCTTGCGGCATGATGTCCATGAAAGCGACGGTGTCGGCGTCTTCATAGACGCGGATACTGGGTATGTCGCCCCGCACGATGCGGGCGAACAGATTATCGGGATCGTAGGACATGGGTGCTCTCCGCCACGTGAGGGCCGATCATAGCCTGTGATTGTCTGTATCCGGTAAGGTGCGCACGGATGCCACTTCAGTCACTGCGAGCGACCCATGCGCGACACCCTCGACCCACCACCGACCACGGCGCAGTGCACCGGAGCGGTATTGATGGTGCGCCCGGAAACCTTCTATGCCCATCCGGAGACGGTCGCCACGAATCCGTTCCAGCACGCGCCACTCGAGGGTGCCGCAGTCGCGCTGGCGGCGGCTCAACGTGAATTCGATGCGGCTGTCCTGACGTTGGGGGATGCCGGCATCGAGGTCATCGTGATCGAAGCGGAGGCTGCGGCCGAGACGCCGGATGCGCTTTTTCCAAACAACTGGTTCTCGACGCATGCCGATGGCCGGCTCATCTTGTATCCCATGGCGACGACGAGTCGTCGGCGTGAGCGGCGGCCTGACCTGCTGCGTTCCTTGCTGGCGTCGCGGGGCTATCAGGTCAGGGAGACGATCGATTTCACGTCACTGGAGGCGGCGGGTGTCTGGGTGGAAGGCACCGGCAGCATGATTTTCGATCGACGCCTTGGCACGGTGTATGCGGTCCGCTCACCGCGGACCCATGTCGAGGCGGTAGATAAGGTGGCCGGACTGTTGGGTTATCGCCCGGTGTTGTTTGATGCCCTCGATGGTGCGGGCCGAGCGATCTATCACACCAATGTGCTAATGGCGCTCGGCCCGCGGCTCGCGATCTTCGCGGCGAGCCTCCTGCCTGATGAAAGGGAGCGCGCGAGCGTGCTGGCTGCGCTTGAGGCAAGCGGCCATGAGCACCTCGAGATCTCCGCCGAACAGGTGGGGCACTTTGCGGGTAACGTCCTGTTTCTGAACGGAATGTCCGGCCCCGTTGCGGCCATCTCCAGACGTGCGCTCGCTTCGCTGAGCGCGCCGCAGCGCCGCCAGCTCGAGCATCACGCGTCGCCGGTGGTGTGTGATGTCGCCACCATCGAGCATGTCGGTGGCGGCGGTATTCGCTGCATGCTTGCGGAGATCTTTCTGCCTCGCTCGGGGCACGGACTGGCGAGCGCGGCGCGATGACCGCGGGCGACTGGGATCAGCGGGCCGTGCGTCGCGCCTTCGAGCGTGCGGCGTTTGGCTTTGGGGAACGCGCGGTGGTCGCGACCCGGGTCCGCGAGGAGATGCTGTCGCGCCTTTCGCTCTTAGGCTTCGAGCCTTCGACGGTCGTTGATCTCGGGTGCGGTCCGGGAGGGGCGGCGCGGGCCTTGATCAAGCGCTTTAGAAAGGCCCGAGTCTTGGCCGTGGATAGCGCCGCCAACATGCTCATGCAGGCAAAGGCGCAGGGGTCCTGGTGGCGCCCAATGCCCTGTATCCGCGCGGATGGTCTCAAGCTACCATTTGGGAATTCGACTATAGATTTAGTTTTTTCGAATCTTTTAGCTCCTTTTTCGTCAAATTTAGACGCTTTTTTCTCTGAAATACGCCGACTCTTGACGCCGCGGGGGTATTTCACCTTTTCAACGGTTGGGCCAGATACCTTCCGGGAATTGCGTGCGGTTTGGGCCGAGTGTGGGTTGATGCCACCGATGCCGGTGTTCTTTGATATGCACGATGTTGGCGATGCGCTGATGCGTGCGGGGTTCGCCGATCCTGTGATGGACGTGGATCGGTTTACCCTGACCTACCCCTCCTTGGCTGCCTTGCATGAAGACTTAAAAGGAATGGGGGTCACCAATCCGCTGGCGGATCGACCGCGTGGCTTGCTGAGTCCTCGAAAGGCGGAGCGTCTGATCGCGGCCTATGACACCCGTCGGACCGCCGAGGGGCGTTTGCCGCTGAGCTGCGAAATTGTGTTTGGCCAGGCCTGGTGTCCGGGTGCGGAGGCGCCGATTCGTCAGAAGCGCGGCGAAACGGTGGTGCCGCTACAGGCGCTACGACGAAGGCCAAAGCCGGTTTGACATCGAGGGACACGATGGCACCGTGCCCATCCATGCTAAGTCATTGTGATTGCAGGGTTTAGGATCGGCCTGTAGACTTTGTGGCACTGCACACCGGCAGCGCTTGGGGGGGGCAGCTCGAGCGTGCCGCCGCGATGATCGCTGAGGGGTGCTTCGTGGCAGCGCAGGGGTGGGCCCGAGAGGCTCGGCGGCTAGGAATTCATCGGACATCCCGTAGCGCCCCTTGGCCGCTGTCGGATTTCCGCGGTTTTCCGCATCCGGCCGGAGCGGTTACACTGCGCCGCCCGTCGGGGTCCGTGCGGGTCGCGGGCGTGGCCGACAACAGCGTCGGATGAATGGCGGGTTGGGTTGCTGTGGCAGGCCCGCCGAGTGATGATTCGGTATGAACGATCGACGAATTCAGATTTAAGGGTTTAAGGGGCTTAGATGTTCAATCGTAAATTTGCCAGCGTGCTCGGCGGCCTCTTGGCTGTTGCGCCCGCATTCGCCTACGAGTCGAGCTACAACCTCCCGGTCGGCGTGACGCCGGTATCGCGGGATGTGTTCCACCTCCACATGACCGTCTTTTGGGTCTGCGTGGCGATCGCCGTGGTGGTGTTCGGCGTGATGATCTATTCGATTATCAAGTTCCGTAAGTCGACCGGCGCAGTGGCCGACAAGACCTTGCTCCACTCGACCAAGGTCGAGATCATCTGGACGACGATCCCGGTACTTATTCTGATCGGTCTCGCGATTCCCGCAGCGCGCACACTGGTGACCATCGAGGATACCCGCAATGCGGAGTTGACCGTGAAGGTCACGGGCTACCAATGGAAATGGCAGTACGAGTATCTGGGCAAGGATGTGTCCTTCTACTCCACACTGGCAGCGGATTCGAACGAAGCGCGACAGCTGCACTCCGGCATCGACGTCAAGGGTGTCAAGGACTACCTCCTCAACGTCGACCACCCACTTGTGGTGCCGGTCGACACCAAGGTCCGTGTACTGCTGACCGGCAACGATGTGATCCACTCCTGGTGGATGCCGGATTTCGGCGTCAAGAAGGACGCCATCCCGGGTTTCATCAACGAAGCCTGGTTCAAGGTTGAGAAAACGGGTCATTACACCGGCCAGTGCACCGAGCTCTGTGGCCGAGATCACGGCTTCATGCCCATCGTGGTCGATGTCCTCTCCAAGGAGGATTTCGCGAAGTGGCTGGCTGATCAGCAAGCCGCCCACAAGGCGGCCGCCATGGCGATGAACACGGCCGCTCAGGCCAATTGATCGAATTCGACGGAGTCTCCATACATGCACGCTGTTACTGATACGCACGCGGTCGATCATCACGACCACAAGCCCCACGGGATTGGCCGCTGGTTGTTCGCGACCAACCACAAGGACATCGGCACGATGTACCTGGTGTTCTCCTGTGTGATGTTCTTCTTGGGCGGCGCCATGGCGCTAGGCATTCGTCTGGAGCTCTTCCAGCCGGGCATGCAGTTTTTCGATCCGGGCTTTTACAACCAGCTCGTGACCAATCACGCGCTCGTGATGATCTTCGGCGCGGTGATGCCGGCGTTCGTCGGACTCGCCAACTGGATGATCCCGCTGCAGATCGGCGCGCCCGACATGGCGCTGCCCCGCATGAACAACTACAGCTTCTGGATCCTGCCGTTCGCCTTCACCTTGCTGCTTGCCTCGCTCTTCACTCCGAGCGGTGGCGCTGCGGGCGGCTGGACGTTGTATCCGCCGCTGTCCCTGCAGTCGGGTAACAGCTTCCCGATGACCATCTTCGCGATCCACCTGATGGGCGCGTCGTCGATCATGGGGGCGATCAACGTGATCGTCACCATCATGAACATGCGCGCGCCGGGGATGACGCTTCTCAAGTTGCCGTTGTTCTGCTGGGCTTGGCTCATCACGGCGTATCTGTTGATCGCCGTGATGCCCGTGCTTGCCGGTGCCGTGACAATGCTGCTCACCGACCACTACTTCGGGACGAGTTTCTTCAACCCCGCGGGCGGCGGTGACCCGGTGATGTTCCAGCACATCTTCTGGTTCTTCGGACACCCCGAGGTCTACATCCTCATCCTGCCGGCCTTCGGCATCGTCTCGGAGATCATCCCGACGTTTTCCCGAAAGCCACTGTTCGGTTACGACGCGATGGTTTACGCCACCGCATCGATCGCCTTCCTGTCGTTCATCGTATGGGCTCATCACATGTTCACGGTCGGCATGCCGCTGGCCGGTCAGATGTTCTTCATGATGAGCACGATGCTGATTGCGGTGCCTACCGGCGTGAAGGTGTTCAACTGGACCTCGACGATGTGGAAGGGCTCGCTGTCCTTCGAGCCGCCGATGCTGTTCGCGTTGGCCTTCCTGTTCCTGTTCACAATCGGCGGGTTCTCGGGCCTCATGCTCGCGTTCGTGCCAGCCGACTACCAGTATCAGGACACCTACTTCGTCGTGGCGCATTTCCACTACGTGCTGGTGCCGGGTGCGGTGTTCGCGATCATGGCAGCGGTCTACTACTGGCTGCCGAAGTGGACCGGCACGATGTACGACATGACGCTTGCCAAGTGGCATTTCTGGGTGTCCACCATCTCCGTCAACATTCTGTTCTTCCCGCAGCACTTTCTGGGGCTTGCCGGGATGCCGCGTCGTATTCCCGACTACAACGTTCAGTTCACCGACTGGAACATGGTGTCGTCGGTGGGTGGCTTCATCTTCGGGTTCTCGCAGCTGCTGTTCGTCTGGGTGATCCTCAAAGCGGTCCGCGGCGGTGCGCCGGCGACTGATCGAGTGTGGGATTCCGACATGACCACCGGGCTCGAGTGGACGGTTGCCTCGCCGGCGCCCTATCACTCGTTCGAGACCCCGCCCGAAGTGCACTGAGGTTCGATGAACGTGACGACGTCGACGCCTTCGGCCACTGACCTCAAGCGAGTCCGCACCCGCAGACTCGCGTGGGGTTGTGCGCTCGTCGCGGTGGGCTTCTACGTCGCTTTCATCGTGGTGTCCTTGATTCAGGGACCGCGTTGACATGAAGAAACCGGGTAACCGCGGGCTGATCGCGAGACTCGTGCTCTTCACGGCGGGCAGTTTTGCGTTCGGCTTCGCGCTGGTTCCGCTCTACAGCGTGCTCTGCAAAGTCTGGGATACCGGTAATCGGTGGTACGGCACGCAGACTGCCGAGGCGTCGGTGATCGAGCACCCGATGGTCGATCGCGTGGTGACCATCGAATTTGTCGCCAACGTCCCAAAGGCGGGTGACTGGGAGTTTCGCCCGGAGGTGACCTCGATGAAGGTTCATCCGGGCAAGCTTTATCAAGCGACGTTCTACGCCCACAATCTGACCGGTACCGCGGTGGTCGCGCAGGCGGTGCCGAGCATTGCGCCGCAGACGGTCGCGCGGTATTTCAGGAAGACCGAGTGCTTTTGCTTTCGGCCACAGAACTTCACTGCGGATGAGGCACGGGAAATGCCTATCCGTTTCATCGTCGATCCCGATCTGCCGCCCGATGTGGATCGGCTGACGCTAGCGTATTCTTTTTTCGACGCGCCACAGCAGGCTGTGGCGTCCCGTTGAATTCACCGAGCCGCTTTATCTAAGTTCAGGAACTTTCATGGCAACAGCGCACTCCTCCTCATCCTCCGGCAAGTACTACGTTCCGCACGGCAGCCCCTGGCCGTTCTACGGTTCGGTCACGCTGTTCATTCTGATGGCCGGCGCGGTCATGACCTTGGAAAGCGCCAGTAATGGATCCTACGTGCTCGCCGCCGGGTTCCTGATGCTGTTCGGCTTGTTCTTCGGCTGGTTCGGCACGGTCATCAAGGAAAACGAGGCCGGCATCTTCAACATGCAGGTCGATCGCTCGTTCCGTATGGGCATGAGCTGGTTCATCTTTTCCGAGGTGATGTTCTTCGCGGCGTTCTTCGGCGCCCTCTTTTATGCGCGCCAGCTCGCCTTGCCTTGGCTGTCCGGCGAAGGCGCCAAGCACCTGACCAATGCGCTGTTGTGGCCTAAGTTCGAGGGTGGTTGGCCGTCCAATGGGCCCGCAGCGCTCGGTTCGTCCGGTGCCGGTAGTACCTTCGAGACCATTCCTGCGCTCGGCGTGCCGCTCCTCAATACGGCGATTCTCTTGACGTCGGGTGTGACGATTACCATCGCCCATCACGCGCTCCGAGCGAAGAATCGTGCGGTGCTCAACATCTTCCTGTTGGCCACCGTCCTGTTGGGCGGGTTGTTCGTGTTCTTGCAGGCACGCGAGTACCACGAAGCCTACACCGAGCTCGGGTTGACGCTTGGTACGGGCATCTACGGTTCGACGTTCTTTATGCTGACCGGGTTCCACGGTTTCCACGTGACCATCGGTACTCTGATGCTGCTCGTGATCTGGTTTAGGACCATGAATGGCCACTTCACGCCAGAACGCCATTTCGGTTTCGAGGGCGTCGCCTGGTACTGGCACTTCGTCGACGTGGTTTGGCTCGGTCTTTACATCTTCGTGTATTGGCTCTGAGTCTGACGCTCAGATTCGAGGACGACGGCCGCTATCGCGGCCGTTCGTCTTTCAGGGAGAGGCTGGGCGGGCTCAGATCAGTGCCCGAAGCCGTGCGGATTGATCCATCCTTCGTGGCCAGCGACCGCCAGAATCACGAACAGCGCGACCGACAGCCCAATGCGCCAGGTCAACGCCTTCAGCATCTTGGATGAATCACCCTTGCCCGAGGTCATGTGGAAGAGCGCCACACCCAGGCTCGATAGGATCGCGAGCAAAGTAACGACGATGATCAGTTTGAATAGATCCAAGATGTCCGCTCCTGTGACCAGGTCATTATAGTGATTCGGATCCCCTTTGGCGGTCGGGTCTTCGTGCCACGCCTTGTGCCGACCTTGCTGATGCTGCCGGTGTTCGCGGGCCTCCTGATGCTCGGCCACTGGCAACTCGGTCGTGCCCGACAGAAGGAGGCGCTTTACGAGGCCTTTGAGCGCGGTGGCGGGCCGGCCGTCGACTTGCCGCCAGCGCCGGTGGATGCGCGATACCAGCATGTCAGGCTCAAGGGTCGCTATGTCGTCGATCGGCAAATACTTCTCGACAACATGAGTCACGACGGGGTGGCCGGCTATCGGGTGCTGACGCCTCTCGAGATGGATGACGGACGCTGGGTGCTCGTGGATCGTGGCTGGATCGCGCCGGGTGAGCGTCGGGCGGTGCTTCCGACGGTTCCGGTAGCGCCGATGACGCGTGTGGTGATCGGACGCCTGGATGAGTTTCCGGTGCCGGGACTCCGATTGGTCGCGCCGACTGAAAGCGGCTGGCCGCGGCGCATGAGTTTTCCCACGCAGGAGGCCGTATCGAGGCTCCTTGGGCGCAGTATTTATCCACGGATCGTGCTGCTGGATGCTGAGGCGACCGACGGTTATGTGCGCGATTGGCATCCGGGCGGTATCCCGCCCTCCCGCCATTACGGTTACTCGGTGCAGTGGTTCGCGCTCGCCGCGACGTTGCTGGTGCTTTATGCGTTGTCTCAATGTCGCAAGCAGGAGATTAATCCGCGATGAATGAACCGATGCCATCCGCGACGGTGATCCGTCGCCGGCGCCTACAGCTTTTGCTGGTTGCCGCTTTCTTTTTCGGGCCGCTCGCGCTGGCCTTCGTCATGTACTACGGGGGCGCGGCCTGGATTCCCCACCATCGCGTGGAGCATGGAACACTGATCGAACCTCCGCGCACCTTGCCGCTCGTCAGTCTGCCCACGCCCTCGGGCGCGCCGACGGCGGCTGATTTTCTCCGCCATAAGTGGTCGCTGATCCACGCTGTGCGCGGCACTTGCGATGACCATTGCCTTGCGGTACTCACCGACCTCGGTGCAGTGCGTCTCGCCCTGCATCGGGATGCCGAGCGGGTACAGGTGGTCGTGCTCGCCGATCGCGCCTGCTGCGCGGATTTATCGTCGTCGGTGCCGGCGCACGCATTGGCCGTGGCCTTGGCCGATGGCGAAGAAGCTGCCGCACTGCGTCAGGGGCTTGGTCTAGACAAAGCCGGGAGCGACGCCGCAGAAACGATTTATCTTGTTGATCCCAATGGAAATTTCTTTATGACCTACGGGTCGGGATACACCAAGAAAGGCATTCTTGCCGACCTTGAAAAACTGTTGCGCCTGTCGCACATCGGGTGACGGATGTCGGATCGTGTCATGCCGGTGCTATAGTCAGATATATCAGGCCGGTAACGACTAGGTCTTTTTGCGACCAAACGCGGCGCTTTTGGTATTTTATCTTTTGAACCAATGATTTAATGTGCGCGATCACGTCGCCCTCGGGATGGGTGGTGGCTGCTTTTGCGCAGGGGGTTGGAGTGTCCAAAGTTGAAGCTCACGAAATGGCGGCCGTTGATGCCGCACTCGCGCGTCACGGCCAGGAACCTGGGCCGTTGATCGTTGTGCTGCACGCCGTGCAGGATCAACTGGGCTATATCCCCGAAGCGTCGATTCCGGTGATCGCGGCACATCTCAATCTGTCACGCGCTGAAGTGCATGGCGTGCTCACCTTCTATCATCATTTCAAGACGCATCCGAGCGGCCGCAAAGTGGTGCAGGTCTGCCGTGCTGAAGCGTGTCAGGCGCGTGGTGGTGCGGTACTCGAGTCGCATGCGAAGAAGTCGCTCGGTGTGGATTATCACGAGACCACCGCCGATGGTGCGGTAACGCTCGAAGCGATCTACTGTCTTGGTAACTGCGCCACGGGTCCTGCGATCCGCGTCGATGGCAAGATGTACAGTCACGTGACGCCGGCGCGTTTTGACGCGTTGGTGCGTGGCGACAAGGGAACTCACTGATGGTTACGCGAGTTTATGTGCCCAAGGATGCGACCGCATTGTCGGTCGGGGCGGACGACGTTGCTTTGGCCCTGAAGGCGGCCTGCAAGGACGACATCCAGATCATTCGCAATGGTACCCGCGGCATGCTTTGGCTCGAGACGCTGGTCGAGGTGGAAACGCCTGCCGGCCGTATCGGCTACGGGCCAGTGACGGCGGCTGATGTACCCGGCCTGTTGGCGGCGGGATTGCTTGAGGGCAAGGAGCACGCGCTTCGCATCGGCAAGCCGGAAGACCACGCGTGGATGAAGACCCAGCAGCGGCTGACCTTTGCTCGGGTGGGTGTCGTGGATCCGACGTCGATCGAAGACTACATCGCACACGGCGGTTACAAGGGTCTCGAGAACGCGCTCAAGATGTCGCCAGCCGATATCGTCAAGACGGTCACCGATTCCGGACTTCGTGGTCGCGGCGGCGCGGCGTTCCCGACGGGTATCAAGTGGAAGACGGTGCTCGATCAGAACCAGCCGCAAAAATACGTGACTTGCAATGCCGACGAGGGCGATTCGGGTACGTTTGCCGACCGTATGCTGATGGAAGGCGATCCGTTCACCCTCGTTGAAGGGATGACGATCGCTGCGCTGGCCGTGAATGCAACCGACGGCTACATCTATCTGCGAGTCGAATATCCGGAAGCGATCGACGCGATGAGAACTGCCATCGCGGCAGCCTATGCGGGCGGTTATCTCGGCGCCAATGTGCGTGGTAGCGGCAAGCGTTTCGATCTGTCGGTCCGCGTTGCTGCAGGCGCCTATGTCTGTGGTGAGGAGACCTCGATGCTCCAGAGCCTCGAGGGCAAGCGCGGCGAAGTGCGCGTGCGTCCACCGCTGCCGGCGATCGAGGGTCTTTTCGGCAAGCCCACGATCGTCAACAACGTGATCTCACTGGCGTCGGTGCCGGTGATCCTCGAGCGCGGCGCCGACTTCTACAAGAACTTTGGTGTCGGCCGTTCCCTCGGTACCGTTCCGCTTCAGATCGCTGGCAACATCAAGTATGGCGGTCTCGTCGAGCGCGCGTTCGGTGTGACGCTGCGCGAGGCGCTCTACACCTATGGTGGGGGTTCCGCTTCGGGCCGACCCATTCGGGCGGTGCAGATCGGTGGGCCGCTCGGCGCGTATGTGCCGGAGTCGCAGTTCGACACGCCCCTGGATTACGAATCGCTGTCGGCGGTCGGCGCGTTGCTGGGCCATGGCGGCATCGTGGCCTTCGATGACACCGTCGATATGGCCAAGATGGCGCGTTATGCCTTTGAATTCTGTGCCATCGAATCCTGCGGCAAGTGCACGCCTTGCCGTATCGGCTCGACTCGCGGCGCGAATGTCATCGATTCGTTGCTCGCCGGGCAGGCGCCCGACGAGCAGAAGAAGCTGCTCGCGGATCTGTGTGAAACGATGCTGCAGGGCTCGCTGTGCGGGCTCGGTGGCATGACGCCATTTCCGGTGCAGAGTGCGCTCAAGTATTTCCCCGAAGATTTCCAGCCGCGTGGCCGGCATTGATCCGTCGCCAATCACGTCAGTAGGGCTTAAACCATGTACGCCATAGACCATAATGACCTAGGTACCCCGCCGTCATCATCCACCAAGATGGTGAACGTCGATATCGACGGCCGCACGATCGCGGTGCCGGAGGGCACGTCCGTGATGCGCGCCTCGGCGCTCGCGGGTATCAGCGTGCCGAAGCTGTGTGCCACCGACACGCTGAAGTCATTCGGCTCCTGTCGTGTGTGCCTCGTGGAGATCGAGGGTCGCCGTGGCTATCCGGCGTCCTGCACCACGCAGGTCGCTGAAGGCATGAAGATCCGCACCGAGAGCGAGAAGCTCACGCAGTTGCGCAAGGGTGTGATCGAACTCTATGTCTCCGAGCATCCGCTCGACTGCGATGGTTGCCCCGCCGATACCCACTGCGAATTGCAGGACATGGCGGAGTTGCATGGCGTTAAGGACAGCCCGTACCTCCATGGCGATGGTCCGGCTCCCAAGATTACTCGCGAAGCCGCGGCGGTCGAGTTCAAGCAGGACAGCTCGAACCCCTACTTCAATTTCAATCCGGAACTTTGCATCGTCTGCTCCCGCTGCGTGCGGGCGTGCGATGAGACACAGGGAACGCTGGCATTGACGGTGGCGGGTCGCGGTCTGGGTTCCCAGATCTCGGCGAGCCAAGCCGAGACGTTCCTTGAATCCGAGTGCGTATCCTGCGGTGCCTGCGTTGAAGCTTGCCCGACCGCTGCACTTTCGGAGAAGACGCTGGTTGCTGCCGCTCCGCGCGTGACCGCCGTGGCGACGACCTGCGCCTACTGCGGCGTGGGTTGCTCGCTGAAGGCCGAGATTGCGGACAACAAGGTGGTTCGCATGGTGCCGAACCGCGATGGAATGGCCAACCATGGCCATGCCTGCGTGAAGGGCCGCTTTGCGTACGGCTACGCGACCCATCCGGATCGTCTGAAGACGCCGATGATCCGAAAGTCGCTTTCGGATCCCTGGAAGGAAGTGTCCTGGGATGAGGCGATCAACTACGCTGCCAGCGAGTTCAAGCGCATACAGAAGCAATACGGGCGCAATGCCATTGGTGGCATCACCTCGTCGCGCTGCTCGAACGAGGAAACGTTCCTCGTGCAGAAGTTGATCCGTGCAGCGTTCGGTAACAACAACACCGACACCTGCGCGCGGGTGTGCCACTCGCCGACCGGGTACGGGCTGAAGTCCACCTTGGGCGAGTCTGCGGGTACGCAGGCCTTTGATTCCGTCATGAAGGCTGACGTCATCCTGCTGATTGGCGCCAACCCAACCGAAGGTCACCCGGTCTTCGGCTCGCAGTTGAAGCGCCGCCTGCGTCAGGGCGCCAAGCTGATCATCGTCGACCCACGTCAGATTGCCCTCGTGCGGACGCCGCACATCGAAGCGAATCATCATCTACAGCTTCGCCCGGGTACCAACGTGGCCATGATCAATGCGCTTGCGCACGTGGTCGTCACCGAGGGGCTCGTCAAGGAAGATTTCGTCGCCGAGCGTTGCGAGAAGGAAGCGTTCGACAAGTGGCGCAAGTTCGCGGCCGAAGCGCGCAATTCGCCGGAAGCGCTCGAAGCGATCACCGGCGTGCCAGCCGCCGAGGTTCGTGCGGCTGCTCGGCTTTATGCGTCGGCACCGAACGGTGCGATCTACTACGGTCTGGGTGTCACCGAACACAGCCAGGGCAGCACGATGGTGCTGGGTATCGCGAATCTCGCGATGGCGACCGGCAATGTCGGTCGCGAAGGGGTGGGCGTCAATCCGCTGCGCGGGCAGAACAACGTGCAGGGCTCGTGTGACATGGGTTCGTTCCCGCACGAACTTCCGGGCTACCGCCATGTCTCCGACACGGCGACGCGCGCGCTCTTCGAGAGCACCTGGGGCGTTACGCTGAGTGATGAGCCCGGTCTGCGTATTCCGAACATGTTCGAAGCGGCGCTGGATGGCACCTTCAAGGGCATGTACGTACAGGGTGAGGACATTGCTCAGTCCGATCCGAACACCCAGCACGTCGTCGACGCCCTGACCTCGTTGGAGTGTCTGGTCGTTCAGGACATCTTCATGTGCGAGACCGCGAAGTTCGCGCATGTGCTGCTGCCGGGTTCGTCGTTCCTCGAGAAGGACGGCACCTTCACCAATGCAGAGCGCCGCATCTCTCGGGTCCGCAAGGCGATCGAACCCCTTGCAGGACTTGCCGACTGGGAAGTGACGGTAAAGCTTGCCAATGCGCTCGGTTATCCGATGCACTACAATCACCCGTCCGAGATCATGGACGAGATCGCGCATCTCATGCCGACGTTCACGGGCGTGAGCTACGAGAAGCTCGATAAGCTGGGCAGCATCCAATGGCCTTGCAACGACGCGGCGCCCGAAGGGACACCGACCATGCATATCGGCGAGTTCGTGCGTGGCAAGGGCAAGTTCTATGTCACCGAATACGTGCCGACGCGTGAGCGTTCGACCGGCAAGTTCCCGTTGTTGCTGACCACCGGCCGTATTCTCACTCAGTACAATGTGGGTGCGCAGACGCGCCGCACGCACAACTCCGTGTGGCATGACGAGGATCGTCTCGAGATCCATCCGCACGATGCCGAGACTCGTGGCGTCAAGACGGGCGACTGGGTCGGCATCACCAGTCGTGCAGGCGAGACGGTTCTGCGCGCGATCGTGACCGATCGCGTTCAGCCGAGCGTGGTGTACACGACGTTCCATTTCCCGGAGTCGGGCGCCAATGTGGTGACCACGGACAACTCCGACTGGGCCACCAACTGTCCTGAGTACAAGGTCACCGCCGTGCAGGTGGTCAAGGTGGATCGACCTCTGGATTGGCAGGAGCGGTTCCGCAAGGACCGTAACGAGCGGTTGCCCGCTCATGATCATGCGACGACGGCCTGACCCACGGACTGCTGGAAGAGCGAGAACAGTAGATGCACGCTGAATACCTGGTTCGTATGGCGAACGATATCGCCGGCTTCTTCGACGTCACTCCGGCGCGGTCGGTGTATGAAATGACGGCCGGCGAAGCGTCGCTGACGACCGATTCCGATGGCCACTACCGGGATCTCGCCGGCAACATCGAACATGCGGAAGCCGCTACCGATCCGGTAGTCCTCGCGGCCGCTGCTGAAGTCGCTTCGCACATTCGACGGTTCTGGGATCCGCGGATGCGCAGTCAGGTGATCGAAATTTGGCGTGCCGGCGGCGCGGGTCTCTCGCCGCTCGCGCACACGGCGATTGGTATCCTGGCGGGCTGATCCAAAAAAAGAGGTCGGGCGGTTTGGGATCCCTTGCTCCTTTGGGGACCACATCGCCCTCACATGCTGAGTCCATCACTCGTTAACTTTCGACGGCTGGCGCGCGTAGCGGCGCTGTTCGCCGCTGTGGTCGTGGTGGTTGGTGCTTGGGTGCGCCTAACGCAAGCCGGTCTAGGCTGCCCGGACTGGCCAGGTTGTTACGGGCACGTGCATCCCGCGTCGGTGGTTGATCAAGCGGTGCAGGCGGGTGCTGCCTACGGCCGTGCCTTCAACTACGAGAAGGCGCTGCACGAGATGCTGCACCGCTATATCGCCTCGACACTGGGTGTGATGATCGTGGTGCTTGCGGCACTCTCGGTATGGAACCGACGGAATCCCGATCAACCACGCGTCTTGCCTTGGATCGTGTTGGGTCTTGTGCTCGTGCAGGGTGCCTTGGGTGCCTTTACCGTCACCTTGCTTGTGATCCCCCTGATCGTCACGCTGCATCTCGCGGGTGGTCTGACCACCATGGCACTGTTGTATTGGATGTCGCTGGCCCCAGAGGCTCGTCAAGCGGATGACAGCGACCGATCGTTACGTCGTTTTGCCGCAGTGATCCTCGGCGTGACGATCCTGCAAGTACTGTTGGGCGGCTGGACCAGCACCAACTATGCAGCACCCGCGTGTCCGGATTTTCCAACCTGCCAGGGTACGGTCCTGCCGCATGCGGATTACTCGCAGGCGTTCGTGCTCTGGCGTGGCCTCGGTGTGGACTACGAGGGGGGTGTGCTGAGCACGCCGGCACGCACGGCGATTCATCTGACTCATCGCGCAGGTGCCATCGTGGTTGGTGCATCCGTGCTCCTGCTGTCCTTTGTCGCGTTTCGGGGCGGTCGCACTGCTCGGGTCCGGCTCGCGGCGTTGGCCGTTGGGGCCGCCGTCCTCTTGCAGTGGTTGATCGGGATGAACCTGATCTGGCGGGGCTTCCCCCTGTGGCTCGGCACTGCGCACAACGCCGGCGCCGTACTTCTCCTGTTGTCGATTCTTACCCTGCTGCGCACTCTCTGGCCACATCCAGGCGCGGGCGTGGACGAGCCCGTCTGACCGAGTGGCGTTCATGGTAGATTGCGCCCCCTGATTGGCGTCCCGACCTGTCCTCCGGAGTCCATCTGATGGCGTCTCCCTCTAAGTCCGCAGGCGTCGGTGATGCAGTGCCGCTTTGGCGGAACTACCTCGAACTCACGAAGCCGCGAGTGGTGCTGCTGCTGGCCTTCACGGGCCTTGTGGGTAGTTTCATGGCAACGCCCGGATTTCCACCGATCGGCAAGTTGATCTTCGGTTTCATCGGGATCTGGCTTGCTGCGGCGTCCGCTGCCGCCGTGAATCATGTCATTGATCAGCACATCGACAGCGAGATGGCGCGTACGCGCCATCGGCCATTACCGACAGGCACCCTGACTGACGCGCAGGCGCTGACCTTCGCTTTTGCGCTCGGCGTGATCTCCATGACAGTTCTCGTATTGCTCGTGAATACGCTGACCGCGCTTCTGACATTCATTTCGCTGATCGGCTACGCGATCATCTATACCCAGTGGCTGAAGCGTGCGACGCCACAGAATATCGTGATCGGTGGTGCGGCCGGAGCCGCACCACCAATGCTCGGCTGGGCGGCGGTCACCAATAGCGTCGACCCTGGCGCGTTACTTTTGTTTTTGATCGTGTTTGCATGGACACCGCCGCATTTCTGGGCGCTCGCGATTGCGCGTCGTGACGAGTATGCGAAGGCCGGAATACCGATGTTGCCGGTGACCTATGGGATTCCCCTCACGCGACTCCATATTCTGCTCTACACGATCCTGATGAGCGTCGTCACTGTGCTGCCCTGGCTCATGTCGATGAGCGGTCTGATCTACGTTGTCAGTGCAGTGATCCTTGATGCGATCTTTCTGTACTACGCGTGGCAGCTCTATCGGACCACACGCCCCGATTTGCCGATGCGAACCTTCCGCTGGTCGATCAACTATCTTGGTCTTCTGTTCGCAGCGCTGCTTATTGATCACTACTGGTGCATACGCGTCTAGGTGGACATCGATCGATTGTCAAAAGCGCATTGGGTGCGAGCTAACCGATGGCTCGGCATGATTTAACATAATAAAAAAACGACAAAAATAAAAAGATTGCTAGCCTTGTTCGGGGTGTGCCCTTTGATATTGTGCTCGGCCTCACTGTATTGAAAGAAGGCCACGTCCCATGTCGAAACAGGTTAGTCATCGTTTCCCGGTGGCAATGATCGCTTTGGGGTTGTTCGCCTCGACTGCGGAAGCGCAAACGGCGTCCTCCTTGACCCCCGGATGGTGGCAGCCAGCGGCGATCGAGCACGCTCGTCGCATGCAGATGTTCGTAGACCCCCTCGTGGGCGGCCAAGCGACACCGGCGGTCATCGATGGGACGGTGTCGGCGCAAGACGCCACGGGTGTGATCGCTAGCTATCAACCTAACGGCAAGACCTTCACTTCGAGCAATGCGTTCTTTCAGAACATTGGCACGAACGGTCGCACGTGCTTTACGTGTCATCAACCCGAAACCGGTTGGACCGTGACGCCGGCCGCCATTCAGTCCCGGTATGCGGCAAGTCGCGGTACCGACCCTGTGTTTCGATTGGTCGACGGCGCAACTTGTCCAAACGCTGACATATCGACGAATGCCAAGCGCATCACGGCCTTCTCTTTGCTCTTGAATAAAGGATTGATACGCGTCGGCCTACCGGCACCTGTTGCAGCGCAGTCGACAACGTACGTCTCCGCGATTACGGTGCAGAACGACCCCTATGGTTGCTCAAATAATAATGCCAGCAATACGGTCGGAATTTATTCATTTTACCGTCGGCCTCTACCCACGACCAATCTCGCTATTCAAAACAACGTCACGCCGCCGAGTCCCGCGACAACACCTGTGGCGGACGCGATCAACCAGATCATGTGGGACGGGCGCGAGCCTAGCTTGATCACGCAAAGTAACAGTGCAGTGTTGATTCATTCGCAGTCGAGCCGTAGTCCAACGCCTACTGAATCGGGTCAAATGATCCAGTTTGAGACCGGCATCTACACGGCGCAACTGACGGACTCGAGCGCAGGAAAGCTCAATGCAGCGGGCGCAACAGGTGGGCCTGTGACACTGTCAACGCAACCTTTTGTGGCGGCAAGTATTAAGGCATCTCTGGGCCCGCCTCCCGTGTCGAGCAACGCCTTTGATCTGTATACGGCCTGGAATGGGCTGAGCGGTACCGACCGCACCAGTGCTGCGCGCGAGTCGATCGTCAGGGGTGAAGCGTTATTCAACTCGCCAACCGTCAAGTCGTGTAGCGGTTGTCACAACGCGGTGGATAACGGGAACCACAACGGTGCTGGCACGGCGGCAACCCCAGAGGCGAGCTTCATCAAATTCTTCAATACGGGCCTCGGTCTCGCGCCGAGCGCGCCGGTGTGCACGGCGGGTACCGGGACGAGCACAGATCAGGGCCAGTCCGGTTGTTCCGGGCCTACCCATATCGGGCTGACTGCCGCAGCGCTCGCCGACTTGAACTTGTCGGGGTTGCCGGTATTCACGGTCACCTGTACTGATCCAAACAATGGCAATGCGACGACCACCTACCAGATGACCGATCTAGGTCGCGCGATGAACACCGGTCTGTGCGCCGATCTTGGTAGTTTCAAGGCCCCGTCGCTGCGAGGACTGGCGTCACGAGCGCCGTACTTTCACAACGGTGCTGCGCCTACCCTGAGGTCGGTCGTCAATTTCTACAACGACAACTTTCATATCGGCTTCACGCCACAGAACATCACCGATCTTGTGAATTTCCTGCAGACGTTGTGATGGGCGCTGCCTGGCTGTGTTTGTCGTCGCTATGGTTTTAGGAGGGGTATCGGGCGAACGCGGCGTCGGACACGAAGGGATTGTTCCTTCGTTCCTCGCCAAAGCTGGACACCGCGCCATGGCCCGGTAGGAATCGGACATCCTCGCCCAGTGGAAACAGCTTGTCGCGAATCGAGTGGATCAAATCGGCGTGGTTACCGCGCGGGAAGTCGGTCCGTCCGATCGATCCTTTGAAAAGCACATCGCCCACGATCGCAAAGCGACTGGGCCTGTGGAAGAAAACCACATGGCCCGGTGTGTGGCCAGGACAATGGATGACCTCGAGCGTCAGTCCGCCAACCTGAACCTGGTCGCCATCCTGCAGCCAGCGATCGGGCACGAACGCTCCCTCGCTCTGGAAACCATAGGTTCGCGCGGCTTCCGGAATGCCATCAATCCAGAATTGATCACCTTTTTCTGGCCCCTCGATGGGAATCGAGAGCCTTCGCTTCAGTTCCGCGGTGGCGCCGGCATGATCAATGTGGGCATGGGTGATCAAGATCTTCTCGATCGTCACCCCTTCTTGCCGCGCGCGTGCGAGAACGGCATCGAGATCGCCACCCGGATCGACGATCGCGCCCCGCAGGGTTGCGGTGTCCCAGACAATCGAACAGTTCTGCTGGAATGCGGTGACTGGGACGACTGCAATGCGCATCGGGGGTGGGGTCGTGTTCATGGCCCGAGAAGATGCCTGAAGTCCGCGTTAGTGGGAAGAGCGGCGTCGTGGGCTGGTCGACGTCCGGTGTCGGCCTTTGGTCAAAAAGGTGACAAGCCGTACCAAGCTTAGCGCCGATGACCTCCAGGAACGGTCTATCCGCTGACCCAGTCTCATGACAACGGCCAATGCCTGAAGCGTTGCGCTGATCCGACCCCACAGCCGCTCGGCCCGCGACGCCGTGATATCGACGGGTCGAAGTGCCAACTCAAGCTGAGTTCGTAGGTGGCGACTACGAGCGATGAGTTCGCGGCGCCGCGCTTCAAGCCTCATGGCCCTACCCATCACGGACCGTGGCGCCGTAGGGACGCTGCATCGTCGGCGAGCTCCGCTCGCGTTGCTGCGAACCATCGGGGTCGTCGGTGTCTAAGCCAACGCTCAAAGCCAACCAGCAACAGTCCCGCGGTCAGAAAAAATATTCCGATGAGTGCGCAGGCCAGCAGTCGGTGATCTTCCCAGAAGCTGAGCAGCACCAGTGCAGCAATGAAAAGTAGAGCGAACCCGAAAGCCAGTGCGGCGCCGAGCAGGAGCGCGCCGCGAACCAGAAGTCGCCTGGCGTGTTGCTCGGTCTCGATCGCCACGAGCTCAAGCCGGGTCTCGACCAGCTCCAAGGCCGTCGCCGTGAGATTGCGAAGACGGTCCAGAAGGCGCGAGTGCTCTTCGGCCGACACGGTCAGCGGCGACCGAGTAGTAGGCCGAGAAGGACGCCAACGGCGCCCGCGACGCCGATCGATGTCCAGACATTGTCATGGACGTAGCGATCGGCATCGGCGGCGGCGGCTTTCGCTCGGGAGCCAAGATCGGCTTGAAGGCGCTCAAGGGCATCCCGGGCCTCAGTCACCGAGGCGCTGACCCGATCGCGCACCGATGCGGCCTGAGCGTCACTCTCGTGGGCGCTTGCTTCGAGAAAAACCTCGGCGTCTCGAACCACTTGACGCAGCTGTTCAACCAGAGTGTTGACGCTTGCTTCGCTCATGACGTACTCCGCTGTGTGCAAACTGGATATTGAGCTTATGAGGGCCAACTGGCGCTGCCATCCGCAGAAGCCGTAATCCGCAAGGCGAGATCCCTCATTCCACGTCGAACCGGACGCCTTGTGCGAGAGGGAGCTCAGAGGAGTAGTTGACGGTCTGAGTCTGTCGACGCATGTAGGCCTTCCAGCTGTCGGAGCCTGACTCACGGCCACCGCCCGTTTCCTTCTCACCACCGAATGCGCCACCGATTTCGGCGCCGCTTGGGCCGATATTCACATTGGCGATTCCACAGTCGCTACCCGCGACCGACAGGAAGCGTTCCGCTTCCGACAAGTCTTGTGTCATCACACTGGAGGACAGGCCTTGCGAAACGTCGTTGTTTGCGGCGATGGCATCCTCGAAATTATCGTAAGGGAAGACGTAGAGGATGGGCGCGAAGGTTTCCTGACGGGTGATATCGATGGGCTCGGCCAGCTCCACGAGAGCGGGACGCGCGTAGAAGCCGTCGTCATGTCCCGGGACAGACACCCGCTCGCCGTGATGAACGATACCGCCCGCCGCACGTGCCGAGACCAGTGCCGCCTGCATCGCATGAAAAGCACTGTCGTCGATCAGAGGGCCGACCAATGTATCCGGCGATAGGGGCGAGCCGACCTTGAGGCTACCGAAAGCCCGACTAACTCTTGTGACGATCGTTTGGTAACGACTGCGGTGCACAAAGAGGCGCCGCAGGCTGGTGCAACGCTGTCCCGCGGTGCCTGCAGCGGCAAAGGTGATCGCCCTGACCGCGAGATCTTCGCGGGCGCTGGGCGTGACGATCATTGCGTTATTGCCGCCAAGCTCGAGGAGCGTACGGCCGAAACGCGCAGCGACTTTGGTGGCGACTTCGCGTCCCATGCGCGTACTGCCGGTGGCACTCACCAGCGCGATGCGACGATCGTCGGCGAGACGCTCGCCGACCACGCGCCCGCCCTGCAACACCGTCGATAGTCCTGGCGGTGCCTCTTCGAAATCCTGAAGGGTCGATTGCAGCACACGTTCCAAGGCAAGCGCCGTGAGGGGCGTCTTTTCAGAAGGCTTCCAGAGAATCGAGTTGCCACAGATCAGCGACAGCGCGGCATTCCAAGCCCACACTGCCATCGGGAAGTTAAAAGCCGTGATGATGCCGACAGGTCCGAGTGGGTGCCAGCGCTCCAGCATGTGATGCTCGAGACGTTCCGAGGCGATGGTCAGGCCGTAAAGTTGTCGCGACAGACCGACGGCGAAATCACAGATGTCGATCACTTCCTGAACTTCACCGAGAGCTTCGCTCGGTATCTTGCCGGCTTCAAGCGTGATCAGTTCGGCAAGTGCCGACTTGTGAGTGCGAACAGCCTCACCGAAGCGGCGCACGAGTTCCCCGCGACGTGGTGGCGGTACCCGTCGCCAGCGAAGAAATGCGGCGGTCGCCTGTTCAACGGCATGATCGAGTTCTGCAGGTGTCGTTGACTCGACGCGGCCCAGCAGTTCGCCATTGATGGGCGAACGACTTTCCAAATCACCGCCGAGCAGCGCGCTTCTGTCAAAACCGATCGTCGAGAGTGTCATGGTCTGGCCTTCGAAAGTACCGAGGTCGGCAGACTTCCGGACGCATAGGCGCGCCCGAAGCGATTGGCGAGGAATGCATCCAACCCGATGTCCTCCTGTCTCAGAAACCCTTGGGCCGGTAGCTGACCATTGGCCAGCAAGTCGAGCACCGCGCATACCGAGCACGCGGTGGTCGTCTGGATCGCGGTCCACTCGCGGCCCGCCAGCTGCTGAGGATAGACGGTATTCGCATAGGATTCCTGCCAGACGCGGCCGTCCTTGAGCCCCGTGGCGGTGGCGAAGATCACCACGAGATCCTGAGGGGTTCCGGGAATCGCATATTCCAGCACTTCGGTCAGGAGTGCCGGTCGCTCGGCGAGCCGCAGATCCTGCAGGAGGAGCTTCATCACATCGCGGTGGCCCGGATAGCGGATGGTGCGGTAGTTGAGATTGCGGACCCGGCCGTCCAGCGTTTCACAGAGCGTGCCGAGACCGCCCGAGGTGTTGAAGGCTTCGTACTGCACGCCATCCAGTGCGAAGTGCTCGAGTTCTTCGAGGGGCGGCATGTTGACGCGGCGTCCTTGCAGGATCGCCTCGCAGGGCTGGCAATACTCGTTGATCACCCCGGCGGTGCTCCAGGTCAGGTTGTATCCCAGTGCGTTCGATGGGAATTCTGGCAGGGCACCGACCCGTAGCCTCAGCGTATCAATCGATTCGAAGCGACGCGCAAGGTCCATCCCGACGATCGAGATGAAGCCCGGCGCGAGCCCGCACTGCGGGATGAAGGCGTGTGTAGCGTCACGCGCGAGTTCGACGACCCGCTTGGTGGTCGCGACATCCTCGGTCAGATCGAGATAGTGGATGCCCGCGCGATGGGCGGCCGTAGCCACTTGTGCGGTCACCGAATAGGGCGCTGCACTGATCACCGCGAAGTATCCCGCCATCGCGGAGGACAGGGCGTTGGGGTCGTCCGTTGAGAGTAGTTGAGTATCAATGCCCGGCTGAGGCGGTACTCGCTCAAGCGCGGCTTGCGACGTGTCGATCAAGGTGACCGCATAGTCGCCGCTGTCTACGAGAAGTGCAGCAATCATGCTGCCGATGTGGCCGGCGCCGACCACCAGAATTCGCCGCAACGACATCATGGCGCTCTCCTTTGGGTTCATGGACTATATTTTGACGATCATTTATGTCGCTTTGAATAACCAGTTCGTTGATAATTGACGCTAAATTAGTCATTTCGATGAAAAAGGTGGCGCAATGACCGGTACCCGTTCGGACGAACCCCTGTTGCTGCTGTTGCGGGAAAACGCCCGCGCCTCCACCGCGGCGTTGGCTCGGGCACTGGGCTTGTCGAGGTCGACGGTACAGAGTCGTCTCAACCGAATGGAACGAGACGGTACGATCAAGGGCTATACGGTACGTCTTGGCGACGTCGAGGCCCGGCAGGTGCAGGCTCTTGTATCGATCGCGCTGGAACCGAATGCGCAAGGGGTGGTGGAGCGCAGACTCCGTTCGTTGCCCGCCGTCTCATCACTGATGACGGTCAGTGGTCTTTACGATCTGATCGCCATGGTGGCGGCCGATTCGACGGCCGCCCTTGACCGCGCGCTGGACGAGGTGCGTGCGTGTCCCGGCGTCAAGTCGACCACCACCGCGGTAATTCTGTCGAGGCGCTTCGATCGCTAGCGCAGTCCTCGCGGGTTACCGGAACAGATAATCCAGGGCCACACCGAGAAACACCAGAAGGCCGAACCAGGCGTTGTTCCGGAAGGCGCGAAAGCATCGGTCGCGCTGTCGGTCGCGAATGAGCAGCTGCTGATACAGGAACAGTGCGCCGCCAGCGCTGAGGCCGAGATGAAACCACGTCCCGAGTTCCGCATCAGCGCCGGCCCGCCACAAGAGCATCAGGATGCCCAGCTGAAATAGTCCGATCATCGCGCGATCGGCCCGCCCGAACAGGATCGCGGTCGAGCGTACGCCGAGCCTCTCGTCGTCATCCCGATCCACCATCGCGTATTCCGTGTCATAGACCAGCGCCCAAAGAACGCCTGCGGCGAAGATGAGCCACCCGTAGGTGGGTACCTGATGCTGAACCGCGACAAATGCCATGGGGACACCCCAGCTGAAGGCGAGGCCGAGCCACGCTTGCGGGAGTGGGAAGATGCGCTTCAAAAACGGGTATACGAGCGTGAGTGCAGCACCGCCCGCAGCATAGACAATCGTCAGCCGATCAAGCGTCAGCACCAGAGCGAGAGCCATCAGCGATAGCACCCCATAGACCAGTAGCGCTTCTTCCGCACGGATGAGTCCGGCAGCTAGCGGTCGATCACGTGTGCGCTTGACGTGCGGGTCGACTCGCCGATCCGCAAAATCGTTGATCGCGCACCCGGCCGAGCGCGTGAGGACGATACCCAGCACAAACACGCGGAAAATGTGTTCATCGGGATGACCGCGGCTTGCGATCCATAGTGCCCACAGCGTCGACCAGCCCAGTAGCCAGATACCGATAGGCTGATGCAAGCGCACCAGACGTGCATAAAGGGCAAGGCGGGCAAGCGCCGTGCCGACGATCGTGGACGAATCGGAGTCACTCATCAACGTTACACCTTGCCATAACGGTCTCGGTTGCCGATCCAACGCCTGAGGAGAGGCGCGATGTTATCCGGATACTGTGCCAGCATCACTTCCGAGGCCGCTTGCACGCGGGGCAGCAGATCGGCATCGCGAGTCAGTTCCGCGACTTTCATCTGCATGAGACCGGTCTGTCGCGTGCCGAGAAGTTCACCCGGACCGCGTAGTTCCAGATCTCGTCGTGAGACTTCGAAGCCATCCGTGGTCGATCGCATGACATCAAGCCTTGCGCGTGCCAGTGCCGACAAAGGTGTCCGATACAACAGCAGGCAGGTCGACTCTTGCGCGCCGCGACCAACGCGGCCACGCAGCTGATGCAGCTGGGACAGACCCATGCGCTCGGCGTTTTCGATCACCATCAGGCTCGCGTTCGGCACATCGACGCCGACTTCAATCACGGTGGTGGCGACCAGAAGATCAAGCTCGCCACGCTTGAAGGCCGCCATCACGGCTTCCTTCTTGGCACTCGTCAACTGGCCGTGCGCGATGCCGATGCGAAGTGCCGGAAGTGCACCGACCAGTGCCGCATACGTGGCTTCGGCTGCCTGAAACTCGAGTTCCTCCGACTCCTCGATCAGCGGACAGACCCAGTAGGCCTGCCGTCCTGCGCTGCAGGCGGCAGCAATGCGCGCGACCACTTCGTCACGACGGGTCTCGGCCATCACGACCGTCCGGATCGGCGTACGCCCGGGCGGTAGCTCGTCGATTACCGAGACGTCGAGGTCTGCGTATGCCGTCATCGCCAAGGTCCGCGGAATCGGCGTGGCCGTCATGATCAATTGGTGGGGGACGTGCCCGTCGCTGCGCCCCTTTTCGCGCAGCATTCGTCGTTGATCCACTCCAAAGCGATGCTGCTCGTCAATGATCACAAGCGCCAGCCGACCGAACCGCACACCTTCCTGAAAGAGCGCGTGTGTACCGATGACCATCGGCACCTCCGTGCCGCTGGCGATGGCGTTCAACGTCAGTTGGCGGGCACGACCCGTGAGTCGTCCGGTGAGCGACGCGACCGGAATGCCCAGTGGTTTGAACCAGCGCTCGAAATTTTGGATGTGCTGTTCGGCCAGCAGTTCCGTCGGCGCCATCAGTGCGACCTGGGCGCCGGCCTCAATGGCGGCGAGCGCCGCGAGTGCCGCGACCAGCGTTTTGCCGGAGCCGACATCACCCTGAACGAGTCGCAGCATCGGCGAGGAGAGGCGCATGTCGGCGAGCGCCTCGGCGAGGGCTCGCTCCTGGGCGGCGGTCGGCTTGAAGGGCAGTGATGCGCGGAATTTCGTCACCAGGTGCGCGTCTGAAGCCAACGGCCATGCCTTTTCGGTCTGGATCTCCCGACGGAGTAATCTGAGGCTGATCTGGTGGGCCAACAACTCCTCGAAGGCCAAGCGTCGCTGTGCCGGATGTGTGCCAGATGCGAGAGGTAGCAAATCCGCGCCGGGTGGAGGGCGATGAACGTAGGTCAGCGCCTCGGCAAGCGTCGGGAGCCCAAGGTCGCGTAGCAGGTCCGGCGGCAGCCAGTCACGGACACGTTGCTCTTCGGCTGCATCGAGGGCGAGTGCCGTGAGGATGCGTAAGCGCCCTTGTTGTACACCTTCCGTCGCCGGGTAGACGGGCGTCAGCGAATCTTCGGTGCGCTGTGCATCGGGTCCATCGGCCCGACGATACTCCGGATGCACGATCTCAAGACCAATACTGCCGCGTCTCGACTCTCCATAGCACCGAAGGCGTACGCCGCGGACCAGCTGGGCCTGTTGCTGCGCTGTGAAATAGAAAAAACGCAAGGTCAGAAAACCGGAACCATCGGTGATCCGCACCAGTAACTGCCGCCTCTTGCGAAAGACCAGTTCCGCGAGTTGTATCTCGCCTTCAATGACAGCGCGATCGCCCGCGCGCAGCGACCCTATCGGCGCGATCTGGGTGCGATCCTCATAGCGCAGCGGCAGGAGGAACAGAAGATCCTGAACGGTCTCGACGCCAAGCTTGGAGAGCTTGCCGGCGAGCGCCTCGCCGACGCCTTTGAGCGTCGTGACCGACCGAAGTGCCGCGGTGTCCGCGGCAGACGCACTTCCCGTGCGCTCTCCGGCGCGCGGTTTTACAGCGCCAGGATGCAATCCGCTTCCACCGCGGCGCCCCGTGGCAGCGAAGCGACGCCGATCGCGGCGCGTGCCGGGAATGGCTCTGGGAAATATTCCGCCATCACTTTGTTGACGGTCGCAAAGTTGGCGAGGTCCGTGAGGAAAATATTAACCTTGACGGCATCCGCCAACGAGCCGCCGGCGGCGACCGCTATCGCCTTGAGGTTGTCGAACACCCGGCGTACCTGCGCCTCGAAGTCACCGGTGATCATTGCTTGCGTGCTTGGATCCAGTGGAATCTGCCCCGAAATGTACACCGTGCCACTGACGTTGACGGCCTGCGAGTAGGTGCCTATGGCTGCCGGCGCATGTGGGGTCGAGATGATGGTGCGTGTCACGGGTTGGTTCCTTCAGTAGGGATGTAGGTTCGCGTAGCGGACGACGCGGGTCATGCCTCAGGTCATCGTCCGGGTAATCAGCAGGGCTTCTGGCAGGGCACGAATGGCTCGCATGACCTTCGCGAGGTGTGTGCGATCGCGTACCTGCAGGATGACGGTGATTGTCGCACTTTCCGAGTCGTGCTCCTGAACGGCGGCATGACCGATGTTGGTGTCGGTCGCTGCAATGCCGGACGCAATGGCGGCAAGCGCGCCCGGTTGGTTGCGCACGTCGATCTTGAGCTCCGAGTCGAAGGTCCTTTGGGTGTCCTTCTGCCAACCGACCGGCAGCCACTTCTCGGGCTGCTTGTGCCATCCGGCAAGATTGCCGCACTCCGCGCGATGGATGACGACACCCCGCCCCACCGAGAGAAAGGCGATGATCGCATCGCCTGGCACGGGATAGCAGCAGCGCGCATAACTCACCGCAAGCCCCTCGGTGCCTGCAATGGACAGCACGCTTGGGGTCGTCGATGTCGCGTCGGCGTCCGCGGGTAGCATGTGGCGTGCCACCAGCGGTGCAAGCCGTTCGCCGAGGCCGACTTTTTCGAATAGATCCGGTGCGGACTTGCAGTTCAGTTCGCGTGCGGTGTGTTCAATCACTTCGGCGGAAAGGCTCGAAAGGGTCAATTTGAATTCAGCCAAGGCCTGATTGACGAGTCTCTCGCCGAGTTCCACCGCTTCGCTTTTCTGCATGGTCTTGATGAAAGCCCGAATCGAGGCGCGTGCTTTCGCCGTGACCACGAAGAATGCCCATGAAGGATTCGGGCTTGCACCCTTGGCGGTGATCACTTCCACTGTCTGACCGTTGCGCAGAACGGTACGCAGCGGTGTGAGACGGCGATCGACCTTCGCGGCGACGCAGCGTCGACCGACATCGGTGTGAACCGCGTAGGCAAAATCAACGCACGTGGATCCACTCGGCAGCCGGAGAATGTCTCCCTTTGGCGTGAATACGTAGACCTTGTCCGGGAACAGATCCACCTTGACGCTCTCGACGAACTCTTCGGAATTGCCACCCTCGTGGATTTGCATCAGACCTTTCAGCCACTCACGTGCGCGATCGTGCTGCAGGCTGTCGGATTGCTCGCCGGTCTTGTATTGCCAATGGGCGGCGATGCCGTTTTCGGCGAGGCGATCCATGTCGGTGGTCCGTATCTGGATCTCGAGAGGGACGCCGTTGGGTCCGAACAACGTCGTGTGCAGGGACTGGTATCCGTTGACGCGTGGAATCGCGATGTAGTCCTTGAACCGGCCTGGCATTGGCTTGTAGAGGCTGTGGGCGATGCCTAGCGCCCGATAACAGGCATCCACCGAGTCGACGACGATGCGTATGCCAAAGACGTCGATGATTTGCGCGAGCGGCAGACGCTTCTTCTGCATCTTCTTGTAGATGCTGTAGAGATGTTTTGCGCGTGAGGCCACAAGCCCTCGCATGCCGGCCTTTTCGAGGGAACGTTCGATACTGTCGACGATCTTGGGCAGGAATTCCTTCTGATTGCCCGCGGAGCGCTTCAGTTCCTTCTCGAGGACCCGGTAGCGGTGCGGGTAGAGCGTCTGGAAGCCGAGATCCTCGAGTTCCAGCTTCACGGAATGGATGCCCAGTCGATTGGCGATCGGGGCGTAAATTTCGAGCGTTTCGAGCGCAATGCGTCGTCGCTTGGTCGGTGGCATTGCACCGAGTGTGCGCATGTTGTGCGTTCGGTCAGCGAGCTTCACCATGATGATGCGGATATCTCGCACCATCGCTAGGATCATCTTGCGAAACGATTCCGCCTGCGCTTCTTTGCGGCTTTTGAATTGAACCTTGTCGAGTTTCGAAACGCCGTCGACCAGCTCGCCGACTTCTCGTCCGAAGCGATCGACGATGTCTTCCTTCGCTGTCGGGGTGTCCTCGATGACATCATGCAGCAGTGCGGCACAGATCGTCGGTGAGTCGAGGTGCAGGTCGGCCAGTAGTGCGGCGACGGCAACCGGATGAGTGATGTAGGCCTCGCCGGTCAGGCGCTTCTGGCCCTTGTGAGATTCGGCCGCGAGCTGATACGCGTCCTGAATACGCTCTATCTGATCTTCAGGGAGGTAGCTCTCGAGCTTGGTGAGTAGCTGAGAGATCCCGGGTGAACCGCGCCCCCCCGGCAAGATGCTGAGCAGGGAGGACGCGTGATCCATGGGGCGGCTTGGCGAAGGACTGCGCCAAAGCTCCCGTTAGTCCCCGAGACCAAATTGCGGGGCACGAAAATCTGCCGGGAGGTCCAGCGGGCTTTCCGGCAGTGGCATCGGCGGGGCGGGCTCGGGATCCGCCTCGAGCAGTAGCTCCCGACTGACTTTGCCTTCGGCGATCTCCCTGAGTGCGACCACGGTGGGCTTGTCATTGGCCCAGTCGACCAGCGCTTCCGCGCCATTGGCCAGACGGCGGGCGCGCTTGGCGGCCAGCAACACGAGCTCGAACTGGTTCTCGACGCCCTGCTTGAGGCAATCTTCAATCGTGATACGGGCCATACGCGTTTCCGGACATTAAAACTAGGTCGGACAGGATAGCAAAACGACGCTCGATCGGCCACCGAACAATGGTTTGCCGTCAGCCCAGCAAGCTTTGCGCGAAGTCCGCCAACCCGGGTCGATCACGCCTCAATGCCGTCGTGTCCCCGTCCACCAGGCGGGTCAGTTCTCCGAGGGCCGTTTCAAAGTCGTCGTTGACGATCACGTAGCGAAAATCGGCCCAACGGCTGAGTTCGGTCACCGAGTCCTGTAGTCGACGCGTGATGACTTCTTCACTGTCCGTTCCGCGACCCCGCAGCCTTGCCTCCAGGGCGTTTCTCGATGGGGGCAGGATGAAAATGTCGATGGCTTCCGGAAGGTGCCGGCGTACCTGAGCGGCGCCTTGCCAGTCGATCTCCAGCAACAGGTCGCGGCCTGCCCTCAGGGCCTGATCGATTTGATGACGGCTTGTGCCGTAAAAATTGTCGAACACGCGGGCATGCTCGAGAAAGTCACCGTCATCTATCATTTTCTGGAAAGTGTGACTATCGACAAAATGGTAGTCCCGGCCGTCAACTTCATTCGGTCGTGGCGGGCGGGTGGTATGCGAGACGGAGAAAGCCAGGCTCGGTCGGCGCGCCATGAGCGCTTTGACGAGGCTCGTCTTGCCGGTCCCGGACGGCGCGGCGATCACGAACAGTCGGCCGCGTGCCGAGGGCAGGGTGTTCTCGAGGGGCGATACGCTCATGGCAACAGGATCTCGGGTGCACTTTGGGAGGGTAAGGTTGGAAATGTTACCCCTGTCGACGGATTGAGAGGAGTTGAGTTTCCGGGCGAAAGGGGCAGTTTTGTTCTCCTTGCCCGAAAGCCGCTGCGGGTGCTGGGGCGCGGCGCTGATGATTGCTGAAGCCTACGCAAAGCGACGCAGTATTGGTTGTCAATTGTCGCTAACGTCTGCGAAATCTATTCGATATTCTGTATTTGTTCACGCATCTGCTCAATAAGGACCTTGAGGTCGACGGCGATGCGGGTGGTGTCAGCATCTTGTGATTTCGACGACAGGGTATTGGCCTCCCGATTGAACTCCTGCATCAGAAAATCCAGCCGGCGACCTGCCGGCTCGTCGCCGTTCAGTGCCTTGTTGACCTCGACGACATGACTCAGCAGGCGGTCGATTTCCTCGTCGACGTCCATTTTGGTGACCAAGAGCGCGAGCTCCTGCTCGAGCCTGTCCTGCTGTACCTCAGGTGGTAGCGTCAGGCCACTCAGTTTATCGAGGAGGCGTTGGCGGAGGCGAGCCTGGATGTCGGGGAGGCGCGTCCGCACGGTGGCAACGAGCGCCTCGACCTGAGTGCAGCGGGTGGTCAGCATCGCGGCGATGCGTTCGCCTTCGCTCTCGCGACTGCGAGTGAGTGCTGCCAGTGCCTCGGCCAGACCGTCTTGTGCGGCGCTGCCGAGCGGGGTCACATCGCGTTCGCGCTCCCTGAGCACGCCCGGCCAACGCAACAGATCGAGTGCGGTAGAGGCTTCCAGCGAGCCACCTCGTGCCGTCGCGCGTCGCGCAACGTCGTGGCTCACCACGATGAGTTCTTCCAGAAAGGCCTCGTCCACCTCAAGCGCTTCCTTGGCCCGGCTGAGCCCGCGCCACTGAAGGTTAGCATCCACCTTGCCGCGCTTGACCCCGAGAGCGATCACGTTGCGGAATTGGCCCTCCAGCCCACGTAGTTCCTCGGGAAGACGCAGACTGGTCTCGAGGTAGCGATGGTTGACCGATCGGATCTCCCAGATCAGCGTACCGGTCTCAAGACGTCGTTCCGAGCGAGCATAACCGGTCATGCTGCGGATCATTTCGAGGCTCCTTGGACTGGTAGACTGGACGTCGAACTGTAGCAGGACTGCTATGGCCGAGAATCAGGGAACCCCATTTGATCATCGAGGCCGCCAAGCTCAGCGTCACCGGACACCGCGACGATAATCAGGATCGTGTCGCCATCGTGCGTAGTGATCGCGCGGTGTTGCTCGTGGTTGCCGACGGGATGGGTGGTCATCAACATGGGGCTTTGGCGGCCGAAACGGCGATCACCTCTTTGACGAACAGTTTTCAGGACCAGCCACACCCGCTGTTCGACCCTCAAGGATTTCTGCACCTCGCGATGGGTCGGGCGCATGCCGAGGTCGCGGCGCTGGGGCAGGGCTTGCCTTTCGAGGTGCGACCTCGAGCGACCTGTGCCGTCGTGCTGGTGCAAGGTGCATCCGCCTATTGGACGCATGTGGGCGATAGCCGCGCCTACCACTGCAGGGATGGCGCCACGCGCGAGCGCACCCGCGATCACAGCCACGTTGAACGGCTGGTTCGGGATCGCCTGATCACGAACGGCGAGGCTCGTCATCATCCAATGCGGAATTTCGTCGAGTCCTGCCTCGGCGGCGATGTGGCACTGACTGAAATGAACGTCGGCGGACGCCGGTCGCTGCGCAGTGGCGACATTCTGCTGGTCTGTTCGGACGGCCTGTGGTCAAGTTTCGACGACGAGCATCTCGCGTCGCTGTGGCCTGAGTCGGCGGATCTCGATGCCGTATTGGGTCGTGCGATAGCCGACGCGGTCGCCGTGGCGGCACCGGCGAGCGATAACGCCAGCGCTGCGGTACTGCGCTGGCTGGCCTGACAATACCCAACCAATGATTTCAATTTGACGGAGTCCATTATGCGTCCGAGCGGCCGTGTTCCAGATCAGATGCGCGAGGTCAGTTTCGTGCGCCATTACACCCGACATGCCGAGGGCTCCGTGCTCGTGTCATTCGGTGATACACGCGTGCTGTGTACCGCCACCATAGAAAGTGGGGTGCCGGCATTCTTGCGTGGCAAGGGGCAGGGATGGATCACTGCTGAGTACGGCATGCTGCCGCGTGCAACGCATACCCGTAGTCCACGAGAAGCGGCGCGTGGCAAGCAGACGGGTCGAACCCAGGAGATTCAGCGACTCATCGGTCGTAGTCTGCGGTCGGTGGTCGACATGAAGGCGCTGGGCGAACGAACGATCACGCTCGATTGTGATGTGTTGCAAGCGGATGGAGGAACCCGTACGGCGGCGATCACCGGCAGTTATGTGGCGCTCGCGGATGCGGTGACCGCGCTCATCAAGCGACGCGAGCTGACCGGCAGTCCGCTGCATGGACAGGTGGCGGCGATTTCGGTTGGCATTGTCGATGGCACGCCGGTGCTCGACCTCGATTATGCAGAAGACTCTCAAGCTGAGACGGACATGAATGTGGTGATGAATGGTGGTGGCGCATTTGTCGAGGTGCAAGGCACTGCGGAAGGGCACGCATTTCGCCGTCACGAGCTCGATATCCTTTTGAATCTCGCGAGTTCCGGCATCGAGCATCTGATCGCCCGTCAGCAGCAGGCGCTGGCGTGAAGCATGGCGCTCAAGTTGCCTCGACTGGTCATAGCGACTCACAACGCCGGTAAGCTGCGCGAGTTCCGGGCGTTGTTGTCCTCCGTGGCCGATGAGGTGATCTCTCAGTCTGAGCTCGGCCTCGAGTCCGTGGAGGAGACGGCGGACAGCTTCGTTGGAAACGCGCTCATCAAGGCGCGACATGCGGCTCGCGCTTTCGGTGGCGCTGCGCTCGCGGATGATTCCGGGCTCGAGGTGGATGCGCTGCAGGGTGCGCCTGGCATTTATTCGGCGCGTTATGCCGGTGTTGGCGCTACTGATCGCGACAACAATCAAAAATTGCTCACGATGCTCGCCGGTGTTCCGAGTCCAAGGCGTGCAAGGTATCGGGCGGCGCTGGTGTTGTTGACCGATCCCGATGATCTGACACCGATCATTGCAGAGGGCGTGTGGGAAGGTGAAATCGCGCAATCGCCACAGGGCGCGGGTGGTTTCGGATACGACCCGCTGTTCGTGCCGTGCGGCAGTACGGTGACGGTCGCGGAGATGGCCGTGGACGTGAAGAACCGCTGCTCGCATCGAGCGCAGGCGATGGCTGCCTTGTTGGCTCGTGTGTCGCGCTAGATGTCGCGACTATCGGCGCCACCGCTTTCGCTTTACGTGCATCTCCCGTGGTGCGTTCGGAAGTGCCCCTACTGCGATTTCAATTCGCATGTTCACAAGGGGGACACGCCTTATGAGGAATACGTGGATGCCTTGTTGTGGGATCTTTCCCAGGATCTGGTCATGGCGGGGGATCGTCCCATCGAGACTGTCTTCCTGGGCGGTGGCACACCGAGCCTTTTTGCCCCCGAACACATCGACCGACTGTTGAGTGGAGTACGCGCAAGATGCGCGGTGGTTAAGGATGTCGAAGTCACGATGGAGGCGAATCCGGGGACGATCGAACATGGTCGCTTCAGCGGCTATCGTGATGCTGGTGTCAATCGAGTGTCCTTGGGTGCGCAGAGTTTCGGTGCGCGACAGCTCGAGTTGCTGGGTCGCATACATGGCCCTGCCGAAATCCATCGGGCGCTCGAGGAACTCGAGACGGCGGAGATCGCCAACTTCAACTTGGACCTGATGCACGGCTTGCCGGAACAGGTGGCCGAGGATGCAGCAAGCGATATGGAGATGGCGCTCGAGCATCGGCCGCCGCATCTGTCTCACTACCAACTGACGTTGGAGCCGGGCACGGTCTTTCACTCTCGGCCACCCACCCTGCCGGATGAAGATTTACTGGCGGATATTCAAGAGACGGCGCAGCGACGGCTGGAGGCGGCCGGGCTACGCCAGTACGAGGTGTCTGCTTGGGCACGACCGGGTTATGAATGTCGCCACAATCTCAATTACTGGCGATTTGGGGATTACCTCGGTATCGGCGCTGGCGCGCACGGCAAACTGACGGACGTTGCGACCGATCGGATCATGCGTACGGAAAAGGCCAAGCAGCCGCGAGATTATTTGGCGCGCGCCGCCGGTCGGGAGTCATTGGGCCAAGTCCGTGAGGTCGCTCGGTCATGGCGCGGCTTCGAATATCTGCTGAATGGATTGCGTCTGTGTGAGGGTGTCACCCATGCCGAGTTCGAAGCGCGCACGGGCCTTGCAATCACAGCCATCACTCCAGGGCTCGAAGAAGCGGCCGGTCGGGGATTGCTGCTGTGGGAGCAGGCCTCCATCCGGGCAACGCCATTGGGAATGCGCTTTCTAAGCGATCTGCAGGCCATTTTCCTGCCGGAAGCCCTGACTGAGTGACCGATCTTCGGCCGAGCTACGGCTGGCCGAGGCGTTAGGATTCGCTGCACCTCTATATATGCTTGTAAAATCGACAAAAATCCGGGCGGTCCCAAAGTACTTGTGCACATCGGAGAGCTATCGGGTCGAAAATGTGAAGTAACGCACGCTTTGTGATCCAAAGTATTAAGAGCGATTTCATAAGTCTTTGTTTTTAAATATTAAATAGGCCTGTTCATTTTTTAAACAAATCGTCATAAATGCAATTTCGTTGCGGCAAAAGACAGGCGAGTGGAGTGTCGTCCACATAGTTATCCACAGGAATTGTGGATAATCTGCCTCCGTCCCATAAAGCCGCGGGTTATGACATAAAGCTCAGGTTAAGCAGTCTCAAAAAACGCTAAACGGATGGTGCAGCGATAAAAAATATGGCGCCACCGCCCGCGATAGACCGAGCGAGCCTTGTTAAAGTGACGGTGAACTTGCGGCGGACCGCTTCGCTGCCTATACTTCGCCCCCCTTTTCATCGCCCAGCGCTTGCGAGCAAGAACATGAAGGCCGCCATTCATCCTGACTACAAATCCATCACTGTGACCTGCAGCTGTGGCAACACGTTCGAGACCGGTTCGACGCTCGGGACCGACCTGCAGGTGGAAGTGTGTTCGTCGTGCCACCCGTTTTACACGGGTAAGCAGAAGATGCTGGACACCGGCGGTCGTGTGGACCGGTTCCGTAAGAAATACGCGGCGCAGACACCCGCAGCCTGACGAAATACTGCTTCCGTTTGAAGCTATCGACGCCCGGCCTGTGCCGGGCGTTTTCGTTTCGGAGGGCCGCAAGCCGCTGCCGCCGGCGGTCTTTTGGCTATTGCGTTGAAACGGAAGCGCAAAATCTTGATTCTTGCGCTGCAGCGTGACAGTCTGCCCGCACTGACGGGGCCCTCTGATGAAGACTAGAACGTTCACGCTGACCGACGACGCGACCGGAAAGACCAGTTCCCTGGAGGCTTTGGCTCCAGCCATCGGCCCCGACGTCCTTAATATTGCGCCGCTTGCCAAGGACCATGGGGTATTCACCTTTGATCCGGGGTTCATGTCGACGGCCGCGTGCGAATCCAAGATCACCTATATCGACGGTGACAAGGGGATCTTGCTGTATCGGGGCTACCCCGTCGAACAGCTCGCGGCCAAGAGCTCGTTTCTGGAAGTCTCCTATCTGCTGATCTATGGGGCCTTGCCCACGGCTCAGCAGCTCGCTGAGTGGACGCTCAATATCACGCGTCACACGATGCTCAACGAATCCTTGCTGCGGTTCTACAACGGGTTCCACTACGACGCCCATCCCATGGCGCAGGTATCGGCCGTCGTCGCATCGCTCGCTGGCTTCTATCACGATTCGCTGGATATCTATAATCCGCGGCATCGCGAGATTTTCGCGCATCGAATTCTCGCCAAGATGCCGACGATCGCTGCCGCAGCCTACAAACACATGGTGGGTCAGCCGTTCATCTATCCGAAGAACGACCTCAGCTATGGCTCGAATCTGCTCAACATGCTGTTCGCTGTCCCGAGCGAGTCGTACGACATCGAGCCGGTGGCTGCGAAGGCGCTGGACCTGCTGCTGATCTTGCATGCGGATCATGAGCAGAATGCGAGCACCTCGACGGTGCGTCTCGCTGGAAGCACCGGGACCAACCCTTATGCCGCGATTTCGGCGGGCGTTGCCGCGTTGTGGGGGCCATCGCATGGTGGCGCCAATGAGGCGGTTCTCCAAATGCTCGAGGAGATTGGTACGGCCGACGCGATCCCCAAGTTCCTGGCCCGGGTGAAGGACAAGCAGGACCACACCAAGTTGATGGGCTTCGGGCATCGCGTCTACAAGAACTTCGATCCGCGCGCCAAGATCATTCGCGAAACCTGCCACGCGGTGCTCGAAAAGCTCGGTCGCGCCGATAATCCTCTGTTCGAGCTCGCCTTGCGCCTCGAGGAAATCGCTCTGCAGGATGAGTTTTTCGTGTCACGAAAGCTTTACCCGAACGTCGACTTCTACTCGGGCATCATCTACAGCGCCTTGGGCATACCCCGATCGATGTTCACGGTCATGTTCGCGATCGCCCGCACGGCCGGGTGGGTCGCGCACTGGCAGGAAATGATTGCCGATCCGGCGATGAAGATCGGCCGGCCTCGTCAGCTCTACACGGGCTCTCTGGCGCGCGATTACGTCGATATCGCCAGCCGTTGAAGCCTTCCGAAGGGCGTCAGCCCATTCGGTGATTCGGGGAGTTCGGTGAAGACGGCCAATCTCAAAGCCATCGGTCGCATGCTGTTCGGCGTGCTGCTGTTCTCCTTTATGGATTCAGGGCTCAAGGCGCTGTCAAGCGCCTATCCCGCGATGCAGGTATCGGCGCTGCGTGCCGGCGCGTCCCTGCCCTTTCTGCTGGCGTCGATCGCCTGGACCCACAGTTGGCGTGATTTGCGTATTCATGGTTGGGCCATCTATGTGGTGCGGGTTCTTCTCGGCGTGATCATGATCGCGAGCTTCATTTATTCGGTGTCGAGGCAAGGGTTGACCGATTCGTATGCCGTGTTCATGAGCGCGCCCTTGATGGTTGCGGTGCTCTGTCACTTCGTCCTCAAGGAGTCGGTCCCCGTCCGGCGGTGGCTCGTGATTCTGGTGGGATTTGTCGGCGTGATGATCGCTCTCAGACCGCGCAGTGGAGGCTTCGTGTCGCTCGCGGGTCTTGCCGCTGCACTCTCGGCGGTCTGCTATGCCCTCAGCGTCGTTTCCATCCGCGCTTGGGGTCGTGCCGAATCGACCCGTACGCTGGTGTTCTGGAATCTTGTCGGCATGTTGCTCATCGCGGGTACCCTCGCGGCACCG